>Ga0180220_1002901_pt1 | contig 10468 bp, 8 predicted proteins | sample eDN5th37CBELigBY_FD_151335 | JGI IMG/M metagenome (GOLD analysis project Ga0180220, IMG submission 151335) | Enriched backyard soil microbial communities from Emeryville, California, USA - eDNA 5th pass 37_C BE-Lig BY (version 2) (version 2) | ecosystem: Environmental > Terrestrial > Soil >... | reverse complement strand
GAACGTTTTTGGCCGTAACCTCCAGCGATAGCCATACGCGGGCGCCCTCCGTATTGTACTTCAGCGCATTGGCCAACAAATTCGTGACCGCCCGGCGTATCAGCCCCTCGTGGCAGCATACCCTGACCGGCGTTTCCGGAATCCGGACATCGAAGGCGATGCCTTTTTGCGCGAACGAATCATATAGATCGGCCGCCGCGGTACGGCACAGCTCCGCCAAATCTTCGGTCCTGCGCTCGTACGCCGGCTCCAAGCTTTCAAGCTTGGTCAGTTCGAACAAGTCATCGACAAGCGAAGCGATGAACTTGGCTTTCAAATAGATGCGGTTTGCGAATTCGAACCTTTGCGTTTTGTCCTGCTCCATGCCGAGCCGCAGCACTTCCGCATAACCTTGGATCGTCGTAATCGGCGTTTTAAGGTCATGGGAAATATCCATCATCATCCGGCGGCGCCCTTCTTCAAGCTTCCGTTTTGCCGCCTCGGCCTGCTTGAGCCTGTCGGCCATGCGGTTGAAGCGAAACTGGAGGTCCATCAGCTCCCGGTCGGCCCGATAATAAAGCCTCTCGTCTTCCCTGCCTTCGGCGATGCGGTCGAGTCCGCGGGTTACCGCGGCGAGCGGCTTCGTAATCCGTTTGGCCGTGATCCGGCTGTACAGCCATACGCTTGCCAAAAACGCGGCGGCGAACCACAACAAACCCCGCAGCAGAAGACCGGCAAATACGCCGGTGATTTCGGCGTTCGTCTTGGCCAACCGGCTTTCCTTCTGAACGGCCCCGCCCGGGATCGCGACAAGCAGCCGGTATGGCCGGCCGTCAGGCGCAACGAAAGGCGCCAAAGAATAGTAGGCCGAGCGGTTTCCGTCATAAAACATCGCGTACACCTCCTCCTCCGTATAAGCGGATTTGGCTTTTTCCTTGCCGCTGCCGCGCGAAAAAACGACGCGCAAATCGGAATCCAGCACCTGAATGTAACCGCCCAAGGATTGAACGGTTTCATAGGGAATCTTTTCCCAATCGTCCCGGATCAAATGGCTGGCTTCCACCATGGGCAGCGTTTGGTTCAAGTACTGGTCCCGCGCATCATACATGCCTTTGTACACCATGAAACCAATGATGCCGAGAATGACGGAAAAAAGGACGTAGTTAAGCATTAAGCCCGCATGGACGCTTCGCATGTTCCTCATGGCGCCACGTCCCTTGGATCCAGTTTGTATCCCAGCCCTTTAATGGTCACGAGAAACCGCGGTTCCCTCGGGTCGTCCTCCAGCTTGTCCCTCAGCCTGCTGATCTGAACCATGACGGTGTTGCTGTCCTCCAGATAAGGCTCGTTCCATACGTTTTCGTATATTTGGCGTTTCGTGAATATCCTTCCCGGCGATTCCATCAAAAGCTTGAGCAGCTTATATTCGAGCGGCCCAAGCGCAATCTCTTGGCCCCGTTTGTACAGCATGCAGGCTTCGTGATCCAGCTTCAGCGGCCCGCAGACGGTGGCAAGCTTCGGCGAAGCACCGTCTCCGCCGGCCCCTTTCAGCTCATAATAACGGCGAAGCTGGGCTTTGATTCTCGCCACCACCTCGATCGGGCTAAACGGTTTGGAGATGTAATCGTCCGCCCCGATCCCAAGCCCGGTCACCTTATCGACGTCACCGCCCTTGGCCGACAAAATGATGACGGGGATCGTATGTTTTTCCCGGATCCGCCCGATCAGCTGGTAACCGTCCAGCTCCGGCATCATAATATCGACCACGGCCAGGTCCACCTGTTCCTGCTGAATGATCCTCCATGCCTCCTGCCCGTTTCCCGCCACGATCACGCGGCAACGCTCCCGCTCCAGAAACAGTTTCAGCAGCTCCGCGATCTCCGGCTCGTCATCCGCGACAAGAATCGTACGCTCCTCGATCTCTCTTCGTTCATGCATCAATATGATTTCTTCCTCCACTTGTATGTTGGCGGCTTGTCCGCCCTATTCATATAAAAATATACATTGCTATGATCGTCCCATGCGCAACGAATGTCAATTGTAAGGATAATGTAAGGTTGGCTACAGATGGGCTACAGTCTCGATTGATATGCTGATGATACACATCCAAGACAGGAGGAAAAACATGCGAATTGGAGAAATTGCCTTATTCATCGCGAACTTTACGCTGATTCTCGGCAGCGTTCTGGTTACAAGGAAACGGGGACGCTCGTTTTATGGGTATGCCTGGGCCACCGCCGTAACGGCAGTTCTTAGCTTGGTTCAAATCATCGCCGAAGGATATCGCTGGCAGATGCTTCCGGTCTATGCAGCCAGTCTTGTCACCGGAGGCTTGGCCCTGCGCCGCCGGCATCCGTCGCGAAAAGCGGAGGCCCGGACAGATACGCTGCCGGAAAAACCGCGTGCCGCAGCAAAAGGACTCCGCCGCGGAATCGTGGCGTTCCTGTTTCTCGTATATGCGGGAGTGTCGGTCGCGCTGCCGACCCTTCTGCCCGTCTTCAGTTTCGTCAAACCCCAAGGGCCGTACCCGGTGGGAACCACGACGATGATGCTTGAAGATCCAAGCAGGGAAGAAACGGCCACCGCGGACCCTGCCGATCGCCGTAAGCTCATGATTCAAATCTGGTATCCGGCCCAAGCCGGTACCGGAACGGGGCCGGCCCCCTACATCGAGCACCTGCCCGAAATATTGGACGGCTTGCGCCAGGCGATCACCCTTCCCCCGTTCCTGCTGGGCCAGCTTAAATACGTGCATACCGATGCGATGCAAAATGCGGAACCATCCAGGGAACAGGAACGTTACCCGGTGCTGCTGTTTTCCCACGGATTAACCGGCTTCCGGAACCAAAACACGTTCCAGGTGGCGGAGCTCGCCAGCCGCGGATATGTCGTGGTCGGCATCGACCATGCCTACGATGCGGCCGCCGTCGTTTTTCCGGACCATACGGCCATGCTCAAGCTTGAACATGCATCCGGCTTCGATGCTTATGAGGAAAAAAGCAGATTATGGGTCCGGGACGCCAAATTCGTGCTGGATCAATTGCAGCGTTTGAACGATCCGAGCCAAAAAGGGATGTTTTCCGGCAGGCTCGATCTAAACAAGGTCGGCATGTTCGGCCATTCCTTCGGCGGCGCCACGGCAGCGCAAATGCTGCTGGCGGATGGACGGGTCAAAGCAGCCCTGAACATGGACGGCACGCTTTACGGCAAGCCCGTGCCGGAAGGCGGCTTCGGCAAACCCTATCTGCAAATGAACGCGGAACTGAGCATCAGCCGGGACGTCTTCGACAAATCGCTGGATCAGGCGATCCAACAATCCGGCCGCAGCCGGGAGGATTACGAACAATTTTGGGACGAGTCCGCGAAACGACGCCAACGGGCCACTGCCTCGAGCGAGGCGTATTCGGTCACTTTTGCCCACGCGAACCATATGAGCTTTACCGATTTTTATCTGTTCTCGCCGCTGCTTCACCCGAAAGGAGCCGAACCGAGGCAGATGCAAGCTTCGATCAACGCGCTCACCGTTGCATTTTTCGATCGTTACGTCAAGGGAAATCCCGGTCCCTCCATCGAGGAGGTTGCCGGCCGCCTTCCGGGCGTAGCCATGCCATAGCCGCACAACGTATTCATGTACCAAAGAAGCCCCGGGCATTCCTGCCCGGGGCTTTGGTACTTTTTTAGCCTCATATGTTTTGTTTGTGCAATTCCGATCTGGATTTTGCAGCATAACGCAGGACCGGTTTTGCGTTCGATCGCTTTGTGGATGAAATACAGGCTGATCCTTCCAGCCGCTTCGTCCCCGGCCTTCACCAGTTTCAGCACCCAACTTATTCATCGGCCGTCCCATAATCTTTGATCGTTAGGTTGACCTCATACCGGATCGGAACCTCGCTAAAGGTTTGGTCCCAATCTTTTTTGACTGCCTTCCATACATGAGGATACGCAATTCTCAATTTGTTTCCGAAGCCGGCAACGTCCGTTTTGTATTCATGCTGAATTTTATCCAATACATGCTCTACTAAACGCTCCACCTCTTCTTCGGCCGCTTTTTCCGCTCTTTTCAAAAAGTCCGTTTCGATGGTTTTCTCCGAAACCACCCAATGCTCGGCAATTCTTCCTTCAGACTCGATTTCTATTTTAAAAGAGATGTTGTTTCCATCAACGCGGGGCTTAATTTTGCTTTTCATGGACAACACCTCGTATATTATGGGCTCACCTGTCTTTTTGTCCACGCTTTTAACCAAACCGCCCTTCCCCTCTCCGGTTATCCACGTTAAGCCTTCCAATTCTTTTTCATTCAAAAAACCGCGCAGTTTTCTGGTTTTCCCTTCAATGACGGCGGCTCCTTCAAATTTTATGTCCCCATTCGCCGACGAGACGACATTTTGCAAAAGAAAGCTGGTCCCGGAATGCAGCTTCCCCTCGATCTTGGTCAGCGTAGCCGGTGGTAAAATCTTGGTGGTTCTGCCGTGGCCATGTGTCATTTCAACCAGTTTAAACGCCGGAACTTCCATCGGCTTTTTCGAATCCAGCGTTTGGCTCGCCCGGTTCTGAGCGATGAGAAGGAGGCAGCTTGGTCTCATTTCCTGTTCCCTAATAAAAAAATCCAAGATCTTTTGCAGATCCAAGGTACGTGCAAGATCCCCCCCAATAATAATCACTTTTGAATGCTCGTCAAAGGCGCGCTTTTCGATTCTTAATATCATATTGCGTAAGGTCGGGAGGATCGCATCTCCTGTTTCGGAAACGTTGTTATAAGCCTTGGGTTGTGAAGAAGCGTTTTTGGTGCCTTTGCCTGTCGTCTCTGCGGTGACAAACTGATTGGTTATCGTAATTCGATCCCGGCGGGGAGGCCCGCCTGCTTGTCCCGCAGATTCTTCCCGGGACTCCTCCTGTGTGTCCAGATCCAAAGAAGTGCCTACAACCAGGCCCAAATCTTCAATTTCTTTACTGCTCCAGCATCCTGTAAGAGATAAGAGGGTAAGAACCAACAGCGAAATCAAAAGGTTTCGTACCGTAACGTGCTTCAAGCTTTTCCACCTCTCACGCTCGATACCAGAAGCAAAATGACTGGCAGTACGGCAAATAATAATAACGCGGCATTGCCGACCATATCCCCGAATTTAAACAGGTCATTGATATCTTTTGGAACCATGGCAATGAGATAAATAATCGGAACCAAGCCATAAACAAACGGGCGAATCCTTTTTTTGAAGAGTTGGGCCATCCCTAAAGCAGCCGCATAGTAGGTAATCGTAAAGGTCGTGAATATTTGCATAATCCATATGACAAGCAGCCAAGATTCAAACCGTTCAAAGATCAAACCGGGGATCTCAAAACTTCGCATCAGCTCCAGCGTAGGCCACGTACTCATGACCACTCCATCGATTGACAGGGCTCCGATGACCATGACAACGGTGATGACGTAAAAAAGCAAAGGGATGAATACGCCAACCAAAACGACTTTGGCGGCTTTGTCCGGCTGTTTCATAAACGCAACAAGGAGCAGCATAATTTCAGAGCCTAAAAAAAGCGAGCGTAGTTGTCTTGATTCCCTTGAGCGTAGGGACAACTCCCAATCCCAATACGGGACGGAGATTATCTATTTCAAATATGCCTAAACTCAAAAAGGCAACCAGTAAAAAAATGATGATCGTAATAGGGAATATAATTTCAAACAAACGGGCGATCGCGTTGATTCCGCCTGTGATCAGATAAAGACCTATCCATATAAAAGGAAGGATGATGGCCCAGGTGGGGGTGCCTTCCAGCAAAAAAAGCCCGGTTACTTCTGCCATCGTTCTGACTTCATATGCAGAAAGAGTAAAAAAGTAACCTATAATAAGCAAACTGAGGAACCCGCCGATCCATTTTCCCACAATTTCCTGGCTGTATTGATAGAAGGTTTTTTCGGGGTATCGCTGGTTTAATTTCACGATGATCAGCCCTATGATCATGGCGATGATCCCGCCCAAAATAACGGTGATCCACACATCGGGTGTTTTCACCTTCTCCACGGATGTTCGGGGGAGGGTGAGGATCCCGGCTGCAAGAATGTAATTGACGAGGATAACCGCCGCTTGCGAATTCGTAATTTGACCTTTTGGACTACTCATGCTGGTTTTATTTCCTTTCATAAAAGAGCTATCCTTTACGCATGGAATCTTTCTTTTGTACCGCCTTCCGAAAGCGTCTCATCTTCACAAGCGGCATTCGAATCATCAAGTCTTTCCAATCACTTACTCGATAAGGAACGACCGGCGTGATAAAGGGAACGCCAAAACTCTTCAGCCTCACTAAATGGCTGCAAAGGAAAAGGAAAAACAGAACCACCCCGTACAATCCATACACCGCCGCGAAAAACATGGCTACAAAACGAAGCATGCGAAACGAAATTCCGGCGCTGTATTGAGGGACGGCAAAGGAAGAAATGGCCGTCAGCGCCACCACGATCACCATAATAGGACTGATGATTCCCGCTTGCACGGCTGCTTCCCCGATGACTAATCCGCCAACGATCCCCATGGCCGGACCAATAGGTCTAGGCAATCGCAGACCGCCCTCCCGCAGGATTTCGATCGAAACTTCCATGATCAGCGCTTCGATGATGGCGGGAAACGGTACCCCTTCCCTCGTGCCCATGATGGATAAGGCCAGTTTGGTAGGGATCAACCCTTGGTGAAACGAGACGAACGAAATATACAAAGAGGGTCCAAAAAGCGAGATAATAGCTGCAAAATAACGTAATAAGCGGATAAGAAAACTCGGTATCCAACGATCATAATAGTCTTCCGGTGAGTGCAGCATCATACTTAATGAAACCGGAACTATCAAAGCGAAAGGCGTCCCGTCCAACAAGATGGCAACTCGTCCTTCCATCAAGGCACTGTATACGCGGTCGGGGCGCTCCGTATTCTGTACCTGCGGAAAAGGACTGAGGTAATTGTCCTCGATCAGCTGCTCTACATAGCCTGATTCCGGCACATCATCGATATTGATTTTTTTGATTCTTTCCCGGACCTCTTCCACCAAAGCAGGATCAGCCAGATCTTTGATATAGGCGATGACGAGTTCTTTTTTTGAACGCTCTCCTACTTGAAACTTGAGGATGGATAAGTTGCTGTTGCCGCCTTGCTGTCGTAAAAGGGCGGTATTATCTCTTAACGATTCCGTGAAACCTAACCGCGGGCCTCGAACCAACGGCTCCGATGACGGTTCTTCCATATTGCGCGACTTCCCTTTGGTTGTACCGAGAATGAGCGCATTCTGCACGCCGTCCAATAACAGGGCGGTGGAACCCGTCAATATCTTGGACGCCAACTCTTTTGCATGATGTGCTTCCGTTACTTCACCAATGGTAAGAACTTGATTTTTAATATACTCTTTAGAAACGGCTCCTTGCACAATAGATGGCTCCTGATGATGGTTTTCCGAGAAACTCATCATCAGCGATTTCATAATGTGTTTGTCGATAAGTTCTTTATCCGACAGTCCATCCACAAAAATGATGGCCGCACAAATGCCTGTGCCTCCGATCTGAAACTCCCTAAAGTGCACATCCGAATTATGGCCGATTTCTTTTCTCACCCGTTCAAGATCTAAGGAAAAATTCCCCGTAAATGGATCTAATGTGGCTTGGGCAGCATTCCGTGTGTTGTTTTCTTTATTCTCATGTTGTTTCATCGTAGATACCTGCCATGTTATTTTCCTTCGTCTTCCTTGGAGTGATGAATCCATTTAAAAAACCTTGAGAGGACATACGGAACCACAAATGCAATGAATCCCTGCATAAAAACCTTCCAGTCCGGAAGGTAGAAAAGCACCATTTTCCACATGTCGGCCCCCTGTCCAAGGCAACATTTGCGTCGTTTAGGCATGCGTCCCTGTAATTCCATTATGGTCTAAGCCACAACCGTTTATTCTTCATACATCGACTATGCAGGAGTAAATGGATGATCATTGGAATGGATGGGAAATAAAGCGAGGCGAAACGGATCACGATGGATTCATACTCCCCTTCTAAAAAGAGCCTTTGCCGCAGTAACGGCAAAGGCTCGGGGGACAAAAGGCTGTGGAACCCACGGCGCGCAAAGGATGAATCTAAGCGAAACCCGCCGTTAGGCAGCAAATTGTTCAAGCATCTTACTACATTTTCTTCAAACCTGGTGTTTGGGCCTCAACTTTTGCGGGGCGGTTTACTTCCGAACGACAGCGTATCCTTTGTCCTGCAGCAGCTTGATGATGCCGTGCTCGCCCAAATAATGAGCCGCCCCAACCACGATGAAATACTCTTCTTTTTTGCCGTTTTTCAAGTATCCGTCGATTTTTTCGGCCATTTTCTCGTTGCGGTCGATCAGCATCGCTTTGTTGTATTCCGGCTCGGCAGCCATGCTGTTGGTCAGTTCGAGCAGCTGCTCGTCATTGCCCGTTTTCCACATCTCGGCCATCTTGTCTACGCCGTCATCCAGCACGTCGAAATTGTCCAGCGCGTTGTTCAGGTTTTTCTCCTGCAATTCCTTGGAGAAGCCATTGAACATGCTCAATTGGGATTCGTAGGATTCCAGCTCGACCACCGGGATTTTGCGTTCGATCGCTTTTTGGATGAAATACAGGTCGATCCCTGCAGCCGCTTCGTATCCGGCCTTCACCGATTTCAGGCTGCTGATCGTCGTTTCGACGACCCAAGGTTTGAAGGCATCCAAGGCGTCCGGCTTCATGCCGCTTTGCTGCAGGATTTTGCCAAGCTTGGCGTAGGTCTCGCCGGAAATATGATCCTTCAGCGTCGTTCCGTCCTGATACATGCCCATATCCATGACCATCTTCTGCTGCGCTTCGCCGGCCGCTTTGCTCAGATCGATCTCGACGCCGAGATAGTCGGCCTCGGCAAACGCTTCTTCAAACTCCGGACGCAGCGGGTAAAAGCTGTTATCCGCAATATGGATCGAGCCTACCAAATACACCGTGTTCCCGTTGTTCTCCACTTCCCACATGAAGCCCTTGCCGCCGGTCTTGGCGGTTTCGGTTCCCTTGGAAATGAGCAGCACCGTGCGCGTTTTGGCATCCCAGCGAACTTCGTAGCCCGTTGCGTCGCCAACCACCCGAATAGGTGCATACGTCACGCCGTTGATCCGTTTGAGCTTGCCTTTCAGCGTAATCGTTTTGCCGTTCACGACGGCGTGAATCGTATCATTCGCAGCGCCCGTCAGCGTGGCATCCATCGCCTGGAGCGTCGATTTCAGCGGAACATACGTGGTACCCTGCTCGATGATCGGCGCGCCTCCGGCATATTGAACGGCGTGGTTATTCACTTTGACTGCCGGCTGCTGCGGAGCGGCCATGGCAGGCGCGGCCGTGGCCATGAGTCCCGCCGAGATCGTGATGGATAAGAGCATTCGTTTCCAATGTTTCATGTTGGATTCTCCTTAAAATTAAATGAGTATTTGGATGAGATTCAAATCTTGTACGCCTTCATGGCTTTGCGAAGCTCTTTGAACGACGGACGTTTGCCGTACATCAGGACGCCGGTGCGGTAGATCTTGGCCGACAACCAGCCGAACACGATGATCGACACGACGAGCAGCGCCAGGGATATCAAAATTTGCCAGGTCGGCACGGTGCCCATTCCGATCCTCACCAGCATCGCGGTAGGAGCCGTGAACGGGATGAAACTCGTGACTTTGATCAGCATCGTTCCCGGCGAGCTGATGCTGAAAATGCCGATGTAGAACGCGGCAAGCCCAAGCATCGTAATCGGCATAACCGCCTGCCCCAGCTCTTCGGTGCGGCTGACGATGGAACCGACGGCGGCATACAGCACCGCAAACAGGAAGTAGCCGACAATGTAGAACGCCAGACCATACAGCAGCACGGAAATATTGAGATCCGTCAGGCTCAGGTGGAACTCCTGAAGCATGCCCACGTTGTTCGGCAGCATGAGGTTCGCTACCACCACCACGCCAAACACGGCGATTTGAACAAGCCCTACCAGGAAAATCCCGATGATTTTGCCGAACATTTGGTTCAGAGGTTTCACGCTCGTAATGAGAATTTCCATAATGCGCGAGCTTTTTTCGGCGGTGACTTCCGCGGCGATCATGTTGCCCGTCATCATATTGGAGCTGAAGAACAAAATCATGAGAAAATAGACCGTGACGTAATTCATGATTTTCTGGTTTCTTTCCTTTTCCGTGTCCCCTCCGGCATTGGCCTTCGCCTCTTCGGATAAGTCAAGCGAATCCAGGCTTACCGGTTTATTCAGGGCCGCGATTTGCTCCGCGGTCAAGGCATCCTTGGCGATCATCGCCGTTTTGACGTTTTGCAGCGCTCCTTGCAGATACGTGCTCAGCCCTTGCCCCATTCCGCCTTCGCCGGCATAGACGACTTTCGGAAAAGACGAATCGGCCGGATCCTCCTCGAACTTCAAATACCCTTCAAGCTTGCCGTCCTTCACGTCCTGCTTCAACGGATCTTCGGCATTTCCTTCATATTT
>Ga0180220_1002898_pt1 | contig 10478 bp, 10 predicted proteins | sample eDN5th37CBELigBY_FD_151335 | JGI IMG/M metagenome (GOLD analysis project Ga0180220, IMG submission 151335) | Enriched backyard soil microbial communities from Emeryville, California, USA - eDNA 5th pass 37_C BE-Lig BY (version 2) (version 2) | ecosystem: Environmental > Terrestrial > Soil >... | reverse complement strand
ATCACGCATGCTCTCGACGAAGCGGCGATGCTTTCCGACCGCATCGGCATCATGTCCGCGCGGCCCGGCCGGATCATCCAAGAGGTCGAGACGGGCTGGCCCGCGGACCGCGACAGCCGGGTGGCTTCGGACGATCACTTCGGAACGATTACCAGCCGTTTGTGGGCGCACCTTAGAGAAGAATCGCTGAAGGCGATCGGTCAGGGAGCGATAAAGTGAACCGGGTCGCCTGGCTGCGCTACTTCATCGTTACCGGCTTTATCCTTTTCATCGAAATACTGTGCCGCACAGGGACCATCCCGGCGACGGTGATGATCCCGCCGACGATGATGGCCGTCCACCTTTGGGCTCTCCTCGCGTCGGGACGTATCACACCGGACATCATGGAGACGATCGGCAACGTCATCGCCGCCTTTTTTCTTTCAGTGAGCGTCGGATTCGCCTTGGGAGCCATGATTCATTCTTTCCCGCGATTCCGCCGCGCGATCGATCCATTTCTGGCGACCTATTACGCACTTCCGTTTTTCGCCTTCTATCCGCTGTTCATCGTGCTTTTTGGACTTGGCCGGCCGCCGATCATTGCGATCGGTTTTCTTTTTGGCGTCGTGGCGATGATTATCGCGACGCTGAACGGGTTCGACAGAATTCCCCGCGCGCTGCTCAAGACAGCAGCGGTCTATCGCATGGATCCGCTTTCTACTGCCCTTCGCATCAAGCTGCCGAGCGCCGCGCCTTACCTCTTTACAGGCGTCAAACTGGCTATCGCCTATTCGTTCATCGGCGTGATCGCCGGCGAGTTCATCATGTCCTCTTCGGGGCTCGGCTATTCCATCGCGTATGCGTTCAACAATTTCGATAACAAGACGATGTATGCGTTGATGCTTTTCGTCATTGTTCTGGTCACTGTCGTCAACGCCTTCTTTTATGTCTGGGAGCAGAGACTGCTCGCGCGGCGGGGGCGCTGAACGATGCGGCGCGCGTTCGATACAATCCTGCTCATCGCCGTCGCATTGGCGATCTGGCAAGCCGTGCACTTGTTGGCACCTTCGGCGCTGACCTCGCCAGTGGGTACGGTAAAACGGGCAGCCGAGCTGCTCGGCACAGGAACGTTCTGGCCCCATGTGGCTGAAACGCTGACGGCGTTTCTTTACTCCCTCGTGTTCGCGTTTACTGGCGGCTTGCTGCTCGGCCTTTTGCTGGGGCTCAATCAAACCGGCGCCAAAGTGGCCGACCCCATTCTCGTCTCTATCTATTCACTGCCGAAGGTGACGTTGTACCCGGTCATTCTGCTGATCTTTGGGCTGGGTATGCCGGCGAAAGTCGCGTTCGGGACGATTCACGGCATCATACCCATTGCGATCTTTGCAATGAACGCCGTGCGCAACATGGCGCCGGTTTACCTCAAGACGGCGCGCGTGCTGCACCTCAGCCGGGCCGAAACGCTGCGAACCGTCGTCATCCCGGCGGCCATTCCCGAAATTGTTTCGGGGCTTCGGATCGGGTTTTCGCTGACCCTCCTTGGCGTCCTGATCGGCGAGATGTTCGCCTCCCAGCGTGGCCTCGGCTACATGATCATGAACGCCATCGGGCTCCATGACGTGCCGACCATGATGGCCGTCATTTTGATGCTTGCCGTTTTTGCAGTCGCTGCAAACGCGCTCCTGCTCTGGCTGGATCAGCGTCTGCATCGTCGTATTACCTGAAAACATAGGAATGAATATGAGCCAATCACTTGCTCAGCGGCTGAAGCAGCCTGGACTCGTCTCTGCTCCAGGCGTTTTCGACATGATCTCGGCCAAGATCGCGGACAGCATGGGCTTTGATGCCCTCTACATGACGGGCTTTGGCACGGTGGCTTCTTATCTTGGTCTGCCAGACGCAGGGCTGGCGACGTACACGGATATGGTTTCGCGTGTGCGGCAGATCGCAGGCGGCACAAAGACGCCGCTCATCGCGGACGGCGATACGGGCTACGGCGGGCTGCTCAACGTCGATTTTACCGTTCGCGGTTATGAGGCTGCAGGCGCCGCGGCTATCCAGATCGAGGATCAGGAATACCCGAAGAAGTGCGGGCACACGCCTGGTCGGCGTGTCATTCCGATCGAGGATGCCGCGCGCAAGATCAAGGTTGCGGCGGAGGCGCGGTCCTCGAAGGATTTCCTCATCATCGCACGTACCGACGCACGTACGTCGCTCGGCCTCGACGAAGCCCTACGGCGGGGAGAGGCCTTCGCCAGGGCGGGTGCCGACATTCTCTTCATCGAGTCGCCGGAGAGCATCGAGGAAATGCGCCGGATCGGCGAGGCATTCGACCTGCCGCTGGTCGCCAACATGGTCGAGGGTGGCCGCACGCCCATTCTCTCCCGCGCCGAGCTCGAAGACTTGGGTTTCCAACTCGCCATTTTCCCCGCGTCCGGGTTCCTGGCCATCGGCGCGGCGCTAAAATCCGTTTACGGCGAGATCCGAGATAAAGGCTCCAGTAAGGAATGGCGTGGTGATCTCTATCCCTTCGTCGATTTCGCAAAGCTGATGGGCTTCGAGCAAGTCTGGGAATTCGAGCGCAAGAACGCGGAGGTTTGACGAGACCTCGAGTGCGCTCGGCCGAAATGCCTTGCGGGATCGCTGAGCTTATCAGTGGTCAGTCAATGATTGATGCGTGGCTCGATCTGCCGATCCCCTTGATGGTGCTCGCCGCAGCAATCCTTTTTGCTTCGAGCGCCATCCTTTTCAATTGGCTGATGCATCACTCGCCAGCCGCGGAGCGGATGGCGAGCTACCGGGGGATCGTGGGGCCGTTCTTCGTCTCTATTTCCGTACTCTTTGCCCTGTTTCTCACTTTCCTCGCCGCCGACGTGTGGGACAGGAAAACACGCGCCTCCCACGTCGTTCAATCGGAACGCGATGCATTGGCGGGGCTAGTCGCTTTGGCTCGCACAAGCCCTGTGGCCGCCGGCGCAATTACGGATGCCGTTGAGAGCTACGTTAACTCTGCCATCCAGGACGAATGGCGGCACATGCGCAATCAGAAAAGCTCGCCCCAGACCGCCGAGCGTATGGATCGGCTCCTCCATACTGTGGCGGCGGCGAGCAGCAGCTATGCCTCCGCGGTCCATGGGGCCATGCTGCAGAAAGCCGTTGACGTGGGCGAGGCACGCGCGAGCCGCATCACATTAAGCCATGACAGGGCTGAAACACTCAAATGGCTGGCGGTGATCGTGTTAGCCCTGCTGACCCAGCTCGCCCTTGCCGCGGTGCATCTCGACAAGACAGCTCCGCAGCGCTTTGCGCTTGCGCTGTTCTCTGTGTCGGCCGTGTTTGCAATCTGTGTGGTAGCGGCCTATGAGCGGCCGTTCGATGGGCCACTCAGCGTCCCGCCCGATCCGCTCGCTGAGCTAATGAGGTGAGCTGAGCCACTAGCAGGCCAGCCCACGGCTCAGGCCAACCAGCGCTTCCGGCGCCGATAGTGTTTGACGTTGCGGTAGTCGACCCGGCCCGTGCCGCCCAGATAGAACTCCTGCACATCGGGGTTCTGGGCCAGGGCTTCGGCCGTGCCGCTCATGACGACACGCCCGTTGTCGATGAGGTAAGCGTGGTCGACGATGGCCAGTGCGGCCGTGGCATTCTGCTCGACGAGCAGAATGCTCATGCTCGTCTCGCGAACAATGCGCGAGATGATGTCGAAGATCTCGTCTACGAGGAATGGCGCGAGTCCGAGGCTCGGCTCGTCCAGCATCAGAAGCTTTGGCTCGGTCATCAAAGCCCGTCCGATGGCGAGCATCTGTTGCTCGCCACCGGATAGATAGCCGGCCTGGGCGTTGGACCGCTGTTTCAGGCGCGGGAACCACTCGAAGACGCGCTCGGTCAGCTGGGAGACCTTGGCGCGGCTCTTATGCATCGAGGTCGCGGCGATCAGGTTCTCGACTGGCGTCAGGTGCCCGAAGACATGCCGGCCTTCGAGCACGTGTGCGATGCCGAGACGGACGCGCTCTGGCGCGGAGAGGTTCCGCAGGTCCTGTCCGCGGAACCGGACCTCACCGCGCGCCACCTTCCCGCGCTCCGGCGCCAGCAAGCCGGAGATGGCTTTGAGCGTCGTGCTCTTGCCGGCGCCGTTCGAGCCCAGAAGCGCGACCGCGCCTCCCTCGGCGACCTCGAGCGAGACGCCCTTGATCGCGAGGAAGACCTGATCGTACACGACCTCGATGTTTTCGAGTGTCAGCATCGGTTAATCGCCGAGCGGCTTACTGCTTCTTGAACTCAGCAGCGGTCTTCTTGACGAGGTCCATCACGACATCCTGATAGGCCGCATACCAGTCGGTTTTCGGCACCCACTTGCTGCCATCCCATTGAGAGATACGGCCGCGGCCGCCGCCTTGGTGGTCCTGAGGCGTGATGGTGATCGGCGGAATCAGCCCTTCGGCATTGAAGTCCTTGATCTCCTCCATGCCCTTCTTCAGTTTCTCCGCCGTCAGCGGTTCACCTTGCTTTTCGAGCGCGTTCCGAACGCCCTCCAGGACGATGGCCATGCTGGCAACGCCGATGTTGTAGTAGCTGCTGCCGACGTTTTTCTCGTCCCCCGCGCCTTTTCCTTTGGCGTAAACCTCGTCGAGAATGGCCTTGACCACAGGGTTATCACGCCCGTAGGCCGCGCCCTCGAAGCGCAGTACGCCTTTGGCAGCGTCGTTGCCGACGATCTGGGTATCGGTTTCAGAAAGCCAGATCACGGACAGTAGACGATCGAGCTTGATCCCGTTGCGAACCGCATCGCGCAGCGACACCGTCTGCCCGCCGCCAGCACCCCAGATGACGACCCAGTCAGGCCGGTAGCGGCGTACGGCGGTCCACGACGAGGACTGCTCGTTGCCGGGCGAGGGATAGAAGAAAGTTTGCAGCTCGAAGCCTTCCTTTTGGGCCACGGCTTCGAAAACGGGCAGGGGCTCCTTGCCAAACGGCGAGTCGATGCCGATCAGGGCCACCTTCTTGCCCTTGAGGCTGCCGCCTTCCTGATCGGCCATGTACTTCAGGATGACAGCCGCCTGCGACCAGTAGAGAGCGCCAGCCGGGAAAACCGTGGGGAATGTCTCGCCATCCGCGGCGTCGGAGCGGCCGTGGAACATGGTAAGCACGTTGATCCCATCCTTCAGTGCCCTGGGCACAACGGCGCGAGATACGGGCGTCGAAAGGAAGTCGACCAGCACGGCACCTTCTGCCTTGAAGCGCTCGTAGGCTTCGATGCCCCGTTGCGGCTCGTTGCCCGTGTCGACCACCATGGCTTCGAAGCGGTGGCCATTGATCCCACCGCGCTCGTTGATGAGCGCTAGGTAATCGCGCTGGCCCTGGTTATATTCCGACGTCACGAACGTGTAGACCTTCGTAAAGTCCTCGGCGAAGCCGAATTTGATGACCTTGTCCTGAGCCCACCCTGGTGCCGATGCGAGCGCAAGCGCCGCGGCGCCTGCAAGTGTCGAAATGGCTCTCCTCATCATTTCCTCCATCTCCCAATGTCAATGCCGCGCGTGGCGGAAGGGCCAAACGAGAAAGTAGTTGCGCACGTTGTCGTAGACTTTGGCAAGGCCGAGCGGCTCGTAAAGCAGAAAGCCGACTATCAGTGCGCCGTAGAGCACGAGGGGAATGTGCGAGATGATCTCTGCGTGCAGCGGCAGGCTGAGCGCCACGGCAATCGCGTTGACGAAGTTGTTCAGGAAGATTGGTGCGAGAAGAACCAGGCCGGCGCCGAAAAAGCTGCCGAGCACGCTGCCCAAGCCGCCGACGATGACCATCGCAACAGCCTGGATCGAAACTTCCAGGTGGAATTGCTCGGGCGTGACAGCGCGGTAATAGCAGAACGCGAGCACGGCACCGGCAACCCCGCCGATGAACGATGAGCACCAGAAGGCGAGCAGCTTGTATTTGAACGGGCTGACGCCGATGATGGCGGCCGCGAAATCCTTTTCCCGCACCGCGACCAGAGCCCGACCGAGACTTGTGCGTGAGACGTTGAGCAGGAAGCTCGTGACGACGGCGCAAATGGCAAGCGCGAACCAGTAGCGCCCAGCGTCCGTATCGATCGGCCAGCCCAGGACTTGAAGGGTCGGCGCCTGCAGCGTCGCCTGGCTTCCGCCGCTAATGGCTGGAACGTGGACGATGGTCCAATCCACGATCGACTGCATCGCAAGCGTGGTGACCGCGAGATAAAGGCCTTTGACCCGGAGCGCCGCCCCACCGAACACGCACCCGATTGCCGCGCTCGCCAGCCCGGCGAGGATGAGCGCCACCTCGAACGGTACGCCAGCTCTCACGCTGTGAATGGCGGTGTAGGCGCCGATGGCCATTACCGCCGCGTAGCCGAGATGCACCTGACCAGCCCAGCCCATCAGCAGGTTGAGACCGAGGGCGGCCGTCGACCAGATCACCCAGGGCAGCAGATAGCTGTTGAGTGCAAGCGGCGAGAACAGGAACGGAGCTGCGACCGCCACAGCAACGACAGCAATCAGTAAATACCGGTCGAATGGTATCGGGTAGAGCTGACGTGCGGAACTGTAGGTGGTGTGCCGGACGCCGGCGAGACGGTAGAACATCACACGCGCTCTATGTCTTCGCGGCCGAACAGGCCGTAAGGCCGGACGATGACCGTTGCCAGAATGACGAGCGAGGCGACCACGTCTCGCGTTCCGGCAATGCCGATGCGTTCGAGATAAACTGGGGCGACATTCTCGAGGACGCCGACCACGAGACCGGCAATGACGACGCCGGCAATGCTGTCGAGCCCGCCGAGGATCGCGACAGCCAGCGCCTTGATGAGCAACAGCGACAGGGTCCAGTCGACACCCTGAACGGAGCCCCACAGGATCCCGGCCGCCGCCGCTGCAACGCCTGCGAGTCCCCAGGAAATGCCAATCGCCCGCTCAACAGGGATGCCGACGGACCAGGAGGCCGTCTGATCGTCCGAGACTGCGCGCAGCATGATGCCCTGGCGAGTGCCGAAGAAGATCGCCGCAAGGGCGACGAGTGCCAGCGCGACGACACCGGTCATGAGGTAAGCCTTGTCGATGAATACCGGGCCGATGATGATCGGCGCCGTATCGAGGCCGAGATCGAGGCGCTTTTTCACCGGGCCGAAGACCGCCGGGGCCAGTCCTCGCAGCATGATCTCGAGTCCGAGGGTCAGCATGATCACCATGATCACCGGCTGGCCGATCATGCGCCTCAGCGTCACACGCTCGATCCCCCGCCCAATGAAGAACATGGCGATGATGCCGAGAGGGATCGCTGCCCAAAGTGGCGCGCCACCCAGCTCCATACTTGCCCAGGTAAGATAGGCGCCGACCATGACGAGGGCGCCCTGCGCCAGATTGGCGACGCTGGACGCCTTGAAGACGAGCACGATGCCGAGCGCGACGAGCGCGTACATCAGTCCGACAAGCGCCCCGTTGATGGAAAGCTCGGCGAGTTCGTAGAGGAAATCCATGCGTTCCTATTTGAGTTCGTAGATGGCGAGGCGGCGTTTGAGGGTGCCGGTCGCACCGGTTTCGTAGGTGATGAGTGATTCGTGCTCGACGGTTTCGAACCCGTCGTAGAGCGCGGTGATGATAGGCGCATAGCGTTCGTCGATGACGTTGCGGCGCAGCTTGCGGGTGCGCGTCACCTCGCCGTCGTCGGGATCGAACTCTTTCGGCAGGTTGACGAACTTTCGGATCGCGAGGGCTGCCGGCAGCAGCTCATTCACGTGGCGCACCACGCCGCTGATGAGCTTGTACACCTCGGGACGTTGGGACAGCTCCGCATAGGACGTGTACGTGACGCCGTTCACCTCGGCCCAGTGGCCGACGGCGTTCATGTCAATGCAAACGAGCGCGGTGAGATAGTCACGGCCCGCGCCGATGATCGCGGCATCCTTGATGTACTGGCTGAACTTTAGGCGGTTCTCAATGTAGGTCGGGATATAGCGCTCGCCGCCCTTCGTGTAGACGACCTCGCCGACGCGGCCGAGCACGACGAGATGGCCGTCGTCATCCATGTAGCCGGCGTCGCCGGTGTGCAGCCAACCGCCGGCCAAAGACTTTTGCGTGGCCGCTTCGTCATTGAGGAACCCGTCGAACACGCTGTCGGCGCGAATGAGGATTTCGCCGTTGTCGTCGATCTTGACCTCGACCCCCGGCAGCGGCTTGCCGACCGTGTTCAGCTTCACCTCGCCTGAGCTTTGTGCGGCGGTGAGGGCGCAATTCTCGGTCTGGCCATAAAACTGCTTGAGGTCGAGCCCGAGAGCCCGGAAAAAGAGGAACGTGTCCTCGCCAATGGCCTCACCAGCTGTGTAGGCGCGCTTGGCGCGGGAGAGCCCGAGGTAATCGCGCAGAGGAGCGTAGATCAGCACATCGCCAATTGCGTACGCGATCCGCGAAAACAATCCTGGCGTGCGGCCGGCGAGGCGCTCCCGTTCGAGCTCGATTGCGAGCGGCATGAACCAGTTATAGAGCCGCCGCTTCAACCAGGTTGACTCCGCAATGCCGACCTGCACGTGGGTGAGCATCGCGTCCCAGCTGCGCGGCGAGGCGAAGTAGACCGTCGGCGCCACCTCGCGCAGGTTGTGGAGAACGGTTTCCTGTCGCTCAGGGATGTTGATTGTAAAGCGCAGCGCGATGCCGGAGGAGACGGTAAACACGAAGTCGCCGACCCAGGCCATCGGCAGATAGGCCATCAGCTCGTCGCCGGCGCGGAAATAGTCGGCGGCCTCGGCATTGCGCGCCGCGGCGATCACCCGTCGGTGCTGCAGCACGACGCCTTTGGGCTTCCCCGTGGTGCCGGAGGAGTGCAGCAGAACGGCAGCATCGGTTGGCTTGGCCCTGTTGATCAGGTCATCGCTGAGCCCGGGTTCGCGGGCCAGCCGCTCCTTGCCTTTCCGGATGAGATCTTCCCACGAAAGCAGGCCCGGCTCGGTGTAGTTCGCCAGCCCGCGCGGATCGTCGTAGACGATCACCTCTGGCAGCTTGGCGCGGCTGCGCAGTTCGAGCAGCTTGTCGACCTGCTCCTGATCCTCTGCCAGCGCGAAGCGCGCGCGGCTGTTGCCGGCGTAATACTCGAGGTCGTCAGGCGGTACGTCCGGGTAGACCGGAGCCGGATAGCCCCTGAGAGCAGCGGCGCTCAGCATCCCGAAGTAGAGCCGCGGACGGTTGTCGCCGATGACGAGCAGGCCGTCGCCGGACCTGAAGCCCATCGCGTCAAGAGCGGCGGCGAACGCCAGAACCTCGGAGAGGACGTCGCTCCACGTGAACTCGCGCCAGATGCCGCGATCCCGCTCGCGCACGGCAACGGTCGCGCCGTGAGTCTTCGCATTCTGCGCAAGCAGGGACACCAGGGTGCCCGCATCGAGCCCCGCATCGACGCGCGGCACGGCTGCAGGGTCAAGAGCAGCGCCGTCCCCTCCCACGTCGATCACTTCTGCCGTATTCGCGTCAGGCCGCATGGCGCCTCTTGGTCCCGAGATAGGCCTCGATCACCCGCGGATTGGAAAGCGCTTCGGCAGGTTTGCCGTCGGCGATCTGCTCGCCGTAGCTCAGCACCGTCATGCGATCGCAAAGCGCGGCGACCACGTCCATGTGATGCTCGATGAGCAGGACGGTCAGCCCACGCTCCTCGCGCGCGTCGAGGATGAAGCGGGCCATGTATTCCTTCTCTTCCTGGTTCATGCCAGCCATGGGCTCGTCCAGGATTAGAAGGCGCGGTTCCGAAACGAGCGCACGGGCGAGCTCGATGCGCTTCTGCAGCCCGAGCGGAACGACCTCGATGGGCAAATCGCGAACGTCCTGGAGCTGCAGGAAGTCGATCGTGTCCTCCACGAGCTCGCGCTGGCGGATCTCGTCGCGCTCGGCCCAAACCCAATAGAACAGTGAAGCGAGTGCCGACGGGCGCATATGGATGTGCCGACCCATCATGATATTGTCGAGCACGCTCATGCCCCGGAACAGGGCGAGGTTCTGGAACGTGCGCGCAATCCCGAGCCGCGCCACGTCGTGGGGGCGGATGCCCGTAATGTCCTTGCCCTCGAACAGAATTTTTCCGCTGTCGGGCGGATAGAAGCCGGTGATCGAATTGACGATGGTCGTCTTGCCAGAGCCGTTTGGCCCGACAAGCCCAAAGATCTCGCCTTTTTCGATACCGAGGGTGACCCCCTTCAACGCTCTCAGTCCGCCGAATGAGCGCTCGAGGTCGCAACATTCCAAGATCATTCAGCGCCGGCCCGCATGAAGCCAAATCCTCCCATGCCCTCGTACATCTTTGTTCTCGTTCGCGATTTCCATCCTACTTTAGGCGGGGCGTTTCGAGGGAGCAATAGGGGCAAGCTTGTCGTTCCAAGCGGGTTCGCATTTGCAAAATCATTATCTGTCTCGCGGGCGCGAAACGACGAGTGTCGTGATTGCGAGAACGGGCGCAATCCACACCTCTGGGGCATCCATGGCCAGTAGGGTGAGCGTGCTGATGGCGAT
>Ga0180220_1002897_pt1 | contig 10480 bp, 10 predicted proteins | sample eDN5th37CBELigBY_FD_151335 | JGI IMG/M metagenome (GOLD analysis project Ga0180220, IMG submission 151335) | Enriched backyard soil microbial communities from Emeryville, California, USA - eDNA 5th pass 37_C BE-Lig BY (version 2) (version 2) | ecosystem: Environmental > Terrestrial > Soil >... | reverse complement strand
CCGCCCGTCTTCGTCAAGGGCCGCAGCCATATGTACGGCCTTGCCGACGGCGAGATGCCTGAACTCAGCCCCTGCCGTTGAGGTTCACCCCCGCATCGGACGACGTTCCCCCGGTCAGCACCGTCAGGGGCGTCGGCGAAATGCGCACCTGGTCGCGTCCGCCCTTCTTGGCCGCATAGAGCGCCTCGTCGGCGCGCCGCATCAGGTCGCCGAGCCGCTCCTGCGGCAGCATCTCGGCGATGCCGAAGCTTGCGGTGCAGCGATGGGCTGGGGGCAGCCCTTCGACAGGCCTGTCGCTGAAGGCGCCGCGCACGCCCTCGGCAAACAGGCGCGCCCCGCCCAGATTGACCTGCGGCATCAGGATGGCGAACTCCTCGCCGCCGATGCGGCCCACGACATGGCCGCGCCCGGCCGAACGGGCGAGAAGACCGCCGAACGTCTCGATGACGCGGTCGCCCGCCGCATGGCCGAAGCCGTCGTTGATTTCCTTGAAATGGTCGAGATCGGCGATCGCCAGCGAAACCGGCAGGCCCCTGCGCGCCGCCTCGCGCAACGCCTGGTCGGCATGGGTCATGAAGCCGTTGCGATTGAACAGCCGCGACAGCGCGTCGATCTCGGAACGGGCGTTGGCGTCGGCCATCACGTCGCGCACCAGGACGACCAGCGTCAGCACCGCGACCGCCATGGCGAACACCGTGCCCAGTGATTGCGAGGCCATGGCATAGGCGGTCTGAAGATATTCCTGCGGCGCGCTCCCCCAGCCGCCAAGCGCATGGGCGAGGAAGGGCTTGGCCGCGAATTGCGCGGCGCTGCCGACGAGCGTGCCCATCAGCAGCCGGTCGATCAGTTCCAGCCGCTGCCGGGAGGCCCATATGATGCAGGCCGCCACCAATTGCATGGCCGCATAAGGCCCCTGATAGGCCATCATGCGAACCGTGGACTGGCGCGGCAGTTCCTGCGCGAAATAGAGGAACACGCTGGCGCCGACGAAGAACATCGCCATCGGCACCCAGGCCAGCGCCACCTCATATTTGCGGGCCAGGCCGAAATTGTAGGCCATGGTCGCGGCGAGGAACAGCGCGAAGGCCAGCACCACCGGCAGGCGCGCATTGTCAAAGGCGGGGATGCCGAACTCGACGACCAGATAGGCCATGCACAGGAGGTTGGAAACGACCAGCCAGCGGGCCGAGATGCGGCGCGCATCGTAAACGGCGATCATCATGAAGGCCCCGGCCAGAAGGCCGGAGAGGAACAAGTTGATCGCCAGGATGAAACTTGCGCCGCTCATAGGATCCCGCCTCTTATGCCCGGTTTACCCAACGACAGCCAAAAAACCGGTTAACGGGAAGCTCCGCACCGGATTTTGTGCCATTCTCGGGCATGGAACCCCGGCCCCGGGCCGGCGTTATCCGCCTACAGGGCGAAGGAGGCAGACATGGCCGAAACGGTCACACTCATCGATCACGAGACGATCAGGGATTGGGCGGCGGCACGCGCCGGCGCGCCGGCCATCGTCGACATATCCCCGGAAGCCGGGACCCAGCCCATGCTGAGGCTGGTCTTCGGCCAGCATGCCTATGCCGACACGGGCCAAGCCGAGCGCCCCGCCAATGCCGGCGGCTATGAACTCGTCGAATGGGACGAATGGTTCCGGCTGTTCGACGCGGCGCATCTGGCGCTGGTGGTCGGCAAGGACGTTCCCGGCCGCCGCGATTCCTATCACGAGTTCGTGCGCCGCCCCGATTGACCCGGCAGCAATCCCGAAATGAAGAAAGCCCCGCGCCATGGCGCGGGGCTTTTTTTGACGGCATAGACCGTGCCTATTTCCAGTCGCGGATATCGACGAAATGGCCGGCAATGGCCGCCGCCGCCGCCATGGCCGGCGACACCAGATGGGTGCGGCCCTTGAAGCCCTGCCGGCCCTCGAAATTTCGGTTGGAGGTCGAGGCACAGCGCTCATGCGGCTTCAGCCGGTCGTCGTTCATGGCAAGGCACATGGAGCAGCCCGGCTCGCGCCAGTCGAAGCCGGCCTCGATGAAGATCTTGTCGAGCCCTTCGGCCTCGGCCTGCGCCTTCACCAGGCCGGAGCCCGGCACGATCATGGCGTTGACGCGCGGATTGACTTGTCTGCCCTTGGCGACGGCGGCCACGGCGCGCAGGTCCTCGATGCGGCCATTGGTGCAGGAGCCGATGAACACGCGGTCGATGGCGATGTCGGTGATCTTCGTGCCGGCGGTCAGGCCCATATACTCCAGCGCGCGCTTCTTGGAGTTGCGCTTGTTCTCGTCCTCGATCAGCTCCGGATCGGGGACCGTGCCGGTCACCGAAACGACGTCCTCGGGCGACGAGCCCCAGGTGACGATCGGCGGCAGAGAGGCTGCGTCGAGCACCACGACCTTGTCGTAATGCGCGCCCTCGTCGGTCTTGAGCGTCTTCCAGTATTCCACGGCCATGTCCCACGCCTTGCCCGTGGGCGCGCGCGGCTTGTCCTTCACATAGGCGAAGGTCGTCTCGTCGGGTGCGATCAGGCCGGCGCGGGCGCCGCCTTCGATCGACATGTTGCAGACGGTCATGCGGCCTTCCATCGACAGCGAACGGATCGCCTCGCCGGCATATTCGATGACGTAGCCGGTGCCGCCGGCGGTGCCGATCTCGCCGATGATGGCGAGGATGATGTCCTTGGCAGTGACGCCCTCGGGCAGTTGCCCGTCGACGCGCACCAGCATGTTCTTCGCCTTCTTCTGGATCAGCGTCTGGGTGGCCAGCACATGCTCGACCTCCGAGGTGCCGATGCCGTGCGCCAGCGCGCCGAACGCGCCATGGGTGGAGGTGTGGCTGTCGCCGCACACGATGGTCATGCCCGGAAGGGTAAAACCCTGCTCGGGCCCGATGATGTGGACGATGCCCTGGCGGCGGTCCTTCTCGGAATAGTATTCGACGCCGAAATCGGCGGCGTTCCTGGCCAGCGCCTCGACCTGGATGCGGCTTTCCTCGTTCTTGATGCCATTGACGCGGTCAGGCGAGGTCGGCACGTTGTGGTCGACCACGGCCAGCGTCTTCTCCGGATGGCGGACCTTGCGGCCGGCCATGCGCAGCCCCTCGAAGGCCTGCGGGCTGGTCACTTCATGCACGAGGTGGCGGTCGATGTAGAGCAGGCAGGTGCCGTCGTCCTGGCGGTCGACCACGTGATCGTCGAAAATCTTGTCGTAGAGGGTGCGCGGTGCGCTCATTTGCGTAAATCCGTCGATATGGAAAACAGGAGAAGCCCGTTGCCGGGCCGATGGCGATCAGGCGCGCTCTAGCGAAGTCGGCTGGTCGCCGAGCCCGAAACCCACGCGAAGAACCGTGCCGGCAGGCGCTTCTTGTCCTGCAGCACAAAACCCTTGTAGCACGGGTCTCCAAACAGTTCTTCCATCGCCCGTTCAATACCAATCTTTTGCCGGTACGGCAATCGCCCGCATCGACGCGCGGCTGCCGATCAGGCGGCCTCCTGCTCCTGGCAGATCTGGCCGGCCTCCGCCTCTTCGAGCGGCGCCTGCAAAAGCCGGCAATAATGGAGGCCGGGCCTCCGCGCGTCTGCGGCGAAGTGCCGGCATTCGCGGCAGATGCCGAAGGCCCGTCCCGACCTCAGATCGAGCACCGACCTGACCAGCGCCGCGACGCCCGCATGCAGGTCCGCCCGCACGGTTTCCGGCAGAACCTCCAGCGCCTTGCCGATCGTCGCCATGCCGTCATGGTCCAGCATGGCCGCGCCCGCGGCGGTGAGATCGAGGCGCACCGAGCGCCCGTCCCCCGGATTGGCGGTCTTCTTCACCAGGCCGGCCCGTTCGAGAGTCATCAGGGTCTGCGAAACCGTGCCCTTGGTCAGGCCGAGATAGGCGGTGAGGCCGCCGGGCGTGCGCGAGAAGCGGTTGGCGCGCGCCAGATAACGCAAGGCCTCCCACTGCACCGGCTTCAGCCCGTGCGCGTGGCCCTCATTGGTCACCAGCCGGGCCAGTCGCTCGATCAGTTCCACGGTCTTGCCATCGGTGTCCATGGGCTTTGGTATCGTATCAACACCATTCTTGCAATGCAGAGCCTGTTGCGCTACTCAATTCGTATTGACTCGATACTATAGGAGGAGAGACACATGAAACCCGCCATTCTCGTTGCGGCAACCCTGCTTGCCGCTGCCCCGCCAGCCATGGGGCATGACATCAAGAGCGCGGTCGACCCGACCAAGCCGGCCGCCTTCGACATCACCTCCGCTTCCGCGACGACGGACGGCCGGCTTTCGACCTTCATGATGGAGGTGGCCGGCGAGGCGGGATCCGTAAAGCCCGAGGCGACCGGCAAGCTGGAGGGCGCCAGGGTGACGGCCTATGTGTGGCCGACCGGCTTCGATCCCTCTGCGGTCGGCTTCGCGGAAAAGTCCGGCATCCTCGCCCTGGCCATAACCGCCCATCCGGACTTCGACGACACGCCGCTGTTCGACGAGAACGGCGACGGGGACCCGGCCAATGACGGCGCCGACTGGCACTCGCACTGGGTGGTGCTGGGCAAGGACGACGGCTGCGGCGCCGGCCTCAAGGTGCTCGACGTCTCCCCCGGCGTCGATGTGCTGCCGCCGACGGCCCCGATGCTGCCGCTCGCCCTCGACAGCCCCGGCATGTCACCCAGCCTGCAGGGCAAGACGGCGCGCGTCACCGTACCGGTCAGGGATGGCGAGAACATCTCCTTCGATGCCGTCACGGCAGAGTTGCAGGTCAACGCGGAAGGCAAGGCGCCGCTTCTGTGCGTGACCGGCGTCCACGACATCGCCTCCGGCGACCTGTCGATGCCCGGCAGGATCGTCAAGCAGTGACCTGAACTGCCGAGCCTGCGCAACCGGAAGGCGGCGCAGGCTCAGCCCCTGGCTTCGCCGCGCCGCAGACGCTGTTCCAGCGCCCGCAGCGCCATCGACAGGCCGACGGTCAGGATCAGGTAGATATAGGCGACGATGGAGTAGGTCTCGAAGAAGCGGAACGAGCCGGAGGCGTAGATCTTGCCCATCTGGGTGATGTCGGCGACACCCAGAACCGAGACCAGAGAACTGTCCTTGACCATGGCGATGAAATCGTTGCCGAGCGGCGGCAATATGGTGCGGATCGCCTGCGGCAGCACGATCAGCCGGAAGCGCTGGATGCGCGTCAGCCCCAGCGCCTTGGCCGCCTCGACCTGCCCGACATCGACCGACTGGATGCCGGCCCGGAACACTTCCGCGATGAAGGCCGAATAGCCGATGGCCAGCGCCAGGATCGCCCGCCACAGCAGCGACACGTCGCGCACCATCAGCGGCTCGGCGAGGCCGGCTCCCTGCAACGGCAGCGTCACGGCGTTCCATGCCGCCACCAGCGCCGGCGCGCCGACGAAGGCGACCCAGAACAGCAGCACCAGCATCGGCACGCCGCGGATGATCTCGACATAGAACCGCGCCGCCTGCCGCAGCCACACCGACGACGACAGCGCCATCAGCGCGATGCCGAGCCCCGCCGCCGAGGCCAGCACGAAGGCCACCAGCGTGACGAGGACGGTGATGCCGATGCCCTTGGAGACGGTGACGAAGACCTGCGCGTAGAGGTCGCTGGCCGCGATCGACAGCCCGGCAGCCAGCGCCAGCGCGCAGGCCGCCACCAGCCACCACGGGAAATCGGCTTTCCTGACGCGTTTGGGAGATTTCATGAAGACGCTCGGGCTGTTGCGGGAAAGGCTTCCTACACCCCTTCCCGCCTTCCCGGCCAGAGCAGCAGCCGCGAACGCGACGCCGCCATTGCCGCGCCGCCGCTCACTCGCCCATCTTGTAGTCGCGGAACCACTTGACGGTCAGCTTCTCCAGGGTGCCGTCCGCCTTCATGTCGGCGATGGCCGCATTGACCGGCGCGATCAGGTCGGAGCCCTTGGCAAAGATGAAGCCGAAATCCTCGGAACCGAGCGGCCCGCCGATCATCTTGAGGCCGCCGCCGGAGGATTCGACATAGCCCTCGCCGGCGGTGCCGTCGGTGAGCACTGCGTCGATGTCGCCGGATATCAGCGCCAGGATGGTGGCGCCGAACGTCTCGAACAGCTTGATGCGCGGGTTCTGCTCATTGCCGTCCAGCACGCTGTAGACCGTGGTGTAGAAGGGCGTCGTGCCCGGCTGGGCGCCGATCAGCCCGTCGGTGAAGGCGGCGAAGCTCTTGGCGTCGGTGAAGCGGCTCTCGTCGGAACGCACCAGCATGAACTGCTCGGAGCGCATATAGGGGTCGGAGAAATCGACCTTGGCCTTGCGCTCGTCATTGATGGTGATGCCATCCATGCCGATGTCGTACTGGCCGTCCGCCACTGCCTGGATCATCACGTCCCACGACGCGTTGCGGTAATCGACCTCGAAATTGAGCCGCTTGGCGATCTCGTCCATCGCGTCATATTCCCAGCCCTTCTGCTCGCCGCTCTTGGGATCGATGAACTGCAGCGGCGGATAGGCGTTCTCCGTCACCACCACCACCTTGCGGCCGGCGAGATCGGGCAGCCCCTGCGCCACGGCTGCGAACGGCATCATCAGCACGGCCACTAGGCCGGCCAGAACAAGCCCCGTCTTCGACATGCGATGCTTCACGATGACGCTCCTCTCCCGTTCAGGCGGGGAGTTTATCCAGCGCGACGCACCTTTCAACCAACGAAAAAGGCGGCCGAAGCCGCCTTTCCGGTATTTCTTGCCAAAAAGCTGCTTACTCGGCCGAAGCGGCCTCGGCGGCAGCCTTCTCGGCAGCGGCCTTCTCGGCGGCTTCCTGCGCCGCCTTTTCGGCGGCCAGCGCCTCGGCGGCGGCGATCTTCTCGGCCTCGATGCGGGCCTTCTCGGCGTTCAGCGCCTCGCGCTCGGCCTCGTTCAGCTTGCGGGCGCGGACGCCGGTGTTCTCCGAGATGCGCGCCGACTTGCCGCGGCGGTCACGCAGGTAATAGAGCTTGGCGCGGCGCACCTTGCCGCGGCGCACGACGTCGACGCCCTCGACCATCGGCGAATAGACCGGGAACACGCGCTCCACGCCCTCGCCGTAGGAAATCTTGCGGACGGTGAAATTCTCGTTCAGGCCCGAACCCGAACGGGCGATGACGACGCCCTCATAGGCCTGCACGCGGGTGCGGCTGCCTTCGGTGATGCGCACGTTGACGCGCACGGTGTCGCCGGGCTGGAACTCGGGCAGCTTGCGCTTTTCTTCGATCTTGGCGGCCTGCTCGGCCTCGAGCTGACGGATGATATCCATCTTCAGATCCACTTCTTGTTCTTCCGACAGCCAGAGCGCCCTGCTCTCGCCGCAGCAGTCCTTCACCGCTGGGCTATGCCGTCAGCCTTGGAGACCTTCGGCAGGGGCGGCTACACCGTCTTTCATTGACGGGTGACGCAGACCGGAAGACCCATTCCTCCGATCAGGCCGGGCGATACACCATTCCGCAGGCTTTGTCACGGGGGTCGCGACCTTATCTTTCCCCCACCCTGTCCTCAGCGCCCGTGACCGGCCGCCACGGCCAGCGCCATCAGCCCGAGCGCCAGCACCGCCAGCTTCCAGAAGTCGGCGCGCCGCCTCAGCCCCGGCAAACCGAGCGGCTTGATGAGATGGAACACCATCATGGCGAGGATCAGGAGCGCGAGGATCTTGGTCATGGCCCGTTTGATCAGCCCCTTCCGTTCCTGTCAAAGGCCCATCCCTGCGGCAGGCCGTCCATTGGCCCTTAGTCAGATGGACGCCCCCTCTCTCAAGGGCTACAAACCTGCCGAGGAGAATTGGGAGGGTCCAGGAGCATGGCATCGCGTTATCATGAGGTCTACGCCGAATGGAAGCGGGACCCTGAAGCATTCTGGGCCGAGGCCGCGCGCGCCATCGACTGGTTTACCCCCTGGGACAAGGTGTTCGACGCGGAAGCCGGCGTCTACGGCAGATGGTTCGCGGGTGCTTCCTGCAACACCTGCCACAACGCGCTCGACCGGCACGTCGCCGGCGGCCGCGCCGACCAGATCGCGCTGATCCACGACAGCGCCATCACCGGCGTAAAGCAGAGCTTCACCTATGCCGAGCTGCAGCGCGAGGTCGTCGCCCTTGCGGCGGTGCTGGCCAGGCATGGCGTGACCAAGGGCGACCGGGTCATCGTCTACATGCCGATGATTCCGCAGGCGGCCGTCGCCATGCTCGCCTGCGCCCGCCTCGGCGCCATCCATTCGGTCGTCTTCGGCGGTTTCGCCGCGCGCGAACTGGCCACCCGTATCGACGACGCCCGGCCCAGGCTGGTCGTCTCCGCCTCCTGCGGTCTGGAGCCGAACCGCGTCGTCGCCTACAAGCCGCTGCTCGACGAGGCGATCGAGCTGTGCGCCCATCCTCCGCAGCATTGCGTCATCTTCCAGCGCGAGCAGCTTGCCTGCGACCTCGTCCCCGGCCGCGACATAGACTACGCCGAGGCCGTGGCGCGGGAGAAGGACGCCGGCACCGAGGTGCCTTGCGTGCCCGTCGCCGCCACCGATCCGCTCTACGTGCTCTACACCTCCGGCACCACCGGCCAGCCCAAGGGCGTGGTGCGCGACAATGGCGGCCACATGGTCATGCTGAAATGGACCATGGACAACGAGTTCGGCGTCAAGCCGGGCGAGGTGTTCTGGGCGGCGTCCGACGTCGGCTGGGTCGTCGGCCATTCCTACATCGTCTATGCGCCGCTTCTGCATGGCTGCACCACGGTGATGTTCGAGGGCAAGCCGGTCGGCACGCCCGACGCCGGCACCTACTGGCGCGTCATCGCCGACCATGGCGTCGTCGCCCTGTTCACCGCGCCCACCGCCTTCCGCGCCATCAAGGGCCAGGACCCCAAGGGCGAATTCATCGGCAGATACGACCTCTCCGCCTTCCGCACCCTGTTCCTGGCCGGCGAGCGCGCCGACCCCGAGACCATCAAATGGGCCGAGCAGCGGCTTGGCGTGCCGGTCATCGACCACTGGTGGCAGACCGAGACAGGCGCCCCGATCACCCACAATCCGGTCGGCCTCGGCCTGCTGCCGGTCAGGCACGGCTCCCCGGGCGTCGCCATGCCCGGCTACGACATCCGCGTGCTGGACGATGCCGGCCACGAAGTGCCGACCGGCACGCTCGGCAATGTGGCGCTGAAGCTGCCGCTGCCGCCCGGCTGCCTGCCGACGCTGTGGGAGGCCGACGAGCGCTTCCGCCAGTCCTACCTCGCCGAATTCCCCGGCTACTATAAGACGGCCGACGCCGGCATCCTCGACGAGGACGGCTACCTGTTCGTCATGGCCCGCACCGACGACATCATCAATGTCGCCGGCCACCGCCTTTCCACCGGCGCCATGGAGGAGGTGCTGGCCGCCCATCCCGACGTCGCCGAATGCGCCGTCATCGGCGTCGCCGATGCGCTGAAGGGGCAGGCGCCGCTCGGCTTCGTGGTGCTCAATGCGGGCGTTGCCCGCGACACCGCCGCCATCGAGCAGGAGGTGGTGACGCTGGTGCGCGAGAAGATCGGCCCGGTCGCCGCCTTCAAGACGGTGCTGACCATCAAGCGCCTGCCCAAGACCCGCTCCGGCAAAGTGCTGCGCGCCACCATGCAGAAGATCGCCGACCGGCAGGACTGGAAGATGCCGGCCACCATCGACGATCCCGCGGTGCTGGACGAGATCGACGCGGTGCTGAAGGCGCGCGGGATCGGGCGCGCGGAATAGGCCACTGAAAAACGATGCCGCTTGACATGGGGGCGGCAGCATAATCTTCCTTTCGCCGGCAACCCGACGCCGCCCTGCGGCGTTTTTCTGTGCCGCTCGGGAAAATTCATGCTGACACTGCCCCAGACCCTGTCCTTCGCCGTCATCGCCCTGATGATGGCCGCCTTCGTATGGGGACGCCTGCGCTACGACCTTGTCGCGGCGCTGTCGCTGCTCACCGCCGTGGCCGTCGGCGTGGTGCCGTTCGACAAGGCCTTCTCCGGCTTCAGCGATGACATCGTCATCATCGTCGGCAGCGCGCTGCTGGTCAGCGCCGGCGTGGCGCGCAGCGGCATCATGGAATATGCGCTGCAACGCTACGCGCCGGGCGTCAATTCGGTGCGCGCCCAGCTTGCGCTGCTGGTGGTGACGGTCGCCATCCTGTCCGCCTTCGTGAAGAACATCGGGGCGCTGGCGATCATGATCCCGATCGCCTTCCAGTTCGCCCGCCGCTCCGGCGCCTCGCCCTCGCTGTTCCTGATGCCGATGGCCTTCGCTTCCCTGCTCGGCGGCCTGATGACGCAGATCGGCACCTCGCCCAACGTCGTCGTCTCGCGCCTGCGCGAGGAACTGACGGGCACGTCCTTCACCATGTTCGACTTCACCCCGGTCGGCCTGGCGCTGACCGCCGCGGGCTGTGTGTTCCTCACCCTGTTCTATTTCCTGGTGCCGGCCCGCGAGCGCGGCGACAACGACCTCCACGCCGCACTCGACATCGAGAACTATTCGGCC
>Ga0180220_1002896_pt1 | contig 10481 bp, 11 predicted proteins | sample eDN5th37CBELigBY_FD_151335 | JGI IMG/M metagenome (GOLD analysis project Ga0180220, IMG submission 151335) | Enriched backyard soil microbial communities from Emeryville, California, USA - eDNA 5th pass 37_C BE-Lig BY (version 2) (version 2) | ecosystem: Environmental > Terrestrial > Soil >... | reverse complement strand
TGGAAATCGGAGGCTTTCTTTCGAGTCATGGCGGCTCCCAGGGTAGTGGCGGTTGACTCGATAAAGCATACTTTGGGCGGGGCGGGGAGAAAACTGTTTTTTTGCCTCGGGCTGTTCCTTGCGCGATTGGAGGCCGGGATACTTTGCTTTGGTTTCTTGATTGCCGTCGAAGGCGGGCACACTTCGTTCTGAGTGCTTAACCGCCGCCGAAGGCGATGCTGTTCAGGCCGGGCGGTCGGGCGGTCCGAGGCAGCGCCCTCCAACGCCCGTCCTGAACAGCATCGCCTCCGACGGCTCGCATTTGCAGCTTGCCACGGATGGGAGAATCTCCAGTCTGGAGTGTTTCGCGGATATGCGAGGACGATATTCTCCGACCTGACAATAGAACGCCATCGTATGGCTTGCCCGAATCTAAGCCGCCGGAGGCGGGGGTACTTGGGCCGGGCGTTGGAGGGCGCTGCCTCGGACCGCCCGACCGCCCGGCCCAAGTACCCCCGCCTTCGGCGGCGCTTAAGAACACAAAAAAGGCGCCACATCAGTTAAAGCACCACGCCGAGTAAAGCATCACACAAGACTCCGCACCGGTTCGCGTCCGAGACCGTGTCGGCTATCAGCAGCGCCGGCTATCTTTCGGGCGGTTCATAGGGTACAACTGACATAAGAACCCATTGCCGGCGGCATCGAACCCGGTATCCAAGACAGCGACCGTTACATGAGCAATTCGAAGCACCACGACCACGATCATTCACATGATCACGATCACGGCGGACATGGCCACGCTCACCACCATCACGGCCCGGGAGGCCATGCGCACGGCGTCACCGACGAACGCCGCCTGATGCGGGCCTTCATCATCATCGCCGTATTCATGGTCGTCGAGATCGCCGGCGGGGTCTGGTCCGGTTCGCTGGCGCTGCTGGCCGATGCCGGCCATATGGCCAGCGACGCCGCCGCCCTGGCATTCAGCTGGCTGGCCGTACGCATCGGCAAGCGGGCCGCGACCGAGCAATTGTCCTATGGCTTTCGCCGCGTCGAGATCCTGGCGGCCTTCGTCAACGGCCTGGCCCTGTTCGCCATCGCCGTCTGGATCGTGATCGAGGCTGCGCGCCGCTGGTTCGAGCCCGGGCCGATATTGGGCGGCCCCATGCTGGCCGTCGCGGTGGCGGGCCTGGCCGCCAACATCGCCGCCTTCTTTGTGCTGTTCCGGGGCAGCCAGGACAATCTCAATCTGCGCAGCGCCATGCTGCATATCGTGGGCGACCTGCTGGGTTCAGTAGCCGCCATCGTCGCGGCCCTGGTCATACTCGGGACGGGATGGACGCCGATCGACCCGATTCTGTCCGTGCTGGTGGCGGTCATCATCCTGAAAAGCGCCTGGGGGGTGGTGCGTTCCGCCGGCCACATTCTTCTGGAAGGCACGCCGCCCGGCGTCAGCATCCCGGAGATCAAGGACGACCTGGAGCGCCACGTGTCCGTGGTGCACGACGTCCATCACATCCACGTCTGGTCCATCACCGCCGATGCCCACCTCTTGACGCTGCATGTGGTGCCTCGCGAAGGCGCGGCGGCGCAGGCGGTGATCGGTGCGGTGCGCGCCCGGCTGGCCGAGCGCTTCGGCATCGACCATGCCACCATACAGGTGGAGGAAAGCCCCTGCGCCGACCTGCCCGGCGACCGCGCCGCCTGCTGCTGAATCAGGGCTGCAGCACGCCGTCCTTGTCGTAGTCGTGGCGGTCGAAGTCGCGCATGACGTGTTCGATGAACTCGTCCAGCGTGAGTTCGCCGTCGCCGTTCTTGTCGACCGCGGCGAACTGCTGCGGCGTCATGACGACGCCGGCTTCGGCCTTGCTCAGGCGCTTGTCGCCGTCAGTGTCCAGCTTCTGGAAGGATTCGCGCATGAACTGTTCGTATTCGTCCTTGCTGATGCCCCCGCTCTTGTTGCGATCGAGCTGGGAGAAATGCTCGGGCGTGAGTTCGACCTGCGCCGCGGGCCGGGGCTGGGCGTAGCCGGTGCCAAGCAGGGCCAGCGCGAATGCCATGGCGGCGATGGGTTTGATCGTGATGTGTCTCATTATTTGCACCCCATCCGGTTTCCGAGATAGCCGCCCGCGCCAATGCCCACGGCCGTGGCGGCGGTGCGTCCGCGTCCGCCGCCGATGGTGCTGCCCAACAGGCCGCCGATGACGGCGCCGCCCACGGTGCCGGCAATGCAGTTGAATTCGGAATTGCCGGAACCGCCGTGCGAATGCGAGGGCGTCTGGCATGCGGCCAGCGCGCCCAGGCCGGCCAGGGCCAGTATCAGGGTCGTTCTTCTCATGGTTTCGTCTCTTTATGAAGGGATGGCGGGCTGCCGATTTTGCCTTGAGTTTATATACGAAAAGCTCCACAAGAATCAAAATATATCTTCTTGTAAGCGTCTGCGGCGAGCAAAGCGTCTGCCATTTGCGACACTTGACCTTGACACGATGGCAAGGTTTACAGTGGTCCTATCGTAAAAACCAGAGGCCTATGTGCCGTCCAGCCATGAATGCCAATTTTTCAGGCGCATCCGCGCCCACACAGCAGCCCGTAAAGCCGGTCACCTTCGACGTCGAGGGCATGACTTGCGCCTCGTGCGTGGGGCGCGTCGAGCGCGCCCTCAAGGCCGTGCCCGGCGTGGCGGACGCCAGTGTGAACCTGGCCACACAGAAGGCCCAGGTGTATTTTGAACAGGCGCCCGACGTGCAGGCGGCCATCCAGGCGGTCGGCAAGGCCGGCTACGAGGCTCGCCAGGCGCGGGCCGACACCGCCGCGCAGGACGAGCTGGCCGAGCGGCAGCGGGCCGAAAGCGCCGAACTGCGCCGGGCGCTCATCATCGCCTTCGTCCTGACCCTGCCGGTTTTCCTGCTGGAGATGGGCTCGCACTTTTTCGTGCCGGTGCACCACTTCATCATGGACACCATCGGGCTGGAGTTCAGCTGGCGCCTGCAGTTCGTACTGACCACGCTGGTGCTGGCGGGGCCGGGACGGCGTTTCTTCCTGCGCGGCATACCGGCGCTGCTGCGCGGCGCGCCCGACATGAATTCACTGGTGGCGGTCGGCGCGGGCGCCGCCTACATTTATTCCGTAGTGGCCACCTTCCTGCCGGGCCTGCTGCCCCCTGGCACCGTCCATGTGTACTTCGAGGCGGCCGCCGTCATCGCCACCTTGATCCTGCTGGGACGATATCTCGAGGCGCGCGCCAAGGGGCGGACGTCCGAAGCCATCAAGCGGCTCATGACCCTGCAGCCGCGCACGGCGCGCGTGCAGCGCGACGGCGCTTACGCCGAGCTGCCCATCGACCAGGTCGTGGCGGGAGATACGCTGCTGGCGCGGCCGGGCGAAAGGCTGGCCGTGGACGGCGAGGTCGTGTCCGGTGAAAGCTTCGTCGACGAATCGATGATTACCGGCGAGCCGGACCCTGTGCGCAAGCGCGAGGGCGACGCGGTGGTGGGTGGAACAGTGAACCAGTCGGGTTCGCTCACCTACCGGGCCACCCAGGTGGGCGCCGAGACGGTGCTGGCCCGCATCATCGCCATGGTCGAGCACGCCCAGGCCGCCAAGCTGCCCATCCAGGCATTGGTCGACCGCATCACCATGTGGTTCGTGCCGGCGGTCATTGCCGTGGCCATCCTGACTTGCGCGGTCTGGTTCTTTTGGGGCCCGTCGCCCGCGCTTACCTTCGCCCTGGTCAACGGCGTGGCAGTGCTGATCGTCGCCTGCCCGTGCGCCATGGGACTGGCCACGCCCACCTCCATCATGGTCGGCATGGGGCGGGGCGCCCAGATGGGCATTTTTTTTCGCCGCGGCGAGGCCTTGCAGCAATTCGCCGAAACCCGGGTGGTGGCTTTCGACAAGACCGGCACCCTGACCCTGGGCAAACCCGCGCTGACCGATCTCATCGTGGCCGACGGCTGGGAGCGCGCCGACGTGCTGGCCCACATCGCCGCGGTCGAAGGGCATTCCGAGCATCCCATCGCCCAGGCGCTGGTGGCCGCGGCCCAGGCGGAGGCGCTGGCTCTTCCGGACGTCGAGCAGTTCCAGGCGGACACGGGGTCGGGCGTATGGGGCGTGGCCGGCGGCAGGCGCATCGAGATCGGCGCCGACCGCTACATGCGCAAGTTGGGCATCGAGCCGCAACGGTTCGGCGATGACGCCCGGCGTTTGGCGGACGAAGGCAAGACGCCCATCTATGCCGCCATCGACGGCCGCCTGGCCGCCATGCTGGCGGTGGCCGACCCCATCAAGTCCACTACGGCGCAGGCCATTGCTGCCCTGCACGACCTGGGCCTGAAGGTGGCCATGATTACGGGCGACGATCGTCGTACCGCGCAGGCCATCGCACGCCAGCTGGGCATCGATGAAGTCGTGGCCGAGGTGATGCCCGAGGGCAAGGTCAGCGAGGTGGAGCGGCTGCGCGAGCAGCATGGCGCGCTGGCTTTCGTGGGCGATGGCATCAACGATGCGCCCGCCCTGGCGGCGGCCGATGTGGGTGTCGCGGTGGGCACGGGAACCGACGTCGCCATGGAGGCGGCCGACGTGGTGCTGATGTCGGGAGACCTGACGGGCGTGCCCGGCGCCCTGGCGCTGTCGCGCGCCACGCTGCGCAACATACGCCAGAACCTGTTCTGGGCCTTCGCCTACAACACGGCGCTGATTCCTGTGGCGGCGGGCGTGCTGTACCCGGTGATGGGCGTGCTGATGTCGCCCGTATTTGCGGCGGGCGCCATGGCGCTGTCCAGCGTCTTCGTACTGGGCAACGCCTTGCGCCTGCGGGGGTTTCAGTTGCCGGCCGGTTCGGGCGTATAGCCGGCGTCCGCGATGGCGGCCTTGACCGCGTCGCCGTCGGCCTCGCCCTGCACCCGCACCCGGTGCTGATCGAGGTCGACCTCGACGGAAGCCTGGGGAGCAACCTGCTTGACGGCCTTGGTGATGGCGCCGGCGCAATGATTGCAGGTCATGTCCTGGACGCGAAATTCGAGCATGTCTGTTCTCCGAAAAAGAAGGGACATTCACTTTAAACCTTGCCGCCGTGGTAAGGTCAAGCCAGGGCCGAAACGGCGGCACCGGAGGATAGCGACATGAATATTGGCCAGGCCGCCGAGGCCTCGGGCGTGACGGCGAAGATGATACGCTACTACGAGAGCGTGGGCCTGATGCCGGCCGCCGAGCGCTCGTCAGCCGGATATCGCCAGTACGGCGAGGTCGACGTCCAGACGCTGAGGTTCATCCGGCGCGCGCGCGACCTCGGGTTTTCGCTCGAGCGCATCCGCATGCTGGTCGGCCTCTGGAAGGACAAAGGCCGCAAGAGCCAGGACGTCAATCGCCTGGCGCGCCAGTACATCGGCGAGCTCGACCAGGACATCGCCAAGCTGCAGTCCATTCGCGACCAGCTTCAGGTTCTGGCAGACTGCTGCCATGGCGACGACCGCCCCGATTGTCCGATACTCGAGGAGCTTTCCAGCTTCGGAACCAGCGAAAGGTGAATGCATGGGTTTGCTGATAGACGGTCAATGGACCGACCAGTGGTACGACACGAAAAGCACGGGCGGGCGCTTCGTGCGCAGCGAGGCGCAATTCCGCAACTGGATCACGCCGGACGGCGCGCCGGGCCCTTCGGGCGAAGGCGGCTTTGCGGCCGAGCCGCAGCGTTACCATCTTTATGTCTCGCTGGCCTGTCCCTGGGCCCATCGCGCATTGATATTCCGCGCGATCAAGCAATTGGATTCCATGATAAGCGTGTCGGTGGTCAATCCGTTGATGGCGCTTCACGGCTGGACCTTCGAGCCCGACGAAGGCGTGGTGCCCGACCATGTCAACCATGCCAGCTATATGCATCAGCTGTATACGCTGGCGCAGCCCGCGTACACGGGGCGCGTCACGGTGCCGGTACTGTGGGACAAGCAGCGGCGCACCATCGTCAACAACGAGTCGTCCGAAATCATCCGCATGCTCAACAGCGCGTTCGACGGCGTGGGCGCAGCCGCCGGCGATTACTATCCGGCCGAATTGCGCGCGCAGATAGACGAGGTCAATGCCGACGTCTATGCCAACATCAACAACGGCGTCTACCGCGCCGGCTTCGCCACCTCGCAAGAGGCCTACGAGCAGGCGGTTCACGAGCTGTTCCAGGCGCTCGACAGAATGGAGCGCCGCCTGCTCAAGCAGCGCTACCTGACGGGGGCCGCACTGACCGAGGCCGACTGGCGGCTGTTCACGACCCTGTTGCGATTCGACCCGGTGTACTACGGCCACTTCAAGTGCAACCTGAAGCGCCTGGTGGATTTTCCCGGCCTGTGGGGATTCACGCGCGAACTGTACCAATATCCGGGCGTCGCCGCCACCGTGGACATGCAGCACATCAAAAACCACTACTACCGCAGCCACACGCAGATCAATCCGACCGGCATCGTTCCCGCCGGGCCCGTCATGGACTTCTCCGCGCCGCATCAGCGCGAACTCGTCTGAACGTGCAGTGACTCGCATCGTCTCGAGACGGTCGGCTCGCCGGACAAGGGGCGGCCGCCACATGACTTGAAGCCTTCCGAAACCATGCCCGACGGGCATGGGGGTTGCTGCCTTTCCTGCTTGCAAGCAAGCAGGAAAGCGGAAAATGGAAAACGTATCGGACTTTATCGTCAAGCGCCTGGGCCAGTGGGGCATCAAGCGCGTGTTCGGCTATCCGGGCGACGGCATCAACGGCCTGATGGCGGCTTTCGGCCGCGGCGCCTCCACTCTGGAGTTCATCCAGACCCGGCACGAAGAGGCAGCCGCCCTGATGGCCTGCGCCCATGCCAAATTTACCGGCCAAGTGGGCGTGTGCGCGGCCACGTCGGGGCCGGGCGCCATCCATCTCGCCAATGGCCTGTACGACGCCAGGATGGATCATCAGCCGGTGGTGGCCATCGTGGGGCAGCAAGCCCGCAGCGCTCTGGGCACCAACTATCAGCAGGAGGTCGACCTGCACAGCCTGTTCAAGGATGTGGCGCGCGACTTCGTCCATACGGCGAGCACCCCCACGCAGGTGCGTCATCTGATCGATCGCGCACTGCGCATTGCCATGGAGCGGCGCACCGTGACCTGCGTCATCCTGCCCAACGACGTGCAGGTCCTGCCGGCCGTGGAAGCGCCGCCGCGCGAGCATGGCGTCACCCATACCGGCATCGGCTATACCCATCACGCCAACGTGCCCGATGCGCATGCGCTGCGCAACGCCGCGGAGGTCCTCAACAAGGGCAAGCGCGTCGCCATGCTAGTGGGCGCGGGCGCCCTGGGCGCCGAGGAAGAGTTGCGGCAGGTCGCCGATACGCTAGGCGCGGGCGTGGCCAAGGCGCTGCTGGGAAAGCCGGCGCTGGACGATACCTTGCCTTATGTGACGGGCTCCATCGGCATGCTGGGCACCCAGCCCAGCTGGGAGCTGATGAACGGCTGCGACACGCTGTTGATGGTGGGAACCTCCTTTCCGTACTCGGAGTTCTTGCCGCCCGAAGGGCAGGCCAGGGCGGTGCAGATAGACCGGGACGGGAGCATGCTCAATCTCCGCTATCCGGTCGAAGTCGGGCTCGTGGGCGACGCCAAGCAGACTCTGCAGGCCCTGGTCCCTTTTCTCGAGCCGAGCGGCGACTCGTCATGGCGCAGCAAGGTCGAAGAGCAGGTCGCGGAATGGTGGCGCAAGATGGAGGCCCGCGCCATGGTCGAGGCCAAGCCGATCAATCCGCAGCGTGTGTTCTGGGAACTGTCCCCGCGTCTGCCGGACGACAGCATCATCACCTGCGATTCCGGCACGGCGGCCAACTGGTATGCGCGCGACATCAAGCTGCGCCCCGGCATGCAGGCCTCGCTGTCCGGCGGCCTGGCCACCATGGGCTGCGGCGTGCCCTATGCGCTGGCGGCGAAGCTGGCCAGTCCCGGCAGGCCGGTGCTTGCTTTGGTCGGCGATGGCGCCATGCAGATGAACGGCCTGAACGAATTGATCACCATCGCCGACCGCTGGCGTGATTGGCAGAATCCGACCCTGGTCGTCATGGTGCTGAACAACGGCGATCTCAACGAGGTCACGTGGGAGCAGCGCGCCGCGGGCGACCCGCGCGTGGACGTGACCCAGCGGCTGCCGCCATTTCCCTATGCCGACTACGGGCGCATGCTGGGTCTGCATGGCGTGCGCGTGGATCGGTCCGAAGACATCGCGCCCGCCTGGGAGGACGCCTTGAGCGCGGATCGGCCCACCGTGCTCGAAGCGGTGGTCGATCCCAACGTGCCGCCCCTGCCGCCGCACATTCCATGGAAGCAGGCGCGCGCTTATTTCGAAGCGCTGAGCAAGGACGACGAGCGCACCGCCGTCTTGAGATCCACCTTGAAACAATGGTGGGCCGGCCGATGAGCAAAGAGGGGAATCTCATGCAAGCATCATCTACACAGACACACGGCGGAGCCAAGCGCCCCGGCCAGGATCGAGAAAAGAACACGCCGGCGACGCCGGGCGGCGCGCCCGGTAAGGACGAGGCGCAACCCAAGCGTGTGCCGCCGGACGCCATTCCCGACCTGATGCCGGGCGTCGACCCGCAGCAGACGCCGGGCGTCGACCGGCCGCCGGCGGAGTCGGACTGAGTCCGGGCAGGATCAAAGCGCCCGGCACAGCGTTTGCTCCACGTTCTTCCCTGGTGGGCGCCCCGCGAAGGGCGTCCGATTCATATAGTCATAGCGAAAAGGAGTGGATATGGCCCAGAATCCAGCACGAAACGACGCCGACGCAAAACGCGAGGACGTTTCTTCCAGCTTCAAAGATCTGATCAGCAGTGCGGAAGAACTGCTGCGTTCCACAGCCAGCTACAGCGGGGCGGAAATCGAGGCCGCGCGCGGCCGCTTGAAGAATCAGCTCGAATTGGCGCGTCTGGAAGCCGGCAATTACCGGCATACGCTCAAAGAGAGCTATCACGCCGTGTCGCAGGCCACCGACGAGTGTGTGCACGAGCACGCATGGAAGGCCGTGTGCATCGCCGGGGTGATCGGCTTGCTGTTGGGCAAATGCCTGTCTTCCGACCACATGCGGAGGTGATCCATGGCGCCTAACACAGGGCGGAAAGATTCGGAAACCGAACGCTACGCGGCTGGCGGGCGGGACGACGAAAAGGGCGCCAGGCGCTCCGGCAAGTCCGCGCAAAAGCCCGACGAGCTGAGCAAGCCGGACAGTCACGAAGCGGGGCGGCAGCCCAAGCAGCAGCGGACGGTCGGCAACCACCCGGCGGATCCCAACCGCGCGGGCGCCGATTGGAATCTTCTGCCTCCGGGTATTTCGGACGAAGACGTGCGTGACCCGGGCGGCATGAAGGACGACGCCGATCGGGCCGGGGGACGCAAGAAGTAAGAGCGGCCAGGTCGAGTCAGGCCTGCAGTTCTTTCTGAAACCCCAGGCGCAGGGCCTTGCGGTTCGACGCATAGTCGTGCCAGGGGTCGCCGCCCTGTTCGCGGCGATGGTGCAAGGCGTTGGTAATGTTGAACTGCGCAGCACGCAGGTCGTGCCGCGAGTCCAGTTCGTCCCACGCCAACGGCATGGACACGGGCGCGCCCTGGCGCGCCCGCGCCGAGAATGCGGCGATGGCGGTGGCGCCGTTGCCGTTGCGCAGGTAGTCGACAAAGATCAGCCCCTTGCGGCGCGCCTTCGAGACGCTGGCCGTGAATTGCGCGGGAGCCTCCCGCGCCAGATAGGCGGCCATCGCGCGCGAAAAGCCCTTGACCGTGTCCCAGGAGTGCGCCGCCTTGATGGGAGCCACCAGATGCAAGCCTTTGCCGCCGGTGGTTTTCAGGTAGGGAACCAGGCCGGCCTCTTCCATCAGGCGCTGGACCAGGCGCGCGGCAACCACGATATCGGCCCATGGAATGTCCGGGTCGGGATCCAGATCGAGCGTGATGCGGTCGGGCCGCTCGGGCCGGGGCAGGGAAGAGCCCCAGGTATGGAACTCGATGACGCCGAACTGCGCCAGCTCGAGCAGGCCCCGGGCGTTTTCCACGACCACCTGTTCGCCGTCCAGCATGATGCCCGCGGGCGCTTCGCTGCGCAGGTGCTTCTGAAAAAAACATGTGGCGTTGGTGCCCTGCGGGCAGCGCAATAACGCTACTCGCCGTTTTAGCAAATGGGGCAGCATCAGTTCGGCGACCGAATCGTAGTATTCGATCAACGCCTTTTTGCTGAAGTTCGGCTTGGTGTAGATGATGCGTTCCGGATGGGTGACGGTGACGCCGCCGACCACGACGGGGCCTTTTCGTGTTTTCTTACCGGCAGGCCTGTCCGTGTCGCCCCGCGTCCGGCGTTTGCGGCGGCCGTCCGCTTCGTCCGCCATGTCCGCTTCGAGCGCCTCGGGCGTCGTTGCCTGTTCGCCTGTGACGGCCGACGGGGGTTTATCCTCGCGCAGGCCCCGGAAGGCGGCCTGGCGCAGCAGCCCGTCTTCGGTCCATCCGGCGTAGTC
>Ga0180220_1002892_pt1 | contig 10488 bp, 8 predicted proteins | sample eDN5th37CBELigBY_FD_151335 | JGI IMG/M metagenome (GOLD analysis project Ga0180220, IMG submission 151335) | Enriched backyard soil microbial communities from Emeryville, California, USA - eDNA 5th pass 37_C BE-Lig BY (version 2) (version 2) | ecosystem: Environmental > Terrestrial > Soil >... | reverse complement strand
AAGGTCGATGCGGGCATCGGAAATCCTGGCGCTGGTAAGGCGCACCTCGCCCGTCACCAGGGGCAGGGCGCGCATGCCGAAACGCACCGCGCCCGCCTGCACCATGGGCTTGCCCTCGGCCGTCGTCAGGCTGACATCCTTGACCTGAAGGGCGAGGAAGCTCGATCCGTCCAGCGTGATGCCCGCCGCGCCGCCCGTCACCCTGACGTCGGTTTCGGCGAGCCTGCGAATGGCGTTCTCCGCTTCCTGCTGGAGGCGTGCCGTTCCGACGCCCGAGGCACCGATGGCGTAGATCCCCGCAACTGCCAGCAGGACGAGCGCCAGCAGCGCCAGCGCGCCGCGTTTCAGCCAGCGGAACCTGCGCCTGAACGCCGCGCGCCCCAGCGGCGGGGCGCAGCCGGCCGAAGGCATGGCGCTCAGATCGGTGATCTCGGCACGCCGGAACCTGATCTTCTCGTGCTGTGGCAGCTCCTGATCCAAACCAAATCCCAACGCCGGGAGGCCGGAGCGCGGCGCGATCTTTCCGATTCGCATGCCGCGCCTGAGGCCCTTGCCTTCATGCACGCCTGTCCGAAAGCGGCTCTCACCCCCGCGGATACGCTCTAGAGCGAATCCCGATAGAACCTTATATCGGTGAACCCTGCCGCGTAACCTCAAACAAGGGCATTGCTATGACCGCCACCAAGGAAATCGAACTCAAGATCGGCGACGAGGCTCCGCAGTTCTCGCTGCCCAAAGACGGTGGCGATGTGATCCGGCTCGCGGACTTCACCGGCCGGCCGGTCGTCGTCTATTTCTACCCGAAGGACGACACGGCAGGCTGCACCAGCGAGGCCATCGACTTTACGCGGCTGAAGCCGGAATTCGACAAGGCGGGCGCGGCGGTGATCGGCATCTCGCCGGACAGCGCCAGGAAGCACGACAAGTTCAAGGCGAAGCACGAGCTGAGCATCGCGCTCGCCGCCGACGAGGAGCGCAAGGCCATCGAGGCCTATGGCGTGTGGGTGGAAAAGCAGATGTACGGGCGTAGCTACATGGGCGTCGAGCGCGCCACCTTCCTGGTCGGCCGAGACGGACGCATCGCCGCCATCTGGCGCAAGGTGCGGGTCAAGGGCCATGCCGAGGCCGTGCTGGAAGCGGTCCGCTCGCTCTGACAGGAACCTTCCTCCCCCGGGCGCGTTGGGATGGCAACCAACCAAGGAGGAAATATATGCGCAGCATTCTGCTTTGGGCGATTGGCGTGCCGATCCCGATCATCATCCTGTGGTGGATATTCGGGTGACCTGAATTCGCGGCAACCAAACCTCCAGACAACCTTTGCCCACCCGCTGCCCAGCAGCGGGTTTTTCTTTGCCCAAACCGCAATCCATTCGGCGGTTTTTCCCGGGGCAAGGCATCTGCGATGCCCTGCGGACAAAGCTTTGTTAACCCTAACGCCGCATAAATCGGAGGTCGGCATGGTTAACGGGGCGTATCGTGACAGCAGGTCAGTCAGCGGTATTCGGCAAGCGCAGTGAACCCCATACGGTCATCATCGCCCGCGGCGACGAGATCCGGCACTTCACCGTGCGCCCCTGGCTTGCCGCCCTGCTCGGCTCCACGGTGATCGCCATCTCGCTCGGCTATCTCGCCGCCACCTCCTATCTCGTGCTGCGCGACAACATCATCAGCGCCTCGGCAGCCCATCAGGCCCGCCTGCAGCAGGCCTATGAGGATCGCATCTCGGCGTTGCGCGCGCAGGTGGACCGCATCACCAGCCGGCAGTTGCTCGACCAGCAGCTCATGGAAACCAAGGTCACGGAACTGATCGAGCGCCAGAGCCGCCTCAGCGACCGCCACGGCCGTCTGGGTCCGCTTCTCGACCGTGCCGGACGCGAGATCGCCGGGCAATTGCCGGCAACCGCCCCCCTGCCCGCCCGGCGTGAAAAGCCGGAAATCACCGGCTCGATCGAGCCCGCCGACAAGCCCGTCAGGGCCGCGGCGGCGGATGCATCACCCTTCGCAAGCTGGGCGCCGCGCACCGGCGAAGCCGAGCCGCTTCCGGCGATGGCCTATGCCGCCGCCGAGCCGCCCGCTTCGAAAGCCGACCGTTCAGACAAGCTTTTCGTCACCATCAACCGCTCGCTCAAGGCCATCGAGGACGACCAGCTTGCGCAAATCAGCCAGTTGGCCGATGCCGCCTCGGAAAGCGCGGACGCCATTTCCAATGCGCTGGAGACGGCGGGACTGCCGGTCGACCTCGACCTGCCACAGGACGGGACCGCCAAAAGCGATGTCGGCGGCCCGCTGATCCCCCTGGACGACACCACCATTTTCGACGCCAAGCTCAAGGAGCTGGACGAAGCCCTGCAGGTGCTGAGCTACGTCAAGCAGGAAGCACGGCGCCTGCCGCTGGCCAATCCGGCGCCCGGGCACACGGTGACCAGCACCTTCGGCGTACGCCGCGACCCGCTGATCGGTTCCGCCGCCTTCCACTCGGGCATGGATTTCCGGGCCGCCGTCGGCATGGAAGCCAGGGTCACCGCGCCCGGCACCGTGGTCAAGGCCGGCTGGAACGGCGGCTATGGGCGCATGGTCGAGGTGGACCACGGCCGGGGCCTGTCGACCCGCTATGCGCATCTCAGCGGCATCTCGGTCAAGGTCGGCCAGAAGGTCGAGACCGGAGATGTCGTCGGCCGCACCGGCAACACGGGCCGTTCCACCGGCCCGCATCTCCACTATGAGGTGCGCCACAACGGCACGGCGCTCAACCCGCTCCGCTTCCTCAAGACCGGCAAGGCCATCGCCCAGTACCTGTAGGACGGCTCAGTAGCCCTTCGCTGCTCCAGCCGTGGCGCGGCTGTCGATGGCGCCGTAATAGCGCGCGCCATCGCCCGCCTCGATCTGCTTCAGGTTCCTGCCGCCGACGAGAATGCCGGCCGCCTCGCCCCAGATCGTCCAGTCGGGATCGATGCCGACGTCATAGCCCATGCCGGCGAGAATCCGCATCGTGTCGGGCGACAGCGCATAGGGCTCGACATAGACCTTGTCCGGCAGCCACTGGTGATGGATGCGCGGCGCGTCGATGGCCTCCTGCAGGTCCATGCCATGGTCGATCACATTCATGATCGCCTCGAGCGTGATGGTGATGATGCGCGAGCCGCCGGGGCTGCCGATGACCATGAATGGATTGCCGTCCCGGGACACGATGGTCGGGCTCATCGACGACAGCGGCGACTTGCGCGGCTCGATGGCGTTGGCCTCGCCCTGCACCAGCCCGTAGAGGTTCGGCACGCCCGGCTTGACGGTGAAGTCGTCCATCTCGTTGTTGAGCAGGATGCCGGTGCCTTCCGCCACCTTGCCGGTGCCGAAGGAGCCGTTGAGCGTATAGGTGACAGCGACCGCATTGCCGTCCATGTCGATGATCGAATAATGCGTCGTCTCGGTCGATTCGCCGAAGCCCGCCGGCTTCAGCGCCTCGCTGACGCCGGCCCGGTACGGGTCGATGCGGGCGCGGATCTCCTCCGCATAGGCCTTGCTGGTCAGTTTCTCGACCGGGTTCTCGACGAAATCCGGATCGCCAAGCGCCGTGTTGCGGTCGACGAAGGCGTGGCGCATGGCCTCCACCATCAGCCGGGTGGTCTCGGCCGAGCCGTAACCCAGATAGGAGATCGGGTAGCCTTCGAGCACGTTGAGGATTTCGCAGATCACCAGCCCGCCCGAGGAGGGCGGCGGCGAGGAGACGATGTCATAGCCGCGATAGCTGCACTTCACCGGCTCCAGCTCGCGGACCTTGTACTGCTCGAAATCCTCCTTGGCCAGGATGCCGCCATTGACTTGGCTCGCCTTGACGATCAGGTCGGCGGTTTCGCCCTTGTAGAAGGCGTCGGTGCCACCTTTCGAGATGGCGGCCAGCGATTTGGCAAGGTCGGCCTGCACCAGCGTCGCGCCGAGTTCGTATGGCTTGCCGTCCTTGAGGAAGATCTTCGCCGCCGCCTCGTCCTTCGCCAGCATGTCGTTGCCGTCGGCAAAGGAGGCGATATCGCCGGGCTCCAGCACGAAGCCGTCGCTGGCCAGCTTGATCGCCGGCGCCAGAAGCTCCTCGCGCGGCTTGGTGCCGTATTTCTCGCGCGCCATCTCGAAGCCGGCGACGGAACCGGGAACGCCGACCGCCAGATAGGTATCGGTGCTGGCACCGGGAATTGGATTGCCGTCCTTGTCGAGATACATTGTCCTGGTCGCCGCCAGCGGCGCGCGCTCGCGGAAATCGAGGAACGTCGTGGTGCCGTCCTTGAGGCGGATCGTCATGAAGCCGCCGCCGCCCAGATTGCCGGCGGTCGGATAGACGACAGCCAGCGCATATCCGACGGCTACGGCCGCATCGACCGCGTTGCCGCCATTCTTGAGCACCTCGATGCCGACATCGGTTGCCAGATGCTGGGCCGTCACCACCATGCCGTTGTCGCCTTCGGCCGGCGCGGGCGAAGCCGCGTAGACCGGCACCACCCAGGCGGCGCCCAGCGAGAGCGCCACGGCAAAGGAAAGCCGCTTCAATTGTATCGGCTGCATGTCCACCTCTCCTTCTGGTTCTCCCAAACCCCGGAAAGGCCGATTGGAAAACAGTGTGGCAGGCTTGTCGAGCAACCAGACGCTGCAAACTGGCAGGCCAGCACGTTCCGCGGCAGCTCATTCGAGCGCCGGGGGCGGGCCGGCTCAATGCCTGGCGCATTTTTCTGTCGCAGCGCGCATTGCATCGCGGAATTTGGAATGATCGAACACGACGCGTCGCAGTTCCCGGTCGCAGCTATTGCCGTCCGGCCCCATGGCGGCACAAAGGCGAAGGATATCGGCACTCAGCGAAAGCGCGGCAGAAGCTTCGTCCACCTGGTCGTAGGCATCCAGACAATCCAGCGAGGCGGCTTTTGCGACCTTGTCCGCGGTCGGTCTGAGCACAACCAGCAATTCCTGCGCGCCGGTAGCGCCGGACAACAGCACATAGCCGACCAAGGAGCAGGTGAACACGTTTGCCTGTAGCATGTCGATCGTGCTCGAATATGCGATCTGGCAAAGCTTATTTTCAATTCGGCGGAGCGAACAGGGAGAGGAAATGGGGAAGCCCATCGACCGATGGGAGTAATCCATTGGGTTTGGACGATCTAGTTCGCGATGAAGCGGCGGCGCATGGAGACGCACCACGCGGCGTGCCGATATGCCATGCCAGGAATGCCCGGGAAAAATGGTGGGCGATGACGGGCTCGAACCGCCGACATCTTCGGTGTAAACATTGTGGCTTACCTCCAAACCCGCAGAACTCCCGATAAAGAGCGCTTCGCAAAGAGGGCTTTTCGCCACTATGTTCTGCCTGCGTTCCGTTTTGCAGGTTTAGCAAACCTTAGAGCACTTCGTAAATTACGGCCCGCGCCGCTGGGCTGCCTCCAACCGCTGCAATATCTCACGAGTGACCTTCATGTCGGACGCCAAATCTCCCAGCGTCTTTTCGAGCGCCCGCATGGACGCCGTGGCATTGTCAGCCGCCTTCTCGATACTGGTCAGGCGTAACTCGTGATTGTCCAGCCGTCGCAGGGACAGCTCATTGGCGGACACGCGGGCGGACAGGTCTACGATGTTTGACGCACTGGTCGCCAAGCCGATCTGCATGGTGCTGAGGGTGTAGCCCCAAGCGACAAACCCGCCAGCGAAGCCAATCAGGACTACGACCGTGTTGAGGTTCCATTCCCATTTCCATGTCGGCGCTGCCATCGGTGGTTCTCCATTCACTTCCAGCACCCCTGCCCGCTTCCAAAGGTATTGTGAGCCGCCACGTCCTGTGCGAACGGCCTGTCATTCTGAATGATGAATTGCCGAGTTTCGGCGGAGGGTGACAGCTTTTGCCACCCATCGCACTCACTGACAGTCGTTGTCGTCTTGCACCCACTTGCCGCCAAGAGCGCGGCAAAGCTGGGCGCTATCCATATTGCGTGCCTGTTCATCAACGCGGCTCCTTTCGCGCAAGACTTCAACGGATCGGGTGAGGATTGCCTGCCTTTCGCTCGCAGCGCCCCGCTGGTAGCCGTGGAGCCATGACAGGCCCATGAGAGAGGCCGCAACCGCGAGAGCGCCCAGAACGCGGCCAAGGGGGGAGAGGAGGAAGGAGATCATATTCGCCATCCGGATTGCCTGAACGGCTGGCAAAAACATTCTGTGGTGGAGATAGTCATGGCCTACCCCTTCTGGCTACGATGTGGCATATTCTTTGGATGATGAATTCGGTTCTGAATGCCGTTTTTGGCACTTCCCCTGATCCTGTAGGCTTGCGAGAGCTAGACACCGCAAACCACGCGCGGATTTTCGATCACAGGAAAGCCTCAAGCCAACTAACGCCGGGCGAACGCCTTCAGTGGGCGCAACAATGCGAAGCACTGGCTGAAAAGATCATCGCTTCTCGGGAAGCGTAATCACGCCAGTTCCTCCCTGATCTTACGGATGGACGCCGCCAACCTTGGCCCGAGGAACGTCAGTATGAGCAGCCCGACAATGGCGACTGCCCCGAACACGGCAATGTCGGATACCTGGCTGTCACGGAGCCAAGCAATCGCAGCGCCCACACCACCGAAGCCAGTGGTCAGCCAGCCCCATAGCCCGGTTTCCTTCTTGACTTCGGTTTCCACGGTTTCGGGGACGACAGGCTTTTCGACCTCGACGGGCACCTCAATCTTTGGCTGCCCCGCCTCATGCCGGCGCTTGACCTCGGAGAGAGCCGCCGTCACCTGCATGACAGAGACAGAGGCATTCTGGCCGCTGTAATAGCCCTTGCCCTTGGAGGTCGGCAGAGAGGCCCATTCCCGCGCCAGATTGTCGAGCAGAGAGTTGAGCGACAGCCGGCCCGCCAGCCACTTGTCGATGCCGCGCTGGCCGAGCAGGTAGCAGGCCATGCGATCTTGCATGTCACGGTCAAACAGTGCGCTTGACGGGAGACTGAGCGCCTTCTGGATATTCCGGCGCGTGGTGCGCACGATCTGGTAGCGACCACACGCAGACGACTTCCACTTGTTTTTCGGATGAGCCAGCATTTTGCCCTGCAAGTCATCGACCTGCTTGAGCGTCATCTTGACCAGATCGACCGGGCCGCCCGTGTATGCGCCGTAGGCCAGCGTCTCGTTGTAGCCTCGGGCCTTGTCGGTGCCTTCTGATAGGCCGATGAGATCGAGAAGCGGGCGATACACCCAGTATTTGTCGTGCGCAGCAGCAAGCGCCGCGCCGGCGGGCACGGTTCTGTCCATGTCAGTTCCTTTCAGATTGTCAGGTGGGAGGGATGAGACTGCATGCGCCCGTTTCGGCTGTGCGAATGGCGCGTCGAGCCGGCCTGCTTCGTCAATACAGTTGACAAAAATCGGCCACTCCCGACAAAGGGCACTCGTCTCGAAAAACTGCGGGGGCACCGTGCGCCAAGATATTCAGTTTCTTCGTGGGCTCGCGGTGAGCATCGTCATCCTGAACCACGCAGGTTTTCCGCCAATCGCTGGGCATTTGGGCGTCGATATATTCTTCGTAATTTCGGGCTATCTAATTACCCGTATGATACAAACGCAGATCGAGGAGAACAGATTCTCGTTTGTCGAATTCTATCTGAGACGAGCAAAGAGGCTTCTTCCGGCAGCCCTAGTGACTTTCTCGCTGACAGCCCTGGCGGCACCTTACTTTCTGGGGGCTATCGAATTAGACGATCTTCGGGGCCAGCTAGTTGGCGCACTAACATTCACGTCAAACTTCGTCTTATGGGGCCAGGCTGGTTATTTTGACACAGCCGCCGAGCTAAAACCGCTTCTCCATATTTGGTCCCTCTCCCTTGAAGAGCAGTATTACGTCATACTTCCGTTGATGCTGTTTTTTGCCCCACGGCGGGTCTGGACACCTATCACAGCCATTCTACTTGCTGCGAGCATCGCAATTTGTTGGCGCTTGATGTCTTCAGACCCGGATGCTGCATTCTATCTATTGCCTAGCCGAGCATGGGAATTGTCTGTCGGATCCATTGTGGCGCTCACAAGGGCCGATTTGAAATGGTCTGAGACGGTAAAGTGGATATTTTGGCCCGCCGTCGCGGTGCTTGTTGTCCTGCCCTTCTATCCCACAGGTCTTCCTCACCCGGGACTAGATGCTGCAATAGTTTGCGCGGCTACAGCGGTGATCATCGTTCGAGGGTCCAAAATTCTTGGCTACACTCCCGCTACAAGTTGGCTGGCGTGGGTTGGTAATCCTTCATACTCATTGTATCTCGCACACTGGCCGGTCGTGGCGTTTGCCAATAGCGCTTACATTGGAGAGATGGGCGCGGCGACCAGGTTCTTACTGATCTTCATTGGGGCAGCCTTTGGCCTACTGATATACTATCTGGTTGAAAGACCTATACATAAAGCGAAATCGACGCCCGCCCTGCTTCGTCGCTCTGGCATTGCAGCTAGCGTCGTTTTTCTCGCCGCTGTTGGGTACCCGTTGCAGGTGAACTCCATGCAGGGTGAAATGGATTTCAAGGAGATACGAAAAGCAAACTATGGCCTCGGCGGTATCTGCAATCGAATTGATGGTTTCAAGTCAATCGATCAATGCAAAACCGGCCCAAACCCAGAAATATTCGTTTGGGGCGACTCTTATGCGATGCATTTGATTCAAGGACTGATAGCATCCTCTGATGTCGATATAGAGCAAGCCACCCTCAGCGCTTGCCCCCCGTCTACTGGATATGCAGTTATTGCCAAGGGTAGCCCATACACTACAGATCGGGCCATCAAATGTTTGACTTACAACCAGCAGACTTTCGATTATCTGGTGTCCAATCCCGATATTGAAACCGTTGTTATATCGAGCCCCTTTTCGTCGTACCTACCTCGAAAAGGATGGGTATCTTTGGTTCCATCGGGAGACGGCTACGAAGAGCGCGAAATCAGCGCGGATATCAGCAAAGAGATACTGGCAGCGTCAATAGATGGTCTGCAAAAAGTCGGGAAAAAGGTTGTGATCGTGACGCCTCCCCCTTCTTCGGGGGACGACACCAGCATCTGTGCGGAACGATTGCTTACAGGAAAGTTTATATTTGGGCGCGCAAGTTGCGATATCTCAGTTGAGGCCGACCGCCGATATTACCGATCCGTTCTTGATTTTCTTGACGAGGTATCGAAGAAAACAGGAGCTCCAATATTCGATTTCAGAGACATACTCTGTGATGGGAAAATCTGTATGACGATCTTGGAAGGAACACCTATCTATCGAGATAACGGTCATTTTTCAGTTTCTGGTTCAGAAAAAATGGGGGTGTTTTTCGACCTGACCCGCAGGATATTAGCAGCTAAGTCACCGTTACTGTCCCCGGAACATTCGAGGTAGGAGTTGTTGCTGCGAGGACATTCCCGATTATTTTACCGGTCCCGACCGATGCACCTGAGTTAAATCCAACTCCGACATCACCCTCAATGTGATTGCCCATAACCAGAATGGAGCCGATGGACGCTCCAGTGGGGATCGTAAACCGAACGCCGTATCCTGCCGTGCTATTAGGGTTCTCAGAGTGGTTACCGGAAACCGTCACTCTCTTCAAAGGCGCGCCTTGCGGGTTCACAAGAACGCCGCTGTTCGCGGTTGATGTTTTATTCCTAAACCTGTTGTTCGATATGATAGCGTCATCCATCCCGGGGCTATTTGTGTTTGTGGATGTCCGTATAATAATGCCGTCCTTTTCTGCTTCATCCATAATGTTGCCCTCGATGATCGCTGAGCGGACGCGCGCGCCATCTGCAACCCCGCCATCAACAGATTGAATAATAGCGATACAAGATTGGCGGGCGTTAACAATCTTGTTGTGAGAGATTATCACATCGCTCTCGGCATTACGGTTTTCGACCATTATGGCCGCATAAAGAAGGCCGGGCCCGCTGCCAAAATAGATCGTGTTGTTCGTAATCGTTACATTGGCGGCCCGTATAAAGAGGCCGCTTTGGGTCAGCAGATGAGCGTCTGACGCCTCAAGGTAATTCCCATCCACCAATATATCGCAACCATTCGAGTGGAGAGATAGGCACCCACGAATAATGTCATAAGCCTTATTGTTTGTGATCGTGAGAAACCGAACGGCTCCTGGCTCCGAAGTGGTTCCTCCTATGTCTACAGAGACGCCGACATTCTGGAAAACATTGTCGGACACAGACCCCCACTGGGAGGCAAGCTCACTGAAAATTCCGTATCCTTGCGTATCGCTCATGATACGCCGAACACTATTTCTCATGGCAGAATAGTGAAGACAATTATAGAACGTAACTCCTACGGTCCAACCGTCCTCGATATTAGCATCATAAATACCGCAATCTTTCATGAAGCGGAAACGGATCAGCCTTGATTGTGTAGCCGCGCTTCCTAGTGGCCTGCCCCCATAGGATGGTCCGGCTTCAGTCTTAATGCATGATGGGCTTCTGTGCCATTGCCTGGGTAGATGATGGCGCTGACCCGCGTGCTGGCGCA
>Ga0180220_1002891_pt1 | contig 10502 bp, 6 predicted proteins | sample eDN5th37CBELigBY_FD_151335 | JGI IMG/M metagenome (GOLD analysis project Ga0180220, IMG submission 151335) | Enriched backyard soil microbial communities from Emeryville, California, USA - eDNA 5th pass 37_C BE-Lig BY (version 2) (version 2) | ecosystem: Environmental > Terrestrial > Soil >... | reverse complement strand
GCGGTCGAGGCGGCCGTCATCGGCCTCCAAAAGCTCGCGGAGACGCTCGACCAGGTCCGCCGCGATTGTTCGGATCGGAGGGAAACGCCGTGAGCCCATCGACTTCGCTAAGAGCCCAGCGCGCGCGTGACGACGCCGCCGCCTCGACCGAGCCTTCCGAGTTCGACCCAATCCAGCGCCAGCGCGACGCCCTGCGCGCGATCCTCGAATTGTCGGCCGAGCGGCTTCGCGCCGAGACGGAGATCGAAGACCGACGGAAGGCCCGTACGGCGGAAGTCGGCCAAGCCTACGAATCCAAGCGGACGGCGCTGGGACGGCGGGTTGAGGAGCTTGAAAACGAGTACCGAGAGGCCGACGAGCGGCATCGGCGGTCGATCGTCGAGGAGGCGACGGCGGCCGAAGCGCGGGCCAAGGCCGAATTCGCCGCGTCGAGCCGACGCCTGGCCGCCGAGTTCGACGCCCTGCGGGACAAGGCCAAGAGAGACCGCGCCCGGGCCGAGGCCGACGCGAACGGCGACCAGGATTCCGGGCGGCGGCTCGCGGCCAAGGAGCGCGACGCCGAACTCCACCCCGTGGCCGACGCCCGGGAGGTCCTCCGAGCGTACCGCGAGCGGCTGGCGACCCTGGCGGCCGACTACCGCAAGTTCGACCTCGACCCGGAAATTCCGTCGCCGTCCCGCGAGTCGTACTCCAAGTTCGAAGCCCCGGCCGACGAACTGCTCAAGCGGATCACGCGGATGAGCGAGCCGCTGAGGCTCCTGGAAAAGCTGGTCATCCCAAAATCGATGAAGGGCGCCAACGAGGCCTGGGTCTACATCGCGACGGTCGCGCTGATGCTCGGCTTCGCCGCGATGATCGGCGTCGGGGGAACCTCCATCGCGATCCTGGTCGTCGTGGGCTTGGTCCTTGGGCTCGCCCTCCGAATCCAACTGGTCAATCTCTCCAAGGTCCAGCTCCAACGGCTCTACAAGCCCCTGACCCAATCGCTGGCCGACGCCGAGGGGCTGGCCGCGCACGCTCGTTCCCAGATCGAAGCGCGTCATCAGGAGGCCCTCAAACAGCTCGCCTCGCGACAGGCCGCGGCGTTTCAGAAGGCCAAGACCGATCACGCCGCGGCGATCGCGCGGGGCGAGGCCGACCGCGACGAGCGGCTCCGCCAGACCAACGACGTCTACGCCCGCAAGCTCGCCGAGATCCAGACCACCCAGACGAGCCGAATGAAGGAGGCCGTCGAGGCCCACAACCACCGCATAACCGAGCTTCGGTCGAAGAACGAGGCGGGCGCGGCGCGACTTGAAGCCGACGACCGAGCGTTCAAAGACCAAACCGAGTCGGATTACCGGTCGGGCCTCGCCGACGCGCGCGATCGATGGCGAGCGGGCGTGGAGCTGGCCGCGTCGGATCTGAACGCCGTGGCCGAGCGGGCGGACCTCTTGGGAGTCGACTGGGAGGCCCCCAACTGGGACGATCAGCCGGTTCCCGACTCGATCCCCCCGGCGCTTCGGTTCGGGACGCTGGAGATCGACCTGCGCTCGATCCCGGGCGCGGCGCCCCCCGAAGACGATCCGCTCGAAGGCTTGCCCGAGCGCTTCATCCAGCCGGCGCTCCGGGCGTTTCCCGGGTCGGCCAACCTGCTCGTCGAGACTCCGCCCGAGGGGCGGGACGCCGCCCTCGGCGCGCTTCGGTCGGCGATGCTCCGCCTGCTCGTCGGACTTCCTCCCGGCATGGTCCGATTCACGATCATCGACCCGATCGGCATCGGCCGGGGCTTCGGGGCGTTCATGCACCTGGCCGATTTCGACGACGCGCTGGTCAATCAGAAGGTCTGGACCGACCCCCGACAAATCGAGGAGCGGCTCGCCGACCTGGAAGCCCATATGGAGTTCGTCACCCAGCAATACCTGCGCAATGAGTACGCGACGATCGAGGAATACAACGCCGACGCGGGCGAGGTCGCAGAGCCGTACCGCGTGGTCGTCGTCGCCGATTTTCCGACCAAGTTCGATGAGAAGGCCGCGGCGAGGCTCTCGGCGATCGTCGCCGGCGGAACCCCCTGCGGCGTCCTGGCCCTGATCGCGGCCGACGTCTCTCGCGAATTTCCCGTCGGCGGCCGGCTGGAGGATCTCCGCCCCTACTGCGCCCGGCTCCTCTGGCGAGACGGCCGGCTCGCCTGGGACGACCCCGACTTCGGCCCGCTCCCCCTGACGCTCGACGCGCTCCCGGCCGGCGAAACCGCCACGCGACTAATCCAGAAGATCGGCGCGGCGGCCAAGGCGGCCAGGCGAATCGAAGTCCCCTTCGACTTCATCGCGCCCGATCCCGAATCCTGGTGGACCGGCGACGCTCGATCCGGAATCGACATCCCGCTCGGCAAGGCCGCGGCCCTGAGACAACAACATCTCGCGCTTGGACATGGAACATCCCAGCACGTCTTGATCGCCGGTCGAACCGGGTCGGGCAAATCGACCTTGTTGCACGCTATGATCGCCAACCTCGCGCTCATCTACGGCCCCGACGAGATCGAGCTGTATCTGATCGACTTCAAGAAGGGGGTCGAGTTCAAGGTCTACGCGACCCACCAACTGCCCCACGCCGCCGTGGTGGCGATCGAGAGCGAGCGCGAGTTCGGCGTCAGCGTCCTGCAACGCCTCGACGCCGAAATGAAGCTCCGCGCCGATCGGTTTCGAGACGCCGGAGCGCACGACCTTCCAAGCTACCGCAACGCCCCCGGCTCGCCTCCCCCGCCCCGGGTCCTCTTGATCGTCGACGAGTTCCAAGAGTTCTTCGCCGAGGAGGACAAGGTTTCCCAAGAAGCCGCGGCGCTTCTGGACCGACTGGTCCGCCAAGGTCGGGCGTTCGGCGTTCACGTCGTCTTGGGCTCGCAGAGCCTCGCCGGCGCCTTCACCCTCGCCCGGAGCACGCTCGGGCAAATGGCCGTGCGGATCGCCCTTCAGTGCGGCGAGGTGGACTCGCACCTCATCCTGGCCGAGAACAACACCGCCGCGAAGCTCCTCTCCCGCCCCGGCGAGGCGATCTACAACGACGCCAACGGCGCGCCCGAGGGGAACAACCTCTTCCAGGTCGTCTGGATCCCCGAGGAGGAGCGGGAGAACCGCCTCCGCGCGATCCGCGAGTTGGCCGAGACCCGAAAGCCGCGACTCGCGCGCGAGCCGATCGTCTTCGAGGGGGACGCCCAAGCCAATCTCGCCCGAAACGCTCTCCTGCTCGCGAAACTAGAGGCCGACGGCCCGCTCGAATCCCCCCGGTCGGCTCCGGCCTGGCTGGGCGATCCCGTCGCGATCAAAGAGCCCACCTCGGCCCTCTTCCGCCGCCAGGGAGGCAATCACCTCTTGATCGTCGGTCAGAACGGGGAGGCCGCCCTCGGCGTCGTCGCGGCCTCGCTGTTGAGTCTGGCCGCCCAATATCCCCCCGCGACCGACGACCGCGTTCGAGCCGGCGCGCGGTTCTGGCTGCTCGACGGAACGCCCGAGGACGACGAGTTCGCCGACGCCCTCCGCCGAGTCGCCGAAGTTCCGCCCCACGGCGTTAAGTGGGGCGACTGGCGAGACGCGCCGGCCTTCCTCGCCGAAGTGGCCGACGAGCTGGAGCGGCGCCGAGAACCCGGCGCCGACGACGGCCCGGAGATCTTCCTGTTCATCCACGACCTGGCGCGGTTCCGGGACCTCCGCCGGCGCGAGGACGATTTCGGCTTCGGTCCGCGCGACGAGGAGACGGGACCTCCCGAGCGCCTCGATCTGATCCTTCGCGAAGGCCCCGGCTATGGAATCCATCTGATCACTTGGTGCGACACGGTCAACAACCTCAACCGCCATCTCACCCTTCAGCAACTCCGCGAGTTCGAGATGAGGGTCCTCTTCCAAATGAGCCCCACGGATTCCAGCCACTTGCTCGACAACCCCGCCGCGTCCAAACTGGGACCCAACCGAGCCCTCTACTTCAGCGAGGAACGAAACCTGCTGGAGAAGTTCCGACCGTACCGCCTCCCGGATCCCCAAACGCTGGCCAACATCCGCGACGCGATGCGCGAGCGAGGCCGCTGATTCGGAGGGTTTCGCCTTTTTCGGCTTTATTGTCGGGATGGAGCGGCCCGGCTACAATCCATGTTTCCCAATAGCGTTGGACCCGATTCCGACCCGACGCGCATCCCGGAGAGTCATTGATGGCCTCGGCGACCCCGTTGAAAACACCACTGTACGACTGGCATCGGACTCACGGCGGTCGAATCGTCGATTTCGCGGGTTGGGCGATGCCCGTTCAATACACGAGCATCGTCGAGGAACATCAGGCGGTGCGCAACCGCGTGGGGCTGTTTGACATTAGCCACATGGGACGCCTGGCCTTCGAGGGGCCGGGGGCGCTCTCCTGGATCAACCGAGTTTGCACCAACGACGCGAAGAAGCTGAGCCCGCGCCAGATCCAATACAGCCTGCTGGCCAACGACCTCGGCGGCCTGATCGACGACGTTCTCGTCTACTTCACGGGCAAGACCTACGACCTGGTTTGCAACGCCTCCAACCGCGAGGCGGTCATCAGGCAGTTCGAGGAACACCTCGCCGGCTCGAAGGCCAAACTAATCGACCGGACGTTTGAGACGGCCATGATCGCCGTCCAAGGCCCATCGGCCCAAGCCACCCTCCAGGCGATTTACGACCAGCCCCTCGACGCCCTGAGGTATTACCACTTCGGCGAGGGCAAGCTTGCCGGCGACGTCCCGGCGATCGTCAGCCGAACCGGCTACACCGGGGAGGTCGGCTTCGAGCTGATCGTCGACGCCGACCAAGCGGTGAAGGTCTGGGAAGCCCTCTTGAAGTCGGGCGAAAGTTACGGCATCCTGCCCTGCGGCCTCGGCGCTCGCGACACGCTCCGCCTCGAAGCGGGGATGCCCCTTTACGGCCACGAGTTGTCCGACTCCATCAACCCGTACGCTTCGGGAGTCGGCTGGGCCGTGAAGCTGGACAAGGGGGACTTCGTCGGTTCCGACGCCCTGAGCCAGCATCAAGCCAGCCCGGGCGCCACCCGGATCGGCCTGCGGCTTCAGGGGAAGCGGATCGCCCGCCAAGGGGCCGCGGTTTCAATCGGCGGCCGGGTCGTCGGCTCGGTGACCTCCGGCGCGTTCTCTCCGACCCTGGGCGCCAGCATCGCCGTGGCGCTCGTCGACCCCGGCGCGGCGGTGGTGGGAACCGAGGCGATCATCGACGTGCGGGGCAAGGAGGAGCCGGCGGTGATCGTCGAGCTTCCCTTCTACAAGCGTCCCAAGCCGGCCGGTGCCCAGGCCTGACTCAATTTCGACGTTCCCTTTCCAACGACAAGTCTCGACTCAAGGACTCCGACACCATGGACCCCTCGACGCTGCGGTTCGCTCCCACCCACGAATGGGTCGCCCTCGACGGAGCCACGGCCACCGTGGGAATCTCGAAGTTCGCCGTCGATCAACTGACCGACCTGTTGACGATCGAGCTGCCGACCGTCGGCGATCGGCTGACGGCCGGCAAGAGCCTCGGCGAGGTCGAAAGCGTCAAGTCGGTCAACGACGTCTACGCCCCCGTCGGCGGCGAGGTGATCGAGGTCAACGAGGCGCTGGCCGACAACATCCAACTTCTCGCCGAGGAGCCCTACGGCAAGGGCTGGCTGGTCAAGATCAAGGTCGACGACCCCGCCGAGATCGAGAAGCTGATGGACCACGCGGCCTACGAGACCAAGATCGCCGAGGAACACTGAGCCTCTCTCCAAATCGCCGACATCGCGGTCGGCCTCCAGCGCCAGAGACGGAACCACGATGGCTTACATTGCGAACACCCCGGAAGACGAGCGCGTGATGCTCGAGGCGATCGGCCTGGATTCGATCGATCGGCTTTTTGACGTCGTCCCGTCCGAATATCGGCTCGATCGGCCGCTGCAAGTCGCCCGCGCCCTGAGCGAGTGGGAATTGACCGAGGAAATCAGCGGCCTGCTGGCCCGGAACGAGGGGGCCGACAAGCGGGTCTGCTTCCTCGGCGCTGGGAGTTACGACCACTTCATTCCCTCGGTCGTTGACAACCTCGCGTCGCGCGGCGAGTTCTACACGTCGTACACCCCCTATCAGGCGGAAGCCAGCCAGGGGACGCTCCAGGCGATCTTCGAATACCAGACGCTCATCACCCAGATCACGGGGATGGACGTCTCCAACGCCAGCCTCTACGACGGCGGGTCGGCCGTCGCCGAGGCGGTGTTGATGGCCCTGGCGGTCGGTCGCCGCTCGGGCCGAGTGGTCGTCGCCGGCTCGGTCCATCCCGAGTATCGGACGGTCCTGAAAACGTACCTGGCCGAGATCGGCCCGGAGATCGTCACGGTCCCCATGGTCGACGGCCGGGTCGATCCCGACGCGCTCGCCAAGGAGATCACGCCGGAGACGGCGGCGGTCGTGCTCCAGTACCCCAACTTCCTCGGCCAGCTTGAGGACGTCCGGGCCCTCGTGAAGGCGGCCCGCGACCAGGGCGCTCCGGCGATCGTCAGCGTCGACCCGATCTCGCTGGGGCTGCTGCAAGCTCCGGGCGACTACGAGGCCGACATCGTCGTGGCCGAGGGGCAGTCGCTCGGCAACGCCATGTCGTTCGGCGGGCCGTACCTCGGCATCATCGCGTGCCGCCAGGAATATCTCCGCAAGATGCCGGGGCGAATCGTCGGCCAAACGACCGACCGCAACGGCAAGCGGTGCTGGGTCTTGACGCTCCAGACCCGCGAGCAGCACATCAGGCGCGAGAAGGCGACCTCCAACATCTGCACCAACCAGGGGCTTTTGGCCCTCCGGGCCAGCATCTACCTGGCCGTCATGGGTCCCGGGGGCCTGCGTCGGGCCGCCGAATTGAGCGCCCGAAAGGCCCACGAGGCGGCCGAAGCGCTGGGCGCCGTCAAGGGCCTCTCGCTCCCGCTGTCCGGGCCGTTCTTCAAGGAGTTCGTGATCCGCTGCGAGAAGGACCCGCGCGCCGTGCTGGCCGAGGTCGGCAAGCTCGGATATCACGGCGGCGTTTGGCTGGGACGCTGGCTCCCCGAACTGTCCGACCACATCCTGATCGCCGTCACCGAGAAGCGAACCAAGGCCGAGATCGACGGCCTGGCCGACGCCTACCGGCGCGCCCTCGAAGCCCTCTGAAAAAAAGCGACAAGACGGTCTCCCAACACACGCTCGTCGATAGCTCCAATCATGTACAAACTGAATTTGCAGCCGCTTCTCTTCGAATCCAGCCGTCCGGGACGGTCGACGGCGATCCTGCCGGAGGGCGGCTCGCCCGAGAGGCCGATCGACGAACTGATCCCCCCGGAGCACCAGCGGAAGACGCCGCCGCCGCTGCCCGAGCTGAGCGAACTCGACGTCGTGCGCCACTACACGAACCTCTCGACGCTCAACATGTCGATCGACGGCAACTTCTATCCGCTTGGCTCCTGCACGATGAAGTACAACCCCAAGCGGAACGAGCGGCTCGCCGGGCTCCCCGGTCTGCTGGGACAGCACCCGCTCCAAGACGACTCGACCATCCAAGGGTTGCTGGCGATCCTCTACGACCTTCAAGAGCATCTGGCCGAGATCGCCGGGTTGGAGGCGGTGTGTCTCCAGCCGGCCGCCGGAGCGCAGGGCGAATTGACCGCCCTTTTGGTCGCCGCGGCCTACTTCCGCGACCACGAGCCGGGGCGGAGGCGGACCCGGGTCTTGATCCCGGACAGCGCCCATGGAACCAACCCGGCCTCGGCCACCTTGGCGGGGTTCGACGCCGTCACGGTCAAGAGCGACGCCCGGGGACTCGTTGATCTGGAGGACTTCAAGGCGAAGCTCGACGACGAGACCGCCGTCTTCATGATCACCAATCCCAACACGATGGGCCTGTTCGACCCCCAGATCAGCGAGATCTCCAAGCTGCTGCACGACCGAGGCGCCCTGCTCTACCTCGACGGCGCCAACATGAACGCCATCCTGGGCGTCGCGAGGCCGGGGGACATGGGGGCCGACCTCATGCACTACAACCCGCACAAGACCTTCTCCGGCCCACACGGCGGCGGCGGCCCCGGCGCCGGCCCCATCGCCGTCAGGGCCCATCTCGCCCCCTACCTGCCCGCGCCCTCCGTGGGGAGGCGGGAGGACGGGTCGTTCTATCTCGACCACGGCTCCGAGAAGTCAATCGGCCGCGTGCGGTCGTTCTTCGGCAACACGGGCGTCCTGTTCCGGGCCTATTGCTACCTTCGAAGCCAAGGGCCCGAGGGGCTGAAGCGGGTCGCGCAACACGCCGTCCTCAACGCCAATTACCTCCTGAGCCTGGTCAAGGACGTCTACCCCGTCCCCGGCGGACAAGACTGCATGCACGAGTTCGTCGCCTCCGCCCGGACGCTCGCCAGGGACCGGGGAATCCGGGCGATGGACATCGCCAAGCGCCTCATCGACTACAACTTCCACCCCCCCACGGTGTACTTCCCTCTGATCGTCTCGGAAGCCCTGATGATCGAACCGACCGAGACCGAGAGCCGAGACACGCTCGAAGCGTTCGCCGAGGCCCTCAAGGCGATCGCCGCCGAGGATCCCGAGATGCTGCGCGACGCGCCGCACACCACGCCGGTCAGCCGTCTCGACGAGGTGAAGGCCGCCAAGACGCCGGTCTTGCGCTGGACGCCTTGACGAACAACCGTCGAGCCGCCCCCGCCTCTTCCGGTCTTTGGATCGAGGAGCCGCGCCCATGAGCCAATTCCCGGAAGACCTCGATCCCCTCGAACCCGGTCGACCCAAACCGCGACCGGGCCGCGCTCCCAAGGGCGGCCCCGAGGAATCGACGTTCCGACCCAATCCGGCCCCGTCGAAAGGGAAATCTCGATCGAGGTCGGGATCCAATCCGCCGCGGGCCGCCCGGTCTCCCTCGCGCGGAGACGGACCGCGCGAAGTCATCGAGCCCGGCCCGAAGTGGTACGAGCGCATCCTCTTCGGCCGGGTCGGCTCGGGACAACTCGCCCAGTTTTGCCGCCAGTTCGCCTCGTACCTCAACGCGGGCGTCGACTACCAGCGCTCGCTTTCGAGCCTGGGGCAACAGTTCCAACGGACCGCCCTGGGACCGCCGATCGAGCGGATCCGGACGCGGATCAAGACCGGTTCGACGCTCGAAGAGGCGATGGCGGGCGAGAAACAGATCTTCGGCCCCATGTTCCTGAGCATGATCCGGGTCGCCGAGGCGCGCGGGGGCGTCCCCGAGACGCTGAAGATCCTCGGTCAAAATTTCGAGGCCCGGCAACGCCTGATCCGCCAAGCGCGCTCGGCGATGATCTATCCGGCGATTGTCTTGGTCCTCGCGGGGGGCGTGATCGCGCTTTTGACGATCTTCGTCCTGCCGATGCTCGCCTCGCTGCTGGCCGACATCAGCCGCAACGCCCGGCTCCCCTGGGCCAGTCGTGGCCTGCTGGCCTTCAGCGGATTCATCTCGGCGGGGGGTTGGTGGCTGTTTCCCCTGCTCCTCATCGGCGTCCCCCTGGCGCTGATTCGAGCTTACAAGACGACGGCCGGCAAGGCGGTTCTGGATCGGATCCTTCTGAGGATTCCGGTGCTCGGGAAGCTCTTCCGAACGCTCGACATCAGCCGATTCGCCCGAACGCTTGGCACCCTGCTCGACGCCGGGGTCGACATGGGGAACTCGGTCGACCTGACGGCGCGGGCCCTCGCCATGAATCCGATGCGCGACGCCGTCCTCGACGCGAAACAGAAGGTCACCCGCGGCATGGAGCTGAGCGCGGCCTTGGCCCCCTCCCGCCAGTTCAACCACGAGGTCATCGCGGTCCTGGAATCGGGCGAGGAGACCGGCAAGATCCCCGAGAGCCTCGAACACCTGGCCGACGAGTATGAGGAGCGGGCCGCGCTGATGGTCAAGAACATGGGCCAGTTGATCCAGCCCTTGATCATTCTGCTCCTCGGCGGCGTGGTCCTGTTCATCATTCTGGCCGTCCTGCTGCCCTACATTCAGGTGCTGACCTCGCTGGCCGGCGGCTGATCGCTGAACCGTAATCAATCGACTCGATCGATCGAGGTCGACCGTAAACGCGAACGAGGCCGGACTTTTGGGTCCGGCCTCGCTCGTCGATGGGGAACTTCAATCCGTCATCGGCTCGGGATCATCTCCGGGCCGCGAAGACGGGCGGCCGGCGCTGAAGGGGCGCAACCCGGGCGGCGGGGCGCTGAGCTTGTTGCTGCCGAGCGGCCTGGGCGGCTCGCTGAGCCTCCAACCGAGCGGCCTGGGCGGCCCGCTGAGCCTCCAGCCGAGCGGCCTGAGCGGCCCGTTGAGCCTCCAACCGAGCGGCCTGGGCGGCCCGTTGAGCCGCTTGACGGGCGGCCGGACCTCCGCCGATGACGACCGGCCCGGGGGCCGGGGCCGGAGCCGGGGTCGCCGGCGCGGGGGCCGGAGCCGGAGTCGGGGTCGGCGCGGGGGCCGGAGCGCCCGGCGTCGGCGAGGGCGACGGGGACGGAGCCGGGGTCGGCG
>Ga0180220_1002889_pt1 | contig 10502 bp, 12 predicted proteins | sample eDN5th37CBELigBY_FD_151335 | JGI IMG/M metagenome (GOLD analysis project Ga0180220, IMG submission 151335) | Enriched backyard soil microbial communities from Emeryville, California, USA - eDNA 5th pass 37_C BE-Lig BY (version 2) (version 2) | ecosystem: Environmental > Terrestrial > Soil >... | reverse complement strand
AACGAACCCAATTTGGCGAACCGCGGGTCGGTTGGCGACGGTCTCTCGCGGCCGCCTTGAGGATCAATTGCGAGTGGCGCGCCCGAAAAAGCCGGCGCGGCGGGCCTCTACTCCGTTGCTTTTGGCTCGACGGCGGGGCAGGATGTCCCAAGCGTCCGCGCGGGCGACATATTCCGGCGCGACGTTTCGGTTCGTTTAAGGTCGACATTGGAGTCGTGAATGACGCCCACGCGGGGCGGCGGGGTCGGGCATGATCGAGTTCGCGTGTAAGATGTGGCGGGTCGTCGCGCTGGCGGCGGGCCTCTTGCTTCCCATGGCGATGGCCGTCCCGGGCGAGGCCGCGACGGACCGAGGGGGTGGGACCTTGGAAAAATCGGACTTTGGCCGAACCCCGGACGGAACTCCGGTCGAACTGTACGCGCTGAAGAACGGTCGGATCACGGTCAAGATCACGACCTACGGAGCCACCGTCGTTTCAATCGAAGCGCCCGACCGCGACGGTCGAGTCGACGACGTCGCTCTCGGGTTCGACTCGCTGGAGGGGTATCTCGGCGAGCATCCGTACTTCGGCGCGACCGTCGGCCGCGTCGCCAACCGAATCGCCAAGGGGAAATTCACCCTCGACGGCAAGGAATACTCGCTGGCGCTCAACAATGGGCCCAACGCTCTCCACGGCGGAATCAAAGGTTTCAACCGGGTCGTCTGGAAGGCCGAGGAGGTCTCCAGCCCCGATGGCCCGTCGGTCAAGATGACCCACCTCAGCCCCGACGGCGACGAAGGATACCCGGGCGATCTAACCGTCTCCATCACCTTTACGGTCACGGCCCGCGACGAGTTGAAGATCGACTATTCCGCCACGACCGACAAGGCCACCCCCGTCAACCTATCGAACCACAGTTATTTCAACCTGGGGGGCAAGACCGACGAGTCGATCCTCGGTCATGAGCTGACCCTCGCGGCCGACCATTACACGCCGGTCGACGACACGCTCATTCCCACCGGCGAGATCGCCCCGGTGGAGGGAACCCCGCTCGACTTCCGCAAGCCGACCGCCATCGGCGCCCGAATCGACCAGCTCAAGGGCGACCCCGGCGGCTACGATCACAACTTCGCGCTGAACAACCAAGACGGAACGCTCGCCGTCGCCGCCCGCGTTTACGATCCCAAGTCGGGCCGAGTGGTTGAGATGGCGACGACCGAGCCCGGCGTCCAGTTCTACAGCGGCAACTTCCTGGACGGAACCAACGTCGGCAAGGGAGGGATCGTCTATAAGAAGCACCACGGTCTCTGCCTGGAGGCCCAGCACTTCCCGGACTCGGTGAATCAGCCCAACTTCCCCAACACGATCCTGAAGCCGGGACAAACCTACTCGCAGACCACGGTTTACACCTTCTCGACGAAGTAACGCCCCCCAATTGCGACGAAGTAACGCCCCCCAATTGAATGATGAGCGGCCCCCCGGGTGGAGTCGTCAAGACTCCCCCGGCGGAAATCCTCGGCCTCTCACCATCGAGTCCAAATATTCTTTGAGACCAGTTCCACGCGACGACGACCGATCGGACGATCCCGCCGACCCGCTCCGCTTGCGTGCTTGAGGTTTGCACATGAACAGTTCACTGGCGTGGATCGATTATTCGATCATCATCATTTACTTCGCCTTCGTGCTCGGCATCGGGTTCGCGCTGAAGCGGTACATGAAGACCAGCTCGGACTTTCTTCTGTCCGGCCGGTCGATCCCCGCCTGGGTCGCCGGACTGGCGTTCATCTCGGCCAATCTGGGAGCCCAGGAAGTCATCGGGATGGCCGCCTCGGGCGCCAAGTATGGGCTGGCCACCGCGCACTTTTACTGGCTCGGCGCCATACCGGCCATGGCGTTCGTGGGCATCTTCATGATGCCCTTCTACTACGGCTCGCGCGCCCGGTCGGTCCCCGAGTATCTTCGACTTCGGTTCGACGAGAAAACCCGGGCTCTCAACGCGATCTCGTTCGCCTTGATGACCATCATGTCGTCGGGGATCTCGATGTACGCGATGGCCCTCCTGATCGAGAATCTGCACATCTTCGACGCCCCGATCGAGGCCCTCGGTTTGCCCAAGAGCTGGGTCTTCCATCTCAGCATCCTAGTCTCGGCGCTCATCACGCTGGGGTATGTTTATCTGGGGGGGCTCACCAGCGCGATCTACAACGAGGTGCTCCAGTTCTTCTTGATCGTGGCCGGCTTCTTCCCTTTGGTCTGGCTGGGACTCCAGAACGTCGGCGGCTGGCAAGGGCTGGTGGCGGGGGCTCCGGAGGGCTTCACCCAGGTTTGGCGGGGGATGACCAGCGCCGAGACCAGTCCGTTCGGGGTGGAGGTCTTTGGCCTGGCGATGGGGCTGGGCTTCGTCCTCTCGTTCGCCTACTGGTGCACCGACTTCCTGGTGGTCCAACGGGCGATGGCCGCCGACTCAATGTCGGCCGCCCGCCGCACGCCGCTGATCGCCGCGTTTCCCAAGATGATCTTCCCGTTCTTGGTCATCGTTCCCGGCATTATCGCCGTCGCGCTGCCCACGCCGACCACCGACGCGACGGCGGCCGCCGGCGAGGTCGTCACCGAGGCCCAGGCGATGGGCAGGGGCATCATCCCGGCGAAGGTCAACGCGGCGGGCGAGGTCCAATACGACACCGATGGAAAGCCGGTGCTCGACTACGACCTGGCGATCCCCAACATGCTGATTCATTACTTCCCAACCGGCATGCTCGGCCTGGGCCTGACGGCGCTTTTGGCCAGCTTCATGTCGGGAATGGCCGGCAACATCACGGCGTTCAACACGGTCTGGACCTTCGACATCTACCAGGCGTACATCAAGCCCCAGGCCAGCGACAAACACTACCTTTGGATGGGGCACTTCGCCACGTTCTTCGGCACCGCCATCTCAATCGCCGCGGCCTACGTGGCGATGAGCTTCAACAACATCATGGACCTGCTCCAACTGGTCTTCGCCTTCGTCAACGCTCCCTTGCTGGCGACGTTCCTGCTGGGCATGTTCTGGAAGCGAGCCTCGGCCCACGGCGCCTTTTACGGGCTGTTGAGCGGGTTCGGAGCCGCGATCATCCATCACGGCCTCACGCTTCCGAAAGGCGCGACGGTCGGCGTTAAAGGTGGGTGGATTCAAGTTCTCGAAGTCTACCGAACCGAAATGGCCCAGAATTTTTGGGCGGCCATCTACGCCTGGACGGCCTGTTTCGTCGTCACGATCGTCGTCAGCCTCATCACCAAGCCGCACAAGGATGAGGAACTGGTCGGGCTCGTCTACTCTCTGACGCCCCACACCGTCGACGAGCATCCGGTCTGGTACAAGAGGCCGGCCGCGCTTGGCGTCGTCGTGGTCGCGGCGGCCATCGCCCTCAACGTGATCTTCAGATGAGGTTGGATTGACATGGCAATCGACATCCGCGCCCCCATCGGACTCTTGTTCCTGATCCTCGGGGGCCTTCTCATCGTTTACGGCGCGGCGACCCATTTTTCCAATCCGTCGATGTACGCGCGGTCGCTCGGCATCAACATCAACATCTGGTGGGGATTGGTGATGGTCGTCTTCGGCGCGGGCATGTACTACTATGGCGCCCGCGGAGCGCGCGCGAAGGCGACGACCACCGAGTGAGGCGAGACCGCCGGCGGAGAGCGGGCGCCCTACACGGGCTGGAGCGCCCGCTTTACCCCCTCCTCCAGGCTCGTGGCCGGAACGTCGCAACCCGCTTCGCGGAGCTTGCCCATGTCGGCCTGTGTGTAATTCTGATACTGCGAACCGAGCTCCGGGGGCATGTCGATGAACTGGATGCGCGGTTCGCGATCCAGAGCGGCGAAGACGGCCCTCGCCAGGTCTTCGAAGGTTCTCGCGGCTCCGGTTCCGCTATTGAATAAGCCCGTGGCTTCGGGATGTTCCCAGAGCCAGAGCATGTGCTCCACGCAGTCTCCAACGAACACGAAATCCCGACGCTGGCCGCCGTCGGGATAGGCCGGGTCGTTGGACTTGAAAAGCCGAACCTCCCCGCTCTCGAGGATCTGCCGCCGCGCGTGCCAGACGACGCTCGCCATCCTCCCCTTGTGAGCCTCGCGCGGGCCGTATACGTTGAAGAACTTCAGCCCCGCCCATGCCGGAGGCTGGGGGCCTCCGCTCGCGACCTCTTGAAGCGCCCAGATGTCGAAGTCGTTCTTGCTCTTGCCGTAAAGGTTCAGCGGCCGAAGCTCCGTCGGAGGCGTCCGGTCGTCGAAGCCGAGCGAGCCGTCGCCGTAGGTCGCCGCGCTGGAGGCGTAATAAAACGGCTTCCCCTCTCGAGCGCACCAGCGCCAAAGCGACTTGGTGTACTCCACGTTGTTGCGAAGGAGGAACGACCAGTCGGTCTCGGTCGTCGAGCTGCAAGCCCCAAGATGAAAGATCGCCTCGATCGATGTTCCCTCGCGTTCCAGTTCGTCGAGGAATTGCTCCATCGGAAGGAAGCGGAACCGGTTGAGCCCCGCCCAGTTGGCGGCGTTCTCAACCGTGGGCGAACGGTCGACCAGAAGCAGATCCATCCCCGACAACCGTTGAGCAAGGTTCGAGCCGATGAAACCGGCGGCTCCCGTGATCGCGATCATCCGTGCGATTCCTCCTTAAAGCGAGCGTTCGCGGCCCCGCCCCGCGTGCTCCCCGGCCATGGGCGTCCAGCGGTCGGCTTCCAACCGACGCAGCCTCCCGACAATTCGGGCCCGCGCGTCGACTCGCGAGCGCTCAAGGTACCCGCCGCATGCCCTTCCCGCCAGGCGACTCCTTGGTCTTCCAGGGTCCCTCGGCGGCGGGCCGGCGAGAGCCTCGCCACGCCGAGCTTCGGGTGTTCAACGAAGACCAAGCTCGTCCCCTCCCCTTGGACGTTCCGATCACGACAAGGCCGGTGATGAGCGGGGACGCACTGACCCACGAACCTGACCGGAAGCGGCCGGCCGAAAGCCTCCATGATCCGCTCGGTGGCGAACCATCGAGCGTCCGCACCACTGCGGAAATCAAGGCCGCCCGGGTGAAGATGAGCCAAGGCGAAGAGGAGTGCCACAAGGGGCGCCTTCGAGGGGGCCGAGGCGCTCTCGTGGTAGGCCGGGCGAACGGAGAATTTATTTTGAAAGGGACCGCGCGATTCAGATGAGGGCGTCATTGACGAGCCGTGGGACGATTTGGTAAGTTGAACGTCCCTTCGGAAACGACCCACGCGAAGGGGCCCGCCAGGGTTCAAGGAGAGGTGGCTGAGTGGTCGAAAGCGGCGGTTTGCTAAACCGTTAAACGGGGAAACTCGTTTCGGGGGTTCGAATCCCCCCCTCTCCGTTAAAACACTTGCGAGTAACGATTTGCGTCGGATACCCTTCACTTAAGGCCTCAGCGCCTTTGCGGATCGAAAGCCCAATCCAACATGGATTTCGAGGCTCGATCCGACATGAAATTATCTCCCTTCGCGGCGGAAGCCAAGAACGCTGGGCCATCGGCGGGCGCGCGACACTTTTTGCAACGCCAAGGGGATTGACCGTAAATTTGGGTTTGAAGCGCGCGGCCTTCAACGTGGGAAACGAGGCGAGCCGCTCGGCGATCGGCGGCCCTCTACAGGCGGCGTCGCGTCGCGATCGCGAGTTGAGCGCCACGCAAGGCGAAGCGACCGGGACCGAGCGGACCCAATGACATCCCCGCTGTCGGCGGGCTTTTTCCCCTCTCGGCGAGGTCCACGCCAACGACCCCGATCCCAACGTCCCCTCCCGCTTTCTGGACATAGGACGAACGGTGAAGATGGCCCGCGGCATGAGCCACCCCTTTGCCGCCGGGTTTGAACTTTCCAGACGGCGACGAGGTCTCCGCCGCGACGTCCCGCGCGCGTCGGGGACGACCCCGCAAGAAGCGGCCAGGGCGGCCCAGCAACGAGGACTTCGGCTCGATCATACATCAGGCGGCCTGGGAGCGGGACTTCTCCGAAGCCGGCGTGCCGGTCTTCCTGGGCCACCGGCGCGGCGGTCAACTGGAGATCCACCTCCGCTGTTTGAGCACGCTCACGCCGGTGTTGGGCTTCGTCCACGCTGCGTTACAATGTCTACCACCGCAACGGGCCGCCGATCATGATCAGCTTTCCCATTTCGCCTGGCCCCGCTCCAAACGCCCGTCCTCGGACGGATTGGCCGCGCGCAAGTGCAACATCGCTTCGGCGCCCCGCTTTCGCCATGATTGTTCCGCTCCGCTCGCCCGGCGGTGGAAGATCTTCCGCAGTCGACTCCGCGTGACCGCTCGGCGTCGGTGGGCCCTCCCGGCCATGGCGGGGGGAATCCATCCGACTCGCGTTGTGCTCCAGATGCGTCGCGCATCGGGTCGGCGCGTCTCGCGGTTCGTCTTCGGCTCCAGAAGTTCCTCAAGGGCTACCCGGGCCACGGCGCGCGCCGCGTCCTTGGCGTACGTCACGATGTCGTCGCCGTCCAACTCGAGGTCGGGGCCGACCCGCTCCTCGATGCGCCTCGCCACGACTTTTCCCCATCCCCCGAGCCGCGCGCTGGATCTCGGCCGAATCCATCGAAGAGGATTCGCGGAACGGCGTCGGATGCCCCGCCATCGACTTGTGGCGCGAAGCAAGTTGGAAAACCTGGTTTGACATCCCACAACGCCATACTCGGCGCGCGAGTCGCGACTTATACCCAAATTCAAATGGAGCGTCCCGAGCGCGTTGCAATTCGCCGAGGATTCCGGATAATGGTTCTTTCGTCCGAGATCGCGCAGTGCGCGCTTGAAAGCCGGGAGATCCAGACGTGGCCGTACCGAAGAGACGTAAATCCATATCCGCGAAGGGGAAGCGCCGTAGCCACGACGCTCTGACCCCGGTGAACCTGACGACCTGCCCGATGTGCAAGCAGAAGGTTCCCACTCACCGAGTGCACGAGGAATGCCTGACCGAGCACTTCAAAAGTGGCGCGCCGGGCCGCATGCCCTTCTAATAGCCCGCGAATTTCTCCGCCGAGCCGATTTAATTCGCGGCCTCGGCGGTTTTGCGCGCCTCGATCCGTGAGCGCGACTCCTGTTCCCGTCCGCCGTTTTGGGCGAAGCCGGCTCGTCATCGATCCCGAACCCGCTTGCTCTCCCCCCTCCTCCTTGCCCTTTGATTCGATATTGCGACGCCCCCTCCCACGGCGCGCAAAAAAAGGAGCCGCCCATTTCGCAAGCGGCTCCTTCTACGAATTGAATTCCGCGCCCCACTCACCTCGTCACGATGATTAGATGATTAGATCGGGAAGAGGCTCTTGAGGTTCTCGCGAGCCTTCGCGCTTCCCTTGGAGGCCTTGATGAGCGGGAAGGTCCTCATCTCACCATCGACCTCAAGGGTCAACTGACCGCTTCGGATAACCGAGGTCGCCACGCGGACGTAGCGGGTGGTTCCGTTGGGCAGCCAGACATGAATCCGCTGCAAGTTCGGCTTGAACGTCCGACGGCTCAGGCCGGTCGTCTTCTTACCGACGCCGCCGAGGTACTTCGCCTTTCCACGCTCGGTCTTGTGGTTGCCGAACGAGGTCTTCTTTCCACTAACTTCACACTGACGGCCCATTGCGCCTTCTCCCGCCATTCCGACGGCTCGACCACCGCTGAACCGGGAGTCGACAACATCCGCCGCTTCGATTTCGTGTTCGTTATTTGAGTCTTTCCCGACCATCGCGCCGGGAGCGGCCGTTCGGGGCCGGAGTGATCCGCGAATCTCGCCTGCCTCCCAAACCAATGGCCGGACGGAAGTTCCGCCGGTTCGGCAAGCTCGAAATTCGAGACCGCGGAACCAGTCCCCGCCTATCGCTCGCGAGGAAAGATCCCATTATCCCGCCCCGCCGTCAATTATCAAGTCCGATCCGCCTCGGGGGTGCCCCATGGGTGGGCGTCTCGAAAGTGGGTGGGAAATTTCGTAGAACAGGGAAGGTTGATGGGTGGCCCTGGATTTCCGATTTTCTCGTTCACGGAAGATGACCGTCATGGCGTGCGATCATTTGCCCGAAGACCAGGCCCGCCGCGCCGAAGAACTTTACCAGTCGCTTCGCGCCGCCGCCGACAAAGCCCCGCGGGCGGTCGCCGAACTGCTGGCGTCCAACCCCGACAACCAAACTCTATTGGAGAGACCGAGTTCCGACTTCGCGACAACGTTCATCGGGGCTGGTGCCAAGGCTCCTGAGGTCGCCGCGAAGCAGCGGAAAAAGGTGGGGAGGGCGGGGTCCCGCGCCGGCTGCCCCCACTGCTCGAACCGACCCGCTTCAAGCGCTATCGACCGAAGGGGTTGATCTCGGCGTTGAGGGACATTCGGATCGAGCGGGGTTATTATCACGGCCAAGCCCGCGGCCGCGGCCATCATCTCCCATCCCAATCGCGGGCTTCGCCAAAACCTCGCCTTCGGCCAACCGACGGCCTCGGCCGTCCGCCGCGCCATCGACGCGGAGACGCGGAGTTCGACCATCCGCCGCCGGGCCCAAGGCGTCGACGACTCCGGCCAGAGCGATCGTCTCGCGAGCGGCGGGGTGGTGTCCACGGCGTCGAGGCTCAGCATCGCGTCGCTGAGGTGGACGCCGCGGGTGCGGGTCTTGCAGGCGGTCTGCTCGGTCGTCAAGTCGTCCTGGCTCGCGCTCATGGCGAGGCTTCCCTGGTCTCGTGGTCGGAATTTCCATCCCTCCCATTGCCGCCCCCCCTTGAATCGGATTCCCCTTCTAACTATTCGAGACGCTTGCCCCAAGTGGGGCGCAAAGTGGAAAGGGGGGCTAGACATCGAGGCTCGAAAAGCGTATTTTACCTCTGTCTTTGACAATCCAGCGACCGGGTAGCTCAGTCGGTAGAGCAACGGACTTCGTGTGCGGTCCACACCGCAAATGGGAGCCTCGCGCGGGAAGAAACCGAACCGCGATGAGTGAATGCCGCAATTTGCTGGAACGCCCTGAGAGCCTCTTGCGCCACAACGTGGCCGGTAACGGCGAGCGTGAAGGCTCAAAAGTCAAGGGGATTGGGTAATCAGCAGGCAAGGGACCGAGGGATCTTCGGCCCCAGCCTCAGAGACTAAACGCGGCACGCCTGTGACGGCGAAGAGATAGTCCAGACCTTCAAGCCGGTCCGGCTCAAACCGGATCGGTGGTCGGTGAAAGCCGATGAGGTAGGTTAATCCGTTGGTCCTGGGTTCGAGTCCCAGCCCGGTCATTCTTGAAACCCTTCCCCCATAACGATTTAGGTCGAGCCCTTCGCACAAGCCCTTGTCAATGTTTCCCCGATTGGGGCTTTCAATCGGGTATGGCAATCGGGTAAATGGTCTTGCTCTCGAAAGCCCTTCGCTTCAAGCGTTTGCGTCAAGCGGAGCAAGACCAATCGGGTAATCGCCGTTTGAGGCAATCGGATACAGCATATCGCCCCAGCCCGAGCAAGCCAAGACCTCTGGCTTTCACCTTCGGGGCGGTTGCTCTGACACCCTATGCCAGCATCGCCATGCTGGGATTTAGGGCTTCTGCCTTTGCGAATTGCTTTAGCCCTTCCGCCTCTGACTCTCGCCTCTCGCGTTGGAACTCGGATGGAAAGAAAGCAAGTCCTCTGCCTATGACGATGGTCTTGCCGCTTACCTTCCATTCCGCCGGGCTCAAGACCAGTGCGAGGGCTTAATGCCCCAGATTCCGCCCTTTGGAAGATTGCTCTTGGATGGGCGATTGCGTGAAGGGTATCTATATTCCTGATACCCTTCGCCAATGACGTGCGCTCAAAGCATGCATTTACCCATGCTTGCTTGAGGGAGCTTCGCTAGGGCTTTTCGTGATAGGTCTGCCAAACGTACTCGTCTCCATTCAAGTCGATCGCCTTTCGCGTGGATGGAGTCAACCTCAAGTCGTTCAAGAGTTTCGTTAGCTTCGTGGTGTAGGTTGCTTGCTGCTTCGATAGGGGATGTTCGATGGGAACGCCGCGATCGTTGAGGACGAATAGAGGCGTCGTCTTGAGTTCCTGATTGAGCCGACGAACCCGAGCAAGCGTCATCGCCGCCAGCTCGATGAGCTTGTTATCCGTCTCTTGGAGATTGCCTTGACGAGATAGGTCGTCGATGAGCCCGTGCCACGCTCGCACGGCTTCTTTGTCGTCCTTGAAGTCGCTGGGCATCGGCGGAGCGCCGTCGATGGTCGCTGGGGATTTTTTTGTTTTAGCCATACCCTATGTAGCGGTTGCCTCTGACTTTTGGTGTTTGGAGTTTTGGGGGTGGCACAAATAGACGCGCTTGGGATGCCGCTCGCTGTTGAAGCGATAGCCCCCCACCGCTAGCCCCCCCATCTATGCCTAGATGATTTCAAGGTCATGCGCTCAAAGCATACCCTTGGTGGCAACGCATCTTGCGAATGCTCTAGGATTGTTTTGCGTCAGCCGGAAATGGAGAGACGCCCCACCCGAGTTATACTACAACTCGGCAGGAGTCTCACCATGCGAAAGCCTCGGAAGAACTATACGCCCGTTGAGAAGGTGGCCATTCTTCGGCGC
>Ga0180220_1002888_pt1 | contig 10505 bp, 10 predicted proteins | sample eDN5th37CBELigBY_FD_151335 | JGI IMG/M metagenome (GOLD analysis project Ga0180220, IMG submission 151335) | Enriched backyard soil microbial communities from Emeryville, California, USA - eDNA 5th pass 37_C BE-Lig BY (version 2) (version 2) | ecosystem: Environmental > Terrestrial > Soil >... | reverse complement strand
AACAACGGCAACATGTAAAAACAGCGGGGGGACACGCATGAAACCGGAAGCCCATGGCTTTCGATGATCCGCACGATTTCCTCGGTCTGGTCGAGGTTGTGCTGTCCCGCCGGCAAATCCCAGGCACCGCAAAATTCGACGTGCTCGAGACCCATGTTTTTCAGCGCGCTAATGCTGTAATCGAGATCTTCGCTGACGTGCTGAGCAATCGCGCCAATCTTCATTTGCTTGCTCCCGCTGCGCCGTGAAAATGATGGAAGATGGTCTTGTATCGCTCAAGGTCGGCGCGGCTGTCTCCGGGCGCCCAGGCCTCCAGACCAACGCTGCATGTGTAGCCCAGTCGCGCCATTTCCCCCGCGAGGAAATGGTAATTGATCTCGCCTTCTGCCCCCGGTACGTTGCGCAAGGGCACGTCAGCCACCTGGATTTCACCAACCGATCCTAAGCAAGCTGCCAACAATGCAGCGAGGTTTCCGCCGTCCTTTTGCGCATGATACAGGTCGAGGTTCAGGAGAACCCTCTCACTTCCAACGCCCTGGATAAGAGGTAGCAGATCGAGTGCGCGATTAAGCGGCACGCCGGGGTGATCGTGCGGATTGAGGTTTTCGATGGTAAAGTTGATGTCGTATTTCTCGCCCAAATCGGCGAGACGGCGTAGTGTGTCACGCGCGTTGTGAATACCGTCCGGCCCTAGCGCGTTTACCGCGTGAACGGCGGGTCCATCGCTCCTCAATTTTGCGCCATGAATGTTCATGATGGGTCGGCCAAGTTCCAGCACAAGCGGGATCAATTCCTCCACCGAGGTGAGGAGCGCCTTTGAGGCCTCCGTCTCGACGAGATTGCCGCGTCCAAAACCGTCGCACATCGAAAAAACAGCGTTAGTCTTCGCCAGTTTTCCGATGTCCAGATGATCGATGCCCCAAAGCCCGACCCTGAAACCAAGCTCCGTGATCACCCGAACCCGATCATAGAAATCGAGTTGCGGGAAGGACATTTCGGCATTCACTGCCAATGGTTCCATTTTGATCCTCCCAGATAAATCGATGAAATGTCGCTGTTTTGGAGATGCTCAACAAACCATCGTGATGGGCTTATCACATCAATAGATCGTTTTGTCCATATCAATCATGATGGAATTTATTTTCCGCTTATGGTTGACATCGATCCATCAAATGGTGTTTATGCAGCCATCAGACGGAGCCGTGAGCAATCATGCTGCTTTAGTGCGGGAGGGGGCCTCGGGAGGGCTCATTTATTTCCAAAAGACGTCCACGCCTGCAGACGGTAAGGAGGCGGTCAACTGTGGCCGCGGGTCAACTTGGTCCGCATGATGTATCGTCAAGATGCATCATTGAGGGAGGAACAAAGCGTTGTATAAGCTGGACTTCAGCGTCATTCTTGAGCGGTTGCCGGAACTGCTTTGGGGAAGCCTCGGAACGCTCTATCTTGCCGCGGCGGGCATGACATTGGCGCTCATAATCGGCGTTGCCGGCGTCGTCATGCGCCAATCGCATTTTGCACCGGCGCGCATCATCACGAAGGCATTCGTGGAGTTGATCCGCAATACGCCCTTTCTAGTGCAAATCTTCTTCCTGTTCTTCGCTCTGCCGTTCATGGGGCTTCGGCTCAGCCCGACCACGACTGCGATCATTGCTTTGGCGATCAATGGCGGAGCATATGCCATCGAGATCATCAGAGGCGGGGTGGAATCGATCCATCGCGGTCAGACGGAGGCTGGATTCGCTCTCGGTCTTTCCAAAGCCCAGGTCTTCCGTTTCATCATTCTCAAACCCGCTTTGAGAACGATCTACCCGGCACTTGTGAGCCAGTTCATTATGCTCACCCTGACGACCAGTATTTGTTCATCGATCTCAGCAATGGAACTTACCTTCGCTGCACAGCAGATCGATGCCGACTCGTTTCGCAGCATCGAAGTCTATCTGACGATTACGGGCATGTACTTGCTGATTTCCTGGTTGGTGATGACGATGTTCGCATCGATTGCTCGTCTCTCCTTCTCTTACCCCACGAAATAAGGAGAGATCGCTATGAGTAGCATTGGATTGCCGCAGATCGCGTTTCTCCTCGAAGGGCTGAAGTGGACGGTACTCCTCACGCTGATCAGCTTTGTGGGCGGCGGAATATTCGGTCTGCTGGTCGCCTTGGCGCGGACGGCAGAGATTAAAGCGCTCCGGGTCATTACCGCAACCTACATTGCTGTGTTTCAGGGCACGCCTTTGCTGATGCAGCTGTTCGTCGTCTACTATGGCATCGGCCTGCTCGGTGTGAATGTTGATCCTTGGCTCGCGGTATCAACGGCCTACACGCTCCATGCCAGTGCATTCCTTGGCGAAATTTGGAGGGGGTCGATTCAGGCGCTCCCGAAGGGACAGACGGAAGCAGCGTCCGCGCTGGGGTTGCACTATGTCGCCCGAATGAAAGATGTCCTTCTGCCGCAGGCTCTTAAAATTGCGACGCCAGCGACCATCGGGTTCTTGGTCCAGTTGTTGAAAGGGACCTCGCTCGCTTCGATCGTCGGTTTTGTTGAGCTGGCTAGGGCAGGCAACGTCATCTCAAACCAGATTTTCGAACCTCTTCCGGTCTATGGCTTGGTCGGTCTCCTGTACTTCTTCATGTGCTGGCCGTTGTCGATTTTCGGAACGAGACTTGAAATGCGATTGGCCTCCGGTTCCCGATAGCAGCGTCCGTTGTCGTCAATCCTATGAAAACTTTTCGGGGAAGAAGGCACAGCCTCCGGATCGAATACGTGTGCCGAACAGCAATTCCGCAAGGAGTGCGGAAGCCTACAGAGAGGAGATATAGATGACCATGAAATCGCTTGGAAATTTCACTCGGAGGGCAACAATGGTGGCTCTGCTCGGAGCTGCTGCTTTCGCCGCCTACGGCGCTGGTGCCGCAAGCGCCCAGGCGCTCGAAGCCATCAAGTCCCGCGGCAAAATCATCGTGGGCATCCAGGGCAGCAACCCTCCGTTCGGCTTCATCGACAGTGCAGGCAAAAATGACGGCTATGACGCCGACATTGCCAAGCTTTTCGCTGAGAAGCTCGGTGTCCAGATCGAGTTCGTTCCGATGGTCAGCCAGGACCGGATTCCTGCGCTGCAAACCGGAAAGGTCGATATCCTTTTCGCGACGATGGCGATGACCGAGGAACGCGCAAAGGCGATTCAGTACTCCATCCCATACGCCGCCAATGCGGCCACCGTCGTCGCGGCCAAGGACACCGATATCAAGGGTCCGGAGGATCTGAAGAAGGTCACGGTCGGGGTGCAGAAGGCAAGTTCGCAAGAAGGCGAACTCAAGAAACTGCTTCCCGACAGCACCATCCTGCGTTTCGATGACGACTCTTCCACGATCCAGGCACTTCTTTCCGGTCAGGTGGATGCGATTGGTGCGAACCAGTTCTATATCGCGCGTCTCGAAGGCCTGAAGCCTGGCGTCTATGAAAACAAGTTCGAGCTCGCCGTGACATACAACGGCGCCGGCACGAAACAGGGCGATGTGGCCATCAATACCGAAGTCAATACGTTCCTCGAGGAACTGAAGGCGAACGGCAAGCTGGCAGAACTTTACCAGAAGTGGATGAAGCTTCCGCTTCCGGAATTCCCGGACAGCGTGCCGGGTGTACCGTTCACCACGCAGTAAAACGCGGTCGGCAGCGGCTCCCAGTCGAACTGGGGGCCGCTTACGGCGATCCTTCCAAGCTTGAACAAACTAAGGGCGCGACCTGTTCGCGCCTCCTCCTCCACTGTGCGCATCAATATGTGCGGGAAGTTGTTGGATATGGAAAAACACTCGGTTCTGGTCGGACTGGTTGGCACCAATCTACAGTTTTCGATGGCCCCTCAGATCCATATGACTGAGGGTGATCGGAATGGGTTGAGATATGTCTACCGACTGATCGACTTGGCGAATAACGGCACGTCCACCGCAAGCTTGCAAGATCTCGTCAAAGCAGCTCCGGATCTTGGGTTCAATGGCCTGGCCGTCACCCATCCGTTCAAGGAAGCGATAATTCCCTTCCTGGCCGACCTCTCACCCGATGCGCAGCTGCTTGGCGCTGTAAACACGGTGGTATTCTCCGGCGCCCGTAGCACGGGACATAACACTGATTGGTCCGGCTATGCTGCGGCCTTCAGGGCTCAGACCGTAGGATGGAAGACCGATCGTGTTGCACTTTTAGGGGTAGGCGGAGCTGGAAAAGCGGTCGCTCATGCCCTTTTATCCTGCGGGGTTGGACATCTTTCGCTGGTCGTGAGAAATCCCGATAAGGTTGCTCGTATCGTCCACGATCTGGGCCTCCGGCATGGAGCCGACCGCATAAGCATTGCGGATAGTCTTGAGCAAGCCGTTTCGACGGCCGATGGCCTGGTGAACGGCACGCCGATCGGAATGGCGGCTCATCCGGGCAACCCTGTGCCACCCGAGCTTTTGAGAGCCAACCTTTGGGTGTCGGATCTCATCTACAATCCAGGCGAGACAGAACTCCTGAAAGCAGCACGTTTGGCAGGCGCCAGCACCATCAATGGAATGGGCATGCTGATCTACCAGGCAGCGCAGCAGTTCGAGCTGTTCACCGGAATCTCACCGGACATCCAACGGATGCAAGAGCATGTCAACCAGCTGCTACTCAGCAAAAAATCGTAGTCACAGATTACTCGTATAGGAGACGCATCAATGACCAGTTTTGGCGTAATCGGCCTGGGGAATATGGGAATGGGGATGGCCACAAACCTTGTCAGCAAAGGTTTGCCGGTCACCGCATTCGATCTGAACAGTGAGCGTCTCGGCGCATTCTCCAAGCTAGGCGGTTCGGCCGCGACCGACGTAGCTTCGGTAGGCTCGGCCTCTGACGTCGTTTTCGTTATGGTGGTGGACGCAAAACAGGCGCGGGAAGTCCTCACCGGAAGCGGAAAGCTCCTCGCCTCTATGAAGCCGGAATCGGTGGTTGTGATCACGGCGACTATCGGAAACACGGCTGTGAAGAGCCTCGAAGAAGATGCGAAGGCTCATGGCGTCTACCTCATCGACTCGCCGGTGTCCGGTGGGCGTCGAGGCGCCGATGCGGGCGAACTCACGCTGATGATGTCTGGCGACCGACGTGCATATGAGAAAGCCCTGCCGGCTTTCCAGGCCATCGCGAAAGACATCAACTACATCGGTGAAGAAGTCGGAATGGGCCAGGCCATGAAAGCATGCCTGCAAGGCCTGGTCGGCTGCATCTACTCCGGAATGTTCGAAGCGCTGATGCTCGGCGTAAAGTCTGGTCTCAGCCCCGAAACCATCTTCAGGACGATCGGGACGAGCGTTGCCAATACGCCGCTTTGGCAAAACTCGGTTCCGTCTATCATGAAGCGCAAATTCCAGGGAAGCGGGTCGAACATCTACAACACCTACAAGGACCTGACGATCACGATGGCGCTCGCGCAGGAGTTCGGCGTCCCAATGACGACGACTGGCACGGCAACACAGTTCTTCCAGGCCGCAAACACGAAGTTCCCGAAGGACGACAACGAGTGCCTGATCAAAATTCTTGAAGATATTGTCGGGGTTCAAGTTCAGGCGACCGCGTAGGTGATCTGCAAATGAACCTATCCGCACGGGCTGTTCAATGTTGCCCGTGCGGAAGCCAGGAGAAGCGTGAATTCGCCCCGTGCGCTGGACTGTTGTTCAAGCTCGGAGCGCGGACAAATTTCGAGTGTGTTCGGAATAATGTCCATCGTCCGAGAGGCGATCATTCTTCATTCTCCCACACTAACAATTGGTAGGAGGAGTCACATGCAGAACATGGCAGGTGCGGACAAACCGCTCATCTCGATGAAAGGCGTGAACAAGTGGTACGGCACCTTTCACGCTCTCAAGGACGTCGATTTGAATGTGCGAACGGGAGAGAAGATTGTACTGTGCGGCCCGTCCGGGTCGGGCAAATCGACCCTCATCCGTTGCATCAATCATCTTGAAGACGTGCAAAAGGGCCAAATCACCGTCCAGGGTACGACGCTCGATAACAGCATGAAGACCATCGATGCTGTTCGGCGCGAGGTTGGGATGGTTTTCCAAAGCTTCAACCTCTTTCCTCATCTCACAATCCTTCAGAACTGCACGCTAGCACCAATGCGCGTTAAAAATGCGTCGAAGGAACAGGCCGAGGCCACCGCTCGAAAGTACCTTGAGAGGGTCCGAATACTCGACCAGGCCGAAAAATATCCGGCACAGCTGTCTGGCGGCCAGCAACAGCGAGTCGCGATTGCGCGAGCGCTGTGCATGGAGCCTAAAGCGATGCTGTTTGACGAGCCCACGAGCGCGCTCGATCCGGAGATGGTCAAGGAAGTGCTGGACACCATGATCGGTCTTGCCAAGGACGGCATGACCATGATCTGCGTGACGCACGAAATGGGGTTTGCTCGGCAAGTGGCCGACAGGGTCATTTTCATGGCTTCGGGCGAAATCATCGAGGAAGCAGATCCCGAAGCTTTCTTCACCAATCCACAACACGCGCGAACGAGGGCATTCCTCGGCGAAATTCTTGCTCATCACTGAGCTGGGAGAATGATTACGGAACATGGCTGCTACTTTGATAGCAGCCATCGGATTTGAATTGATGGAGTTAAAAGTGTCGCAACGAACCAAACTCGCCGTTCTGGGGGCAGGGCTCATCGGGAAACGGCATATTGAGCATATCGTCAACGAACCGAGCGCGGAGTTGCTCGCCGTCGTAGACCCCACATTGGTCGGGCAAGAAATCGCGACCGAAAAAGGTGTCGCGTGGTTTCCGAACTTCGCCGAGATGATGAAGGTAAGCCGTCCCGACGGTGTAATTATATCGACACCCAACCAAATGCATGTTCAGAACGGTCTGGAAGCGGTCGCGGCGGGCGTTCCCGCTCTTATAGAGAAACCCGTTGCCGACGATCTCGCTGGTGGCGAAACGCTGATCGCTGCGGCTGAAGCTGCTGGGGTGCCCCTCCTCGTCGGTCATCATCGCCGGCACAATCCGATGATCCAGAAGGCGAAAGAAATTATCGATTCCGGTCGTCTCGGCCGCGTTCTGGTCGCCAATGCCATGTTCTGGCTTATGAAACCGGACGACTATTTCGATCTTGCATGGAGGCGCGCCGCGGGTGCTGGCCCAGTCTTCCTGAACCTTATCCATGATGTCGATAATCTTCGTTACCTCTTCGGCGATGTCGTGGGCGTCCAAGCGCGGGAGTCGCATCTTGTTCGTGGCTACGAACCCGAGGAAACCGCTGTGATCATCCTCGAATTCAAGAGCGGTGTCCTGGCAACATGCTCGGTATCGGACTCGGTCGTTGCTCCGTGGAGCTGGGAGCACACAACCGGCGAAAATCCGGTTTATGAGAAGACGGAAGAAAGTTGCTATGTCATTGGCGGTACGCACGGGTCGTTAACCGTTCCCTCGCTGGATGTCTGGAGTAATCCAGGAAAGAGAAGTTGGTGGGAACCTTTCAAAAAGGAACGGGAGCCGGTTCAAGATGAAGATCCGCTAATCCTTCAAATCCGTCAGTTCTGCAAGGTCATTCGCGGAGAAGAACAGCCGCTTGTGAGCGGTCGAGAGGGACTAGAAACGCTGCGAGTCATTTCTGCGGTAAAACAATCTGTCCAGAGTGGCGAGCGTATTGCGCTGTAAAGCAAAATTGTACTCAACCTGCTTTTGAGCTTTCGTCGGCGGCGTAGCAGCCGCCCACAAAATTCAGCCCCTGGGAACAATTAGTAGTAAAAGATTCCTGTCGTATGGAACATTTCTGTGAAAACGCTTCACCAGCGCCGACTTGAACGGCCGCGAAAACTTTCGGTTGTCTTCAAATCTGGAACTGCTGAACGGGATTGTGGAAGGCCATTCAACGCGGCGCGATGGGGTGGATAAGGGCTCTAGCATCCGCCGCTAGGCTCTCAACACCACCGGGGAGTCAAGTAGTCTAAACCACCATGCTAGCGAGACCCTTTAGGCTGGTGGGCTCAATGGAAGGGACTGAATATGGATAAGCCTTTGCATGGCCAAACAGTTCTCGTCACCGGCGCAACTGGCGGCATCGGGGCGGCCATCGTGAAACGCCTGGCTTTAGAAGGTGCACGGCCAATCATTCATTACAATCAGAACGAGATTGCGGCACAGGCTCTACTGGCCGGCATTGGCGGTAGAGGGCTCACTCTACAAGCCGATTTTGCCAGTGAGGAAGGCTCGTTCGCGTTATGGCGGAAAGCAGTGGCTTTCGCTGGGCGCATCCACGGTCTCGTCAATAGTGCTGGAATCAATACGGAGACCCTTATCGACAGTTCGCCCGAAGACTGGAAATGCGCGTGGAAAACAGAGTTTCAGGTCAATTTCCACGCTGCCGCGGATCTTTGTAAAGAGGCGATCCGGCACTTCAAAACTGAAGGTGGCGGCCGAATTGTCAATCTCGGAAGCCGCTCTGGCCAGCGTGGCTCTGCCGCTGATGCCATGCCCTACGGCGCGACGAAGGCAGCACTAATCAATCTCACAAAATCCATCGCCCGTAGCTTCGGTCGTGATGGCGTGATGGCGGTGACAATAGCTCCGGGATGTGTTCGCACCAATGTGACTAAGAATCTCATCGCCGAACATGGCAAGTTCGCGGCGGTGGAGGAAATCCCAATCGGCGACGTAGCCGAGCCGGGGGAGATTGCCGAACTCGTTGCCTTCGTACTGCGCTACTCGCAGGACTCGTTGAATGGCGCCACGCTAGACGTCAACGGCGGCAGCTACATACGCTAGTCCCGAGCTTAATCCAGTACAGCTAAGGCGGGTGAGCGGGCCATTCTCCGCTACATTGGTCAAAAAGATGGCCTAAATGATAGGGAGAGAAGTGGCTAGAAAACCACTGCCTTCATCACGAATATCAACCAGTTCGAGGTGTGCTTCCGCTTTTTTTGGATCCGGCTTCTTGCGCTCGATGAACGCACCGATGTCTTGCGTCACGTCTATTTGTCTGCAAACGCCGATGCGATCTCCCTTTGAGCCTTTTTAGCCACCCGTCTCTTCACCGGCGCGCTCTCGAATATGGTCAATATTCTCTCGAGCGATTTATCAGCTTCTGCCTTTCGTACTGCACTCTTTTTCATCGCTAATTCAAAGTCCGGGCCGCTGACTACCGAGTTGCCATCGCTGCACTTCTCGGCCTGCGGTGGCTTATGCGAAGTATCCGGACCTGCGTGAATTTGTTCGGGATTCAATACATTCGACTTGAACATCATCGTGATGGCTGCACCTTTCGCTGCAAACGTTCCCCCTGGTATTGCTCCGACAGGAAGGCGGCTACTAGAGGGTAGTTGATCCTGCCAATCATTGACCGTGAAGCCGGTCGCGTCATTGGGAACGGGTTGGCTTTTCGGCGCGTACATCTGCAACCATGCACGTTTCATTAGTTCGCCGTCGGCATAATACAAGTTCCGAAGGCCAAAGATCGGCTGCTGATTGCGTAGCTTGATGATGCAGCGGGTCTCGTTCATAGCACCCAGCTCATCCGGACGCATCAGCGGCCGCATCGTGGTCTTGTGGGACATGGTCGCGCCCTTGCGGTCGAAGAGGGTCACGCCGGTCGAAACGGCCTTGTCGACCGTCACTTCCTTTCGCTCGCCGAGCAGCTGCGACACATAACGCTGATCCTCCGGATCCTGTGCGCCTAGAAAGATCTGAGCGCGGGCAGAATTAACCAGCGTCTGCCGGCCTTCGCGGGTATAGACGTTGTCGATCGACCGCAGCGACTGGACGAAGAACCAGCATGGAATGCCATAGCCACCGAGGACGGTGGCGACGGTCAGCGCGTTTTCCAGCTTCCCCAGGTTCTGGAACTCGTCGAGCAGGACCAGTACGCGCCGCTCGCCGCGCTTCATCATGTTGCGCGACATGTAGTCCATGAACTGGACCATCAACACATTGAAGATCGGCCCGATCGAGTTGATCTGCTGGATACGGAAATCCAGATAGAGGCTCATGTTCTCGCGGCGCATCGCCCGGATATCGAAGGTCGATCGTGCCGTCGCGCGCAGGATGCGGTTGTTTTTAAACGGCCGGACGGCCGCGGCGAGTGAGCCATAGACCCCGTCGAACTGCTTGCTGGCCATCACGGCGAAGCGGGCGAGGGTGGTATAGGTGAACGAACTGATCCAGGGGTCGCGAAGTTCGGGATTGGCAACCTCGTCCAACCATTCTCGAAGCGGCTGATCGCCGCCTTCGACGACATTGAGGACTGTTCCGAGGTTCTTGTCCTTGTCGAGAATGTCCGGGTTCTCCAGCACCCACGAGGTGACGCCGGCGAAGAGGGCGCGGGCGTCGGAAATCCAGTATGCATCGCCCTTCGGCGTCGGCAGCAGCGCCGTCGCGATCGAGTTGATGTCGATATCGCGTTGATCGGGATCGATGGCAACGAAATCGAGCGGATTATAGCATTCGGTATCGCCGTTTTCGTCGGCCGGCGAGAACCGCAGAACGCGGGAGAATTTCGAGC
>Ga0180220_1002885_pt1 | contig 10510 bp, 11 predicted proteins | sample eDN5th37CBELigBY_FD_151335 | JGI IMG/M metagenome (GOLD analysis project Ga0180220, IMG submission 151335) | Enriched backyard soil microbial communities from Emeryville, California, USA - eDNA 5th pass 37_C BE-Lig BY (version 2) (version 2) | ecosystem: Environmental > Terrestrial > Soil >... | reverse complement strand
CGACATCCGTACATCGAACTATTAAAAAAGACCCATATTTTTGTGATTGGAAAAGGCATCCTGGCCGTAAGGAGTACTTTCTAATCAGGGGGGAAATGTCCTTCGACGGCATTCGAGCAGATGAATCCGCGCGAATCGACGTTTTCTTCGCGATTGTAGAGATGGTTCGGCCCCGTTCGCAAATCATGTCTATAATCCCATAAGTTGAATAGTTAAATAGGAGAGGTGTAGTTTGTCTATGAAACCTGCTGGCGTAGTTCGCAAAGTCGATCAGCTGGGGAGAATCGTCTTGCCCAAATCGTTAAGAAAACGGTATCAGATGAATGAGGGGGACCCTGTCGAAATTTTGGTGCAGGGAGATCATATCATTTTGGAGCGTTACCGTCCGAAATGCGTATTCTGCGGCTCCATGGAAGAAGTGAGCGAGTTCAAGGAACGTTACATTTGCGGGCAGTGCCAATCCGACATGGCGCAGCTGCAAAGGCACGCATAATGACCAATCAGGCATCACGAATGCATTCGTGATGTTTCTTTTTTTAGCGGGTGAAGAAAACGAAAAAAAGGCTTCCTGGTCAGGAAGCCTTTTGGGCCGTGGATTAAAGGCCTTTGGTCTTATCATCGTTATAAGCCGCGGTTAAAATGCCTGCCAGGAACATAGCAAGCACCAGTGCAATAATCCAAAACGTTAATGAGAACGACATGAAGGCCACCTCCCGCTAATCTACCATGCTCATAAACCATATTATACCCACACTTCGGCAAAAAATAAATGAATATCGTTTTATTTGAAAAATAAAAAGTGGGTCGGCACCGGCCGCAGGCTGCCGTCCGACGGATGGTTGACGACTCTTCCGTTCACAATAAGGGAAGAAGAACCGCCGCCGTCCAGATTATAGGCATCCATGACGCCAAGTCCGTACAGTTTGCTTTGAAGCTCTTGCAGCGTCGCCCCGGAGCTGCCGCTTTCGTTGTAACCGTCGACGACAAGGATCAAAAGCTGGTCGTCCTTATAGTTCCCGATCACGGTACGCGGCGCGCGGTACGGCGACGTTTTCCATTTTTCCGGAATCGGCATCGGCTGCCCGTTTTTCAGCAGAACCGGCACGAACGTAGCCCCGAATCTCGGTTTGAGGCGATCCAAATCCGCCTGGTTCGAAAATTTGCCGCCGATCAGCCTGCCAGCATCGTTCAGGCCCACAAAAAACAGATCCTTGAAGCTGGGCTCGAATCCGTTGACGTATTTTCCGTTCAGCACCGTGGTGCTCAGCGGGTAACGCTTGCCGCCGCTATCGGCAAACCCTCCGGCGTTGATGCCGGCCACGGCGCCTTTCCGGCTCACGGCCTGGAGCGTCGTTTCCGCCCCGCCGACTTTGTCGCGGCCAAGCGCCATCTGCATGGCGTCCGGGTCCTTGAGTTTCACTTTCATCGCGTACCCCTGGTATACGCCGGGATTCACGCGGTACAGCTCGATCCGGATCCGGCTGCTTTCGACCCGCTCGAACGGGGTACCGAGCTTGCCGCTGATCCTGCGGTTATAAATGGACTCGGGTCGCGCCGCCTGGATTTGAGCCGTCTTGACGATGGCATTCATGGCGGCGGTCGTCTGTTTATACAGGGCCGAAGTTTTGCGAATCGAAGAAATGGTCGCCTTTACGGTTTGATCGGCCTTGTCCAGGTTTTGCTTGAGCTGCACCGTTTGGGCCGCCAGCGTTTGCTTAGGGACGTAGGAGGCCGTATGTACCTCCACATGCATCGATTGGAAGCTGAACAACATAAACGCGAACATGCCCAGAAAAGGTCCGGTCGCAAGCAGGAAAAACCGGTTGATTTTCTTTTTCGTCGAAATCATTTCAGCAAGTCCATTTTCCGCTGAAGTTCGCTCAGCTGTTTTTTGACTTCGTTCAGCTGGGTGTACAGCTTATTGCTGTTATCCGTTTTGCTGGTCGCGTTGTCTTTGGTGAACGTCAGCAGCTCGTTAAACGACTGCACCTTGCTTTCGAGCTCTTTCACTTCCCCGGACAATTCCGCAAACCTGGCTTCATAGCTTTGCTTCAGCTCATTCATTTGTTTGTGCGTGTCGGCCTGAATCTGCCGGACCATTTCCTGCTTCATATGATTGCTGTATAGATAAGCGCTGGTTATGCCTGCGGCTATAAGCAATACCCAAATGATCAAAACGAGCATGACGGAAGGGGATTTTCCCCGGCTTGTCCGGTTTTGATAGGCGGAGGAAGGATCGGTGTTCGTTTGCATATCATCACCCCGGTTACAATTGGTTTTTTTGCCAGTCCTCATTCTAACATTCCCCTACCAATTTCGCAAAAATGAATCTAAAGTCACAGAAAAGCCTAAAAAGAGATTGCGCCATATGGAAGCGTTGCGATACAATCTTGTTAGATTTATTTGCTGCAGGGAGCGGGCATGGTATGTTTAACATTATTTTCCTAATTATGCCTCTGACGCCACGATCTACCTTTTATACGTCTGAAAACAAGCATTTAACGCGCTCATGACTAATCATAAATCAGATGATCAAACATTCATTCCACTTTTATCGATCAGGGGGTTTCAATCGAAATGACGAAGGTTTGGCGGGTCGTGATTGTTGACAGTCACCCCACGAGTATGCTGGGAACCAAATTGATTTTGGAAGAAAGGGAAGAACTTAGGGTTACGGGCATGGGTTCCACCTGGGAGGAAGGGCTGGTGCTCGTGGCCGAACAAAAGCCGGAACTGGTGCTCTTGGACTACCAAATGCCGGAAGGAACGGCGGAAACGCTGCTGGAAAGAATCAAACATGCGTCGCCGGACAGCCACGTGATTATTTTGACCGATACCGACGGGATCAAGCTGCTGCATTCGATCGTCAATTTGGGCGGAAGCGGAATTTTGTCGAAACAGGCGTCCGCGGCCCAATTGATGCTGATGATCGACGGGCTGCGCGAAGGGCTTGCGATGCTGCCGATGGATTGGCTGAAAAACGGGATTTGGCAGGTGCAGCCGGCGGTGATCGACGGCGGGTTGTACCATTTGACGGAAACCGAAATTTTCATCATGGAACGGATCGTGCAGGGCATTACCTATGATAAAATCGCGATGGAAATTTCCGTCAGCCGGCGTTCGATCGACAATTATTTGCGTAAAATATACGTGAAGCTCGGCGTGTCCACCCGGGCCCAAGCGATCGAAAAGTTCGCGCTGACCATGAGACAAAAAAGTCCTGTTTTCAATTGATCCGGGATATATATAACATGTGGAAGAGAAGATACATGCCGGATCGCCGGTGATTGGAACTGGGAGAAGGAGGAGATATCATGCAGTATTCCTTTGCGGAGCGCACGAAGGCGATGCTTTCGTCGCCGATTCACTTCATGAGATCGCTGTCTACTCGGGAATCGTTCATTTCTTTTGCCGAGGAACTTCCCGCCGAGGAGTTGTTCCCGATTTCGTCACTGGAGGCTGCCGCGGCAGCCGTCATTTCCAAAAGCCCTGCGGCGCTGCAATACGGCGAGCCGCAGGGCTATTTGCCGCTTCGGGAATGGCTGTGCAAGGATTTTCAGGAACGCAAGGGAACGGATGTGCATGCGGGACAGGTGCTGCTCACGACGGGCAGCCAGCAGGCGATGGATCTTTTAGCCCGCGTATACGTTGAGCCCGGCGATCCGGTGCTGGTCGAGCAGCCGACGGCTCCGGGATTTTTGCAAATCCTGAAGATGCAAGGAGCGTCGATCGTGCCGGTCGAAGGGGATGCGGAGGGGATCAACCCGGAGCGGTTGCTTGAGGAAGCGGAGAGGCTGAAGCCGAAGCTTCTGCTCGTATCGCCGAACTTCACGAATCCGACCGGAATATTGTGGAGCCTGGAACGCCGGCGGGAGGTTCTGGATATATGCAAATCGCGGAAAATCCTCATCGTGGAGGACAATTCCTATGGCGACCTTCATTTCGGGGGAATCGGCGCAAAGGCGTTTTACCGCGAGTATCCCTCCCTGTATTCGCTGGACGATGCGGGAAACGGGGGGCAGGTGCTGCATATCGGCTCCTTCAGCAAAACGGTCGTTCCCGCGCTTCGTACGGGCTGGGCGGCCGGGAACAAAAAGATGATCGATACGATGGTCATGGCCAAACAGCTGGCGGATTGGCAGTCGAGCCATTTCAACCAGTGCCTTCTTCATTATCTGCTTGAATCTTCTACCTTTAATATCCATGAACATATCCGGATGCTGAACCGCGAGTACGAAACGAGACTCAAGCTGATGACGGAGCTGCTGAAGCGTCCGGCGTGGAAACATGTAAGCTTCGAGGTGCCCCGGGGAGGCATGTTCCTGTGGGTAAAGCTCCCGGATGCCCTGGACGGCGTCGCCCTGCTGAAATGTTCGCTGGATAAAGGCGCCGCGTTTTTGCCGGGCTCATTGTGTTATCCGAATGGGGGCGGAAGCGGATATATCCGCCTGAATTTCACGCATCCCGGCCGGGATGAGCTGCTGCTCGGGATGAATTTGATCGGCGAAGCGATCTCGGAATTTACGGCCCGGAGTTAACGTTTGCCGGCCGGTTCCGCCGCGGATGAAGAAGCGGTTTCGAGCACCCCGGCATATTCCTTGAGGCTTTCGGTTCCGGCTGCCGTGAGCACGTAACGGCCGCGCCTGATCCGTTCAAACCATCCGTAATAATTATGCTGCAGGATGGCCGCCGCGTTGCCGATGCCGGTCAGGCTGCGCAGCTGGGCGGGAGACGCGCCTTCCGGAGGCGCGGCCGCCAGGGCTTGCGCGACGCGCAGCGCTTTTTCGCGGTAGGCGGTAACCAGCTTTGCCCGGCTGCTTCCGCCGACGTTATAATCCCCGCTGCGTTCGTGGAACTCGTACAATAGGCGCTCCTTGCGTTTTTGCCTGACGGGTTTCGCCGGCTCCTGGACGCCCGGTTCGCAGAGCACTTCGACAAAAGGTTTTTTCGTTTTATAAAACGTAATCGTGATGAGGCCGAATCCCAGCTTGCGGCACAATTTCGCAATATCGCCCCAACGCTGATTGACGGCTCCGCGCTTGGCCCTGCTCCGTTCGACCGCCAAATAAACGCGGGAACTCAGCTGAAGACGTTCCATCCCCTGCAGCAGCAGCGCGAGATTGAACGTCTTTTTCATTTCCACGATCAAGGGCTCCGCCTCCGCCGGATGCACCCCGACCAAATCGCAGTGCCGCACCTCTCCTTTGATTTCGTAGCCCCGCTGTTCGAAAAAAGCCTTCAGCGGCTCATACAGCTCGGTTTCATGCCGTACGGTCATGATCATTCCCCTTTGCTTCCAAGACGGTTGATTTCCTATATTATAACATTCGATAAAAGACAATCCTCCTTTCGCGAAAAAATAGGTCAACTAATCCCATGGTTCCGCATAGGTATGTAATACACTTTTCGATCAATGGATTTGCGAATATGAACAAAGAAAAACGGGATGAAAGTTGACCCTTGACGCTTTGATGGAATTTTTGACAACTCATAACGTAGTCATAGGAGGTACTAGCATGGATATTTTCGAACGCGTTGCGGCCTATCGGGCAGAAAGTGATCAACTTGCGTGGAACGGCACCTTTAAAGATTACATCGAGCTGCTCCGTAAAAATCCTTCGGCGGCGGTCACGGCTCATGCACGCGTGTATGACATGATCAAGTCGTACGGCGTGGAGGAGGTTGGCGGCCATAAGCGTTATAAATTTTTCGAGCAGGAGATTTTCGGCCTGGACCGGTCCATCGAGAAGCTCGTGGAGGAATATTTCCATTCCGCGGCGCGCCGGCTTGACGTCCGCAAACGGATCCTGCTGCTGATGGGCCCGGTTAGCGGCGGCAAATCTACGCTGGTCACTCTCCTGAAACGGGGCCTGGAAAAATACTCGCGAACGGAACAGGGAGCGCTTTATGCCATAGACGGCTGCCCGATGCACGAGGAACCGCTGCATTTGATCCCGCTCGAGCTCAGGCCCGAAGTGGAGAGGGAGCTTGGCGTCCGCATCGAGGGGAATTTATGCCCTTCCTGCCAAATGCGCCTGAAGCTGGAGTACGGCGGTGACATCGAAAAGGTGCCCGTAACCCGCGTGATCATTTCCGAGGATGCCAGGGTGGGGATCGGCACCTTCAGCCCTTCCGACCCGAAATCGCAGGATATCGCCGATCTGACCGGCAGCATCGACTTTTCGACGATCACCGAATACGGCTCCGAATCGGATCCGCGGGCCTACCGTTTTGACGGCGAATTGAACAAGGCCAACCGGGGGCTGATGGAATTCCAGGAAATGCTGAAGTGCGACGAGAAGTTTTTGTGGAATTTGCTTTCCTTAACCCAGGAGGGCAATTTCAAAGCAGGGCGTTTCGCGCTGATATCGGCGGATGAATTGATCGTCGCGCATACGAACGAAGCGGAATACAAAGCGTTTATTTCCAACAAGAAAAACGAAGCGCTGCAATCACGGATGATCGTCATGCCGATTCCATACAACCTGAAGGTTTCCGAGGAAGAGAAAATCTACAACAAGCTGATCAAGCAAAGCGATATGCAGCATGTGCATATTGCGCCGCATGCGCTGCGAGCGGCAGCCATTTTTTCCATCCTGACCCGCCTGAAGGAAACGAAAAAACACGGCATGGATCTGGTCAAAAAAATGCGGATGTACGACGGGGAGGAAATCGAAGGCTTCAAGGAAGCCGACCTGAAGGAAATGCAGTCCGAGTATTTGGAAGAAGGCATGTCCGGCGTGGATCCGCGGTATGTCATCAACCGCATTTCCAGCGCTTTGATCAAGCAGGACCTTCAGTGCATTAACGCGCTGGACATTTTGCGGGCGATCAAGGACGGACTCGACCAGCATGCCTCCATCACCAAGGACGAACGGGAGCGTTATTTGAATTTTATCGCCGTTGCCCGCAAGGAATACGATGAGCTCGCCAAAAAAGAAGTCCAAAAAGCGTTTGTGTACTCTTTTGACGAGTCGGCAAAAACGCTTTTTGAAAATTACCTGGACAATATCGAAGCTTTCTGCAACATGTCCAAAATCCGCGATCCGCTGACCGACGAGGAGATGAATCCGGATGAGCGCCTGATGCGTTCGATCGAGGAACAGATCGGCATTTCGGAAAACGCCAAAAAGGCGTTCAGGGAAGAAATCATGATCCGCATATCGTCCTACTCGCGCAAAGGGAAAAAATTCGAATACCATAACCACGACCGGCTGCGCGAAGCAATCGAAAAGAAATTGTTTGCCGATCTGAAAGACATCGTCAAAATCACGACCTCCACCAAAACGCCGGATGCGACGCAGCTGAAGCGGATCAACGAAGTCAGCAAACGTTTGATGGATGACCATGGATATTGCCCGGTCTGCGCGAATGAATTGCTGAGATACGTGGGAAGTTTGCTGAACCGGTAAAAAGCGGAGCCGTCCTCGGACAGAGGGCGGTTTTTTTCGGTTCCGGATCTCCGTTTAGGAGCCCCTTCAAACATTCAGATCGGAGCCAGGGGAGGGGCAGGCGCTCCCGCAGGATTTTTCAGGGACAGGAAAGATTTGCAAAAAAATGATTCAAATCTAGTGGATTACGCGTCGATATAGTCTATAATATACAAAGTTAGCATTTTAAACTGAAAAATTTAGGACTAAAGAAGGAGATGCCTGATCCATGATCAATATATCCCCGAAACGGCAGCAGCAGCTGAATTACATCAAGTTGACCGAGCAGGATATGGAAATTCTGGCGCAACACCGTCCCGTATTCGAGAAAGTCGTCGAAGAGGTGGTGAACCGTTTTTACGCCCATATTGCGACGGAGCCGGAGCTGATGGAGATCATCGGCAGATTCACCACCATCGATAGATTAAAAGAAACGCAAAGGGAGTACTGGCTGTCGCTGGCCGAAGGCAGGATCGACGATGCGTATTTGGAGAGACGGGTCGCGATCGGCCTTGTGCATTCCCGCGTCGGGCTCGGCGTCGAATATTATCTCGGCAGTTATATGACTTATCTGGACATCGCGACGGATTTGCTCCGGCAGGCCGTGCCGGATCAGTGGACCAAGGTCGTGTTTTCGCTCAGCAAAATGTTCAATCTCGACTCCCAGCTGGTGCTTGAAGCGTACGAGATGAAAGAAAAAGAGAAGCTGAAAGATTTGGCGGACGAAAAAGAGCATGTGCTGCAGGCGGTGACCGAAGTCGTGCAGCAGCTCACCGGCATGATTGCGGAGCTGAACGAAAGCGCCGGACAGATCGCGGTGACCGCGCAGGTAACGGCCGATTCCCAGGAGACGGCTCACGCGCTGATGGACGAGCTGCACGAGGACGTGCAGCAGATCGAAAGCATGGGCGCCTTGATCAAAGCGATCTCCGACCAGACGCATTTGCTGGGGCTCAATGCCGCGATCGAAGCCGCGCACGCCGGGGACATGGGCAGAGGTTTCGCGGTGGTCGCGGGCGAGGTGCGCAAGCTGGCGGCGCATTCGCGGGAAGCGCTCGAGCAGATCCAGGACAAGGTATCGGGCATTATGGAACGGCTGAGCCGCGTCCAGGCGGAAACGGAAAAAACGACGGTTCATGCCAGGGAACAGGCGAGCAGCTCGCAGGAGCTGGCATCGTTTGTGAGCGTGATCGAAAAGCTGACGCAGGATCTGGCGGAAATCCAGAAACGAAGCTAAAGCTGACCTGGAACGGATTGCTTAATCTTCCATTTTCCTGCAAAATAAATCGTATATTCGCTCCACCATTCTAGTATAATAGAGTATGGCATCATGAGGATGAGGCAGACGATACATTAAAAGCGTTTCGGCAATCCGTCGTTTGGGGTGATTGAATGGCTTCGATCCATGATGTGGCTAAGGAAGCAGGGGTATCGGTTGCCACCGTATCCAAAGTAATAAACCATTACCCGGATGTCAGCGAAAAAACGAGAAAAAAAGTGAAACATGCGATTGCGCGGCTTCGTTACCGTCCCAATGTCATTGCGAGAGGCCTCGTCACCGGCAGATCCTGGACCGTCGGGGTCCTCATTCACGTTCCTTTTACGAACCCGTACGTATCGATGCTGCTGGAAGGAATCAAAACGGCGCTGGAACATAGCGGGTATGATTTGATGCGTTTGTCCGCGCGGCTGAACGATCCGGACTATTCCTTCATCGACCATTGCCAAAGCCGGAATTTGGACGGGGTTGTCGTCTTCGGCGTGGAAAAGGACCACCGCAGCATCCAGGAACTGATTCAGTCCGGCATTCCGACGATGTTCGTGGACACGGACGCCACCGGTCTCCGGGCGGGCAATATTACGACGGACAACCGGAACGGCATCCGGATGGCGGTCAGGCATCTGTTCGAGCTGGGACATCGCCGGATCGCTTATTTGGCGGGCGTTTCCGGACAGGACGTCAACGAATTGCGTTTGGCGGGATACCGGGAAGGGCTGGAGGTTTTTTCGCTTCCCTATCGGGCCGATTATGTCGCGGACGGCGACTATTCCTACGACAGCGGCATCCGCGGAATGAATATGCTGTTGGATCTGGCCCAGCCTCCGACGGCGGTCATCTGCACCTCCGACATGGCGGCCTTTGGGGCGATCCGGGCGGTCGAAGCGCGGGGGTTATCCGTTCCCGGCGATATTTCCGTCGTCGGTTTCGATAATATTTTCGAAGCGGAGCTGTTTAAACCCAGGCTGACGACCATCAACCAAAATATTCATGCCATCGGCGTCAAATCGATCGAAGCGCTGATTGCCATGATCAAACATCCCGGAGATCCGCCGCCGGTCTTGACGGAACCGTCCAGCTTGATCGTCCGCGAATCGACGGGGAAAGCGAAGGATGCATAATGCATGGAAGGAAGAACATGCCTCGAGGAGGGCTCGGGAGCATGTTCTTTTTTGATGCGAAATTTCCACATCCGGGCACCATTCATTATAATAGGTACAACCGGAAAAACGGCTGCTGCAAGCAGCGGGAGGGCTGACTGATGAATCAAAAAAAAGTGCTGGTTGCAGACGACGAGGAAAGCATCCGCAGCGCTATCGTATATGCATTGAAACGCGAAGGGTTTGAGGTCGCAACGGCGGCGGATGGGGAGGAGGCCCTGCAAAAGGCCGCTTCGTTCCGCCCCGATCTGCTCGTCCTGGACGTCATGATGCCCAAACTGAACGGCTACGAGGTATGCAGGAGGCTGGAACATGAGAAAGGGCTTGGCATCCTATTGCTGACGGTGAAAAACGATATCGTCGACAAAGTGCTCGGACTCGAGCTTGGCGCCGACGATTTCATGAGCAAACCGTTCGATATCCGCGAGCTCGTCGCCCGCGCCAAATCGATCGTCCGCCGGCTGGACAAAGGAAGCGACGGGACGTCTTCGCCCGACTCGGAGGTTTACCGTCTCGAAGGCTTGAAGGTCGATACGGTCCGGCGAACGGCGGAGATGAACGGCGAACCGATGGATTTGACCCCGAAAGAATTCGACCTGCTGGCGCTTTTGGTGTCCCATGCCGGGCGTGTGTACACCCGC
>Ga0180220_1002884_pt1 | contig 10525 bp, 6 predicted proteins | sample eDN5th37CBELigBY_FD_151335 | JGI IMG/M metagenome (GOLD analysis project Ga0180220, IMG submission 151335) | Enriched backyard soil microbial communities from Emeryville, California, USA - eDNA 5th pass 37_C BE-Lig BY (version 2) (version 2) | ecosystem: Environmental > Terrestrial > Soil >... | reverse complement strand
GCCCGGGCGGTTCCACGAGCCTCGCGAGGCGGTTCGGGCGGGGCTCGGCATGGTTCCCGAGGAACGGAAATCCGAGGGGCTCTTGCTCCCGCAGCCCATTCTGACGAACCTCACCCTGGGCCGACTTGGGATGTTTCGGACCCCGCTCGGCTTCTTGATGAAGGCGAAAGAGCGGGCCGCGGCCGCCGAGATGGGGCGACGGGCGCACATCAAGTGCGAGTCGCTCGACCAGCCGGTCGAGCAATTGAGCGGTGGAAACCAGCAAAAGGTGGTCATCGGTCGATGGCTCTTGCGCGAGCCCGAGGTGATCCTCTTCGACGAGCCGACGAGGGGAATCGACGTCGCCGCCAAGTTCGCCGTTTATCAGTTGATCGACGAATTGACCGAGCGCGGCAAGGGCGTGGTCGTCGTTTCGAGCGAGACGGAGGAATTGATGCTCATTTGCGACCGCATCGCCGTGATGTCCGCCGGTCGCCTTGTCGAGACCTTCGAGCGCGGCGAATGGACCGAGGAAAATCTGCTGGCCGCGGCCTTTCGAGGGTATGCGACGAGCGGGAGCGGAGGCCGTGATGAGCGTTGACGAGTTGCGGGACGGGCGGGCTTCGGCCGCGAGACTCGCTTGGTGGAGGGGCGCCGGGGACGTTCTCGGGATGCTGGCCGCGCTCGCCGCCCTGATCATCCTGTTTGGGCTGTTCAGCAACAACTTTTGGAGCGCGCGAACGGCCGCCACGATCGTCAATCAGAGCGCGGACCTCGCCGTGGTCGCGGTGGGCATGACCTTGGTGCTGGTGATCGCCGGCATCGACCTGTCGGTCGGCTCGGTGATGGCCCTCTCGGGCGCTGCGCTCGGGGTGGCGATGGCCGATTGGAACCTGCCGTTCGGCGCGGCCATTTTCGTTTGCCTTGGAGTTGGAGCGGCTTGCGGCCTCATTAATGGCCTGGTCACGGTCCTCTGGTCGATTCCCTCGTTCATCGTGACCCTGGGAATGCTGGAATCCGCCCGAGGGGCGACGTATTTGATCACCCGCTCGGAAACGAAGTATCTGGGGCCGAGCGTCGAATGGATCGCGCGGCCGGTGCCCGGACTGGGGGCTTCAACGAGCTTTTTGATCGCGCTGGTGATCGTGGCGATCGGTCATGTTCTGCTGACGCGGACGGTCACGGGCCGTCGGATGATCGCCATCGGCACGAACGAAGAGGCCGCGCGGCTGTCGGGCGTCGACCCTCGGCCGACCAAGCTCGCGACGTTCGTCATTTCGGGTCTGACCGCGGCGATCGCCTCGATTTTCCAGGTCGCCCGAGTCTCCTCGGCCGATCCCAACGCCGGCATCGGGCTGGAGTTGGGGGCGATCGCGGCGGTGGTGATCGGCGGCACGAGCCTGATGGGCGGCCGGGGCTCGGTGCCTCGAAGCTTCTTGGGCGTCTTGATCATCGCCGTCCTGCAAACGGGGCTCGACCACGTCGGGGCGAGCGAGCCATCGAAGCGGCTCATCAGCGGGGCGGTCATCGTCTTGGCGGTGATCGCCGACGTCCATCGGAACCACTGGAGCGGCTCGGCCTCCAAGCTCTGGCGCCGCGTCAGGCGGGGGGCTCCTCGGGCGTCGTGACCAGTCCCGCCGCGCGGGCTGGCCGTCCGCCGCCGACCGCGATGAAGACGGCCAGCGCCACGACCAGGAAGGCCGCGCCCGTCGCGCAGGCGCCGAGCCAGCCGAAGCGCGTCCAGGCCGCCGCGCCGGTCAGCGACCCGAGCGCCCCGCCGAAGAAGAACGCCATCATGTAGACCGTGGTCAGCCGGCTCCGCGCCTCGGGCTGGAGCCCGTAAATCCGGGTCTGGTTTGAGACGTGGGCGGATTGAACCCCCAGATCCAAGACGATCACCCCAACGACCAACCCGGTCAGCGTCCAGCCGAAGGCCGCGAGCGCGACGAACGAGCCGAGACACAGAATCAACCCCAGGCCGATCGTCCATCGCGATCCACGACGATCGGCGAAGGTCCCCACCAACGGCGCCGCCAAGGCTCCCGCCGCCCCGATCAGTCCAAATAGCCCGACGACGTCGGCCCCGTACCGAAACGGAGGCCCGGCCAAGTGAAACGCCAGCGTCGTCCAGAAGACGCTGAAGGCCCCGAAAACCATCGCCCCGTAGAGGGCCGACTGACGAAGCGCCGGGGAGCCTCGAATCAGACCGACGAGCGACCACATCAGCGTTCCATACGAGGCCCCGCCGGCCGCCGGCTCGGAGCGTGGCAGCCATAATTGGATGGCGATCATCAGCCCCACCATCAGCAGCGCGGCGATTAAGTGCATTTCGCGCCAACCCAGATACGTCCCGACGAAGCCGCTGACCGTCCGGGCGACGAGGATGCCGATCAACAGGCCGCTCATCACGATGCCGACGACCCGGCCCCGCTCGCTCGGCTCGGCGATCCCCGCCGCGAAGGGGATGATGAGTTGTGGGACAATCGTCAACGCGCCCATCGCGAAGCTCGCCACCGCCAGCCAGGCGAAGCTTGGCGAGGCCGCCACGGCGATCAGGGCCAGCGTCGTCAGGCCGAGCAAAATTTGCATCAACCTCCGGCGCTCAACCAGGTCGCCAAGGGGAACGAACAAGAGCATTCCCAGCCCATAGCCCGCCTGGCAGAGCGTGGAGATCACCCCCATGCGCCGGGCCGTGACCGAAAAATAATCGGCCATCTGAGCCAAAAGCGGCTGGTTGTAATAAAGGTTGGCCGCCGTCAAGCCGCAGCCAATCGCCATGACCCAAACCATGCGTCGCGAGATCATTGGTTGAACATTCGTCCCGTCCCCTTGGCGGGGGCTTGCATCAGGCCTGTCTTGGGGCGAAGCTGACACTCGAAAATCCAGCGAATCCCAAGTTCGTCAAGAATCGTTTGCGTCCAGGAGATCTTATCCATGTCCAATGGGATCCGTCTTCTTCCAGCCGTCGTCGTCGCGTGGCTGCTCGCGCCGATCCTCCAGGCGAGCGAGCCTGGAAAGATCCTCGCTCTCGACCTCGCCGATCAAACGGCGCGTCAGGTCGTCGTCGATCGCGAGGCCGGGCAATACCTCGGGCATCCGACCACGGTCTTGCTTGAGGACGGCGAGACGATCATCACCGTCTATCCCAAGGGGCACGGCAAGGGGGCGATCCAAATGAAGCGGAGCGCCGACGGGGGGCTCACGTGGTCGGATCGCCTCCCCACCCCCGAGAACTGGACGACTTCGCAAGAGACGCCCACGATCCATCGCGTTGTCGACGCGGCGGGCAAGAAGCGGCTCATTCTCTTCTCGGGATTATATCCAATCCGGATATCCGCGAGCGAGGACGACGGCCGGACCTGGACCCCGCTGAAGCCCATCGGCGACTTCGGCGGCATCGTGGCGATGGGCAGCGTCGAACGCCTCAAGGACGGACGCTACATGGCCCTCTTCCATGACGACGGCCGCTTCATCCGAGAGGGCGGCGAGCGGTCGATCTTCACCGTCTACAAGACTCTCTCAAGCGACGGCGGCCTTACCTGGAGCGAGCCCGAGGCGATTCTCTCCGACCCGAACCTCGACTTGTGCGAGCCCGGCCTCATCCGCTCTCCCGACGGCGATCAGATCGCCGTCCTCCTGCGCGAGAACAGCCGCAAGTCGAACTCCCACCTCATCATCTCGAATGACGAGGGGCAAACGTGGAGCGCGCCGAAGAAGCTCCCCGCCGCGCTGACCGGCGATCGCCACGTCGGCAAATACGCGCCCGACGGCCGGCTGTTCATCTCGTTTCGCGACATGGCCGCCGACAGCCCAACCAAAGGCGATTGGGTGGCCTGGGTCGGAACTTATGAGGATGTGGTCAACGGTCGCGACGGACAATATCGCGTCCGCCTGATGGACAACCACAACAAGTGGGATTGCGCTTATCCCGGCGTGGAGGTCCTTCCCGACGGGACGATCGTCACCACGACCTACGGCCACTGGATCAAGGGCGAGCCTCCCTACGTGGTCTCGATTCGCCTCAAACTTGAGGAGCTGGACGAGATGGCAAAGGCCCCGAATTGACGCGGCTGGCGAGCGTCAGCGCTGGAGGGTGGAGTCGCCGGGCGGGTTTCCGGCCAACGGTTGAGGCGTCGGATCGGATTCGGCCTCATCGTTGAGCGACGCCCAGGCCGTGATTCGTCGACCCTCGGCGTCGACGCCGAGCAACTTCAGGACCACGGGACCAGAGTGTTCGCCGAAGCCGGTTAGCCGAATCGGACGGGAATGGAACGAATCTCCCCCCGCGAGCGAGTCGCCGCCGAACGCGGCGGCCAGCTCGTCGGCGACGAGGCGCCCCGGCCTCGGGAACGAACGGTTCGGGTCGGGGGGCGGGATCAGGGGCTCCCAGGCGAGCGCGAGCAACCGGACGGGCCGTTCCCGGCGCTCGCGAACCGTCGCCCGAAGCGTCAGGTCGCCGTCCCGCCCGACATGGGCCCTCGCCGAGAGCGCGAGCTTCGGGAGGTCACCCGGCAACCGGGCCGCGCTGACTTGCAGGCGCGCGGATTCGGGCGCGGCGACGCGAACCTCGACGGCCTTCGCGCCCGAGCCGTCGACCACCAGGAAGCGGCTGCTCGTACCAACCATCGCCCAGGCTCCCGGCCCGTCGCCGGCCGCCACGCTCAAGTGGCGAGGCCCCGCGAGCAGCCAATCTCCGCCCGCCGTCCCGCGGTCGTGGGGATGTGGCTTGGCGTAAGAGAGCGACCCCGACTCGTTGGAGGGCCGGGGCGTCAGGCCACTCATGAAGAGGTCGAACGACCAGCGCCGGTAGAGGTCGGCGAACTTCCGCCCGGTCGCCGCTTCGAGGTTCTCGACCCCGCGAAGCGGTGAATCCATCAGCGTCGACGTCAAGTCGGGGCCGTGCTGGTCGGCGCACCATCTCAGGAACAGATAGGTGCTCCCTCGGTTTCCGTGACCCCGAAACAGGTCGGCCGCGTAGTAGTCGTCGACCACGAGCCGGTAGCGCTCCGGCCTCGACAGAAACGCGCTGACGCGGTGGTCGAGATTGGTGCCGCCGAACCCGTGAACGTCCTCGACCAGATGGGCGATTCCTTCGTCCAGCCAGCCCTCCTCCTCGATTGGCGTCGAAAAGTCGGACTTTCGCCGAAGGTACTTGCGCGTGAATGTCACGGCGTGAGTATATTCATGGGCGATCACGGTGCGCAGATGCGGCCCGGGCCGAAGCGACGCGCTCAGGTACATCATGTCGCAGCGGTTGCCGAAGGGGGCGGGGTACGATTCGTCGAGATCGGTCACTCGAACGTACCCGTCGACCGCGTGCCGGCCGTCCCCCAGGCGGGATAGCCAGCTTGAGATGAAGATCGAGAAGCGGCCGTCCCCGTCGACGTCCTCGGCCAACCCGTGTGAGCGGACGGAGACGGGATAAACCTGGTCGTCGAACGTCGAAACCACGTCGTCCAGCAGATCACGGCCGACGACGCTCTGGTCCTCCTCGGCGACGTAAACCTGAACGTGGCGCCCGACCGCCCTGAGGATCCCTTTAACCGCCAAGTAGTTGCTCGGGCTCCCCACGTCGCCATCGCGAACCATCATGTGGAAATATCGTTCCGGGACGGGTGCCTTCGCCGAGGCCCGGACGGTCGGCGTAGGGGGGGATGGAGCGAGCGCCGGCGGGCGAGTCGGCCCGTCGTCGGCGAGCCGGGGCGGCGTCGCTTCGCGTGCGGGCCTCGCTTCAAACTCGACGGGGAATGGTCCCGGCTCGGGCGACAGGGTCGAAACAACCACGAGCAGATCGCCGGCGTTCGGCTCCTCCGGCGCCTGGAAGATCGCCTCGCCGCCTCGGACTTCGATGGGGACGAGTTCGCCGACCCTCCAGGCTGGCGCGGGCCCCTGGCGATGTTGGGAGTCGGATGCTCCAGCCGGGGAGGCTCGCGACGCGATCGCCGAGCCGACGAGCGCCACGGCCAAGCCGCGTAATGATCGACGTCCGAACAACCAGGCCATGCCAAATCCTTCCACGGAATCCCTCGCGAACCGTCAAGCGGCGCTGCCGAGACAGGCCTTTCGATCGGTTCCGCCGAACGCTCGGCTTGAGCCGATCGCAACGGAGATTCCGAATCCTCCGGAACGCGAAAACTTGAGGATTTTCCCTCGGCGATTCGGCTCCGCGTCAGCGCGCCGATCTGTTTCGGGGTGGGTCGGCCGCGCGCGGCCGGGTCGAGATCCGAAGTCGGGGCAAGGAAACGGCTCGGAACGCCGATAATCAAATACAAGCGCGGGTTGTGGCCTTCGTCATGTTGGGTTGGCGCGCGGCGCCGATTTCGGATTCTCTTTCAAGAAAGGCCCAGAGCCATGATCCAGCCCCGCGATCGTCGCGTTGTGTCCGGTCTTGGATTCGGAATCCTGGCCCTGGCGATCCTGGCCACACCTGGATGCGCCCGGGATCGGCATTACACGTCGACCTCGGAGGGCGGCCCCACGCGAATTGTCCAACGGCCGGTGCTGAACCCTCCTCCGGGCAAGCCGCTGTTCATCGGCGGCTACGCGGGCGCCGACTACAGCGGAGGGGCCGTCCGACGCCGACCGTAGGCGATCGCCGTCGCCGATGACCGAACGGCAATCGCGCGCGTCTTGGTTCCTTGGGTCTTCGACCGTAGAATTTCGGTTAAGGCGTCGCGCGACGCGACCGCGAGCCGCTCGTTGCTTATTCGCGCGCTCCGCAAATGCTTCTAGAAGGATTCTTTTATGTCGCGGGGGGCCCTGCGAATCGGGATCGTCGGCGCCGGGCGGATCGTCAGAGAGCGCCACGTCCCAGGCTTTCGAGCCATTCCCGGCGTCGAAATCGCCGGGGTTTGCAATCGCCGCCGCGACTCCACCGCGCGCGCGGCTCGGGAGCTTGGGATCCCGAAGACCTACGGCAACTGGGAGGAGTTGACCGATGACCCGGACATCGACGCGGTGGTCATCGGCGCCTGGCCCTATCTCCATTGTCCGGTGACGCTGGCCGCCCTCGGCGCGGGCAAGCACGTATTGACCCAGGCCCGCATGGCGATGAACGCCCGCGAAGCCCAGCGCATGCTCGACCGCTCGCGCGCCGCGAAGGGCCTGGTTTCGATGATCGTCCCCAGCCCCCTCGGCCTAACCGGCGAGACGTTCCTCCGCTCGCTGCTCGAAGGCGGCCACATCGGCCAACTTCGTGAACTGCACGTCGACGGCCTGAGCAGCGAACTGGCCGACCGGGAGACCCCGCTCGGCTGGCGGCAGAAGACCCGCTATTCGGGCTTCAACATGCTGAATCTGGGCATCCTTTACGAAACCGTCCTGCGATGGGCGTCCCCCGCCAACCAGGTCATGGCCCGCGCTTCGAAGATCATCCCAACCCGCTTCGATCCCGAGACCGGCAAGTCGGCCCGGGTGGGAACCGCCGACAGCGTCCAGGTCCTCACCACGCAAGAGGACGGCTCTCTCGGCGTCTACCGCCTAAGCGCGGTGGTCTGGCGCGAGCCATCGATATCCGTCACGTTCCACGGCTCCGAGGGAACGCTGAGCTACGACCTTCTCCGCGATGAAATCCAAGGCATGACTCGCGGCGAGACGGCCCCGCGCCCCCTGCCCATCCCCGAAGCGACGCGCGGCGGTTGGAGCGTCGAGGCCGACTTCATCGCGGCGATTCGCGACGAGCGCCCGGTCTCCCACACCGACTTCGCAACGGGCGTCCGCTACATGCAATTCACCGAAGCCGTGGCCCGAAGTTCGCGTCACCAGGTCCCCGTCAGCCTTCCGCTTCGGGAATTCTCCAACCCCAGCCTTTGAGCCTCCTTCACTCCATGAAAGCCGATCCGCAATTTTTGGTCGCGCCGGCGGCGGACGATCTTGCAAGCCTCCGTCGAAATCCGTAACATGCCTTCACGACGGCCGGGCGTCACCGAACGCCTCGGTCAATCCATTGGGGATTGGTGTAACGGTAGCACGACTGACTCTGGATCAGTTAGTCCAGGTTCGAATCCTGGATCCCCAGCTTTCCGCGCTCTCTCGCGACTCTCGTTAGGTCCAGAATACAAGGCACCCGCGGCAGTCCCGCGGGTGCCTTTTTCTTTGCCCTCAGCCGGGGTTGGGCGCAATTGGAACGCAAAGCCGCTCTCGCTCCCTCGCCAGCGGCCAAAGCGGCACAACCCGCCACGACTCGGGCGCGCGGTGGCCGATGTCGACTTGGACGACCAAGGGCTTTTCGCCTTCCGGATCGGTCCCGAGGGGCGAACCTCGCGCCGTGGCGGAGGTTCAATACGGCCTTCGGCTGGCGGGCCTCGCGTCCGGTTATGGTGGACTCCCCCTGGGAGACGGCGCGGGGTCATCGAACGGACCATCGCGGACCACGGACTCGGGTAAAAAAATGGTCCTTATGGCGAATGATACTGAAGTTATGTATGTTTGGTCAGTAGTTCCGTGATTTGATCCAAGGCGGTAAACTGCTTCGGGTGGGCCGTCGCCGGCCTGGACTCTTGTTCGGTTGGCGCTGTCCGGAGGAACCGTCGCAGACCCCAGGCGGCCTGTTTTTGGAGGACGGACTCGGTCCGATCGACGAATGAACCAGGTGGCAATCCAATCTGCGCCGGCGGAGCGTACGCGAGGACTCCTCTCCCAAAAGGGTCAAGTATCGGTATGACGGCCGCAGTCTTTTCTGGATTCATCCTGGCCTTGATCGCGCCGGGGCTGCATCGCTTCACGGGCCGCGCCACCAGTTGGGCGCTCGCTCTGTTGCCGCTGGCCCTCACCGCCTACTTCGCCAGCTTCCTGGGGGGGATCTCGTCGGGCGAGACCTTCCAGGTCCGCCACGCCTGGGCGCCCTCGCTGGGGGTGAACCTGTCCTTCACCCTGGACGGGTTGAGCCTGCTACTCGCGCTGCTCATCAACGGCGTCGGCGCGCTGGTTTTGGTGTACGCGGGCGGGTATTTGGCCGGGCATCCTCAGTTGGGACGCTTCCACGTCCTCCTGCTGATATTCATGGCCTCGATGCTGGGGCTCGTCCTCTCCGACAACCTGCTTCTGCTCTTCGTCTTTTGGGAGCTGACGAGCTGGAGTTCTTACTTCCTCATCGGCTTTGAACACGAACGGCCCGCGGCGCGCGCGGCCTCGCTGCAAGCGCTGCTGGTGACCGCCGGGGGCGGTCTAGCGCTTCTGGCCGGGTTCCTGCTGCTGGGTCAGGCGGGGGGGAGCCTGGAGCTTTCGGCCTTGCTGAGTGGATCGCCCGACGTGCGGGCGCACGCGCTCCACGCGCCCATCCTGTTGCTGGTTTTGGCCGGTGCGTTCACCAAGTCGGCGCAGTTCCCGTTCCACTTCTGGCTGCCCGGCGCCATGGAGGCCCCGACTCCCGTCAGCGCCTACCTGCACTCGGCGACGATGGTCAAGGCGGGCGTGTACCTGCTGGCGAGGCTTAGCCCGGTCTTGGGCGGCACGGGGCTTTGGATCGGGATCGTAACGGTCGTCGGGGGCGTCACCATGCTGCTCGGCGCGTGCCTGGCGCTCGCTCAGACGGACCTCAAGCGCATCCTGGCCTACTCGACGGTCAGCGCGCTGGGCATGTTGATGCTCCTTCTGGGCGTTGGCGGAGAACTGGCGGTCCAGGCGGCGATGGCCTACTTGCTGTGTCATAGTCTCTACAAGGGCGCTCTCTTTCTCGTTGTCGGCGCGATCGACCACGAGACGGGCACGCGCGACGTGGATCGCCTTGGTGGGCTCGCGCGGGTGATGCCCCTGACGACCCTGGCCGCCGGAGTCGCCGCGCTGTCGATGGCCGGTCTGCCGCCGTTGTTCGGCTTCATCGCGAAGGAGTTGACCTACGAGGCGGCGATGCGGGCGTCCGGGGCCGCGTGGGTCACGACCGCGGCCGTCGCCGCCAACATTCTGCTCGTGGCCGTCGCCGGGGTGGTCGGTCTCCGGCCGTTCCTGGGCAAGTCCCTCCCCACTCCCCGACCGCCGCGCGAAGCGCCGGCGAGTTTGTGGCTGGGGCCGCTCGCGCTCGCCGCGTTGGGTCTCTTCCTGGGCGTTTGGCCCGCGATGGGGGCGGACCAGCTCGTCTCGGCGGCCAGCGCGTCGATCTTGGGAAGCGCGGCGGACATTCACTTGGAGCTGTGGCACGGGCTGACGCCCGCGCTCGCCCTGAGCGCCGTCACGCTCGCCGGCGGCGTCGGCGTATACGCGGGGCGCGCTCTGCCGCGAAAGTTGGCGACCCGGTGGGAGGGGGCTTCGCGCTGGGGACCGGCCGGCTGGTACGAGTTGGCCTTGAGCGGGTTGAACGGACTGGCCATCGGCCAGACGCGGCTGCTCCAGAGCGGCTACCTGCGGTACTACCTCATGATCACGGTGGCCGCTACGGCCGGGCTGGCGGGCTACGCCCTGGCCGGCCGGGGCCCCCTGGAGGTGACGTTCAACTGGTCGAACCTGCGCTTCTACGAGGCGGGGCTGGCGATGCTGATCCTGCTCGCGATTCTGGCGGCGGTGCTGGCCAAGTCGCGCCTCGCCGCCATCGCCGCCCTGGGAGTCATCGGCT
>Ga0180220_1002883_pt1 | contig 10526 bp, 4 predicted proteins | sample eDN5th37CBELigBY_FD_151335 | JGI IMG/M metagenome (GOLD analysis project Ga0180220, IMG submission 151335) | Enriched backyard soil microbial communities from Emeryville, California, USA - eDNA 5th pass 37_C BE-Lig BY (version 2) (version 2) | ecosystem: Environmental > Terrestrial > Soil >... | reverse complement strand
AGCATCGGCACGCGCGCGTTCACCGGACCCGGTTCTAGCCCGGGGATCTCGATGAAGACCGTGCGACGGTCCTGCGACAGCCTGATGTTCCGGACTTCCACCGTATCGGGCCCGACCTCACCGGGGTTGTCGACCGAAAACAGCCCCTGCCGCGAGCCGTACGAGCTGTTCCACGCGTACGTCCACTTCGTCAGCGAATAGTTCGTGGGGTCCGTCGCCGACGCCGGGTCGAGCGGGTCGCTGAACCGAATTTCGATCCCGCCGGCGCGGGTATGAAGCGCCACCGGGAGTGCCAGCGGCTTCCCCGTGTACCGCACGCGGTGGAACGACCCGACCTGCCCGCCGTGACCCGTGGACTGCCAGTTGGTCATCCCGGCGATGTACAGATGGCCGTCGGTGTGGAACCGGGATTGGAGCAGCCCGGACTGGAAGCGCAGTGGCAGGATCAGGTGCGCGGCCTGCCTCTGGCCGTCCACTTCCTCCATCAGGATCAGCGCCATGGTGCCCCGGCCGTAGGAAACCATGACGAGTTGCCCCTGGAGCTCGGCCGGCCATGACTCGCTCGTGATCACGCGCGGCTGGGCCGGCGAATTCTCGAGGAAGTGCGGCGTCCACGCGATCGGCTTGACGTAGTCCTCATCCGTCGGCGTGTGGTCCAGGTGCGCCGAGGGGACGAAGCCGTGGAACCCACCCTCCTGGATCAGGTGCACCTTGCTGGTCGGGACCCAGTTCCCTTCGTTGTCCGAGTAATAGATCTCGTCGTTCGGGCCGATGCTCATCCCGTTCGGGTTCCGCAGCCCGGTGGCTATGATCTCCGTCTCGCGTCCGTCCGGCGAGACGCGGAAAAGGACGCCGTGGTGCGGCGTGATCTCCGCGGCCGCGTCGCCGGAAGTCGGCGGCCACGGCGTCGCCTTGGCGAAGTAGAAGTTCCCGCGCGAATCGGTTTCCAAGTTCAGCGTGAAGGCGTGGAAGTTGGTGGCCGCCATCACCGTGTTGTTGAAGTTCTCGTAGAAGTCGGCGTGGCCGTCGCCGTTGAAGTCGTGCAGCCGCGTGATCTGGTCGCGGCCGGTGACGTAGATGAGCCCGTCCACGACCTTGAGCCCGAGCGGCTGATTGAGCCCGGTCGCGAATCGCCGCCAGCGGATCGTGCCGAGCTCTTCGCCGATCCCGTCCACCAGCCAGATGTCACCGCTCATCGAGGCGATGGCGGCCTGACTGTCCGACAGGAAGTCGACGGCCGAGAAGCGCAGGTGCGAGTTCCACGGGTTCTCCGCCGGCGCAGTGATCTCGTCGACGGCGAACGGCCCGTCTTCGCTCCCCATCACGGCCTGCGTCTCGAGCGGCTCCCAGAGCGCGGGCCCGGGCTGCGTCAACGGCGCGAGGTCCTGCACCTCGCCGGCGTTCCGGAGGAACTCCGTCATGAACGACGCGTCGGTCCCGGAACGCAGCGGACCGATCGCGAGACGGAACCGAAGCGGCTGCTGCGACGACGGCACGGCGAGCACCAGGTGGCCGTTCTGGAGCCTGAACTCGGCGCCCGCCGGGAGCCCCTGGTACCCGATGGTCCGGGTCTCATAACCCGACCTGATCTGCACGTAGCCGTCCGAAGCGGTGATCGACGTCCGCTCGAGCGTGGTCGACCGCCCCTCCGGCGACTGGACAATGTGGAGCGAAAGCGTGCCGTCGATGGGTGTGGCGTTGATGGTGCGCGTGAAGATCGGCTGCTCCTGCACCCGCTGGAAGCCGAACAGCTCGAGGATGTCCGACCCGCCGACGGTGAACGAGAACACGACCTGCTCGCCGTGCAGGTAGAGGCCGTTGTAGCGCCGCCCTCCCTGCGTGAGCGGGCCGTAGCGCTGGTTCGTGTTCATCGTCGCGCCGGAGCGCGAGTCGTTCAGGTTCCCCGTGCTCCACCCCGGACGCTCTTCGGTCAGGAAGTGGATGAGCCCGTCAGGCGTCGGCCACTCCTGGAGCGCGTCGCGCGCCGGGTACCAGTGCAGCAGGCCGCCCGTCCACGCGCCCACGACTCTCAGCAGGTCGGTGTCGAACGCCATGACCGCGTCCGGCGCGACCCGCACGGCAATCGCCTTGTACGCGATGATCCCGCGCGGCGTCGTCGGGTCCAGCGTGATGGTGCTGGACACGAATGGGCCGTGGTCCATCGCGTTCATGCTCGCCTGGCCCTGCTGACCGTACGACGGGGCGGCTACCAGGCCAATGCACGCCGCAGCGCACAGCGCTGGTATCGTGACGGTCGAGATTCTCATCGTAGATCTCCCTTGTCTTCGATACGAGAGGACTCGCCGCCTCACTCGGCCGGTTCGGTCAGGTTCTCGAGGACGATCACGTAGTACCGGCCGCCCAGCGCGTTGACGTTCGACGCATTGCCGCCCTGTGTGCCCCACGGCTTCGCGACGATGTCGAGCTTGCCGTTACCCATGATGTCGCCGCACACGATGTTGTGCCCGCCGAGGTTCACATCCGCGATGACGTGCTCGTGGAAGAGGACCGTGCCGTCGAAGCCCGTCGCCAGGTTCTCGTACAGGAACGCCCGCGGCTGCTCTTCGCCGTTCGCGCCCGGCCTGGCGCGGGCCCAGTCGGACTCGAAGACCACGATGTCCTCCCGGCCGTTGCCCGTGAAGTCGCCGACGCAGAGCGCGTGCAGGGCGCCCATTACGCGGCCGTAGTAGACGGACTGGCCGTCGACGATCGTACGCAGCCCGCCGGCGATGACGTGGCGGCGCCAGCGCACCGAGCCGTCGGGTTCCGTGCCCAGGTTCTCCATCCACCAGACCCGGGCGCCGCGGGTTTCGCCGTCGGCCTGCACGATGTCGTTCCTGCCGTCGCCGTTGATGTCGGCGACCCAGCTCTGCGCGCCATTGGCCCATCCGGCGTCATCGACGAGGCTGCCCGGGGGGAGCGTCATGAGCGGGCCGAGATAGTGCATGCGCCACCAGATCGTGCCATCGGGACGCAGCGTGTTCTCGAACCACACGTCGTTGCGGACGATGTCGACCCGGCCGTCCCCGTTCAGGTCGCCGAAGCCACGCGGGGCGATCCCCTGGTGCGTCGATGGTCCGACGTCGTGGCGGGTCCACGGCTGCGTCGGATCCTCCGGGATCTCATAGAAGCGGACGTTGGTGGCATCCCGCATGGTGACCAGGTCGAGGCGGCCATCACCATTGATGTCGGCCAGGATCTCGTCGTGGACCAGCGCGTTCCCGCCACTCGCCTCGGCGTAGTCGTACTGCTGCCAGTCGCCGTCCAGCCGGCCTCCTGGATTCCGGTACCACGAGGATCCAACGATGAGGTCGCAGAAGCCGTCGCCGTCGAGGTCCGCCGCGGTGCCGCCGGCGTCGGTCGGACCCCGGCCGGTCATCGCCAGCTCGCCCTGCAGGTTGATACGCCGGAGATGGTAACGCGTCCAGGTGCCGTCGTCGTTCCTGCGGTAGACGAAGTTCCCGCCGTTGCCGCCGACCGTGTAGTCCAGACGGCCGTCACCGTCGAAATCGCACAGCGCGGTCTGGGACACGCTCCCCGGGGGGAAGTTGTCGTCGACCAGGTGGATCCGGAACTGGACGTTGGAAATGCCGTGATACGTGAACCGCTGATCCTCGCCGTCCTGAACCGGGAAGGTGCCGAGGACACGCGGCGTCAGGGTGAGCACGGGCTCGATGGGTTGCTGCTGCTGGCCGCCACCGCCCTGCGCCCACACAGGGTTCGCGACGACAGTGATGGCAACGGTCGCCGCCACCGGAACGATCAGCTTCGCGAGGATTCCACGCATGTCTCGATCTCCGATCTGGGTCGGGAAACGGGCCGATAACCGGAGGATGAGCGCGAATGGTCAGGTGGCGCGTGAAGAAACGTTCCTCTTCGTCATCGGCGCGGGAAACTACCGGTCGCGACAACTCCACGCGGAGCAGCCGCAAACCCGGGCAACGCGCGCGCGCCAACCTCCGGCGGTCTCCGCCGGGTCACCGCCGAATTCTGTACTGCTGACACAATGAGGGGATGCTACGATGTGCACGTATCCGTGTCAACAAACCCGGCACAGCGCCCGGTCGTTCAGGGCGCTGCCGCACCGCCGCGCGGCTACCGGGGGTTGCACGACAGGGGGGATACGTGACCTGGCGACAGTGCCGGCCCGGCGGTGTCAGGGGGTACCGACGAGGTGCCGGCGGTGGCTGCCGGAGAGGATGGCGAGCGCCCGGTCCACCACGGTTTCCGGCGTGATGCCGAATTCGCGGAACAACCGGTCGCCTGGCGCGGATGCGCCGAAGCGGTCCAGCCCGACCGAGTCGCCGGACGCGCCGACCCAGCGCTGCCAGCCGAAGGTCGAGCCGGCCTCGACGGAGACGCGCGCCTCGACGTCCGCCGGCAGCACTTCTTCGATGTAGCTGGCGGGCTGCCGTTCGAACATGTACCAGCTCATGAGGCTGACGACGCGCGTGGGGATCCCTTTAGCCTCCAGCGCCCGCCTCGCCTCCACCGCAATGTGCAGCTCGGAACCGGACGCTATCAGGATCACGCGCGGGGCGCCGTTCGACGCGTCGAGGAAGGTGTACCCCCCCCTCCTCGCGTTCGAGGCCGGCGCGCCACCCACGTCGCTGAGCGTCGGCACCTTCTGGCGGGTGAGGGCGAGGAACGCCGGGCCGTCGCTCCGGGAGAGGGCGAGCCGCCACGCCTCGGCGGTCTCGGCAGCGTTCGCCGGCCGGAGGTCCATGAGGTTCGGGACGCTGCGGAGCGACATGATCTGCTCCACCGGCTGGTGCGTCGGGCCATCCTCGCCCACGCCGATGGAATCGTGCGTGAAGACGTAGGTGACCGGCAGCCCCATGAGCGCGGCGAGTCGGATCGACGGCCGCATGTAGTCGGAGAAGATCAGGAAGGTGCCGCCGTAGACGCGCACGCCGCCGTGCAGCGCCATCCCGTTCAGGATCCCGCCCATCGCGTGCTCGCGGATCCCGTAATGGATGTTCCGCCCTGCCGGCGACTCGGCCTGGAGCGACGCCTCGCCGTTCAGCTCCGTGTTGTTCGAAGGTCCGAGGTCGGCCGATCCGCCGATCAGGTTGGGGATCGCCGCGCCGAGCGCCTGGAGCACTCGCCCCGAGCTGTTGCGGGTGGCCTCGGCCTTCGTGGATCCCGAGAGGTCCGGGATCGCGGATTCCCATCCGGCCGGGAGCGGCGACGCGAGGATATGCTCGAATTCGGCGGCGAGATCGGGGTACGCGGCGCGGTAGGCGGCCATGCGCTCCACCCACTCGGCCTCGAGCTCCCGCCCGCGCTCCGCAGCCTTCGCCCACTCGGCCCTCGCCTCGTCGGCCACCCAGAACGGCTCGGTCGACGGGTAGCCGAGCGCCGCCTTCGTCAGCGCGATCTCTTCCTCGCCGAGCGGGGCTCCGTGCGCCGCGGCGCTTCCCGCCTTGTTCGGGCTCCCGTACGCGATGGTGGTGCGTAGCGCGATGAACGACGGCCGGTCGGTCACGGCCCTGGCCTCCCGCAGCGCACGGTCCAGCGCCTCGAGATCGTTGCCGTCGTCGACCCGCTGGACGTGCCAGCCGTACGCTTCGAAACGGGCGAGCTGGTCGAGGGACGTGGCCAGCCGGGCGCTGCCCTCGATGGTGATCTGGTTGTCATCGAAGATCCAGATCAGCTTGCCCAGCTTCTGGTGCGCCGCGAAATCGGCGGCCTCGTGAGAGATCCCTTCCATGAGGTCGCCGTCCGAGCAGATCACGTACGTGTAGTGGTCGACGATCTCGTGCCCCGGACGGTTGTACTTCGTGGCGAGCCATCGCTCGGCAAGTGCCATCCCCACCGAGTTCGCGATCCCCTGGCCCAGCGGACCCGTCGTCGTCTCCACGCCGGGCACGTGCGGGTATTCGGGGTGCCCGGGCGTCAGACTACCCCACTGCCGGAATCGCCGGATCTCGTCCATGGAGAGGTCGTAGCCGCTGAGGTGCAGCGCGGCGTACTGCAGCATGGACGCGTGCCCGGCCGAGAGCACGAACCGGTCGCGGTCGGGCCACGCCGGATTCCCCGGGTTGTGCCTGAGATGATGACGCCAGAGCAGATACGCCGCCGGCGCCAGCGCCATGGGAGTGCCGGGATGCCCCGAGTTCGCGGCCTGCACCGCATCCATCGCAAGGACACGGACGGCGTCGATCGCCAGACGGGTGGTGGTCGCGTCGGGGAGCACGAGGGGCCCAGCGGCCGGTCGAGAGGGGCGCATCATCGCATCTATCCAGGGTTTCGCGTACGGCGCCAAACCATCCGGCACCGATCCCGGACAGAGACACAACGCCGGGCACGCGACGGAAATAGAACTGAAACATAGAATTGCGCGGCACGACCACGCAACCGCGCACGGTCGGGCGCAACGGCAAAATGGCGGCCAGCGGCCGCTCCGACCACCGCCGGAGTCGGCTTTCCCGCACGCACCCGATGGCGTAACTTTCCCTGTCGGCGTCCACCATCACCGGCCACACGGAGGAGGAACCGCAATGTCTGAGTGGGACCTGCGGGAAGTCGCGAACGCGCTCGTCACAGAGGGGAAGGGCATCCTGGCCGCGGACGAAAGCAGCGGCACCATCCGCAAGCGCTTCGATTCGATCGGCCTGGAGACCACCGAAGAAAACGCGCGCGCGTATCGCGAGATGCTCTTCACGACGGAGGGTGTCGAGGAGTTCATCAGCGGGGTGATCCTGTTCGACGCCACCATCCGGCAGAGCACGTCGGACGGGGTCCCGTTCACGGAGCTGCTGAGCAGCAAGGGGATCATCCCCGGGATCAAGGTGGATCAGGGCGCGAAGCCGCTCGCGAAGGCCCCGGGCGAGACGATCACCGAAGGTCTCGATGGACTGCGCAAGCGGCTGGAAGAGTACCGCGGAATGGGCGCGCGCTTCGCGAAGTGGCGCGCGGTCTACACCATAGCCGAGGACGGCCGTCCGAGCGAATACGCGATCTGGACCAACGCCCACGCCCTGGCCCGCTACGCCGCGCTCTGCCAGGAAGCGGGGCTCGTTCCGATCGTCGAGCCCGAAGTGCTGATGGACGGCACGCACTCCATCGACCGCGCATTCGCCGTCACCTCCCGCGTGCTCCAGACGGTCTTCTCCGAGCTGACCGACCAGCGTGTCGAGTTCGAGGGGATGCTCCTCAAGCCCAACATGGTCCTCTCCGGCTACGACGCACCCACGAAAGCGAGCCACGACGAGGTCGCGGACGCGACGCTCCGCTGCTTCTACAGGCACGTGCCGGCCGCCGTCCCGGGTATCGTGTTCCTCTCCGGTGGCCAGAGCGACGAGGACGCGACAGCCAACCTCGACGCCATGAACCGGCGAGGCCCGCACCCGTGGAAGCTCTCGTTCTCCTACGGCCGCGCGCTTCAGGCGCCGGCGCTCAGGGCGTGGGGCGGCAAGCGGGAGAACGTGCCCGCCGCGCAGCGTGCGTACTACAAGCGGGCGAAGCTCAATTCGGCGGCGACGCTGGGTAAGTACGAGCCTTCGATGGAGAAGGAAGCCGCCTGAACGGCATAGGGCCAGGGCTGGGGCCAGGGCCAGGGCTAATCCGTTCGCGGCGGGACTGCCTCGCCTGTGACGGCCCAGCGTCGTCGACCGGCCGCGTTCCACGGCACGACGGCCGAGTGATCCCGCGACGCGTGCGTCGCGTCCAATGATGGCCCCGCCGGCGAAGCCGCAATTTGCCGGCAACGGTGCCAAACCCAACATTAGCCTTAGCCCTGGCCTTAGCCTTGGCCCTGGCCTCAGCCCCATGCCGTTCCAACGGAGAGTAACGCAATGTACCTCGGCATCGATGTAGGCACATCGTCGGTCAAGGCGCTGCTCGTCGACGAGGGGCAGCGCATCGTGGCTCGGGGCTCGGCGCCGCTGACGGTGTCCCGCCCGCACGATGGCTGGTCCGAGCAGGACCCCGCGGACTGGGTCGCCGCGGTCGAGACGGCGATCGACGGGGTGCGCGCGGAGGCACCCGATGCACTGGCATCGCTGCGGGGGATCGGACTCTCCGGGCAGATGCACGGCGCCACACTCCTCGACGAGGCCGATCAACCGCTCAGGCCCTGCATCCTCTGGAACGACGGCCGGGCCGCCGCGGAGGCCGCGGAGCTCGACGCCGACCCCCGCTTCCGCGAGATCACCGGCAACATCGTATTCCCGGGCTTCACCGCGCCGAAGCTGGTGTGGGTCGCCCGGCACGAGCCCGAGGTCTTCCGGCGAGTGCGGAAGGTTCTGCTCCCGAAGGACTACGTGCGCCTCTGGCTCACGGGCGAGCACGTCTCCGAGATGTCGGACTCGGCGGGCACATCGTGGCTCGACACGGGCGCGCGCAAGTGGTCCGACTCGCTCCTCGACGCCACCGGGATGACGCCCGACCACATGCCTCGCCTGGTGGAAGGCACGCAGCCCGGCGGGTCGCTGCGCGCGGAGCTGGCCTCGCGCTGGGGGATCCGCGGGCCGGTCGTCGTGGCCGGCGGCGCGGGCGACAACGCGGCCTCCGCGTGCGGCGTCGGCACCGTCGCACCCGGGACCGCGTTCGTCTCTATCGGCACCTCCGGCGTCCTCTTCGCGGCATCCGAGTCGTACACGCCCAACGCCGCCCGGGCGGTCCACACCTTCTGCCACGCCCTGCCGAACACGTGGCACCAGATGGGCGTGATCCTCTCGGCGACGGCTTCACTGGAATGGCTGGCCGGCGTGACCGGGCGCCCCGCCGACGCGCTCACGGGCGCGCTCGGCGACCGGATCCAGCCGCCGTCGACCGCCGCGTTCCTGCCGTACCTGTCGGGCGAACGCACGCCCCACGACGACGCGCGCATACGCGGCGCGTTCGTCGGCATCGGCCACGAAACGGGGTCCACCGAGTTGACCCGCGCCGTGCTGGAGGGCGTCGCCTTCGCCTTCGCCGACTGTCGGGATGCGCTGGGCGGAGTCACGCGCGCCACGGCCGTCGGCGGGGGCTCGAGGTCCCGCTACTGGCTCGAGCTGATCGCCACGACGCTCAACGCGCCAATCGACGTCCCCGCCGATGGCGACTTCGGCGCCGCATTCGGCGCCGCCCGCCTCGGCCTCATCGCAGCCGAACGGGAGGACCCCGTCGCCGTCTGCGCGCCGCCGCCGATCCGCGAGACCATCGAGCCGCGCGCCGACCTGGTCGATGCCTACGCCGCCGCGTACGCGCGCTGGCGCGAGCTGTATCCCGCGATCCGGAGCGTGTGGCTGTGACCGCCGCACCCCCGGGAACGCCCGCCCCCGGTTGCCCGCCGGCGGACCCGGAACGCCGCCCCGGCCGCCTTGCGCGGCGCACGTGAACAGCTAACCTTACGGGACCACCTCATGAATGCCGAAACGTTCTTCCCGATCAGCGACCCCGTGCGCTACGAAGGGGTCGGGGCCCGGAGCCCGTTCGCGTTCCGGTATTACGACAAGGACCGCATCGTGCTCGGCCGGACGATGGAGGAGCAGCTCCGCTTCGCCGTCTGCTACTGGCATACCTTCGTCTGGCCCGGGAGCGACCCGTTCGGCGGGGAAACGTTCCTCCGGCCGTGGATGCACGGGAGCGATGCCATGGCGCTCGCCCGCGCCAAGGCCGAGGTCGCGTTCGAGCTGTTCCGGCTCCTCGACGTCCCCTTCTTCTGCTTCCACGACCGCGACATCGCGCCCGAGGGCGCGTCCCTCGCCGAGTCCAACCGCAACGTGCGGAAGATCGGCGAGTACTTCGCCGAGCGGATGGAAACCGCGAAGGTACGGCTGCTGTGGGGGACCGCGAACCTGTTCTCCCACCGCCGCTACATGGCCGGCGCGGCAACCAACCCGGACCCCGACGTCTTCACCTACGCGGCCGCACAGGTCAAGAACGTGCTCGAGCTGACACACGAGCTGGGCGGCGTGAACTACGTCCTCTGGGGCGGGCGCGAGGGCTACGAAACGCTCCTGAACACGGACCTGCGCCGGGAGCTGGACCAGCTCGGCCGCTTCGTCAGCCTCGTCGTCGAGCACAAGCACAGGATCGGGTTCAAGGGGACGATCCTCGTCGAGCCGAAGCCGCAGGAACCGAGCAAGCACCAGTACGACTTCGACGTCGCCACGGTCTACGGCTTCCTGAAGCGCTACGGTCTCGAGAACGAGGTGAAGGTCAACATCGAGGCGAACCACGCGACGCTGGCCGGCCACTCCTTCGAGCACGAGATCGCCATGGCCGTCGCGCTCGGGATCTTCGGCTCGATCGACATGAACCGCGGCGACCCGCAGTCCGGCTGGGACACGGACCAGTTCCCCAACTCGGTGCACGAAACGGCGCTCGCGCTGTACCACATCCTGAAGGGCGGCGGCTTCACCACCGGCGGGCTCAACTTCGACGCCAAGATCCGCAGGCAGTCGCTCGATCCCGAAGACCTGCTCCACGCACACATTGGCGGGATGGACGTCTGCGCGCGTGCGCTCCTCATGGCCGAGCGCATGATCCAGGACGGTGCCCTGGACCGCTTCATCGCCGAGCGCTACACGAAG
>Ga0180220_1002882_pt1 | contig 10527 bp, 9 predicted proteins | sample eDN5th37CBELigBY_FD_151335 | JGI IMG/M metagenome (GOLD analysis project Ga0180220, IMG submission 151335) | Enriched backyard soil microbial communities from Emeryville, California, USA - eDNA 5th pass 37_C BE-Lig BY (version 2) (version 2) | ecosystem: Environmental > Terrestrial > Soil >... | reverse complement strand
TCCGTCGGGGGAGGCGGCGGTGGAGGCGGGGGATCGGCCGGTTCCGCCGGCGGGGGCGGGGGCGGTACTTCCGGTTCGGGATCGCTCACGTCCACGGGCGGGGTGGGGTCGACAGGTTCCGTCGTCGGATCGCCCTCCGACGGCAGCGGCGTGTCCGGCAGTTCGGATGGCGGTGGCGGCGGCGCGACTTCAGGCTCTTCCGGCACAGGTTCCGCGACGGGCGGCTCCACCGGATCGGGAGCCGGAGCCGGCTCCGGCGGGAGAACGACGGGAGGTGTGACCAGCGTGGAACGGAGATACCAATTGTCTTCGGTGTTGGCCGAGACACCCCCCTTGAAGAGGAAATATTCGTAGGCCCCGGCAGCGACGCGGCCATTAAGGGCAAAGGCGCCGGTATCGCTCGCGCCGCCGACCTCAACCACCATGATGCCGTCCTCAACCGTGCGGCCGCCAACACCTCCGGCATTGACGATGTTCAAGCCGGTGGAGCCGGACGCATCACCCGCCACCAGCAACTTGTCGGATTGCGAGGAATCGTCGCCAAGGGCCGTGTTCAGGAAAATCTGGCCGCCGTCACCGGTATAGTTGCCGCCAACCGTGAAGCTATCGGTTGCGCCGTCGCCGCCATTGGTCAGGTCGATGCGTCCGGAATTGACGACTTCGACAAATTGTCCCGCCGTGAAAGCGGCGATGCCCCCGTTCGCTTCTCCCCCGTAGATGGTGCTGGTGGAATCGATTGTGAAGGAACCGGTGTTCGTTGCCGAATCGCCGAGCGTCAGCGTTCCATCGAAGATGAGCTGCGTGTCGTTGGTCAGTTCGATCGTTTCCCAACTGTCGAAGCGCGCAACCTCCCCCGCCTTCACATTGTCGAAGGTCAGGGCATCGACGCCCAGCCCGCCCGTGATTTGCGGGGTCGCCCCGATATTGGCGTTGGTCAGATTGGTGAGTGAAGCCGTGTCGTCATCCTCGCCAAGATTGACGATGCCATAGATGATGCCGCCGCCATCCCAGATGAAGGTGTCCGTCCCGAAGCTCATCCGGATATCGCCACCGACCGAACCTCCCGTCACCGTCACACTGTCTGTTCCTCCGCTGACGCTGATATTACCGCCGATCGTTCCGCCGGAAAGGATGATGGTGTCATTGCCGAAACCGGCGACCAGATTCCTGTCTATGATGCCGCCGGACATGTCGAATGTATTGTCGTCGAGCTTCATGTTGACGCGCCCGATGCGGCCGCCGGTCATCACCGCATGGTCGCCGTCGTCGAAACGATCGACAATGCGACCGCCCGACATGAAGAAGGTGTCGAGATTGTCGCCTTGGCTGAGCGACTGGATCTGGCCGCCGCTCATCTGGAAATCGTCTATGCCGCTGCCTTGCTGGACATTCCCGCCGACATTGCCATCCGAGATGATGAAGCTGTCCGCGCCATCGCCCTGATTGACGGTTCCGGTGACCGCCCCGGAATGCATCTCGATCCGGTCGATGCCGGCGCCGAAGGAGACGTCCCCGTCGATGACGCCGGTGCCGCCCGCTGGCAATGTGAGCGTATTGTCGCCATCCGAATCGTTCAGCCCTCCGGCCGAGGTTCCGCTGTCGCAGACATAGGATGTGTCGCCTGCCGGAGAGCCGAAGGAACAGTCGGCCATCGCCAGGTTGCAGGAAAAAAGGAGGACCCCGGAAACAAGGGCTGTTTCAGACAAAAGAAGCTTTGGGCGGGAAAAGAGTTTCGGTGTGACGTTGCACTGCCTACTCCAGAAACGCTGCTTGCCTAACAAGCCGATGCGCCCCTTTCTCCCCGCCGCGATTAAAGCCATGATCAGGCAATCAGGACAACAGACCGGCACAAATTTGCCGCAAAAGAACCAGAAGTGTGACACCATTGGCACAGGGGTTAGGGCCGAACTGGAGCGGGCACGTGTCGTCTTCTCAAGGAAACTCGGCAAGGGCTTTGGACGATTGGCAAGATGATCATTGCGGCAGCTTGGGGCGCCGGCTCGGTCTGGTATGCGATGACTGGAAGGTCACCCCATAAATTTAAATGAAAAGTCGCTGCGCCGCGCATCCCGGCAAGAGAGACTAGCTATCTTCGGCGGAACCCCACCTCATTTGAGCGGTTACCAATCAAGAAGAGCCGCCGAGGGATATCGAATGCGCAACGAGAAAGTCGCCATGGGAATTGCAGTTGGAATTGCGATCGGCGCGGGGATGGGAGTGGCCATGGACGATGTCGGCATGGGCGTAGGTATCGGCCTGGCGCTTGGGATTGCTCTGGGATCTGCGTGGAAGGCGTGGGATCAGAAATAGGCAAAAGAACCCCGGCCGGGGCCGGGGAACTGGACAGGCGCATAGAAGTCTAGTAGCCGCCACCGCCGCCGCCTCCCATGCCACCGCCTGTGCCACTATCGCTGGTCGGTGCCGGTGTCTGGGGTGCGCTTCCACTCGTCGTGTTGCAGCCGGCTACCGCCGTCAAAATCAGGAAAAGAATAGGGATCGTGACGCGTCGCATGGCTTCCTCCCTGCTGGGCCGCCCCGCGAATTGCTGAACGGATAGCGTGGCCGCATTGTTCCGCCGCAACGGCCGTTAGACTGGGCGAATCTGATTCACCTTCATGTCGGCCGCGTTGGGAGCGAAAGCTTGTAGCCGTAGTGACTGCCGACAAAGCCAAGCCGCTCATAGAACCTGTGGGCATCCGGCCGGGCCTTGTCGGTGGTGAGTTGCACGAGGTCGCAGCCACGCCCCACGCAATGTTTGATTGCCCATTCGAACATCTGCCGTCCGAGCCCCGATCCGCGATGACCGGCGGCGATCCGCACGCCCTCTATCTGTCCGCGCCACGAGCCAATTCGGGAAAGACCCGGGATGAAAGTGATCTGGAGCGTCCCGACGATCTTGCCACCCGATACCGCCACGGCCTGAAACTGGTTCGGGTCCTGATCGATCGCGCGAAAGGCATCGATATAGCGAGGGTTCAACGGGCTGCCGGCGTCCTCCCGGCTTCTGCCCAGTTCATCATCCGCCAGCAGGGTCACGATGTCAGGCAAGTCGGCCAATTCAGCCCGGCGGAAAGAAACAGGGGTCATGAGCAGGGTCCAGAAGATTCGAAACTATCTAGCACATGTCGTGCCACGCACGAAAAGCCGCCCGGACCAGATATGCAGGGGAACGTAAGCGCTAGCTATGCTGCCGTTCGAGTTTGAAGTCCGGACGCTCCGCCGGAGATGGCTCCCGTTTCTGGTCCTCGCTGGCGCGGGTGCCGAACAAGTCGAGCCTGTGCGGATTGAGCCGGCGCAGGTCGCCGCGCCGGATCGTGACTCCATGACGGTCCAGGAACTCCAGTATTTCAATGGAAACCTTGCGGCCGTTTTCCAGGCGATCGCGCAGGTCCGCGGCGGTGAACTCGCCCTTCGGCGTGTGCGAGGCGATGTCGCGCAGGGTTTCAACGATCTCGGCCAGCACGGATCGGGCGAAGAAGCTGTCATGGGCGACCTCGTGCACCAGCCCCATGCGGCTCGCCTTTTTCAGAAGTTCGCGCGTGTCCTGCTCGCCAAGGCCGGTCATGGCGGCGAAGTCGCGGGTGCGCGGCGGCCGAAACCGCTCCGTGCCGGTGAGATGCGGCCGGATCTCATTCCATATTTTCTCATCCGTTGCAGCGAACCGCACGACATGGCCCGGCAGCCGCACCCAGGCGCCGTCGAGCGAAATCTCGCCTTGCCGCTGCAAGCCTTGCAGGATGAGGCGAAAGACCGGGGCCGGTGGACGGATTTCGCCCATCATGCGCAGCCGCTCCAACCCGATGCCGGGATGGTCGGGATTTTCCGCATGATAGGAATGCAGGTCGGCAAGAATATGCTGTCGCAGCCGTAGCCAGCGCACCGGCGCCATGGCGATGGCTCCCGTTCCGGGCGGGATGCGGATGACGCTTTCCGAAAGTTTGTCCGTTTCGGCTTCCCCAAGCGCATGGTCGCGGGCAAACCGGTCGAGATCGACCAGAAAGGGCGGGGCCTCGAGAAGGGCTGACAGGGCAGCCGCCGGTTCGGGCGCGGCCAGTGCCGCCAGTTGCGCCCGGCGCTCGGGCGAGCGGCGGCGACGGGCCGGCGCCCTCAGATCGAGAAAGCGGCCCCCGCCGATGGTGCGCTGGGCCGAGGTATCGCGCACGACGAAGCGGTCGCCGCCCACGGCGGCGATGGGTCGTTCCAGCACAAGCTGCACCACGCCCCCCTGCCCCGGCTGGAGCGGTTCGTCGCTCAACAGAACGATCCGTGCCGGCACCTCGCTGGCGGCATGGTGCAGATGCACCGGAAACCACTGGCCGATGGGCTGCGTTTCGGTGGCAAGCACGCCCAGTTCGGCATCGATGCGCGCAGTCGGCGCATGAAGGGCCGGATCAAGGACCATGTCGCCGCGCGAGATCGCGTCGCGCTCGATGCCCTCGCCGACAAGATTGAGCGCGCAGCGATTGCCGGCCTGTCCGCGCTCCGCCTTCTCATTCTGGGCATGGATGGAGCGTACACGCGCCGGGAGCCCGCCGGGGCTGACGGTCACCATGTCGCCGATGCCGACCGCACCCGACAGAACCGTGCCGGTGACCACCGTGCCGGCGCCGGAAATGATGAAGGATCGGTCGACGGTCATCCGGAACCGGCCGGATGCGCTGCGCCGTCCGATCTCCCGCGAAACCTGCGCCAGCCTTTGCTCCAGCACATCGACGCCCTGCCCCGTCAGGCTTGAGACGGGCAGCACTTCGGCGCCTTCCAGCGCCGTGCCGGCAAGCAGGGCTTCGATCTCGATCTCGACCGCCAGCAGACGCTCGTCATCGGCAAGGTCGGCCTTGGTGATGGCGACCAGCCCGCGGCGAACGCCGAGCAATTGGAGGATTGCCAGATGCTCTCGCGTCTGTGGCATGACACCGTCGTCGGCAGCGACCACCAGCAGCGCGAAATCGATGCCTCCTGCCCCGGCGAGCATGGTGTGGATAAAGCGCTCGTGGCCCGGAACGTCGATGAAACCGATGCGCGCGCCATTGGGGAAGGTGCGATAGGCAAAGCCGAGATCGATGGAAATGCCGCGCGCCTTCTCCTCCTTCAACCGGTCGGTGTCGACGCCGGTCAATGCCCGCACCAGCGCACTCTTGCCGTGATCGATATGGCCGGCCGTGCCGACGATCATCGCTCCTGCTCCAGCGGTCCGGATGCACGGCGTTCGGCTTGCCGGCGCTGGTCGGGCGACAATTGCCGGGTGGCGGCGGGAATGAATTTCTGAGCCAGATGCGAGCCGCCCGCGCGGGCGCGCAACAGCCAGGCGAGCGCCGCCACGGCATCTGGCTGGCTGCCGGTCAGCAGGGCCGCGCCCAGCATCGCCTGCCCGTCCGCATCTCCGGCGGCGGCGGCCTTGCGCCACCACAAGAGAGCCCGGGCGCTGTCGCGCTCTACGCCGAGCGCCTCGTGATGGAGATTGCCGAGCCGCGTCATCGAGGCGGCCACGCCCTGCGCTGCAGCCTGTTCGGCAAGCAGGCGCGCCTGCGGATAATCGCCCTGCTCGGCCAGCATCCAGGACAGCATGTCCTGCGCCTGTGCATCGCCCTGCCCGGCCGCCAGCCGGTAGAGCCGCATCGCCTCCTCGTCGTCCTGCCCTACTCCTTCGCCCCGGAAATACAGCGTCGCGAGATTGCGTTGGCCGACCGCGTCGCCGGCTGCGGCCGACAGCTTCAGCCAACGTGCGGCGAGTTCGGCACTTTCCTCCACGCCATGGCCGCCCATGAAGCAGGCCGCGATATTGTTTTGCGCCCGCGCATTGCCCGCTCGCGCCATCGGCTCCCAGATCGCCAGCGCCGTGGCATAGTCGCCGCTGCGGGCAGCGGCGAGCGCCGTGGCCATGGCGTCATGGCCGGATGGCTGGCGGCGGAACCGGTCAAACCAGCCCATCGTCCTGCCCCCTGCCCAATTCATCGGCAAGGCTGCCGAGATTGGCGATGAAGCCTGCATCATCCTCAAGGCAGCGCAGGTCGAGAACAAGTGTGCCGTCGGCGATGCGGCCGATGACGGGAACCGGCAGGCGGCGCAGGGCCGCGGCCAATCGCTCCAGCGCCGCGCCGCTGCCATTCGTGGCGCTGATTGCAAGGCCGGCCGAGATCAGCGTGTCGAGCGGCAGGGCGCCGGAGCCGATCTGGCTGGCGCAGTCGGCCGCCGAAACGCGATAGGCCGGGGCAAGAGCCGCTACCATGGCCGGTTGCAGGCGCCGGGCAAGCGCGGCGATCTCGTCGCGGCTGCGGGTCAGCAGGCGCAAGGTCGGCAATCGTTCCGCCAGCCGGTCGGGGTCGCGGTAGAGCTTGAGCGTCGCTTCGAGCGCCGCCATGCGCAGCTTGTCGACGCGCAGCGCCCGCTTCATCGGATTGCGGTTGATGGCGGCGATCAGGTGTCTGCGGCCGACGATGAAGCCGGCCTGCGGACCGCCCAGCAATTTGTCGCCCGAGAAAGTGACCAGATCGGCGCCTTCCGCCACCGCCTCGCGCACGGTCGGCTCGCGCCTGATGTCCCAGCGCGCCAGATCGACCAGCGTGCCGGAGCCGAGGTCGTTGACCAGCGGCACGCCTGCCGCGCCGGCGAGCTTTGCCAGAACCGTTGCCGGGACCGCGCTGGTAAAGCCCTGGATGCGGTAGTTGGAAGTGTGAACCTTCAGCACGAGGGACACCCCCTCCCCTTCCAGCGCGGTGCGATAGTCCTTCTCGTGCGTGCGGTTGGTGGTGCCGACCTCGATCAGGCGCGCGCCTGCCTGCGCCATGATGTCGGGCATGCGGAAGGCGCCGCCGATCTCGACCAGTTCGCCGCGCGACACGATCGCGCCGCCGCCGTGACCGGCCAGCGTGTTGAGGGTGAGCAGAACCGCAGCCGCATTGTTGTTGACGACGGTGGCGCCCTCGGCGCCCGTCAGCTCGCAGATCAGGGCGCGCAGATGGTCGTCGCGCTCGCCGCGCTTGCCGGCCTCGAGATCGTATTCCAGCGCCACCGGCGCGCGCATGGCTGCGACCGCGGCTTCGATCGCTGTCTCGGCAAGCAGCGCGCGACCGAGATTGGTGTGCAGCACTGTACCGGTGAGGTTGAAGACCGGCCGCAGGGAACTGGCCGAAGCGGCCTCGAGTTCGGCAAACGCGAGCGTGGCTATTGCCTCGGCATCGCGCAACGGACTGCCCTGCCGGGCAGCCGTGCGTTCGTTGCCCAGCAACTGGCGGATGCCGGCTGTGGTCTGCTCATGGCCGAAGCGCTCCACCGCCGCCTGTCCCGCCGGAGAGCGCAGCACGGCATCGACGGAGGGAATGGCGCGGAAGCTCTCGTTCATGGGGTGCCTAATATCCAAGCAGGAACGGGTTGAACGCGCCGCGCCGATATTTGGTTTCACGCAGCAGGAGGTCGAGGCCGAGGCTGCCCACATCGTCGGCGAAGGGGTCGAGCGACACGTCCTTCTGCTGGTTGAAAATCTTCACGTAGCAGCCGCATTCGTCGCAGGTCTCGGCCTTGATGGTGCCGGGTCCGTCCTCGATCTCCTGATAGCGGATACCCTTGGTCGAGGAGCAGATGGCGCATTTGATGCGCACATGGTGCCACAGCGTGCCGCACAGCGCGCAGGAGCAGAAGCGGGCGCCGCCGGCCTGCGGCCAGCCGACGATGATCGAAGAGACCGGCGGCCCGCCGCAGGCGGGACACGCCCCGTCGCCGACCGATTGCAGCCGGCGTTCCGGCAGAAGGGCGGCGGCGCGGGAGAAATGGAGCTGGAGCGCGGCCGCCACATAGGCATGTCCGGCCATGGAGTCGACCGGCACGGAATCGGCCATCAGGTCAGAGACCATAGCGTCCAGCCCTGTCTCGTCCGAAGCGCGGACGTCCGCCAGCGCCTTTGCGGCCGCAACGGGCTTTTCCACCACCTCCAGCGCTCCGAAGAGCCTGTCGGCCAGCAAGCGGAAGCCGGCATCCGGCCGGAAGGCGTTGCGGTCGAGCGGCGGCATGGCGTGCTCGAGCGCGCGTTCCAGCTTTGCCTCGTCCAGCGGCAGCGCTGGCGGCAGTTGCCCGCCCAGCGCCTGCTGGGCTTCCGCGATGCCGGCCAGGAAGCCGAGATAGGGACCGATGCCGTCAGGGCCGGAAAGCTGATGGAAGCGGCGGGCGCGGCGTTCGAAGAGGCGGACTGGGTCCGGCACGCGGGCAAAGGGCGGCGTCTTGACCTCGCCGATCGCCGTCATGTCTCCTGAAACGGGAATTCTGCGAGGCATGCATTCCTCCACGAACCGCACCGGCCACGCGGCATTCTAATCATTGCAGGGCAAATGATCGCCCCATTTAAAGTGCCGCCGCCTTGCGGCGGCGGCGCGGCTGCTCATACCTGCCTTTTGCCGGCAGGTCTTTTTGCGGCAGGCGTCTCGTCGTCGCGTTTGCCGTAGGCGGCAAGCGCGCGCAGCCATTTGCGGTGATGGCGCCAGGCCCAGCCGCCACTGACATTGCCGCGTGTCATGGCCCGCAAGGTGTCCGCGACCCAGAACGCGGCATAGACATGGATGATCCACACGCAGATGATGGCAATGGCGGCCATGGAATGCACCAGCACCGCCACCCGCGCCTGCGGGATCGTCAGATATTGCGCGAAATAGCGCTGCCAGATCATCAGCCCGGTGGCGATGAGGATGACGATCAGCACCGACATCGCCCAGAACACGAATTTCTGGCCGGCATTGTATTTGCCGACCTCGGGCAGCTTCTCCTCGTCGCCTTTCAGGACGTCGCCAATATGCGCCGCCCACTGCGCGTCATCGCGCCGCGGCAGGTTCAGCCGGAAGAAGCGAATGAACAGGCCGGTGAAGGAGAAGAACAGGACGACGCCGATCCACGGATGGATGGCGCGGGTCCATTGTCCGCCACCGAACAGGGCGGTGAGCCAGAACAGCGACGGATGGAACAGCGCCAACCCCGACAGGGCCAGCAGGATCAGGCAGATCGCCGTGACCCAGTGGTTAAGGCGCGCCCATCTGGTATAGCGGTCGACCACGACCTCCCGCCCCACATAGAGGCGGTCGCCGCTGTCGATCTCATCCTTGCTTACCGCAGGGGCATTGTGGCCACGCAGGGTGCTGTCGGTCATGAGAGCGGCTCCTTGCCGGGGTCGAGCGGTTCCGCACCCGGTGCATTTTCCGCCAGCCGGCGAGCCTGCTCGTCATCCTCGACAGTGACCCGGTTGCGGCCCGAGACGGCCATGTGCAGCATGCCGGCAACGGCCGCGAGACCCATGACGGCGAAACCGGCATATCTGGTGACGCCCTTCCACGCCTCGACGACCGGCGAAATGCGCGGATTGTCCGGCAGGTTGGCATAGATCGACGGCTTGTCGGCATGATGGAGCACATACATGACATGGGTGCCGCCGACGCCTTCCGGATCGTAGAGGCCGGCTTTGTCGTAACCGCGCGATTTCAGGTCCTCGATGCGCTCGGCCGCATGCGCCTTCATCTCCTCCTTGGTGCCGAAGACGATGGCCTTGGTGGGGCAAGCCTTGGCACAGGCCGGCCCCTGCCCCACCGCGATGCGGTCGGAGCACAGCGTGCATTTGTAGGCGCGGTTGTCGACTTTGGAGATGCGCGGAATGTCGAAGGGGCAACCCTTCACGCAATAGCCGCAGCCGATGCAGTTCTCGTGGATGAAATCGACGACGCCGTTGGAATATTGCACGATGGCGCCGGGCGCCGGACAGGCTTTCAGGCAGCCGGGATCTGCGCAATGCATGCAGCCGTCCTTGCGGATCAGCCATTCGAGATTCTCGGTCTCCGGGTTCACCCATTCGGTGAAGCGCATCAGCGTGAAGGTGTCCGGCGTCAGGTCGTGCGGATTGTCGTAGACGCCGGTGTTGAACCCGACCTCCTCATGCAGGTCGTTCCATTCGAGGCAGGCCGACTGGCAGGCCTTGCAGCCAATGCATTTCGACACGTCGATGAGCTTGGCGACCGGCTCGAGTTGGCGCGTCGGCTCGGGCACGCTCGAAGCGGAGCGCCTTATGTAGTCCTGCGGCCCCATCTGCATCTCGACATCCGGCGCGACGGGCGGATTGACGTTGATTGTCATTGCATCATCCTCCCTATGCCGTGGCCGGTCCGTCGGACGGCTCGATGTTGACGAGGAACGCCTTGAACTCCGGCGTTTCGATATTCGCGTCGCCCACGAAGGGGGTCAGCGAATTCGGGCCGAAGCCGTTGCGTGCCTTGCCGGTGAAGCCCCAATGCAGCGGGATGCCGACGATGTGCACCGGCTTGCCGTCGCAGATCAGCGGCTGGATGCGCTTGGTCACCACCGCCTTGGCGTGAACGGAGCCGCGCTTGTTCCACACCCGGCACCAGCCGCCCTTGGCTATGCCCTTCTCCCTCGCCAGCTCCTCCGAGATCTCGACGAAGAATTCCGGCTGGAGAACGGCATTCACCCACACATGCTTGGTCCAGTAGTGGAAATGCTCGGTCAGCCGGTAGGAGGTCGCCGCATAGGGGAACTCCTCCG
>Ga0180220_1002880_pt1 | contig 10529 bp, 12 predicted proteins | sample eDN5th37CBELigBY_FD_151335 | JGI IMG/M metagenome (GOLD analysis project Ga0180220, IMG submission 151335) | Enriched backyard soil microbial communities from Emeryville, California, USA - eDNA 5th pass 37_C BE-Lig BY (version 2) (version 2) | ecosystem: Environmental > Terrestrial > Soil >... | reverse complement strand
TTGGGCAGCTTCCGCATGCACCCATCAATTTCAATTTCACGATGCCGTCTTCCACGTCAACCAGTTCCACGTCACCGCCATCGCGCTGAAGGAACGGACGAAGCTTATCCAGCACTTCCGCTACCTCATCGTACATGGTGCTTTGTGCGTTTTCGCTCATTAGTTTCAACTCCTTTCCTGTAATGATTATTATATTACAAAACGAGCCAAAATAAAATGGCTATATCTGCTCGGAACGCATGAACGGCATTGATATTTTGTTTTTGCCCCGCTAAACTAAGGGAAGTTCATTATTCCAAGGATTAATACACAATCCTGATATTCATTCATGAAGCAGGTGATGTCAATTGAGACCCATTATCGAGTTTTGCACGAACAACATGCATTTCGGAACCGATGAAGTCATGGAAAAGCTGGAAGAAAATCCGGACTATGATGTGATAGAGTACGGCTGCTTAAGCAATTGCGGCCAATGCGCCATGATGCCGTTCGCCATGGTCAACGGCGAAATCGTCGACGCCGACAGCGCGGACGAGCTTTACGAGGCGATCATGGCCAAAATAAAAGAGCTCGAGGCTTGGGACAGCCTCGAGCTGGACTAGCCGAAATGGCGTTTGGACAACCAGAGTACCCCGCTCTTCAGGATGCGGGGTACTCTTCCTTTTACGGAGGTTTTCCCCATCAATCCGAAGCCCGCTTTGCTGCCGAGCGAACCGAGCGTGCCCTTCAGGCGGATTTTATGGATTTTCGGCGTATCTCCCCGCCAAAGGGCGTGGATCACTTCCGCCACCTGCTCGGCTTGGGCGCCGGCAGCCTGCGCGCTTGGGGCAAAAGGAATGCTCGCGCAGTCCCCGATCACGTAAACCTCCGGATAATCCGGAAGCTGCGAATATTCGTTGATCAGAAGCCGCCCGCCGCGGTCTTTCGGCAAATCGAGATCCTGGACGACCTTGACCGGCTGAATGCCTCCGGTCCAGACGGCCGCGTCGGTATAAATCGCCTCGTCGCCGTTGTATACCGCTCCCTGCTCGACGCGCGATACCGAGATATGGGATCTCGTATTGACGTCATGATCGCGGAACCACTGCTCCACGTAAGCGGAAAGCGTGGAAGGGAAGGCCGACAGCACCCGGCTGCCCCGGTCAAGAATCGTGATGTTCAGGTCGGGACGGCTCTCGCGAAGCTCCGCGGCCGTTTCGACGCCGCTCAAGCCTCCGCCGATGATATGAACCTGGCCGTACGGCTTGATGTCGTTCAAGCGCTGATACGTTTTGCGGGTGCTGGAAAAGGTCTGGATGCTGTTCGTATACTCCTCGGCGCCCGGAATGCCGTGATAACGGTCCGTGCAGCCGAGGGCGATCGCAAGATAGTCGTATTCGATCGGTTCGTCCTGATCCATGTGAACCAGCTTCTTCTCCAGATCAATGGACGTCACTTCGCCGTATCTTTTGGTCAGCTGGTTATGCTGCGGGAACTGGATCCGAAGATCGAAATCCGAAGCCGTTCCGGCCGCAAGCGCGTAGTATTCCGTTTTGATGCCTTGGAACGGCATCCGGTCGACCAGCACGATTTCGATATCCGCCGGAAGATTGCCGTTCACCAGTCCTTCGATCATCGCCAGGCCGCCGTAACCTCCACCAAGGATGACAAATTTTCTCATTAAGTCCGTCTTTCCTTTCTTTTGCATCGGGATTAAGGATTGGCGCGTTTGCCCCCAATTGCCCTACTCATATACTTTGATTTCATTGTAGAAAGTATCCCGTTCCACCGGAATCCGTCCTGCGCCCTTGATCAGCCACACCAGTTCGTTCCGGGTCAGGCCTTCAGGCGTCAGGGCTCCCGCCGCATGGCTGATGCGTTCCTTGAGGATCGTGCCGTGCACGTCGGAGGCGCCGAAGGAAAGCGATACCTGCGTCAGCTGCGGGCCGATGTTGATGAAGTAAGCTTTGATGTGATCGAAGTTATCGAGCATCAGGCGGCTGATGGCGATGGTTTTCAAATCCTCGTAGGCCGAGTTGCGGCGCATGATGCCGGCGTTTTTGTTTCTAGGCTGCATGGAAAGCGGGATGAACACCAGGAAACCGTTCGTTTCATCCTGAAGCTCGCGGATCTGCATCATATGGCGGATGCGGTCTTCGTGCGTTTCGATGGCGCCGTACAGCATCGTCGTATGGGTTTTCATGCCCAGATTGTGCGCCGTTCTGTGCACTTCAAGGTAACGATCGACGTTGGCTTTGTCGACCTTCATTTTTTTGCGGTATTCATCGGACAAAATTTCGGCTCCGCCGCCCGTCAGCGACTTCAGTCCGGCCTTTTGCAGCTCTTTCAGCACTTCTTCGATGCTCAGCCCGCTGATCCGCGTGTAAAAATCGATTTCCGCCGCGGTATAGGCTTTCAGGGTCACGTCCGGGAAGCGGTCGGTGAGCGCCTGCAGCGAGTCGACGTAGTATTGGAACGGCATATGGTGGTTATGGCCGCCGACGATATGGAATTCGCGGACGCCTGGATGGATGTGCTGCTCCACGTATTCGATCATTTCCTGGCCGGTCAGCGTATAAGCGCCTTCGTCGCCGAGGTCTTTGCGGAAGTTGCAGAATGCGCATCTGGCTTCGCACACGTTGGTGAAATAAAGGCTCATGTTTTCGATGAAATAGACCTTTTTGCCGTTTTTGCGCAGGTTGACCTCATTCGCCAATTGGCCGAGCGTCAGCAGGTCATCCGTTTCATAAAGAAATACGCCATCCTCGAGGTTCAGGCGCTCCCCGTGGCGTACTTTTTCGGCGATTTCTTGCATTCTCTTGCTGGTATTCGATGTTACGATCATGGACATATCCATTCCTCCTGTTCATGTAATGGGTTGCGGCTTTGCGTCAAAAAACACAAAAAAATCCGCTCGTCGGAAGGTGTCCGGCTTCATTCAATCAAGTCTTGAAATAACGGCTTGTCAATGCGCTCGAAAGGAGCAAAGGCCGGTTAAGTATGGGCGGCAGATCTGCTTGCCTGCGTCATGGATGTAAATGTTTTTTGTGAAAAAAATAACAAAAAAATATGGCAGACCATTGTCCTGTTGGTGACAAAATTCCGACAAATGCCTTTCCCCTGTCACCCACCCTATTATAAACCGCACATTCAGGCTCCGCAATACGGAAGGTAGGAAAAAAAAGGTCGGTATTTCCTGGGATGAAGGCTGGGGTCACTTGAGAGGATACCGTTTGTGGAGTATACTGAGCTTAAGTAAGCGTCTGCTTACGATACCGGTTTTGCTAAAAAGAAAGATCCGAGGGGCATGGCTCCGCAAAACTTTTAGGAGGGTGACTTATGATTCAAATCAGCGATTCCGCTTCCGATAAGCTAAAAGAAATGCTCGCCGAGCAAGAAGTGCCGGATATGTTCCTTCGTTTGGGCGTGCAGGAGGGCGGCTGCAGCGGCTTTTCCTACGCGATGGGATTTGACGACGAAGAAACGGAAAACGATGTATATATGAACGTCAACGACCTGAAGGTCGTCATCGATAAGCAAAGCCTGCCTTTGATCAACGGCCTTGAAATCGATTATGAGGATGCAGGAATGAGCGGCGGCTTCACGATGCACAACCCGAACGCCACGGCTACCTGCGGCTGCGGAGCTTCGTTCCGCACGGCCACGAACGCTGGCAAGCCGGCGCCGGAAGAATGCTGATCCACAAACCACCGCTCGTCCAAAAGGGCCCGCACCGCTTCGTATGAAGCATGGCGCGAGCCCTTTTTTGCGTTGTCCGTTCGTTTTCGGGTAGTGTCTTGCGTCAGGATGCCGGGACGATGAAGGTGTGGTTAACCATCAGCACGATCATCGCTGCCGCGAGGATGGAGAATACGATGCAGCCGGTGCCCAGTCCCTTGCGTTTATCTTTAATGAACTTGAATCCAATGGCGAAAATGCCCACGGTAACGGCAACCAGCGTAATCGACATGCCGATCATGGCAACCCAGTACAATATCTTGAAAAATTCAGCCACGGCGTTAGCTTCCTCCCTTTGTCACATTCAAATCCCATTATATCCGATAAAACGATAGACGCCAATAGAACTATTATGGCTCCATGCTTCCGTTTTTACTCCGCAATCCCCCGTTTTCCTCCCATATGCACCGTTTATGTACAAACATACAGGAGAGGAACGCCTCCGGCGAGTATGCTAAAAGATAAGAGTGAGAAAGGAGGCGGTACAAGTGGGGGGAAGACAGCTGGCTAGCAAGTGGCTGAAAACCGAAGCACTGCTGACAGATCCCGAAGTAGCCCCTTATATACCGCAAACCAGAGGACTAAATAGGGAAAATCTTTATTCGATGTTGGAATCCTATGGATTTGTCGTCGTTAAACCGATCGTAGGGGGCGGCGGATACGGCGTGATCAAAATAAACCGGTCCGACATGGGTTACAGCATTACGAAATCCTTGCAAACGAGCCGGTATGCCAATTTTAACGACATGTACCAAGCGCTGCTTCGGGTCAAGGTAAGGCGGAAATATTTGATCCAGCAGGGCATTCATCTGGCGCGCATCCAAGGCCGCCCGATCGATTACCGCGTGAAATATGTCAAATCCGGAGACCATTGGGAGTTCAGGGCGATGGTAGGGCGATTGGCCAGACAAGGGCTGTTCGTTACCAACCTGTGCAAAGGCGGGCGTTTGCTGAGCTGCAGTGAAGGGCTGCGCAGATCGCTGCCCCACATCTCCTCGGCGGCCAAACGGAATGAAATGCGCCATCTGACGCGAAAATGCACGGCTATTCTGGAACGCCATTTTCCCGGCATCGGCCAGTTGGGTTTCGATTACGGGCTGGATTACAGCGGGAAGATATGGATTTTCGAAGTTAATACCAGACCCCAGTAAACCTATGAAACGGAAGACCGCCGATCATAGATTCAGAAAAAATATTTTTAGGGTTGTTGATAATTCATCCTCCTGTGTATAAATGTTATCCCCAAAATCCACTGCATTTTTATTGGTATTACGACACTTGCTAACAAATTATACACAGGATTTCCACAATAACCTGTGGATATTGCGAACGCTTGTTCCGATGTGGAATGTTTGATATGATAGATTCGAGGAAAATAAAGGAAAGGATGTGAAAGGAATGGCTATCTTGACGGATGAAATGCTCCTTGATTCTTATCATGCAGCTGTTGAATTGATGCTTGACCGGGACTTCATCACGCTGCTCCTGGCTGAGATTCATAAACGGAATCTTGAGGCTGATCCTCCGGGCATCGTTCACTAAGCGACGGGAATCCCATGCACATCCATCGTTATTTCCTTTGACATGCAGCACAGTTGTACCATTTGACGGCGTTGTGGAGGTGTACATTCTATTATCGAAATACATAGAGACGACATGGAAAAAAATGAGGGTACCCTTACCGATTGGAAGTTGAAGCGTTCCAAACGTAAGGATACCCTTTTTTGTATATCTATTTTGGTAAAAAGGCTTCTACAGCTTCATGTTGCTGCTGTGTCCAGGGGACAGCTTGGCGTCCGGATCGATGTATACCTTGGCATTGTTGACGGCCGTCGGCGCCTCGCCGAAACCGACGGCGATCAGCTTGATTTTGCCCGGGTAGGTCGTAATGTCGCCGGCAGCGAAAATGCCCGGAATGTTCGTTTCCATTCTCGAATCGACGACGATCGAGTTGGATTCGATCTGGATGCCCCATTCGGCGATCGGGCCGAGCGTCGACACGAACCCGAAATTGACGATCACGTCATCCACTTCGATCTCTTGCGTTTCCTTGGTTTTGACGTGGGTCAGCGTGACCTTCGTAATGGCGTCTTCGCCGTGCAGCGCCGTGATTTCCGTCGGCGTCACGACGCGCACCTTGGATTTCATCAAATTCTCGACGCTGTGCTCATGGGCGCGGAATTTGTCGCGGCGATGAACGAGCGTCACTTCCTCGGCAATCGGCTCCAGCATGAGAGCCCAGTCAACGGCCGAGTCGCCGCCACCGGTCAGAAGCACTTTTTTGCCCTTGAATTGCTGCAGATCGTTCACGAAATAATGGAGGTTCGCTTTTTCGAATTTCTCCGCGCCTTCGACTTCAAGCCGGCGCGGCTGGAATGCGCCGACGCCGGCCGTAATGATGACCGCCTTGGCGTGGTATTCCCCTTTATCCGTCGTCACGACGAAATGACGCTCGTCCCGTTTGACGAGGGAAGTGACCTTCTCCTCCAAGCGCACGTTCGTTTGGAACAACTCCATTTGCTTGGATAAATTGTCCACCAGTTCCTGTGCCGTTACCTTCGGAAATCCGGCCACGTCGTAGATGTATTTTTCAGGATATAGCGCCGTCAGCTGCCCGCCAAGCTGCGGCATGCTTTCGATCAGCGTGACCGAAGCCTGACGCATCCCGCAATAAAAGGAAGCGAACATTCCCGTAGGACCTCCTCCAATAATGAGCAGGTCGGATATTTCAACACCATCGGTATGTGATGTCATGTTTTATATTGCACCTCCGCGTTGTTATCGAATGATATAATCTATGAATATCGAAAAGAAATCATCTTCAAAGAGATCAGCAACCCCAATCGCAATTCGAACTTGGACAAGCGGCCAGCCTGCTTCGAAGCGCTTCAATCGACGCTTTTCTTATTATAATATATCCCGGCCGCCGCTGGAAAGTGAATTCGTCTGCCTTGGCCATGGCGAACAGAGAATGGGAGGATTCGCGGAGGCCGTTCGTTCCCGTCCGGAAAAAGCGGCTTCGGACGCGGATTTCAGGCCCAAATAAGACTTGATCTTTTGCCTGAAACTAGCTATCATTTCAATTGTGCATTACCATCTTTTTGTCGAATTTCGGACATTTTTTTCCTGCTTTTTCTGCTTTTCTAATTGACCGCTGATTAACGTTTCCCGCAGCCGTCAGAATCAAGCGGAATCCATATCCCATTCGATAACCGGGATCGCGATACATCACGACAATAAAAGTGTATAATTTCACAATAAGTTTTGTAATGTATCACAAATATAGATATAAGAATCAATTTCATAAACTTAACAACGGCTCTAATCCCGAACGATATATAGATCGAAGCAGTTGAACCGTCTATATATCGTTTCATTATTGCGCTTTTAACCATGTGGAATTGATTCATACAACAAAGGATTTGGAAGGAGCAAGATGATGAGCAACATTCCCAAGATCGTAATCCTCGGCGCGGGATACGCAGGTATTCTGACAGCACAGCGGCTCCAAAAAGAATTGAATTATAACGAAGCCGACGTCACGCTCGTGAACCGTCACGATTACCATTATATTACGACCCATTTGCATATGCCTGCTGCAGGCACGGACAGCGTTGAAAATACACGGGTTCCCATTTCGAAGCTGATCGACGAATTTAAGATCGACCTGGTCAAGTCTTCCGTGCAGGAAATCCGCCCGCATGAAAAAAAGGTCATTTTGGAGGACGGAACCCTTTCTTATGATTATTTGGTCATTTCCCTGGGCGGCGAATCCGAGACCTTCGGCATTCCGGGATTGGCCGATTATGCGATGACGATCCGCAGCATCAACTCGGTGCGCCTGATCCGCAAGCATATCGAATACCAGTTTGCGCTTTACAAAAACGAAAGGCATCCGCAGCATCGCCTGAACTTCGTCATCGGCGGAGCGGGCTTCAGCGGGATCGAATTCGCGGCGGAGCTTGCGGACCGGATTCCGGCGCTGTGCAAAGAATACGACGTCGATCCGGCCCAGGTGAACATCTATAACGTGGAAGCCTCGCCGACCGCGCTGCCCGGATTTGCTCCCGAGCTCGTCGAATACGCGATGGACGTGCTGAAGCGAAAAGGCGTGACGTTCAAACTGGGCGTTGCCATCCAGGAATGCACCCCTGACGGCGTTCTGCTGGCTACCGGCGAAGAAATCAAAGCCGCGACCGTCGTTTGGACCGGCGGCATCCGCGGCAACCATATGATCGAAGCAGCGGGATTCGAAACCGCCCGCGGCCGGGTGAAGGTCGACGAATATCTTCACGCTCCCGGCCATGACAACATCTATATTATCGGTGACAATGCCCTCGTCTTTAATCCGGAAGGGCGGCCTTATCCGCCGACGGCGCAAATCGCCATGCAGCAGGGCGTATGCTGCGCGCATAACATCGTCGCGGCCATCCGCAACCAGCAGCCGCGCAAATTCGTGTTCCAGAACAAGGGCACCGTCGCTTCCCTGGGCAAAGGGGAAGGCATCGCGGTCGTGGGCGACAAGCATTACAAAGGCTGGAAAGCCGCGCAGCTGAAAAAGCTCGTCGATTTGCGCTATTTGTTCATCATCGGGAGCATTCCGCTCGTGCTGAGGAAAGGTAGGTTTTTGTAAGGATGCGACACTGCAGTGTTCAAGTCCGCTCGCTTTTGACGAGGGAGGAGCTGGACCGGTATAACGCGCTGATGGAAGTGGGAGGTTATTTGGAGGACCAAAACCGCTATGACCTGGCATACGCCGTGCAGAAGGAAATCGATATTTTGATTTTGCCTGCCATCGAAAGGCTGAAGGAAAAAAGCCGCGACCGCGACCGGGCTACCGCCGAATTTCTCGAATCCCTCAAAAACGCCGGGCACGAATCCGAATGATGCTCTTTTTTCATAATAAAAAAGCTTGCTTCCGAGTAAAGGAAGCAAGCTTTTTGCCGTTGTTTATACTTTGAGCATGTCATCAAACGATTCGGGCGTGAGCAGCGGACCGACAAAAAAGCTGCCGAATTCGCCGAACCGCGCGCTGACCTCGTCAAAACGCATTTCATACACGAGCTTCTTGAATTGAAGCGCGTCGTCCGCGAACAGCGTAACGCCCCATTCCCAATCGTCGAAGCCGACCGAACCGGTAATGATTTGCTTCACTTTGCCGGCATAGGAGCGGCCGATGAGCCCGTGGCTGCGCATCATGTTCCGGCGTTCTTCCATGTCGAGCATATACCAGTTGTCGCTTAGATCGCGTTTTTTGTTCATCGGGTAGAAGCAGATATATTTCGTTTTCGGAAGGATCGGCTTCAAACGCGCGACGACATGCGGATTTTCCATCGGATCGCCGCCGCCTTCCCCTGCCAGATAGTTGCTCAGCTCGACCACGCTTACGTAAGAGTAGGCCTTGGTGGTGAAGCGGGCGAAGAGCGTTTTATTGAATGCGGTTTCCACCGCGTTGAGTTCTTCCAGCGTTTCGCGCAGATGCATCAGGACAAAGTCCGCTTTTTGTCCCACGATGCCGTAAACGGCCGTGCTGCCTTGTTTCGCGGATTCGACCTCGGACCATTCCTTGAAAAATTCCTGGAGCTCGTCGAGCGCCATAGCGCGTTCTTCGTCGTCCGCGGACTTCCAGGCCGTCCAGTTGATGGAACGAAAATCGTGAAGAGCGTACCAGCCTTCTAAAGTGGATGCTGCTTCGTTCATTTTATCGATCACTCCCAAGTTTAGTTGCTTTAACACCTTCTTCTCATTGTATCCCAACCGCAACGGAAAGAGCAAATGAAGTCACAATCTATTCACGTATTGTTCGTTGCTTCGTGACAAATTTTCTAGTAAACTTACTATCATAAAATAAGAAGCGTTTTTTCGTTAGCCATATCCGCGCACCGCGAGCGGGTCATAGAGAAGAAGAGGTGAACAGGTTAGCATGCAGTTTATCCCTGTATTGGTGCTGATGGTTTTGTTTTTTATGATGATGTTCGGGATCGGCTTCATCTTAAATATGCTTATGAAGACCACTTGGTTTCCATCCTATTTGTTTATTATCGTGATTTTGCCGATCGTCGTTTATTCGCTTTGGGACCGGGGAGACACTTCGTTTCTCCATTACCTGGGCTCCTTCCGCATCGTCGATTATTTGACGGGAGTGGCGGGGCTCGTAGGGGCGATCGTCAGCGGCGTATCGATCCAAAAGCTGCGCAAAAGCGGATTCAAAATGTTTTAAAGCAAACGTAAGGCAGGACAGCTCTCCGGCAGGGGGGCTGTTTTGCTTCATTTAGAGCTGGCTTGCTCCGCATCCCTGATCAAAACTTGCTCGTCGTCAGCTCCATGCATGAACCGGGAAGGGGAAGGGAAGTTGAAAGGAAAATCCTGTCTTGCGCTGTTTGCAGCGATTGTCATGTTGTGCGTTTGGATCCCGGAAAAGGGGGAGGCCGAACCGGATGCCGTACCGGTCCGCGACGCGGTCGAAGCCTTGGGAGGAACCGTGCTGTGGGTGAAGGAGGAAAAGGCGGCCAAGGTGTTGTTGGGAAACCGGAAATGGAACATCACGCCGGGCAGCGCCCGGTCCGAAATCGACGGCCTTCCGCTGGACCTTCCGAAGCCTGCTGTCCTGAACAGGATGGGCAGGCTGTATGTCCCCGTGTCCGCTTTTCATGAGGCGCTGGGCGTCCAAATGAATTTTCGCGACGGACGGTGGAGGGCGTCGGAAGCCGATCCCGCCGGCCTGGGGATGTACTGGATGCGGCTTTTGCAGCTGGGGGAATACGGCGAGGCCAGGGACATGATGAGCCCCGGTTTGGCGAAGTTGTTTTCGG
>Ga0180220_1002879_pt1 | contig 10531 bp, 10 predicted proteins | sample eDN5th37CBELigBY_FD_151335 | JGI IMG/M metagenome (GOLD analysis project Ga0180220, IMG submission 151335) | Enriched backyard soil microbial communities from Emeryville, California, USA - eDNA 5th pass 37_C BE-Lig BY (version 2) (version 2) | ecosystem: Environmental > Terrestrial > Soil >... | reverse complement strand
GACCTCCGACGCCCCCTGGTTCGGAGGCGGTGCGAGCGTCCGCGCGGTGACGGCGAATGGGCAACCGGTCGTGCACCGCCTTGCCAGGACCCAGGCCCACTGGTCCGTGCAAGGTCGGCCCATCGCGCTCCAGGCGACGCTGGCGGAGTACCTCGCCCATCCGGACTTCACCCGCCACGGGCGAGAGCGGGCGCTTTCGCTGTACACACCCGTGGCTGGCGACGGCGAGCAGTGGGCGATGACCATCGACCTCGGCGTATGCACGGGGTGCAGCGCGTGTGTGGTCGCCTGCCAGGCGGAGAACAACATCCCGGTCGTGGGGAGGGACGGCGTCCTGCTGAGCCGTGAGATGCACTGGCTCCGAATCGACCGCTACTTCTCGGGCGATCCGGCCAACCCTGAGACCATCTCCCAGCCGATGCTCTGCCAGCATTGCGAGAAGGCGCCGTGCGAATACGTCTGCCCGGTGAACGCCACGGTCCACTCCCCGGACGGGCTGAACGAGATGGTCTACAACCGGTGCATCGGGACACGGTTCTGCTCCAACAACTGTCCGTACAAGGTCCGGAGATTCAACTGGTTCGACTACAGCGCGATGCGTCCCGAGAGCGAGCGGCCGCAGCTCAATCCGGATGTGACGGTGCGCGCGCGGGGCGTGATGGAGAAGTGCACGTACTGCGTCCAGCGGATCCGGCGGGGTGAGATCCGCGCCCGGTTGGAGGGTCGACGCATCCGCGATGGAGAAATCCGGACGGCGTGCCAGCAGGCGTGCCCGACGCGTGCCATCGTCTTCGGGTCACTGAGCGCCCCGGATTCGGATGTCTCGAGATCACGCGCTGACCCGCGGCTCTATTCGGTACTCCACGAGCTGGGCACGGAACCGCGCACCCGCTATCTGGCACGCATCGCCAACCCCAATCCGGAGCTGTCCGGCGCGGCCGGCGGCGGGCCGGGATCGCCGCCGCATAACGCATCGACCGCCCGGCGGGAGTGAGCGCGGTGGCGTCGTGGCACCTGGAACTGGACGGCGCCGCCGTGCTCGCCGGACGGCCTGGTGACGAGGGCCTCACCCAACAGCTCCTCACGCCGCTCTGGTCGAAGTCCCGCCTCTGGTACGTCTGTTTCGCCCTTTCCGGTGCCGGGGCGCTCCTCTTCGCCTTTTCCATCGCGTACACGGTCGGGGGCGGTATCGGCCTGTGGGGCAACAACATCCCGGTCGCCTGGGCGTACGCCATCACCAACTTCGTCTGGTGGATCGGGATCGGTCACGCCGGCACCTTCATCTCCGCGTTCCTGCTGCTCCTCGAGCAGGAATGGCGCGCGTCGGTGAACCGCATCGCGGAGGCTATGACGCTCATCGCCGTGGCCATGGCCGCGCTCTTCCCGGTGCTCCACCTGGGCCGGCCCTGGTTCGCGTACTGGCTGATACCGTACCCTGCCACCACCGGGGTGTGGCCGCAGTTCATGAGCGCGCTACCCTGGGACTTTGCGGCGATCCTCACCTACGGCACGGTTTCGCTCCTCTTCTGGTACCTCGGGCTCGTCCCCGACCTCGCGACGGCGCGCGATCACTCGCCGGATCGCGCGCGACGCCTGATCTACGGCACCCTCGCCCTCGGCTGGCGGGGGAGCGCCCGGCACTGGCAGAGCTACCGGATCGCGTACGGTCTGCTCGCCGGGATCGCCACTCCGCTCGTCATCTCGGTCCACAGCATCGTGAGCATGGACTTCGCCATCACCCAGCTCCCGGGGTGGCACTCCACCATCTTCCCGCCCTACTTCGTGGCCGGCGCGCTCTATTCCGGCTTTGCCATGGTGTTGACGCTGCTCCTTCCCCTCCGCCGGGCGTTCGGGCTGCACAACGTGATCACGACGAAGCACCTCGACAGCATCGGGAAAATGATGCTGGCCATGGGCTGGATGGTGACCTACAGCTACGTCGTCGAGATCTTCATCGCCTGGTACAGCGGTGACCCGTTCGAGCGCTACACCTATCTGTACCAGCGGCCACTGGGGCCGTACGCATGGGTGTTCTGGCTCATGCTCGGCTGCAACGTGCTCACGCCGCAGCTCCTCTGGTGGCGCCGCGCGCGAACGAGCGCGCTAGCGCTCTTCGGTCTCGCCGCGCTGATCCAGGTGGGGATGTGGACCGAGCGGTTCATCATCATCGTCACATCGCTGAGCCGCGATTTCCTCCCCTCGAGCTGGCACCTCTATGCGCCCACCTGGGTAGACTGGTCACTCCTGCTCGGAAGCATCGGATTCTTCCTCTTCCTCTTCTTCCTGTTCCTCCGCTATCTGCCGTTCATCCCGATCGCCGAGCTGAAGCGACTGGCCCACGACCGATCCGGGGTGGCCTGACATGCGGCCGGCCCCGGGGGCATCCGCGCTCATGGCCGAGTTCGGTTCGGCAGGAGAGTTGCTGACAGCCGCGCGGAGTCTTCGCGACCTGGGTTACGTCGAGCTGGAGATGTTCTCACCTTATCCGCTGCCCGGCGCCGAAGAGGTGCTCCGGCTGCGCCGCCCCCGCCTCCCCCGGGTCGTACTCGCCGCAGGCATAGCCGGGGTCGCGCTGGGGTTCGGCGTGCAATGGTTCACCAACGCCAGGAGCTATCCGCTCGACGTGGGAGGGCGGCCCCGCCTGGCGGTGCCCGCGTGGATCCCCATCACCTTCGAGATCGGCGTGCTCGTGGCCGCGCTGGCCACGTTCTTCGGCGTGCTGATCGCGATGGCGCTGCCGCGCTACTGGCACCCTGTTTTCGAAATCGACGGCTTCGAACGCGGCTCGTCCGACCGGTTCTGGATCGGGATCGGGTCCAGTGATCCCGCTTTCGATGCCGCACGGAGCCGCACCGAGCTCGAGCGCCTGAATCCCCTGAGGATCGTGGCGACGGGTGCGCCGCAATGAGCCCGGCGCGGGCCGCCCCGGTTGTCCTGGTGCTCCTGGCGGCGTGTGGCGGGTCGGATTTCGGCGTCTATTGGGATTTCGAGCGGATGGTCGTGCAGCCACGCTATTCGCCGTACGGCGCGAGCGACCTCTTCGCCGATGGACGCGCCATGCGCGTACCGCCGGAGGGCACTGTCGCGCGCGGCGAAAAGGGATACGACCCGCTGATCGAGCGCGGGGAAGTGGACGGCCGGTACGCTGACCGGGTTCCGATACCGGTGAACCTGGAGCTGCTGCGCTTTGGCCGCGAACGTTTCGACATCTTCTGCGCCGCGTGTCACGGCGTGCTGGGCGACGGTCAGAGTCCCGTCGCCGCGCGCATGCAGCTTCGGGCCCCGCCGTCGCTCCATCTCCCCCGGATTCGCGCGTACCCGGTCGGCCGGATCTACCAGGTGATCCGGTTCGGATACGGGCTCATGCCAGGATATGCGACGGTGCTGACGCTGGAAGAGCGCTGGGCCGTGGCCGCTTACGTTCAGGCGCTCCAGCTCAGCCAGTACGCAAGACTCGACGAATTGCCGGACGGCGTTCGAACGGACGCGGAACGCGAGCTGGGCGCGGCCCGGCAACCGACACGATAGAGAGGTTCGGCGATGCACGGAAACGCGGCGCTGGTGACACGATCGCGCGTCCTGATCCGCGGCGCCGCGGCCGTGGCAGCCGCCGGTGCGCTGCCCCTCACAGGCGGATTCATCACGAACCACCGCCAGGCGGCGTTTTCGTACCTCGCCGCGTACGCGTTCTGGCTCAGCCTCGCACTGGGATCACTGGTCTTCATCCAGATCCATCACACCATCAACTCTTCGTGGTTCGTGGTGCTTAGACGACCGGCCGAGGCGGTGGCAGGCACGCTCCCGATACTTGCGCTCCTGTTCCTGCCCGTCGTGACCAGCCTGCCCGAACTGTATCCGTGGTCACTGCCGGGCGCCGAGCTGCCCACCCTGCTCGCCGACGAGATCGGACGGAAACGCGAGTATCTGAACGTACCCTTCTTCCTGGTTCGGAGCGCTGCGTATTTCGTGATCTGGATTTCTGCGAGCTGGCTCCTGCGACGCTGGTCGATCCGGCAGGACGCGGGCGACGGTGAGGCGATAGCATTACGGCAGCGGACCTTCAGCGCGGTGATGCTCCCGCCGGTCGCCTTTGCCCTGACCTTCGCCGCGTTCGACTGGATGATGTCGCTCACGCCGGAGTGGTCCTCGACGATCTACGGAGTCTACTTCTTCGCCGGGGCGGCCATCGCATCGCTCTCACTCCTCGCCATAGCCGCACACGCACTCCTTCGCACGGGAGCGCTCGAAGGGATGATCACCGCATCCCACCTCCACGCCCTCGGGAAGCTCATGCTCGCCTTCCTGATTTTCTGGGCGTATGTCGGCTTCGCCCAGTTCCTCCTGATCTGGATCGCGGACCTGCCCCGTGAGGTGGGGTGGTACCTTGCCCGCGCACGGGGCGGATGGGGTGCGGTGGGCGGTGTGCTCGTCGTCGGCCATTTCTTCGTTCCCCTGTGCGCGCTCCTTTCCCGGGGGCTCAAGCGACGATCGTCCACACTCGCCGTAGTTGGAGCGTGGCTCCTCCTCATGCACTACGTGGACGTGTACTGGCTGGTCCTCCCGGCACTCCACCCCGCCGGGTTTCGTCCACACTGGCTCGATTTCGCGGCGTTGACGGGCATCGGCGGCACTGTCGTGGCGTGGGCGGCGAGGTTGCTCGTGGCGGCGCCTCTGCTCCCGACCGGAGACCCGCGCCTCCAGCGTTCACTCGACTTCGTCACCAGCTGATGCACGGTGAGCCGCGCCCGGCGGTCCTCCAGGAAGCGGACCGCATTCATACCCGACCGGTGGTGTTGATCCTCATTGCGGCCGTCGTGCTGGCCGGGGGTCTCGTGACATGGGGTTGGCTCGATCTGCGCGCGGGAGAGCGTGCCGCGTATCCCGACGGCATCGTGCCTGCGACGCGGGAACGCGGCGCACCCGGACCGGCGGTCGGCATCGTGCAAACGCTGATCAACGTGGACACGTCCGCGGCGGCGGACAGAGAGGCAGCTGCGTCGATCCTCCGGAGCCATGGCTGGGTCGACTCGGCGCAGGGGATCGTTCGCATCCCGATCGAACAGGCCATGCGCGCGGTGGCGGAGGGTTCACAGCCATGAAGCTTCGCGTCGTCCTCGTTCTCGCCGCGCTCGCGCACTCCGGCGCGTTGTGGGCGTCCGCGCCGCAGGAAGGAGATGTGCCGCCGCTCCAGCAGGCGACTGTCGACGAACGGCCGGGCGAGGTCCTGCCTCTGGACCTCACCTTCGTCGATCACCTCGGTGCCACGGTTCGCCTCGGCAGTATCATCTCCGGCGAACGGCCAGCCGTCCTCGTGCTGGCGTATTACGATTGTCGCAACCTGTGCAGTCTGGTGCTGGACGGGGTGGCGCGCGCGATGGGCGCTGCGGCGCTGGAGCCCGGCATCGACTTCGATGCCATCACCGTCAGCATCGACTCCCGAAACCGGCCCGAGGACGCCCTTGTCGCCAGGTCCCACGCCCTGGAGGTCATGGGGTCGGCCCGTGCCGACATCGGCTGGCCGTTCCTCGTGGGTGCGGAACCGGAGATCCGGACGCTGGCAGCGACGCTCGGCTTCGGCTACGCCTACGACCCGGTCAGTGATCAGTTCGCCCACCCCGCTGTCGTATTCATCCTCACGCCGGACGGCCGGATCTCGAGCTATCTCTACGGCACCACCTTCGACGCCGGCGAGATTGGAGCGGCCTTGCGGGACGCCGGCGAGGGAACGGTGCGGGCGAGCCTGCACCAGGTGCTCCTGCGCTGTTTCCGGTACATCCCGGCGCTCCGGCGATATGGCGGAGCGGTCACGACCGCGTTGAGGACGAGCGGTCTTCTCACCGTGCTCCTGCTCGGCGGATGGCTCGGGCGCTTCTGGTGGCGGGACCTCCAGCGGAAGCCGTCATGATCGGCGTGGTGCGCGCCGTTCAGGACGCGCCCGGTCACGGGCACCTGGAAGACTTCCTGGGGGCGATGAACGCCTTCTATCGGAAGGTTCTCCTCCTGCCGGAGCAGGCATCCACCCTCGCGGCCAGGATCGACGCGCTCCACTACTTCGAGATCACCGTGATGTTCGCCGTGGCGACGGGGATCGCACTCGTCACCGTGGTGTTCGTCGTGCACTACCGACGCCGCCCGGATGCCACGCAAACCCCGCAGGTCAACGCGCCGGTGCTCTTCGAGTTCCCGCTGTACTTCGGCCTGTTCGGGCTTTTCGTCCTCTTCTGGATCATCGGGTTCCGGCAGTACGTGGCGCTCGGTTCGCCACCGGAGGACGCGCTCGACGTCTACGTGACTGCGAAGCAGTGGATGTGGCAGTTCTCGTATCCGGGCGGGCCGGCGACGGTCGGCGTGCTCTACGTACCGGCCGGTCAACCGGTTCGCCTGCACCTCACCTCCCGCGACGTGATTCACAGCCTCTTCGTGCCGGCATTCCGCATGAAACGCGATGCCGTGCCCGGGACCTACACCACCGCGTGGTTCGAAGCGGTCGAACCGGGGCGTTTCCCGATCTACTGCACGGAGCTGTGCGGCGCGGGACATTCCATGATGCGCGCGGAGGTCGTCGTGCTGCGCGCTGACGAATACGAGACCTGGCTCGGTGGGCAGCGGCTCCCGGCGGCATCCACGGCGGGGGGTCCGTCCTCCGGCGAGCCCGCCCCGTCCACCCGGCTCGCCGAGCTCGGCCAGGACGTGGCGGTCAGGCACGGTTGCCTCATGTGCCACACCCTGGACGGCACGCCGCACATCGGTCCCACCTGGCTCGGGCTCTACGGCTCATGGCAAACCATGTCGGACGGAACGCGGATCTTCGTCAACGAGGCGTACATCACCGAGTCGATGATGGACCCGACGGCCCGCATCGTGGCTGGCTACCCTCCGTTGATGCCGTCCTTCCGGGGCCTTATCACGCCGGCCGAGTTCGCGTCGGTCATCGAGCTCATGAAATCGCTCGCAGCCGCTCCAGGGGTGCCACCGTGAGCGTTGCGGCGGCCTCGCCGTCGGCCCGCGTGGAAAGCCAGGAACGGGCGTATTCGCGCAGGCAGCCGTTACCGGCGGCACCGATGCGGTAGGGGACGAGCCGATGCCCGCGACAAAGTCGCAGCCGCCTCCCGCCGCGGCGATCGCAACGAGCTACCTCAACGCCGAAACCACGATCCGTAGCTGGCTGCTGACCACGGATCACAAGCGGATCGGCGTCCTCTTCCTGGCCGCGACCAGCGCCGCACTGGCGCTCGGCGGCGTCTTCGCGCTCCTGGTGCGGCTCGAGCTCCTGACACCGGACCGCACCTTCATGGATGCCATGACCTACAACCGCTTCTTCACCCTCCACGGGGTGATCATGGTCTGGCTCTTCATGATTCCGGCGATACCGGCCGCGTTCGGGAACTTCCTGCTGCCGCTCATGCTCGGCGCCCGCGACGTCGCGTTCCCGCGCCTGAACCTGGCCAGCTTCTACTTCTACGTGGCAGGTGCCGTGGTGGTGCTGGGGGGCGCCATCGCAGGTGGCGCGGACACCGGCTGGACCTTCTATCCGCCGTACAGCTCGCAGACGCCGACCGCATTGGTGCCGGTGCTCCTCGGCGTCTTCATTCTCGGCATCTCATCCACCATCACCGGAATCAACTTCATCGTCACGACGCACACCATGCGGACCCGGGGACTCCACTGGTTCCGGATGCCGCTCTTCGTCTGGGCCATCTACGCCACCAGCATCATCCTGGTCCTGGCCACACCTGTCCTGGGGATGACCCTCCTCCTCGTGGCCGTGGACCACGCGTTCGGGCTCGGGATCTTCGATCCGGCGATCGGCGGAGACCCCATCCTGTTCCAGCACATCTTCTGGTTCTATTCACATCCGGCGGTCTACATCATGGTCCTCCCGGCCATGGGCGTGATCACCGAAGTGGTCCAGGCATTCTCCCGCAAGGAGATCTTCTCGTATCACGCCATCGTCATAGCCTCCCTCGGCATCGCGTTCATCGGGTTCCTGACGTGGGGGCACCACATGTTCACGTCCGGAATGTCCATGTTCGATGCGGCGGCGTTCGGCTCGCTCTCGATGTTCGTGGCCGTTTTCTCCGCGATCAAAGTCTTCACCTGGGTCGCGACGCTGTACCGGGGTTCCATCGTCCTCGACGCGCCCATGCTCTATTTCTTCGGATTCCTCTTCCTCTTCAGCATCGGCGGGATGACGGGCGTGGCCCTGGCCAGCACGTCGCTCGACGTCCACTGGCACGACACCTACTTCGTCGTCGCCCACTTCCATTTCATCATGGTTGGCGGCACGATGATGGCGTTCCTAGCCGCGCTCCACTACTGGTTCCCGAAGATGTTCGGCCGCCTCTATCCCCGTATGTGGAGCGTGGTTGCGGCTTTCCTCGTCTTCTCCGGTTTCGTCATCACCTTTTCCCCGCAGTTCTGGCTCGGGAACGCGGGGATGCCCCGCCGCTATTTCAGCTATCCGCCTGAGTTCCAGGCGCTTCACGTGATTTCGACAGTCGGATCGTGGGCGATTGCGGCCGGGCTCGTCCTGACGCTCGCCTACCTCGTCGGCTCGCTGAGGTGGGGCAAGCCGGCAGGCGCAAACCCATGGGGCGTCGCGAGTTTCGAGTGGGACACCCCATCACCTCCGCCGCAGCACAACTACGAGGAAGCGCCAGTCGTGACCGGAGGGCCGCACCAGTACTGGCGCGAGGGTGGTGGCTCGTGAAGACGGACGCGCTCCAGGCGCATTACGAGGATCTGGGCAAGCAGACCCACGCGGCCCGCCTGGGCATGTGGATCTTCGTCGGCAGTGAGGCGTTGCTGTTTTCCGCGCTCTTTACTCTCTACGCGGCCTATCGTGTCGCGTATCCTGGCACCTTCGGGGAGGCGGCCGGGCACACCGACCTGTTGCTCGGGTCGATCATGACGTTCGTGCTGATCACCAGCAGTTACGCCGTGGTCGCCGGTCTCGACGCGGCGAGACGGGGCCGGACCGGGCGAGTCGCTCCATTGCTCGCCGCGGCCATGGCGCTCGGACTCGCGTTCCTCGTGCTCAAAGGCGTCGAGTACACGATCCACTTCAGGGATGGCATCTTTCCCGGACGCTTCTATCGGTTCGAAGCGTTTCCGACCGACGGCGCCAGGATCTTCTTCACGCTCTACTACTTCATGACGGGGCTGCACGCTCTGCACGTGGCCGGGGGGCTGGTGCTGCTGGGCGCGCTGGCATGGTTGGCGCGGCAGGGTCGCTTCGACGCCGTGTACCACACGCCCCTGGAGCTGGGTGGATTGTACTGGCACTTCGTGGACGTGATCTGGATCTTCCTCTGGCCCCTCTTCTATCTCCTCCGGTGAGCGGCATGTCCGGGAAACGGCTGACCGCGAGGAGCTACTTCGTTGCCTGGGCTTCGCTAGTCCTCCTGTCCGCCTCGACGCTCCTGCTGTCGTTCGCACCGCTCGGCGGATTCCACGCGGGCGCCGCAGTGCTCATTGCGGGGATCAAGGCCGGCATCATCGTGCTCGTATTCATGCACCTCGCCGAACAGTCGAACGTGCAGCGGCTGGCTCTGATCTTCGCCCTGCTGCTGCTCGCCATCCTCGTCACATTCACGGCTGCCGACGTCGCGACACGTCACGTCACCGCCCGGCCGCCTGTCGTGGGGGACCGCTGACTCGCCGCATGGCGGAGGTCCTTACAAGGCACGGATCCCGCCATGCGACTCATGAGCGAAGCGGGTGTCCACGCGCGCAGCGCGCCGCGGCGAGTTTCGGCGTACCGTCGTCGGGGCGCTCAGTGGGACTCCGGGGAGACAGATACGACACTGGACTGGCCGAAACGAACAACGGCCGTCTTCGGTGATTATCCGCGAGGCTGCGTGGCGAAACTTCGAGGACGTGGAGCTTGCGACCCCGAACGGGGGTCTCCGGTCCGAGCCCTACGGCCATCTCGGGCCTGCGGGCTACGTCCCACCGGGCGAGCTCAATGAAGCGGGTTGCCGTCGTGGGAACGGAGCCACCGAAGCGCGACAATCAACGAAACCAGTGTCCGGAAAACCCGGAGCGATCCACCATCCCGGGGTGGTGCTCCGCTTCGCCCGGAAACGTGAGGCCGGGTAGCACGCCATGACGCGCAGGTGTGAATAGCGTCAGGGAATTCCAGCGCGTACGCCGGGCGTGGCCCGCCGGGGGCGAGGCATTGCGGATCACGAAACACGGACGCTGGCGGGCGAGGAAGTGCCCTTTCGCGGGCTCCTCGCTGTTTCAAATGGGTGACGGCAGCTGCAGCTTGCCGCCGATGAGATAGACCATGGTGATCAGGTTGCGTGCGGAACGGTAGCCGCGCGCGCGTGCCTTGGCGGCCTGGATCAGACTGTTGATGCCCTCGAGCATGCCGTTCGTGATTCTGGAGACGAAGTAGCGGAGGATCCCGGCCCAGTGGCGCTTGATCGTGCGCGCCGCCGCGATGACCGGGTCCAAGCGGCTGTGCGTGGCCCAGAAGTACCACTGCTTGAGGAAAGGCTCGGCGAGGTGTTCCGAGAGCGTCCAG
>Ga0180220_1002878_pt1 | contig 10533 bp, 9 predicted proteins | sample eDN5th37CBELigBY_FD_151335 | JGI IMG/M metagenome (GOLD analysis project Ga0180220, IMG submission 151335) | Enriched backyard soil microbial communities from Emeryville, California, USA - eDNA 5th pass 37_C BE-Lig BY (version 2) (version 2) | ecosystem: Environmental > Terrestrial > Soil >... | reverse complement strand
CCGCGAATGTGGGGTCTTGGTAGCGGGAGGCGGACTTGAACCGCCGACCTAAGGATTATGAGACCTTCGCTCTAACCACCTGAGCTATCCCGCCTTGAGAGGCGGGATATAGGGACGACGCGGGAGCGCTGTCAAGTGATGCGGGGCTGGTCCGGATTGCCGGCCGCCCGCGACAGGCGCAACCCTGGCTCAATGGGCCGCGGAGGTTCGTGAAGCTGCCACGGGGAGGGTGAGGTCGCGCGCACGGGGGAAGACGCGGCGGCTGCGGGACGCGGCACCCCGTGCCCACCGGAAGGCCGACCAGAGACCGCCCTCCTCGAGTGCGATGCGCCGCGCGAAAAGCGAGACCTTGCGCGAATGCCGGTCGCTCGCGCGTTTCTCACGGTCCCGATAGAAGGCGGCAATCTCCGCGGAGCCGGTCGTGCCGCCGCCCTCGAGCCACGTCGGCACATAGATATTGCACAAGCGCTCGACGTCGATCATTGCCTTGCTGGCGCCGGTCCCGCTGACGGGGCAGGCTGTGCTGAATGCGTCGCCGACGAGCACCATCCCGGGCTGTGGGATCACGTCCGTGTCCACGAGATCGACCGGCCGAAAACGTATGGGACCGGCGACCTCGATCGTCCCGATGGTCCTCGTGAAGCCGGGTAGGCTATCGGCCAGGGTAGCCGAGGGACGGGCCCGGAAGTCGCGCAGCCACGGGTCGTCCGTCTCCCGGTAGACGAAAAGGTTGGCCCGCAGCCGGCCGGGCAGCGGAAAGACCGTCAGATAGGCCGTGCGGTCACCTGGATCCTCGCCGAACCAGGTCAGCGCGCCGAGATCGAGAAGCCGTGCATTGCTCGGGGCGAGATCGAACCCGATCGAGATCGACTGGCACCGCCGCACCGTGCGGCGGGCAAGGCCGAAGGTCGCCAGCGTGTCGGCATTGGCACCCGTCGCAAGCACCGTCAGCCGGGCATCGATCGCAGCGCCACCCGCGAGATGCAGTCGTCGGTCCGAGCCGTCGGTTCGCGGCTCCACGTGCACAACTTTGTCGTCGAGCACACGAACGTGCGCAGGAACGAGTCGCCGCAACCTGTTCACGAGGCCGGCGTAGTCGATCCCGAACTCCGTGACGCTGCGACGCTCCGCAAGGCGGCCGCCGCGGCCGATCCAGATGCCGTCGTAGCGGATCGTATCCGGCAGGATCTCGTCCAGCACGCCGGCCTGGCCGAGGGCCTGGAGATGCGTGTGCTCGAGTTTCTCGCACCTGAATTCTGAGCCGCTCGGGCAGACCGGGTCCACCATCGTGACCCGATAGCCCGCCCTGCCCAGCATGACGGCCGCGAGCGACCCGGCCACTCCTCCGCCAACAACCGCGACGTCGGCCATTTCCATCGAATGCCCCTGTGCCTGTGCCGGCAAGGCGCGTCTGCGTTGCCGGCCGGATTTGCTAGCACAAGGCGGATTAAGACCGGACCAATGTCGCGAAAACCATACGCTGCGGTGAAGTATCCGTAAACGCCAGGGCCGGTCGCCACGTGGTTCTAGGCCTTCGTGTGGTCCATTGGCTCCTTCACCAGAAACGCGAAGTCGGCACCTTGCGGCGCCTGCAGCACGCTCTCGCGGAAAAGGCGATCGTAGCCGCGGCTGGGGAGGGGGTGCTTCTGTTTCGCCCATTCGTCGCGACGCTTCTGCAACTCGGCCTCATCGACGAGCAGGTCCAGCCGCCGCTCCTTCACCGACAGCCTGATCAAATCGCCGGTGCGCACGAACGCCAGCGGGCCGCCGATCCAGGATTCCGGCGCGATATGCAGGATGATGGTGCCGTAGGCGGTGCCCGACATGCGCGCGTCCGACATGCGCACCATGTCCTTCACGCCTTTCCTCAAGAGCTTCTTCGGGATGGGCAGGAAGCCCGCTTCCGGCATCGAGGCCGGCGAGGCCGGCCCGACGTTCTGGAGGATGAGGAAATCGTCCTCGGTCACGTCGAGGTCTGGATCGTCGACCCGCTCGTTCATGTCATCGAGGCCGGTGAACACAACCGCGCGGCCGGTCTTCTCGAACAACTCGGGTGTGGCAGCAGAGCGCTTGATGATCGCCCCTTCCGGCGCGAGCGACCCGAACAGCGCGATGAGGCCGCCTTCGGGCTCGATCGGCTCCGCCGAGGTCTTGATCACGCGGCGATCGACCCAGACCGCCTCTTCGGCCTGAAGCCTGTCGCCGAGCGTCTCGCCGGCGACCGTCATGCAGTCGAGATGCAGGAGGGGTTTCAACTCCCGCATCACGGCGCCGATGCCGCCGGCGGCATAGAAGTCCTCCATGTAGAACTCGTTGCCGACCGGCTTCACCGCGGCGAGCACCGGTGTGGTGTCCGACAGCTCGTTGAAGCGGTTGAGGTCGAGGCTGAGGCCCAGGCGCCCGGCGATGGCCGCCAGGTGCACGACGCCGTTGGTCGAGCCACCGAGCGCCAGCAGCACGCGGGTCGCGTTCTCGAGCGACTTCTGCGTGATGATCTGGTCGGGCGTGAGGTTCGAGTGGGCGAGACGGACGGCGGCCGCCCCGGTCGCTTCCGCCGCGCGGATACGGTCGGCATGGACCGCCGGAATGGCGGCCGTGCCGGGCAGCGTCATGCCGAGCGATTCCGCGATCGCGGCCATGGTCGAAGCCGTGCCCATCACCGCGCACGTCCCGGCAGTGGTAACGAGGCGGCCCTCCGCTTCCTCGATCTCTGCCTTCGACATGCGGCCGGCGCGATACTCGACCCAGAACTTGCGGCAGTCAGTACAGGCACCCACCCGGTGCTCCTTGTAGCGGCCCGTCATCTGGGGGCCGCCGATGAGCTGGATCGCGGGCTTTCCCGCGCTCGCGGCGCCCATGAGCTGGGCCGGCACGGTCTTGTCGCAGCCTCCCATCAGCACGACCGCGTCCATGGGCTGCGCGCGAACCATCTCCTCGGTGTCCATGGCCATCAGGTTGCGGAACTTCATCGAGTTCGGCTGGAGGCTCGACTCGTGCACGGAGATGGTCGGGAACTCGAGCGCCAATCCCCCCGCCGACTGGATGCCGCGCTTGATGGCGTCGACCAGCTCGGGGAAATGGCGGTGGCAGGGGTTGAACCGGCTGTAGGTGTTGGCGATGCCGATCACGGGGCGCGACAGCTCGTCCATGGAGTAGCCCATGGAGCGGGCGAAGGCGCGGCGCAGGTACACGGAGAAATCCGGATCGCCATAGTTCTGCAGCCCCCTCAGGTAGCCGCGCGCAGCGCGCTGGCCCGGAGGCAGGCTTTCGCCATTGCCGCTTTTGCTACCGGGCTTCGTCGACCCCGCCTTCGTCTTCTTCGCCATGCGCTTTCCTCCTGCTCGGCCGGGAGGATGCGCCGAGAATTAACGGTTCATCAAGACTTCGATGGAAAGATTCGATTAACCAACCATCTGAGCTCCGGACCCTGAGCCATGCCGGCCAAGGCAGGCGCCGTCGCGCGCCTCACATCCTCGTTGAACGAGGTCAACAACGATACAGGGCGTGCTGCGTTCTGCGGGCCGTTCGTGCTGTCCGCCATCACCGGCTATCCGATCTCGCGCGTCGAGGAGGAGATCCGTGCCTTCCGTGCGCGGGAAACGAACGTGAAATCGATGGTGAAGGGCACGAACACGGAGGAAGTGGCGGCAGCCCTTGCCCGCTTCGGCTATCGCATGGACCTCACGGAAAGCTACATGCACCTTGCCCGCAAGGAACGGCCGAACGTGTGGGGCTGGATGCAGAAGCCGCGCAACGCCTGGGCGCACTACATCCTCGCCATCCACAAGGGCAAGGAAGGCCACTGGGTGCTGATCAAGGGCGTCAAGCTCTGCGACACCTACTCGGAGGGCAAGTGGCAGTTCGTTTGCGACGGGCCGCACAAGGGCGCGCGGATCATGGAGGTGTTCGAGGTGCGCCGCGCGCTGGGCGTGTGACAATGGACGCGGTCACCTGAACATCGTCTGCGGGATCCACAGGATAAGCTGCGGAAAGGCGATCAGGAGGGCGACGTTGAACAGGTCGACGGCGACGAACCAGCCGCAGCCTTTGAAGATGTCCTGCATCGGCACGTCACCGGCGACACCCTTCAGCACATAGACGTTGAGCCCAACGGGCGGCGTGATCAGTCCGATCTCGACCATGCGAACCACCAGAACGCCGAAGACGATCGGGTCGATGCCGAGGGTCTTGATGGTCGGCAGGATGATCGGCACCGTGAGCAGGATCATGCCGATCCCATCGAGAAACATGCCGAGTACCAGATAGAGCACCATGATCCCGATCAGCACGACGATGGGTGGCGCATCGAGGTGCACGATGCTGTCGGCGATAGCGGCCGGCATGCCGGTGAAGCCCAAGAAATGCACATAGATCAGTACGCCTGCGATGATCGCGAAGATCATCGCGGTGGTGCGTGCCGTCTCCACCATCGTCTCGCGGAAATCCGCGATCGAGATGCGCGGCAGTGCGATCAGCAGCGCACCGATCGCGCCGACGCCCGCCGCCTCCGTCGGTGTCGCGATGCCCGTATACATGCTGCCCATGACCAGAAGCATGAGCAGCAGCATGCCCCACACACCCTTGAGAGACACGATCCGCTCGCCCCACGAGGCGCGGGTAATGGGTGGCCCGAGCTCCGGATTGGCCTTGAACCGCGCGAGCAGCATGATCACGTAGCTCGTCGCCTGAAGGAGGCCCGGCAGGATTCCGGCGAGGAGCAGCGCTCCGATCGATTCCTCTGCAATGAAGCCATAGACGACCATCAGCACAGACGGCGGTATCATGATGGCCATGGTGCCGCCGGCTGCCACGCACCCGAGAGCGACCTTGTTGTCGTAGCCGTAGCGCTTGAGCTCCGGGAGTGCGACCCGTCCCATGACGGCGGCCGATGCTGTCGATGCGCCGCAGGCCGCGGCGAACCCGGCGCAGCCGACCACCGTCGAGATTGCAAGCCCGCCCGGCCAATGGCCGAGCCACTGACGTGCTGCCCAGTAGAGGTCACGCGTGATGCCGGCGTAGTAGGCGAAGAAGCCCATCGCGATAAAGAGGGGCAGCACCAGCAGATTGTAGTTGGTGAGGTGTCCGTAGATGGTCTGGGCTGAAAGCGCTGCGGCAGAATCGTATCCACGGAGCGCAAGGAGGCCGAGAAATCCACAGATTGCCGTCGCAAACGCTATCCTGAGCCCCGAGATGAGAAGCAGCGTGAGTGCTGCGAGGGAAATGTAGCCAAGCGTGATGGGATCCATGCGGGAGAGCTCGCTAGCGGGACGGGATCGGCCTTGGGCCTACGACTCCATGTGCATTTCGTGCATGACCTCGACGGGCTCGTCGGGAAACCGGTTCGGTGCAATTTCGGCAAGCGTCTGAAGGAACATGCGAAACGACAGAAGGCCATAACCGAGGCCGATCGCGGCCTGCGAGGGCCACGTCTTGGCGTAGGGCGGCGTCATGGTGACGTCGTCGTAAAGCCAGAGAAGGTACGCCGCCTTGCCGCTGAACCATGAAAGAACCGCACACACGAGCACGCTGATGAGCAGCGTCGCCACGGTCGCTATCCGCCGCCTGCCCGGAGGCATCATCTCGATCACCAGGTCCATGCCGACGTGCGCGCGGGCCCGCTGCGCGTAGGAGACGGCCAGAAACACGATCATCGGCATCAACAGCTCCGACATCTCGAGATGACCGGGAATCGGAGCGTTGAAGACGTATCGCATCACGACTTCGGCGCCGACGAAGGCCATCACGACAAGGATGATCGCGACCGAGCAATAGAGGAGGATCTGCTCGATAACGTATACCGCCGGCTTGATGACGCTGAAGAGGATGGTGGTCGCCGCCATGAGAACAACGACGACGCCGATCAGCGCGAGGAGCTCGTGCACCTGGGCCACCTGTTCGCAGCTTGCTTGAGCATGGCGCTCAGTGCTTGTACTTGGCCACCTCGGCCTTCACGAAATCGAGCATCTGGCGGCCTGGACGCCCCGCCGCTTCCTGCTCTTTGACCCAGTTCTCCCAGATCTCGTTCGCTCCGGCGACAAGCTGGGCGCGCAGCTCCGGCGTGAATTTGTTCACCTCGAGCTTCTCTTTGAAGACGGGAATCCACTTGGCGTCTGCCTCGGCGTAGGCCTTGAGCAGCGCCTTGTTGGCTGCTTCGCGTGCCTCCGGCAGTTTTGCGCGGATCTTCTCGGGAACCCGGTTCCAGGCTTTGAGGGAAACGCCCTGGAAGCACATGAACCCGTTGAGCGCGATGCCCTCCGTGACGTATTTCGAGACTTCATGCAGCTTGTAAGCGCCGAAGCTGTAGGCGTAGGGGAAGCCGAAGCTGTCGATCGTGCCGCGCTCCAGGGCCGTATACGCCTCAGGCGCCGTTACGACGACCGGCACGGCTCCGAATTTCTGCAATGCCTTTGCATTGAGGCCCGAAATGCGGACTTTCACGCCCTTGAAGTCTTCCGGCTTCGCAATCCTGCGATTGCCCATGAACTCGTAGTTCGGCAATGCGGTGGGGCCGAAGTACATCATGCCCCATCGGTCGGCCAATTCCTTCACCGAAAGCGGGTGCGCATAGACGGCTTCGTCGACCTTGATACGATCCTCGAGCTTGCGAGGCGGCAGGAACGGCAACTCCATCACGTTCGTAAGAGGGAATTTGTTGGGAGCGTACCCCGTGCAAATCTGCCCGCCCTCGTAGCCGCCGGAGCGGATCGCCTCGGGCGTCTGCTTCTCAGGACCCAGGGCCGACCCGTACGTGATACGGATCTCGACTTGGCCGCCCGATTCCTTGTTGAAGAAATCGGCCATCGTCTCGATGCCCGCAGTCACCGCTCGCTTCGGTCCGAAGATGTTCCAGTTGAAGACGAGCTTGTCCTGGGCGTTCACTGGCCCAGCAAAGGCAGCAAGGCTGATGGCCATTACCGCCGCCCGCGCCATTGCGCGTGACGTCGCAAGTGTCGCTTCCACGACATCCTCCCTGTTCGTGCCGAATTATTTGCTTGGCTGCGCGTAAGACGGATACGCGCGCCGTCGGCTACAACGGGAGGCTAATCAGCAATTGTCGCTGGATGCAAGGGCCGATTGCCGCGCTAATCGGCAATCGGTGCATCGGGAAACGATAGTTGCTCGCGCGCACGCCACTCGTTCGTGACGTAGTTGATGATGATCGACTTCCTGACGCCCTTGATCTCGCGGGGGTCGAAGCCGTGATAAGTGTCGGTCGAGGGAATGAAGACCATCGCTGCGTTCGGCGCGAACGGCGAGCGCCCGATGTGCCGCTTCTCGACGTCGTAGACGTCGGTGCCGAGGTTGGCGTGGCTCGGGTCCTTCGACAGGTAGAGCAGCATCGTGAACACCTTGACGCCGAGGTCGGTGTGCGGCTCCAGCCAGAAGCCGTTGGTGTCCTGGGCATACTCGAGGCGCAGATAGGTGCCGCCGAGCCTGGTGCCGAAGTGCTTTGCGATGACGTCCGTCACGGTGCGCGACTGGAACGCTTCGGCGAAGTCGCCGACCACGGGATACTTCGCGCGGTTCTCGACGTCGAAATACTTGCGCGTGGCATTGTGCAACTCGCGCTTTCCGGAGATGCCGCCGAGCGCGGGCGCCGGGAAGGGCAGGTCCGTGATCTCGTCCGCGACCTCGGTCGGCAGGCACTTGGTCAGGAACCAGTGCGGATAGGGCTTCGCGTTTTTCTCCGAGGCCGCAATGCTGCTCAGGAGCGTCGCAATGATCGCTTTGGTCTGGGTGGCCATTTTACGCTTCCCCTTGGCTCGGTGCCCGTCGTGACGGGCACGTGAGGCGAGTGTCCGTGCTCGCTATTCACCCCCACTAGCACTCGGGATTTGCCGTGCCCTAGGGGGCAAGGCGTCACGGGGGCGGGGTTGTCACGCGCCAAATGGAAGCATGTGCGGGCCTGCGCAGGCCGATCCCGCGATTGCATTCCGCGCTGATGCAACCCGAGATCCGCCTTGCCCTCGCCTCGAGCATCGGTGACTACTGCGGCTGCGGCGGGGACCGCGATCGACGCTCGCGGACATATGGAACTCTTCCAGGACATCCTGACCAAGGTGACGCTGCCGATCATTGCGCTGGTGGTGATCGGCTATGCTGCCCAGCCGCGCCTCAAGCTCGACATCGCCACCCTCAACCGCGTGCAGGTCTACGTGGTGATGCCGGCGTTCCTGGTGCACTTCCTGTCGAGCGGCAAGCAGCCGATCTCGGTGATCTGGCCGGTTGTCTATTTCGGCTTCGTGCAGTTCCTGATGCTGATCCCGCTCGGGTGGCTGCTGGTGCTGCTGTTCCGGATGCGCCGGTCGCTCGGCCCCATGATGGGTCTCGGCACGGCCTACGCGAACGTCGGCTTCTTCGGCATCCCGGTCACCCAGCTCGCGTTCGGCGACGACTACCTGATCTACCAGTCGGTGCTGACGGCGCTCATGGCGGTGCTGGTGTGCACCGTCGGCGTGGCGCTGCTCGCACCGCGCGGCGGCAGCCCGCTGGCAAAGATCAGGACCGCGTTCGAGACGCCCCTGATCCCGTCCGTGGTCCTCGGTCTCACGCTGCGTGGCTTCCAGATCGAGCTGCCGATCGTCGTCTCGCAACCGATGCAGTTCCTCGGCTCGATCTTCACGCCGCTCGCGCTCTATACGCTCGGCGCGCAGGTCGCCGCCTCGCGCATCGGGCGGATCGAATGGGGGCCGCAATTGCTTATTCTTTTCCTCAAGTTTCTTGTCGCACCGATGCTCACCTGGTGGATCTGCATGGTGATGGGACTGAGCCCCGACCTGACGGCCGTGATCGTGGTTGCCACCTCGACGCCGGTCGGCGTGCTCGTCACCATCTTTGCCGCCGAGTACAAGACCGAGTCCGAGTTCATCTCCACGGCCGTCGTCATCTCGACGGCCCTGTCGCCGGTCTTCGTCACGGCATGGATTTTGGCGGTCCGGCTGTATTAAGCGGCGTCACCGGCCCTTCTCGATCGGCACGCCCGGCTCGTTCTTCGCCTCGCGCAGGACGACGGTCGTCTTCACGCTCGCCACGTTCGGCAGCGGCGTGAGCTGGTCGAGGACGAAGGCCTGGAAGCTCGTCATATCGGGGGCGACGCACTTCAGCATGTAGTCGGCATCGCCCGCCAGCATGTGGGCCTCGCGCACCACGGGCCACGTCAGCAGCCGGTTCTCGAATTCCCTGAGCTCCGGCTCGCCCTGCGCGCGCAGCGTCACCATGGCGAAGGCCGTCACCTCGAAGCCCGTGAGGCCGGCGTCGAGCACCGCATGATAGCCGCGGATGAAGCCGGCTCGCTCCAGGGCCTGGACGCGGCGCAGGCACGGCGGCGGAGAGAGGCCCACGCGCTGGGCGAGCGCCACGTTCGTCAGCCGGCCATCGGTCTGCAGCTCCTTCAGGATGCGCCAATCGGTAGCATCGAGACGTGCGCGCATCGGGGATAGTGCCTCCACGGTAGTTCACGGACATCGAGTCCGGCGCCTGTTCAAGCACGTTGCGGTGCGGCCGTCGAAGACAATTCGGCAGCGTGCTTCGAGGCGTCCGGCCCATCCGTGCAATCGACGAGGGCTCGACAATGGCTCGCCCGCGACCGCTCGCTGGCCTCAAGGCTTGGCTCATCACCGACGACAAGGCCGGCATGAAGGTGCAGGCCCAGGGCGTGGCCGAGGCGCTCGGCGTCGCCTGGGAGCTGAAGCAGGTCGCGCCGAAGGGCGTCTGGCGTCTGGCGGCACCCTACGGTCCGCCCGACCCGCGCGACGGCATCGGGGCCGGCAAGCTGCTCGCCCCACCATGGCCCGACATCGCGATCGCGACCGGCCGCCTGAGCATCCCCTACATCCGCGCGCTCAGGAAGCAGGCCGGCGTCGCGACGTTCACTGTCATCCTGCAAGACCCGAAGACGAGCGCACGTTCCGCCGACCTGATCTGGGTGCCGGAGCACGACCGCCGCCGCGGCGCCAACGTCATCACGACGCTGACGGCACCGCACGGCTTCGCGCCGGAACGCATCGCCGACCTGCGCTGCACCGTGCCCGACTGGCTTGCGGCACTGCCGGGGCCGCGTGTCGCAGTGGTCCTCGGCGGCAAGAACGCCGTCTACAAGTTCACCGAGGCCGACGACGACCGCCTCGAGGCCTCCATCGCGTCGATCGCCCGGCTCGGTGCGAGCTTCATGATCACGCCGTCGCGGCGAAGCCATCAGCGGCTCGTGCGCGCGGTGCTGCGCGCGACGGAGGGCTCCCCGCGCTTCTTCTGGGACGGCACGGGCGAGAACCCGTACCCGGCGTTCCTGGCACATGCCGACGTGTTCGTGGTGACCGGCGACAGCGTCAACATGACGGGCGAGCCGCTGGTCACCGGCCGGCCGGTTTACGTGTTCGAGCCATCGGGGGGCAGCGCCAAGTTCCGCCGGTTCCATGAGTCGCTGCGGCGCTATGGCGCCACACGCGCGCTGCCCGCGGAGGTTATGAGTCTCGCAGGGTGGACATATGAGCCATTGGACTCGGCAGCCGAGATCGCGCGGGAGATCGAGGCACG
>Ga0180220_1002877_pt1 | contig 10537 bp, 10 predicted proteins | sample eDN5th37CBELigBY_FD_151335 | JGI IMG/M metagenome (GOLD analysis project Ga0180220, IMG submission 151335) | Enriched backyard soil microbial communities from Emeryville, California, USA - eDNA 5th pass 37_C BE-Lig BY (version 2) (version 2) | ecosystem: Environmental > Terrestrial > Soil >... | reverse complement strand
CTGATCGCCGCCTCGGGCATCCTCATGACGCTGACGGTCTACTTCGGCATCGCGGGCCTGACCGCCCTTTCGGTGGTCGCGGTGCCGGCCATCGCCGTGCTCGGCAGCTATTCGGTGTGGCTCGCGATCGGCCAGGCCGGAGGGCTGGAGTCCCTGCGCGGCAGCGTTCCCGCGGACCCGTTGCCGATGGAGGCGGCCATCGCCGTGGTGGTGGGTTCCTTCATAAGCGCCGGCACGCTCACCGCCGATTTCGTGCGCTTCGGACGCAGCGCGCGAACGGCCGTGGTGGTGTGCATGGCGGCCTTCTTCGTCGGCAATTCGCTGATGTTCATCTTCGGCGGGGCCGGCGCCGCGGCCACGGGACAGGCCGACGTGAGCGACGTCATGATGATGCAGGGCCTGATCTGGCCCGCTGTCCTGGTGCTGGGCCTGAACATCTGGACCACCAACGACAACGCGCTGTACGCCTCCGGCCTGGGCTTTGCGAACGTCACGGGCCTGCCCAGCCGATTGCTGGCGATGTTCAACGGCCTTGCGGGCACTTTGATGGCCTTGTGGCTGTACCATCATTTCGTGGGCTGGCTGGCCTTTCTGTCAGCCGCCATTCCGCCCATCGGCGGCGTCATCATTGCCGACTACCTGCTGCGCCGCGGGCGCTACCGGCACTACCCCGCCGCCGACGCCGCCGCGGTCAATCCCGCGGCCATCGCAGCCGTGGCGGCGGGCCTCGCCTGCGGCCACTGGCTGCCGGGCATCGTGCCCGTCAATGCCGTTCTCGGCGCGCTGCTCTCCTATCCTTTGCTGATGCGGCTGCGCCGCTGAAAGCCGAAGCCCGCCGCCACGACGAGCAGCACCACGGCCTGGGCCGCCAGCGTCTGCAGCGTGGGATACACGCCCAGTATCTCGATACGCGGCGCGGCCACGGGCAGCACATCGATCCAGCCCGCCTCTTGCAGGGCGGACACGCCTTTGCCCGTGAGCACGATGGCCAGCAGGGCGACCAGGATGGAGGTAAGCGAGAAGAACTTGCCTATCGGCATGCGGGCGCTGGTGCGCAGCAATATCCATGCGATCAGGGCCAGCAGCACCACCGCGGCGCCGAAGCCGGCCAGCAAGGCGGCGCCATTGCCGTCGGTGGCCAGGGCGGAATAGAACAATACGGTCTCGAACACCTCGCGATACACCGCAATGAAGGCCAGGGCGAACAGGCCCCAGGCCGAACGGCGGCGCATCGCGCCCGACACCTTCTGGTGCAGGTAGGCTTGCCAGCGCCCGGCCGCGCTTTTCTGGTGCATCCACAAACCCACGCCCAGCAGCACCACGGCCGCAAGCAGTGAACCGAGGCCCTCTGTGAGCTCGCGGCTGGCGCCGCTGATGGTGACGAGATAGGTTGCCGCCACCCAGGTCAGGGCGCCGGCGACCAGAGCCAGCACCCAGCCCGTATGCACCGCTTTCAGAGCGTCGGGACGGTCGGCCTTTTTCAGGAAGGCGACGATGCCGATGACGATGAGCAGGGCCTCAAGGCCTTCGCGCAGCAATATGGTGAGAGCGCCCAGGAAGGTGGTAAGCGGCGCCGCCTGTGCCTGGCCCAGCTCGGCATCCACCTGGCCGAACAGGCCGTCGAGGCGGCCGGCCACCTGTTCCGCGGCCGCCGCGTCACGCTTCCCGACGGCCGACCGGTAGGCCAGCATGGCGTCCTCCACCTCTGTCAGCAGGCGCGGATTGCGCGCGCCGAGCATGGGTTCGATAGGCTCGAATCCATCCAGATAAGCGGACAAGGCAAGGCTGGAGGCGGACGCGTGCTCGCCTTTTCGCAAGGCCTGAAGGCTTTCGCCCAGACGCTGTCGGGCCAGGGACAGCCCGGACGGATCGCCGGCAGCGGCCACGGACGGCTCGGCGCGAACAAAGGCGGTGAGGTCGCGCGCCGCATCGGGCTCGAACGTGCGCGAGGCTTCGGCCTGGCTGGTGGTGGCGATCGCCTCCAAATCCCCGTACAGCGCCTTGGCCTTGGGATCCTTGTTCCAGAGGTCTTGTCCGCGCTCCCGCATGGCGTCGTCATAAGCCATGCCGCCCGCGAAAAAGGCCAGCGCCCAGCGCTCGTCGTCGGAGAGCTCGGCAAAAGCCGGCATGGATGTGCCCTCGACGCCCTGGGAGATGACCTGGTACAGCGCCAGGACGCTGCGCGACGCGGCGCGCTCGGCGTCGGTGAAGGCGATGGGGGCCGGATCGAGCCCGGCCGCGGCGACTCCGTCTCCGGCGCCCTTGGCGCCATGGCAGGATGCGCACTGCGCCGCATACAGGCGCGCGCCCGCCTGCAGGTCGGGCGCATGAGCCGGCGCGACGGGCATGGGGTAGGCCTTGAGCAGCAAGGCATTGGCCTCATGCGCCAGCTCGGCCACCCGGGCCGCATCCGCTTTGTCCCGCACCGCCTGGCCCAGGTTCTGGACCAGCGCCGCGATCTGATCTTTGGACTCGGTGACGGGCAAGGCCTGCAAGCGTGACGCCGCGGTGTCGGTGAACTCGAGCATCTCGGCATATTCGCCCTCGCTGACGATTTCGCCGCCCTGCACGGCACCGCTATAATCCACCGCCACGTAGTCCAGCAACTGCCACAACTGGCGCGCATCGGCACCTTGTTCGCCTGACTGGGCGTGCGCCAGCGCGCCCGCACATATCATCATCAGGCACGCAAAAAAGCGCGCCGCCCTTACCCCAAGCCCGGCCAGAATCATGATGCTCCGTGAAGTATAGTTGCGTAAACGAGACTTATTCCCGACACTATACCCGAGCCAACTAACTGTCTGCTGAATATGGCCGCAAGGTCCGCGCGGTCTCCGCAGACCTTCGAAAACGGTATCATGGGCTTCATTCGGTCCAAGGCATAATCGGAGCACTCCCACATGGCCCACCAGAACGACAGCGCCAGCCTGGCGCTTTTTTGCGATTTCGAGAACGTGGCGCTGGGCGTGCGCGACGCCCAATACGAGAAGTTCGACATCCAGCTGGTGCTCGAGCGTCTGCTGCTCAAGGGCAACATCGTCGTCAAGAAGGCCTACTGCGACTGGGAACGCTACAAAAGTTTCAAGTCGGCCATGCACGAAGCCAGCTTCGAACTCATCGAGATTCCCCACGTGCGCCAGTCGGGCAAGAACTCCGCCGACATCCGCCTGGTGGTCGATGCGCTGGACCTCTGCTACACCAAGGCGCACGTCGATACTTTCGTCATCATCAGCGGCGACTCCGACTTTTCGCCGCTGGTGTCCAAGCTGCGCGAGAACGCCAAGCAGGTGATCGGCGTCGGCGTCAAGCAATCGACCTCCGACCTGCTGATCGCCAATTGCGACGAGTTCATCTTCTACGACGATCTGGTGCGCCAGACGCGTTCCGCCCGCAAGCCCGCCGCGGCCCCCGAGGCAGCGGCCAAAATCCAGGAATCGAGCGAAGACAAACAACAGAGCCGGCGCGCCGAAGCCATTGCCATCGTGGTCGACACCTTCGAGGCCTTGCTGTCGGAACGCGGCGACAGCGACAAAATCTGGGCCTCGACCCTGAAGCAGGCCATCAAGCGGCGCAGGCCCGACTTCAACGAGTCGTACTACGGCTTCAAGGCTTTTGGCAGCGTGCTGGACGAGGCCCAGGCGCAAGGCCTGCTCGACGTGGGCCGCGACGAAAAGTCGGGGGCGTTCGTTTCGCGCCCCGCCGCCCCGGCCAAGCCGCCCCGAAAAGGACGCAAAGCCAGCAAGGCCGTGAAGAACCCGGATGCCGCCGCGCCCGCGCCCGTCAAGGCGGCCCGCAAGCCGGCCGCCAAAAAGCCGCGATCCGGCCAATAAGTTCAGACGCCGATATCTTCGTTCCAGAGTTCCGGCTTGTCGCGGATGAAGTCGCGCATCATGGCGATGCAATCGGCGTCCTGCAGTACGTCGACCTTCACGCCATGCTCGCGCAGCAGGGCCTCGCCGCCCATGAAGGTCCGGTTCTCGCCCACGATCACGCGGGGAATCCCATAAAGTAGAATGGCGCCGGTGCACATCGGGCAGGGAGACAAGGTGGTGTACAGCACTGATTCGCGATAGACGCTGGCGGGCTGGCGGCCGGCATTTTCCAAAGCGTCCATCTCGCCGTGCAATATGGCGCTGCCCTGCTGCACACGGCGATTATGTCCACGTCCGATGATGCGTCCCTGGTGGACGATGACCGAACCGATGGGGATGCCGCCCTCGGCAAGCCCCTGGCGGGCTTCTTCGACGGCGGCCTGGAGAAAGGTGTCCATTGCGCGTTCCTTTTATTATTGAGCCGCGCCCCTGGAGCTCGATTCGACCGCCTCGAGGGGGCATCCGCGCTTGGGCGGAGCCCCCCGGGCCACGGCCTGTAGACGCTAAACCGTGCGCACGACTTCGGTGCCGGCTTCCGACAATTCCTTCATCAGCGCGTCGCACTGCCTGGGATTGCCGGGATGCAGCACCAAAGACCATTTGCCTTGTTCGGCGGCCTGCCTGACCTTGAGGATGACGATCTGGTGGTCGGGGCGCGCCGTGACGAGGCCACCGATCATCATGCCCGCTATGGTAGCAAAAACGATGATGACGGCCGCGCTGGCCCAGGGCGAAGCCACGATGAAGGGAATGGCCAGGCCGTACAACAGGGCCCAGAACACGATTCCGGCCAACAGGCCGATGGCGCCCAGGATGAGGTGGGCTCGTACGCCCGTGCGGGCGATGCCTTGGCTTTCGGGTTCGAGCTTGCGCGCGAAGCCCTGCTCTTGCGGCGCGATCAACGTCCATTGCGAGGGCTCCAGCCCCGCGCTTCGGCTCAATGAGTCCGCCGCCCCTGAAGCCGCCTCGCGCGTGTCGTAGATGGCGGCGATCTTGGTGGTGGCGCGCTCGCCGAACAATGCCTGCCAGCTCATGGGCACCTCCTATAAGGGAGAGGCCCGCAGGCAGCAATCGCCATGCCCGTCAGGCCGGCAAAGCATCGCGGACCGAAGCGCCGCGAGGCATGAAGCAGCCGATGCGGCGAAGCGCCTTGTCCGCGCGGCGATGCCTTCAGGGATCAGGCCGAGGCGTACATGGCCTTGCCGTCGACCAGGCGCAACCAGCCCTTGGCGATGCGGTAGATGCTCCAGACCAGCACGCCCAGCAGAATGAGATATCCGACCACGACGGCCAGCAGGACGGCGCCCACGATGCCCCACAACAACGAGTACCAGAAGGTGCGGATCTGCCAGCGGAAATGCGACTCGAGCCATGTGCCCCGCGCGTCGCCGACTTTGATGTGCGCGATGATGACGCCCACGACAGCCGTGATGCCGATGAAATAGGCCACGGCCTGCAGCGCGTAGACCACCGTGGCTACTGTTTTCAGGGAGTCCGTCTTGACGGGGCCTCCGTGGCCGGACTCGACGATCTGGACCGGTGTGTCGTTCATGTGCCCGCTTCCTCGCGCTTCGTGCAGCGCATGCGTTGATCTTGCGCGGCAGAATGCCGCAAGCGTAATGCTAGCCGGATTTGCCGTTATATGCCGTTCCGATCTTTATAAGTAAGAAAGCATTCGTTCACTTTAAAAGGCCCCGCCCATAAGCTGGTCGTTCATTCAACTCGTTATCCGATCCCAGACATCATGAACGACAAAGCCTCGAATCCGCTTCGCCCGTCCCGTGCACTGCGCCGCTTTCTTCAGGCGGCCCTGCTGTCCATGGCCGCCGCGCTGCCCGCCCACGGGGCGGACATTTCGCTGCTGAATGTCTCTTACGACCCGACCCGCGAGCTGTATCAGGAATTCAACACCGCCTTCGCCAAGTACTGGCGGGAGAAGACCGGCGACACGGTGCGCATCAAGCAATCGCACGGCGGCTCGGGCAAGCAGGCGCGCACCGTCATCGACGGCATCGCCGCCGACGTCGTCACGCTGGCGCTGGCTCCGGACATCGACGCCATCGCAGAGCGCGGCCTGATCGACAAGGATTGGCAGAAGCGCCTGGCGCACAACAGCTCGCCCTACACCTCGACCATCGTCTTCCTGGTGCGCAAGGGCAACCCCAAGGGCATCAAGGACTGGGACGACCTGCTCAAGCCGGGCGTGTCCGTCATCACGCCCAACCCCAAGACATCGGGCGGCGCGCGCTGGAACTATCTGGCCGCCTGGGGCTATGCGCTCAAGAAGGCGAACGGCGACGAGGCCGCCGCGCGCGACTTCGTGGGCAAGCTGTTCCGCCAGGTGCCCGTCCTGGACTCGGGCGCGCGCGGCTCGACCATCACTTTCGTTGAACGCGGCATAGGCGACGTGCTGCTGGCATGGGAGAACGAAGCCCTGCTGGCCCTGAACGAGCTGGGGCCCGACAAGGTCGAGATCGTTGCGCCGCCCAGCAGCATCCTGGCCGAGCCGCCCGTCGCCGTGGTCGACAAGACGGTGGACCGCCGCAGAACGCGCGACATCGCGCAAGCCTATCTGGAATACCTGTACAGCGACGTCGGCCAGGACATCGCGGGCAGGAACTACTTCCGGCCCACCTCGAAAGAAGTAGGCGCCAAGTACGCCGGCCAGTATCCCGAGGTGGAACTGTTCACCATCGACGATGTGGCGGGAAACTGGGCGCAGGCGCAAGCCAAGCATTTTGCCGACGGGGGCGTGTTCGACCAGATCTACCAGCCCGGCAAGTGAGATGCGGCGCGTCCAGCGGCGCAGGCAAGGCCGGCGATCCACGCATCGCGCCGCGCCTCGGGCGAGAGCCCGTGAACGGGTTTATGCCTATCACGTCTTTGTACATGCGAAGTTAATCGTTCCGTCCGCGGCGCGGCGATGCAACCATAGTGTGCGTCGCGCATCATTTTTCAGTCATCGTCCATGCAGATCGCCCTACCCTTCAGTTTCAGAGACCGGCACCCGGGCCGGGTGCTGCCCGGCTTCGGGCTTACCGGCGGCTTCACCCTGTTCTACCTGTGCCTCATCGTCCTGATTCCGCTCTCGGCCATCTTTCTCAATACCTTCACGATGTCTTGGGAAGGCTTCGTCAAAGCCACCACCAGCGAACGCGTCATGGCTTCCTATCGGCTGAGCTTCGGAGCCGCGCTGATCGCCGCCGCGCTCAACGTCGTCTTCGGCACACTGGTTGCGTGGGTGCTCGAACGCTATGAATTCACGGGCAAGAAGCTGGTCGACGCCCTGGTCGACCTGCCCTTCGCCCTGCCCACCGCGGTGGCCGGCATCGCGCTGACCGCGCTGTATGCGCCCAATGGCTGGATCGGCTCGCAGCTGGAATCCTTGGGACTGAAAGTGGCCTTCACGCCCCTTGGCGTGGTGGTGGCCATGACCTTCATCGGCCTGCCCTTCGTCGTGCGCACCGTGCAGCCGGTGCTGCAGGAAGCCGACCGCGAGTTCGAGGAAGCCGCCGCCAGCCTGGGCGCGAACCGCCTGCAGGTCTTTCTTCGCGTCATCCTGCCGGCCATACTGCCCGCGCTGCTGACCGGCTTTGCGCTGGCCTTTGCGCGCGCCTCGGGCGAATACGGCTCGGTGATATTCATCGCCGGGAATATGCCCATGGTTTCCGAGATCACGCCCTTGCTGATCGTCACTCAGCTCGAACAATATGATTATGCGGGCGCCACCGCCATCGCCATGGTCATGCTGCTGACCGCGTTCATCATGCTACTGGCCATCAATCTGCTGCAGGCCTGGACGCGCCGCCGCGGCCTGGCGGAGGCCTGACATGAGCGGCACGATCACGACTTTGCCGACATTCGCGCCCGCCGCCGGCCGGCTCGAACAGGCGCCGTCGGCGCTGGAAGAACCGCGCTGGGTGCGCTGGCTGCTGACCGCCGCCGCCCTCGCCTTTCTGGCGCTGTTTCTCTTCATGCCCCTGGCGGCCGTCTTTGCCGAGGCGCTGCGCAAGGGATGGAACGCCTACCTGTCCGCCATCGTCGAACCCGATGCGCTGTCGGCCATACGCCTTACCTTGCTGACCGCCGCCATCGCCGTGCCGCTGAACCTGGTCTTCGGCGTCTGCGCCGCCTGGTTCATCGCCAAGTTCGAGTTTCGCGGCAAGAGCCTGCTCATCACTCTGATCGACCTGCCTTTTTCGGTATCGCCGGTCATCTCGGGACTGATCTTCGTGCTGCTGTTCGGCGCCCACGGCTGGCTGGGCCCTTGGCTGCAGGAACACGACATCCGCATCCTGTTCGCCGTGCCGGGCATTGTGCTGGCCACCGTTTTCGTCACCTTCCCCTTCATTGCGCGCGAACTCATTCCCCTGATGCAGTCGCAGGGAACGGAAGAAGAAGAGGCCGCCATCGTGCTGGGCGCCTCGGGGTGGCAGACCTTCCGCCACGTGACCCTGCCCAATATCAAGTGGGGCCTGCTGTATGGCGTCATTCTGTGCAATGCGCGCGCCATGGGCGAGTTCGGCGCGGTGTCGGTGGTGTCGGGCCACATACGCGGCGAAACCAACACCATGCCCCTGCAGGTCGAGATTCTTTACAACGAATACAACTTTGCCGCCGCCTTCGCCGTCGCCTCGCTGCTGGCCCTGCTCGCGCTGGCCACCCTGGCCCTGAAGTCCTACATCGAATGGCGCGACGCCCGCGCGCCGGCGCCGCAACACCGACAGGAGTCCCGACCATGAGTATCGAAGTCCTCAACATCAAGAAGCGCTTCGGCGATTTCGTCGCGCTGGACGATGTCTCCCTCAGTTTTCCGCAAGGCGCGCTGACGGCGCTGCTGGGGCCTTCGGGCTGCGGCAAGACCACCCTGCTGCGCATCATCTCCGGCCTGGCCCAGGCCGACAGCGGACGGGTGCTGCTGGACGGCGAGGACGCCTCGCACCAGCACGTGCGCCAGCGGCAGGTGGGCTTCGTGTTCCAGCACTATGCCCTGTTTCGCCACATGACGGTGTTCGACAACATCGCCTTCGGCCTGCGCATCAAGCCGCGCGGCCAGCGGCCCTCGGCGGCCAGAATCCGCGAACGCGTAAAGCAGCTGCTGGAATTGGTGCAGCTCGACTGGCTGGCCGACCACTACCCCTCCAGCCTGTCGGGCGGACAGCGCCAGCGCATCGCCCTGGCGCGCGCATTGGCCGTCGAGCCGCGCGTGCTGCTGCTGGACGAGCCCTTCGGCGCCCTGGACGCCAAGGTGCGCAAAGAACTGCGCCGCTGGCTGCGCCGCCTGCACGACGAATTGCACGTCACCAGCATCTTCGTCACCCACGACCAGGAAGAGGCCCTGGAAGTGGCCGACCAGGTCGTCGTCATCAACAAGGGGCGCGTCGAACAGGTGGGGCCGCCGGCGCAGGTGTACGACAATCCCGCCTCGCCTTTCGTCTATGGTTTTCTGGGCGACGTGAACCTGTTCACAGGCCGCGTCCACCAGGGAGTGCTGCATGCCGGCCACACCGCCCTGCCGGTGCCCGAGCACGGAGAGGTTCATGATCTGCCCGGTGTGGGCTACGTACGCCCCCACGAGCTGGACGTGGCGCGCTACCGCCCGGGCGAGGAAGGCATCGTCGCCCGGCTGCTGCACGCCAACGCCATCGGGCCGCTGGCCCAGCTGGAGTTCCAACGCGAGGACGGCGCCGGACTGCTGCAGGCGCTGATTCCCAACGAGGCATACCGGGCGCTGGCCCCGCGGACCGGCGACCGGCTGCTGCTCAAGCCACGCCGCCTGGAGGTATTCCTGGAACAAGCCGCCTGAGAAAGTATGCCGGGGCCTTGCCGCCTGATAAAGTAAAGGATGGGCGGCGCACGCCGCCCATCGCCCGTACCAAGAACCCATTCCAGGCGGCATGAAGATTTTTTTCAATATCGTAGGCTGCATCGCCCTGACGCTGGCCGTTGCCGGCATGGCGCTGCCGTTGGTGCCCACCACCCCGTTCCTGCTGCTGGCGGCCGCCTGCTTCATGCGCGGTTCCGAACGCATGTACCGCTGGCTGACCCAGAACCGGGTTTTCGGCCGCTACCTGCTCGACTTTCAGGAAAACAAGGGCGTCACGCTGCGGGTCAAGATCACAGCCATCGCGGCGATGTGGATTTCGCTGCTGTACTCGATGTATTTCCTGCCCCTGCCCGCGCTGCAAATACCCCTGGGGCTGATGGGCCTGGGCGTGACCGCTTACCTGGCCCTCGGCCTGAAGACGCTGCAAAGGCCGAGCCGGCGCGGTTTACGGCAGACCGATGATGAAACGCCGCGCTGAACGTACAGAAAAATATCGTATCATTAGGGCGGTCTTTCTCTCTCACCCGCCGCCACCCGAATGTCGCTGATCCTGATTCTCGTATTGCCGTTCGTTGGCAGCCTGATCGCCGTCGCGCTGCCTGCCAATGCGCGCAATATGGAGGCCTGGCTTTCGGGTGCCATCGCCGTCGCGTGCGCCGTGCTCACGGCCTTGCAGTATCCGCACATCGCCCAGGGCGAGGTCGTGCAGTACTCGGCCCCCTGGATTCCGGGGGCGCTGACCATAGACTTCAATCTGCGCATGGACGGCTATGCCTGGCTGTTCGGCATGCTCATCACCGTGATGGGCGCCCTCATCGTCCTCTACGCGCGCTATTAC
>Ga0180220_1002876_pt1 | contig 10538 bp, 14 predicted proteins | sample eDN5th37CBELigBY_FD_151335 | JGI IMG/M metagenome (GOLD analysis project Ga0180220, IMG submission 151335) | Enriched backyard soil microbial communities from Emeryville, California, USA - eDNA 5th pass 37_C BE-Lig BY (version 2) (version 2) | ecosystem: Environmental > Terrestrial > Soil >... | reverse complement strand
GCCATTACCTTGATCTCCACTGCTTGCTCCTGAGTCAACATTGTCGGTGGCCAAAAAGCCACCATCATTGCCCAGGTGGGTCAGATTTACTCCGACGGGGTGGGTCAGTATTACACCGGCGCTAACAACAATTGCTGTCAATGATCCCGCTGAGCGAGCGCACGATCTACAACTTTGAAAAGCAAGGGAAATTCCCGCGCCGTATTGCACTCAGCAGTCGTAAGGTCGTGTGGGATTTGGCCGAGGTCGAGGCATGGATTGATACATGCAAGCATTCCGGCCCTGCCCCCCGCCCCGGAATGGGGGCCTGAACCGTGGCCATATGTGTGCAGGCGGTGCCCGAGAGTGAGCTGCCTGCCCTTGATTTTGTGCTGCGCGAAACGGGTTACCCGTATGACTAGCAGGCACACCGGTCCCCAGCCGATAGGCGCTGTAATCGGCGACTCCGGCGGCCTGCTTGATCGTATTGAGGCCATGAGGGCGCGGCAGAGGGAGCGAATTGAAGCGGCAGCACTTCCCGGCGAGACATACGAACAGGCTGCTGCTCGCATGCAACGCGAAGCAGACCAAGAACGCCGCCCGGCGGCTCATAGTTCACAACCGACGACCCTTGTGCGCAAACCGCCCAAGGGTGACGGGCAGTCAGATTTCTTCGCTCCAACGCTCTATGACGTAAGCACCCGCGACAGCCGCAGCGTCATGGATGTGGCCGTGTTCCGTCTGTCCAAGAAGGATAAGCGAGCCGGTGAACTAGTCCGTTATGACCTACCGGATGGATACGTGGAAGTATCCGCAGGCGCACACGGTATGGCCTCCGTGTGGGACTACGACATTGTGCTGATGCTGGTGTCCCACCTGACCGAAGCTATGAACCGCTATCGAGAAGGAAAAGGCGACAAGCCGGGGAAAGTATTCCGGCCGCATGTCAGTGACATTCTCAAATTCGCCCGGCGCGGTGACGGTAGCCGTCAGGTTGAAGAGGTGGAGGCCGCGCTAGATCGGTTGCGAGGCACAACCATCAAGACCGTACGCGAAAACGGTAAGTTCCGCACGACGGAGGCCGAAGGGTTGATTGCGCGCTATCGTGTTCTGTCCCGCACGGACACCAAGAGGATCAGCTCGGTCGAGATCGAAGCCCCGGAGTGGATTTACCGCGAGGTGGTCGATGGCAAGCGCCCGGAGGTTCTGACTGTGCACCCGGACTACTTCCTGATCGAGCCGGGCATTGGCCGGTATCTGTATCGGCTTGCGCGAAGGGCCGCTGGGCGTACAGAGGCCAAGTGGAGCTTTGCCACGATTTACGAGCGCAGTGGTTCGACGGGGACGCTCAAGAAGTTCACCGAGAACCTGCGAAAGATCATCACCGCGAATGACCTGCCCGAGTACACATTGACGGAGGAACCCGGACAGAGCGGCCCGCAGCTCATCATGAGGCACCGGAACGTGCAAGCAGATTCTCCCGGTCCCTAATAGACGGTAGATGTATCCATGAGGCCCGATTCCGGGCCTTTGTCGTTTGATTGACGGACAGTTTCCGGACAAAAGACCCAAACTAGTCCCTGTTCCGTCTATTAGGGACCGGCAGCCTGTGGATAGTCCGTCTATTAGGGGCTAATCCCCGTCTATTAGGGACCGGATTCCGTCTATTAGGGGCCAAAACCCGTCTATTAGGGGCCGGGATGTTCTGTAAGATATTGAAATTAAATAGAAATTTGGCAGATTTTCTCTCTAAATCTTTTAAAACTTAATTAAAACTTTAAAACCCGCTCCGGCTGTAAAAGTCGGCGACTGATGGGGCACCTCCCTGCGGGCTTCCCGTCGCTTCGTTCCGTCGAACACACACCACCTCAACCACCTGGTACATCGTGCCGTCTGCGGCATCTGAATGGACACCAAAAGGAAAGGCCTAGGGCGAATGACCCATCGCGCCTACCAGAAGGTCACAGGGGCTGCCAAAAACGCTTTTTAAGGGTGAGGGTGCGCTTAGTGGCGAAAATTGTTCAGGACGCAGCGCAGAGCGTTACAGGGTGTGTAATAGACGGAGGGCGGGCGGAAGGCAAAAAACCCCGCACTGAGGCGGGGTTGTGTGGGGCTGGCCAGCGATCAGCGATTACCGGGCTTCTCTCGCTTCTGGGCTTCCTGTGCGGCTTGGATGGCCATCAACACTTGCTGGTTCAGAGCGGCGTTATTCTTGCTGCCAAGCAGCGGTAGGCGATTCAGCGCCTGTGCCCCGGAAAACATGCGATAGGAAGCTGACAGGGCGAGCGGGCTTACCCGAAGCTGCAAGGCCGTGAACTGGCGATCCAGCTTATCGAGCTGCGGCCCGTAGCCCTTGCTACGCAGCCATCGGCCGAGCGCCCACATGCCGATGGCGAAGGTCGCGGCGATTACTACGAATCCAGCGAACATCAGAATGTCCATCATGGTTATTTCTCCGGTTGGTCGTTGTTCGAGGCCGTGCCCGGCACCTTGAGCGAGGCGAGGCGGCTGGGTGTAGAACTGGCGTCCGAGGCCGGACGGATGACATTGGCTTCCGCTTGTGTAGGTTCCGCGGCTGATTCCGCTCCATTGGCCGGAGCGGCCGAACTTGTATCGTCAGGGACAGGTGGCGGAGATCCTGCGCCAAGAGACAAGGCGTGCGCGTTCTCCATGCCCGGCACTGCCATCGAGGCCATCACGCCAAGCATTTTTGCGCCACCATTGGCCGCTTGCGAAAGGGCGTTGCCGGAGCTGACCACTCCCCCTTTTGGTGTCGCCTGTTGGTCTTTGTCGTCGTTGCTCTGCGCGGCCTTCCCAGCCTGTTTGGCGGCCTGCTGGACGCCGTTGCTGGGTTGCGGAGCAGGCCCGGACGTTACCGCATTGGCAGCGCTTCCGCCGATCCGCGAACCAGTCGACGCGCCGTTAGCCGTCGCAGAGCCGCCGATGCTGGTGCCGACGCTGGATGACGCCACACCGGTCATCGAGCTGCCAGCACCTACTGCCCCGGCAGCACCGCCGCCCCCGGCGAAGCTGGAGTTGATCGCAGCGGCCAGACCGCCACCACCGATGCCACCGGCACCCGCCGCACCTGCACCGGCTGCACCACCACTACCGGCCGTACCGAGAGCACCGGCCGCTGCCGGAGCGGCCGCCCCAGCCGTGGCGATGGTGGCCGCTGCCGCAGCTGCCCCGGCAGCTCCGGCTACTGCCATTCCGCCGATGGCCGAGCCGCCGCCCATCGACGTGCCGCTAATCATGCCGCCGATCAGGTCAGGAATAGTTTTGGTCAGGTAGCAGCACACCAAGGCCAGACCGACCATCGTCATCAACGACGCTTCATCATTGGTGTAGGCTGCTAACCACTGCTTAGCCGATTGCACGATCAGGCCGACAAGCAGTGTCAGAACGAACAGCTTGGCACCGATTGCGATAGTGAAACGCATAGGTGCAATCGCAAAGTCCCGCGTCCATTGCGAGCCACCAAAGCCAAAGAACAGTACGGATGCGTTGATGATCACGTAGGACTCTACGAGCGTCACAAACATGAACGCGGCGATGAAGGCGAAGCACGCCAATACCAGCACCGCGCATACAGCGATCAACAGTCCCTTGGCCGGAGAAAACACTGAAATGCCCTCCACCATTGTGCGACCAAAATCCAGCGCAACTGCAAGCATATCGCCGGGTTCTAGTGCACGACCGAGACCGCTCGCCGATGCTGCTGCATCGCGGAAGCTATCGACAATGGCTGTCGACCACTCCACCGAGTACTGCATGACCGCAAGGAAGAAACCTATCACCAGCACGAAGCGCAGCAACTCGCCGACAATCTCACCGAAATCGGCTTGCTTCATGACCAGAGGCATGAACGTCCAGACGAACTGGATAGAGGCCAGCAGCCAGAACAGTCTGATGGCGTAGTCATACAGCTTCCCTGACCACTGGTGCGACTGCTGCAAAACGAGGTCGAGTAAGCCCTGAACCGATGTATCGGCATGGGAAAGGTCGGTCGCGGCGATTGCATCACCGCCCATGAACACACCCGCCAAGGCGAGGAACAACAATAGACGACGGTTCATAGCTAGTACCCCTTGACGCCGCCGCGAGTGTTCGGGCGCGCCTCAAACGAGGCATCAGCGTCACGCTGTTGCCGTTGCTGCTCCGCCACCACCGTACATCCGCTGTTACTTTGAACCACCACGGTGACCACGGAACCGGCCAGCGCGGACCCGACGCACATCAAGGCGATGAGCCATTTCGAAATAGTCATTCTCAGTACCCCTTCACGCCGCCGCGTGTGTTTTTGCGCGCTTCAAACTGCTGTTCGGCGGCTTCGCTGGCAGCCTTCCGGTCGCCCTGCTGAGCCATGAAGTTGCCCTGCATGTTGATTTGCGTGGCCAGCAGATCGCGCAGCTTCTGGAGCTGCTGCACGTTCTGCGAGGCAATTTCGTTGCCCGCCTGAATCGCTTGCATCCGGCCCACGGCCGATTGCGAGCGAGCCACCATGCGGTCTAGCTGCGCGTCCTCAGACTCAAAGGTGCTGGTATTGAGGCTCGCCGCTTCCAGCGCTGTTCTCACGTTGTCGCGGCCCTGTTCTGACCACTTTTTGTACCGATCCCGCGCCGGGACCTCTGCCGAGTTCGCCGCTTGATTCAGGTAGGACTCGAAGCCGGGAAACGCCGTGTTGAACTGCGCATCCATGTTCTGGATTTGGCGGCCCAAGGCCTGCGAGCGGTTGTAGATGTTCACCACGCTTTTCAGGTCGGCCGCGATGCTGCCGAACATCGAATCTGGCAAGCCCGTGCCCTGCGTGACCATGTTTTGGTACTGCTGAATCTGCGTGCTCAGTTGCTCGGCAGTGTTCAGCGCGGTGCTGACGGCCTCGGCGTACTCGAACATTTGCTGATAGAACGTCGAGCAGTTCGAGCAGTAGATGGCGTAAGCCGGGGCCGGTGCCATGTAGAGACTTACACCAAGACCCGTGCTTGCCATTGCCAGCACTAGCGCCGCGCCTCTGCCGAGTTTTCGGGCAGCGCCCGCTGCCGATTTTCTCGATTCTCTTTCCATACCGAATACCTCATTTTGTCATCATCCGAGGTTTGATTATTGACCGATATGGGACGGTTTTAAATATGCGGATAATCTTGCATCCGCATAGAATTCAATGGTTTGTGTCCGTAAACTGTCCGTCAATCATGATGAAGGCAGCTCCCAACACTCTGATTTTAAACGGGCGTTTCTTGGCGTATGGAAGGGGCGCGACTGTCCGCTTTTATACGTTTTACGGACAAAAAAATGCCCACCGAAGTGGGCTTTTGATCGGGCGGTGGAGGCGGGTTAATGCGTCACGAAATAGGGGTTCTGCGCACGGTACCGGCCCCGCTCCGGTTCTGGGATGTGTAGCGTTTCAAGGTTCCACTCTTCGAGTGAAGAAGCCAACTCGGCCGCAATGCGCTGGGCTTCCATAACGCTCTTGCTACGCCGCCCGCTGGCTCGACCGAGGCACGCTTGCAGTTCGTTGAGTTGTTTGGCCAAAACGCTGATGCGGTGAGCTGTCTTCATGATCAATTCCCCTTGCTGATCCTTTCCACGATTCTATCGAATTCTTCCCGGACCTGCTCGTCCGTCAGCTCAAGATTAACCAATCCAGATTTTATTGCAATTCTTCCGATTCTTTCCGCAGCCTCATTGTCGAGTTTTGCCAACCTAGCCTTTGCCATTTCAAGCTCCGAAATGGCGTCGGAACGGCGCTCTGCGAGGGTTTTTCGTGCCATGACTACTCCGTTGTTTTCTGATGATTGAGCTTTGAAAAAAGCGTGTGAACGGGGCTATGTTCTCATCCGAGTCGAACAATTTACAAGGCGTAGATTTCGGCTGGCGGGGAAGATGGTCATTCAAAATCTCTCCCTTTTGATGTCAGACCATCCATGATGATGATGAACTCAAACGTAAACGCGATTATGTGCGAATGTACGCGATTCTATGCGATTACAAGAATTGATTAATGCGACGCTGCGCGAATGTGTGCGAATTAGCGCGAATGTACGCGATTGCACCATATTCTACTGGCCATTCTGTTCCGGTCGCATAAAATCGCACAGGAGTAGCAGGCAGGATGTGTGTTGTAGGCCTACGCTGCTACGCAGCTAGGGCCTCCACCACCGCCCCTTACTCGCCTGCGGCTCGACGGCATCCTGCTCTGCGAGGCTGACAGTCGCTGCCGCGACCCACTAATCACGCCGTGGAGGTTTCGATGAAAGACGACAAGGCACCAAAGGGAGAAGCTGACCGGCCGCGCCGTCAGGTGCCCCCTATCAAGGTTTGGGTGACTGATGACGAGAAAGCGGAATTAACCCGCCGAGCGGATTCGTCCGGATTGTCCTGTGCGGCGTTCCTAAGGGCTGTTGGACTAAACCAACCGATAGGTTCACGGGCCGACTTGGAAGCGGTGCGCGAGCTGGTGAAGCTGAATGGCGATCTTGGCCGGGTAGCTGGTCTATTGAAACTCTGGCTTGCGGAAAAGCGCGGTCAAGGTGCAAAACCCATAGACGTCGAGCGGATGATGATCGATTTCCGCGAATTGCAGGCAGGAATTCGAGAGAAGATGAGTGCTATCGTCTTTACCCGGAAATGACAAACGGCCCATGCGGGCCGTTTCGGTTTTTCTCTTTTGGTGCTTATTCGAGGATGGCCGGGTCGGTGCGGCCCCTTGGTGGTGCTGCTTCGTGGAGGCGACAAGAGCAGTCAGGAACGGGACATTGCCCTAGCCAAGTCCATTGCAGCGCAGTGGAAGGAGTGACCACGATGGAAGTCAAATTCAGCCGCTACGATACGGCGGATTATCTCAAGACCGAGGACGATATTGCGGCCTATCTCGATTCCGTGATGGAGGACGGTGCCCCCGCGCTGATCGCAGCAGCGCTAGGAGACTTGGCCCGTGCCCGCAACCTTAGCCAGCTTGCCCGCGACGTGGGAATGAGCCGCCAAGGGCTGGACAAGGCCCTTTCAGGCGATGGCGACCCGAGCTTCGCAACCGTGGTGAAAGTCGCCCAAGCGCTTGGCCTGCGGCTCACCTTCAAGCCGATAGTAATTGCCCGGAACTGATAGTTGGTTTTTTTATTAATGGCCAATTTACAGCCATAACTGGGAGAGGCTAGACGGCTCTGTGCGGCCGCTTATGGCTTGTCTGATCTTTGATGCTGGCTGCCAGCGCGGCGAGGCGCTGCGGGTCGCGTGTTTCGCACTCCCAAATTACCAAGGCCGTCCATCCAGCGGCGGCCAGCTCGACCAGGTGGCGCGCGTCACGCGCCACGTTCCCATCCAGCTTCCGATTCCAATAGTCCGGCCGCGACTTTGGCCGGTCGGCCGCCTTGCAGCCGGGATGCTGATGCCAGAAACACCCATGCACGAACAGCGCCACGCGGCGGCTTGGAAACACCAGATCAGGAACGCCGGGAAGGTGCCGGTCATGGAGCCGGAAGCGCAGGCCGGCGGCGTGGAGAAAACGCCGCACGACCATTTCCGGGGCGGTGTCGCGGGAACGCACAGCCCGCATAGTGCGGCTGCGCTGCTCCGGCGTTTCGCTCATTGGCGAAATTCGATTTTCAGGCTTGGGTCCGTTTCGACTTCTTCCACGATCTCGTTATAGCGCGTTACCACGTCGCCCACGGCCACGCGTCGGCCTTCGGCCGCGAACTTGCCCAGCTCGTAGAGGTTCAGGGCTACGAACTGTTCAACCTCGAAAACGTCGATGCGTTCGCCCAGGCCGGCATTCTCGGCCAGCCCTTCGGCAACCGTCAGCCCTCGTGCTGTCGTGACGATGATCGGTCGGTGGCCGTCGTCGATGTTGTCGCGGCAGCGGCCAATGACCGCCTCGCCGGGTGCCGTGGTGACGTGGATAGCCACGTCGCCAATGAAGAAATCGCCATTGCGGCCGGTTTGGGCGTCAGACGTGGAAAAGCTGTTGTGCTCGAAGTTGCCGACGCCAAGGGCGCAATCGAGTTTGGCCCCTACCAAGTGTTGCAGCACTGCGCCAGCATACTGCATCCCTGGCGTGTTACGCTGCCGTTCTTCGGCTTGGACAATCATGTCGCGCACCAGAGTTCGTAGGCTGCGCGAGGCGTCCAGGCGAATCTTGAAGGGCTTGGCCGAAAAGAACTCATGCACGCGCTCAATCCAGAACGCTTCCACGGCATCGAGATCGACCGCGCCGCCGGCGGCCAGTTCGTTGAGGAAGGCCACATATTCGCGCATGTTGCTGATGCTGCCTCGACTGGTGCGCCCGCCTTCAGCGGCTAAAACGCGGGTGATGCCGTGGCGGTTCAGAACTGCTTGCACCGCGCCACGGCCCAGGCCGAGAACCTGGCCGCCTGCTTCGGTCAGCAGCTCGTCCTGGTTGAGCGGCAGACCCTTCCGGGCGTGCTGCGTGACGACCAGCGCAACGCATAGCGGGCCTTTGCGGTTGAATTTCCGATCTTTGTTGAAGTCCCGCAGAGCCGTTACCAAATCCGTCATTACGCTGCCTTCTTTTCGACCGCAAGGGCCGCCGCTAACAGCGGTTCTAGGATGTGTTCGGCCAGGAAGCGCACGACCGGCACGGCCACGCCATCGCCAGCCAGGTGATAAGCGTCGTTGTAGTTCTTGGGCAGCGCGTAGGTGTCCGGCAGGCCCATGAGGCGGGCCGCTTCACGCGGCGACAGCAGACGCGAACGAACGCGCTTGCCCTCGATCACCATAATGGTTTGGCGGCTTGAACCGCCGGTAGGCGTGCGCAGGCAACCGGCCACGTCATCGAAACGAATTTCAGCGCGTTGCACCTTTTCGCCATTCGGGCCATCGGCGCGGGTGCGCTTGTAGATCGTGCCCACCTGGCGGATGCCGGCTTTCTTGGCTGCCTCGACTTTCGCCAGGTTGAGCGGGTTCATCATGCCGAGCAGCTTCTTCGTTTCGGCGGTCGTGTGCCAAGTGACGCCGTGCGGCTCATCTTCCACGAGGTCGGCAAAGATCGACGAGCGGGCCGGTGGTGCCGGCAGGTGCCACCACTCCCAAGAGCTTTGCGCACGCTTGGAGAGCTTGCCGTAAGCCTCGACCAGCGCGGAAGGATGCCATTCCCCTTCCGGGCCGTTGGCGATCAGGGCGCGGGGAATCGGCGAGGATTTGCGCACGGCGATGATGAACAGACGCGGGCGGGACTGTGGCAGGAAATGAACGGCGTTAATGACCACGGCACCGAACCGATAGCCGTTGTTCGACAGGGCCGAACTAATCGCGGCAAAGTCCTTGCCATCGTGCGAGCTAAGGGCACCGCACACGTTTTCCAGCACGACCAGGCGCGGCGCTCGATCTTCATCGCCCAAGGCTTTGATCAGCTTCCAGAACGGCCAGAAGGTGCCAGAGCGGTCGCCCTTGAGACCGGCACCGGCACCGGCCAGGGAAAGGTCTTGGCAAGGGAACGAGGCCCAGGCCAGGTCAGCGCCGACTGGCAGGTCGGCAGTAGTCAGCGCAGCGACGTCGCCGACGCGTAGATGTTCGCCCCCCCAATTCGCGGCGTAGCTGGCCGCCTTCTTCGGGTCGAAGTCGTTGGCGAACAGGCATTGCCAGTCAGGGCCAAGACCGGCGCGGGCCATGCCGCCGCCGGCAAAAAATTCGTAGAAATCAGCCATTGGCTCCCCCTGCGCCTTGCGGGCGCGATAACGAAGCGAGACGCGTCAAGCGTTCCGTCACGGCTTCGGTAATCCAAGTATTGCGAGATACGTTGCCGGCCCTGCGCGAGCATTCGGCATCAATGGCTTCCAGCACCTCAGGAGAGAGGCGCAGATTGATGCGCTCTAGCGCACGAGAACGCGAATCTTTACGGTCGGCTTTCATAGGCGCCATTGTGGCGCCATCTTGGCGCACAGCCAAGAGCATTTTATGCCATTTTTGGATTGTGCAATCCAACAACGTTCCTGCGGCAGAAGTTCTACAGTGGATAGGGCGGCCAAGAGTGACGGATAAGGCGCTATCCGCATAGGGGCGGCATTCCATCTCTGTGCGGATAGGTGAACATCCGATGCGCGGATGCTTTTGTATCCGCAGCTCATGGCCGTGCTGAAATTGTCTTGGAATGGCGCATATTCTACTGTGCTACCAGCAAGGAGGGCGGTGCCAAATGAAAGACAGATCGCATGATGCGGCGATGGCCGAGCACTTCCGCGCCGATCCGACCTATGCAGCGGAGCTGCTGGCCGAAGTCCGCCGCGACGGCAACCCGGCCGAACTGGCCATTCTGTTGCGGCAGATGACCACGGCCTCGGCAGGTGATGAGAGATCGGATGAAGCCGATACAGAGCGCGCTCTACCTCTCTGATTTGAATATGGTATTTTTCATGGTTCGTCAAATAGTAATAGTGGCAGGCTATTGATTTATATGGATATTTTCTGGTAATTTATAATTGAGTGGGAGTGAATTGACGTCCTTTTGAGCTTATCGCCAGTTATCGAAAATTGACCGTAAGGCTTTGATTTAAAAAGAAGATCAAAGTGTTCGCTATCGGTGGCTATCATCGGCCAGCGAAGCA
>Ga0180220_1002873_pt1 | contig 10546 bp, 9 predicted proteins | sample eDN5th37CBELigBY_FD_151335 | JGI IMG/M metagenome (GOLD analysis project Ga0180220, IMG submission 151335) | Enriched backyard soil microbial communities from Emeryville, California, USA - eDNA 5th pass 37_C BE-Lig BY (version 2) (version 2) | ecosystem: Environmental > Terrestrial > Soil >... | reverse complement strand
CAACCGCGCGGGTGGACCGGACAACATCACCGCGGTCGTGGTCAGGTTCGACTGATGCCGCCGATCCCCCGCCCCGCACTGATCATCGCGGGCCTGATCCTGCTCGCGAGCCTCGCAGTGTCCATACCCCGCCAGTGGCGAACCGCCGCCGTGAACTCGCGGGTGGCAGCGGTACGCGCGATGCTCGATTCGCTGCGCGCGGAGATCAGATCCTGCATTGTCGAGCTGGATGTGCGACAGGCCGCCTTCGAGGAGATCGACCGTCACGTCGACTCGTTGCGGGCGCTGGTCGATTCGTACGAGTCACCCGAGGGGACCGTGGAGGCGGCAGACTACGGCGCCTACCTGGAAGCTTTCGACGCGTACAACGCCGCGATCGCCGAATGGACCTCCCGGGCGGACTCGCTCCGGGCCGGGTCGACCGCGTGCCGCGAGATCACCGACAGGCACAATGCAATTGCCGATTCGGCGACGGCCGCATTCAGGGAAGCCGACTGAGGGTCGCTCAACCGAGCAGGGGAACGTGGTCCTCGAGGCGGCGCCGGACCTCGTGTTCCGACTTCGTCGCGAGGCTGGCCAGCGCCGCCGGCTCGACCGAACGGCGGTCCGGCCAGGTGAAGAGGCGCAGCACTCGCGCCGTGCGGTACAACTCGTCGGCCACCTGCGGAAGACCGATGAGGCCCGCTCGCCCGCCCGGCCCCACCCTCACCACCTCGCCGTGCTGGAACCGGACGAGCAGGTCCAGCCCGAACATGCGCGACTTCTCCGGATAGTCCAGGAACGCGGAGCCCGGCTGGAGCCCGAGCTCCTCCGCCACCCGATCCTCGACCCGACGCTTGAACGCGGTGTCCAGCGTCAGCCACTCCCCGACGTCCAGCCCATCCAGCTCGGCGGCGACGACCTCCGCCGCGCGCTTCGGCAGCCGGCGTCGGCGCAGCGCCCGCACCCAGGCGCCGACTCGTTCCGCGCCTGACGGAGCCTCCCGCTCGGCGCCTTCGGCCCTGGCCTCGAGCAGGAAGAGGATCGATTCGTCGGTCCGGCCGACCAGCTCGTCCCCGTCGAGGAGCCCCGCTTCCAGCGCGTCGGCGACCATGCGCTTGTACATGACGGTCGCGGCACGGACCGCGTGGTGCCAGTACACGTTCCGAAACATCTGGTACTTGGCGAAGAGGAGCGACTCGAGCGCCGCCACCCCTTTCTCCCCGACTCCTACCTCGAGCCGGCCGGTCTCCGGGTCCTGCACGATGTCCAGGGCGTGGAGCAGCCGGTCCACGTCCACCTCGCCGTACGGCACCCCGCAGAAGCGGGCGTCCCGCTTGAGGTACTCGATCTTGTCCAGATCGAGGCTTCCGCTGACCAGTCCCTGGAGCGGCGAGTCGGACCGGCCGCGGACCAGCGCTTCGATCCGTTCCCACGCGTTTTCCGCGACCTCGCCGAGCGCCGCGCGGATCTCGGGATCGACGAGAAACCGGCCGACGAGCGCTTCGTGGTGGCCGGGGATGCGCGACGCGTCAAGCTCCTCGAGGGCATGCGAAAAGGGGTAGTGACCGACGTCGTGGAGCAGCCCCGCGAGGGGGATCAGTCGCCGTTCGACCGGGTCGACGCCAGCGCCGTCGAGCCGATCGCCCAGCGCGTCGATCGTCCGGGTCGCGAGGTGGTAGACGCCGAGGGCGTGGTCGAAACGCGTGTGCGTGGCGCCAGGATAAACGAGATGGGCGAGGCCGAGCTGCTTGATGTAGCGCAGGCGCTGGAAGGCATCCGCATCGACGACGCGCATGGCGACCGGATCAATGCGGATCGTGTCCCAGAGCGGGTCCCGGATCACCGCGAATGCGCTGCCTCGCTCCTTGCCCCTCATCCGGAGTCCGCCGCGTTATGGCCCCGCCGCCCGCACGTCGGCGGAGACCTCGGAAGCGAATTTCTCGAAGTTCTTGCGGAACATCCCGGCAAGGCGGGCCGCCTGCTCGTCATACGCGTCTGGATCCGCCCAGGTGTTCCGCGGCTGGAGCACGTCGTCGGGCACGTCGGGTACGTGCTCCGGGATGTGCAGCCCGAAGACTGGATCGGGGCGAGTCGACACGCCGTCCAGGCGGCCGGCGAGCGCCGCGCTGATCATGGCGCGGGTGTACGCCAGCCGGATGCGGGTGCCTGTTCCATAGGGCCCGCCAGTCCACCCCGTGTTGACCAACCAGCAGGTCGCACGGTGCTGCTCCAGCCGTTCCTTCAGGAGCTGCGCGTAGACTGTGGGCGGGAGCGCGAGGAACGGCGCGCCGAAACAGGCGCTGAACGTGGCGGTCGGCTCTTTGACGCCCGCCTCGGTGCCCGCCACCTTCGCCGTGTATCCGGACAGGAACTGATACATCGCCTGCTCCGGCGTCAGCCGCGAGATCGGCGGCAGTACGCCGAACGCGTCCGCCGTCAGGAAGATCACGTTGCGCGGATGCATCCCCCGCCCGTCCGGAACGGCGCCGGAAATGTACGAGATCGGATAGGACGCCCGGGTGTTCTCGGTGATCGATGCGTCAGCGAAGTCGACCTGGCGGGTCACCGGATCGACGACGACGTTCTCGAGGATCGTGCCGAACCGGCGAGTGGCGGCGTGGATCAGCGGTTCCGCCGACGCGGAAAGCCCGATGACCTTGGCGTAGTTGCCGCCCTCGAAATTGAAGACGCCGCTCTCGGACCAGCCGTGCTCGTCGTCGCCGATCAGGTGGCGGTTGGGGTCGGCGGACAACGTAGTCTTCCCCGTGCCGGAGAGGCCGAAGAAGAGCGCGACGTCGCCGGCATCCCCGACATTCGCCGAGCAGTGCATCGAGAGCACGCCCTGCAGCGGGAGCAGATAGTTCAGTACCGTGAAGATCGACTTCTTGATCTCACCGGCGTAGGCCGTCCCGCCGATGAGCACTTCGCGCTTCGCGAAGTTGAGCACGATGAAGATCTCGCGCCGCGTGCCGTGCCTGGCCGGGTCGGCGCGGAACCCCGGGGAGTGGAGGAGCGTGAACCCCGTGCCGGCTACGGCGCCGTCCGACTCCGGCACGATGAACATGTTCCGGGCGAAGAGCGAGTGCCACGCGCTGGTCGTGATCACGCGCACGGGCAGGCGGTAGTCGGGGTCGGCACCCGCCCAGACGTCCTGCACGAACAGCTCGCGCCCGGCCAGGTCCTCGATGAGGTCCGCGCGCAGCCTCTCGAAGTGCTCCGGCGAGAGACGCCTGTTGACTTCACCCCACCAGACGTTCTTACTGCTCTCGGGCTCGTCGACAATGTATTTGTCTTCCGCCGCGCGCCCGGTGAACAGTCCGGTACGCGCCGCCAGCGCACCGTGCTCCGTGAGCAACGCTTCGTTGCGCCGAATGGCGCGCTCGCACAGCTCCGCGGGGACGAGGTCCCGGTGGACCGCCTGGCGCGGCCGCAGGCCATGCGCTTCGAGATCGTGTCGTGTTGTCACGTTGGAAGAACGGTGCCTTTCTCGAGACTATCGCCGGACCGGGTCGGCTGGTAACGTTATGATGACCATCAGCGAAGTCAAGCAAGGGGCGCACCGCAGTGATGCCCCGGCCGGCGCACCGTAACGCAGCGGAACACGACGGTGTGGCGGCGGGGTAGCTGGTCGTAGCCGTACGTCGAGCAGGAACCACGTGACTCCGAAACCCGCGTCCGTCCTGATCCCGGTCCTCTGCCTCGGGTTCGCGCTGGCGGGCTCGCCGCGCGATCTGGCGGCGCGCACCCAGTCGCCGGCAGCGGCATCGCCCGATTCGTCCATGGCGCCGTGCGCGACGGGTCCGATTTCCTTCATCTTCGTGGACAACCGCTCGATCTTCGACACCACCGATCCCGAGCTCGACGACCGCTTCCGACCGCTCTACCAGCTCGCGAACACCCTCCACGTCACGACCGACGCCTCGGTAATCCGGCGGGAGCTGCTCTTCCGCGAGGGCGACTGCTACGATGAGGCGCGCCTCGCAGAGTCCGAGCGGCTGCTTCGCGGTCTCGACTTCCTTGCGCAGGTCGACATCTACGGAATTCCCCAGGAGGACGGCAGCTATCACGTCGTCGTCGACACGCAGGACGAGTGGAGCACGCGGGCGAGGGTCAAGGTCGGTGTGCGCGATCGCCGGCCGGAGCTCCGCGGCGCACGTCTCCGCGAGTCCAACCTGGTCGGCACGGGCCAGGCCGCAGAGCTGTTCTACCTCGAGGAGGAAGAGGTCCGCGAGTACGGGCTCCAGTTCATGTCACCGCAACTGCTGGGGACTCGCCTCGACTTCCTGGCGCGCATCGCGCGCACCCGGGACGGCACGAGCATGGACCAGGTGCTCGCCTATCCGTTCGTCGGCGAGTACGGCCGCTGGGCGTTCCGGCAGGCGCTCCGTTCGCGCACCGACGTCTACAACTACGTGGTCGGGTCGGAGCCCGACCTGCGACTTCTCGTTCCGGTCCGGCAGTACGCCGGCGAGTTGATCGCACTCCGCCGTTTCGGTGAGCCCGGAAGGTTGTTGACCCTCGGTGGCGGAATCACCTTCCAGGAGCTGCATTACTCGGATCCGCCACGCGAGGTGTTCGCCAGTGACTACAGCGCCGCAGCGGCCAGCGACGCGGCGCGTCTCGATCTGGTTACAGGTCAACGGCACCCCGTCGACAATGTGCGCGCGGTAGTCATGATCGGGGTGCGTCGTGTCGGCTGGGTGCAGCGGCGAGGGCTGGACACCGTGCGCGGGCTCCAGGACGTGGCCCTCGGCCGCCAGATCCAGCTCACGCTCGGGCGGACCATCCCCGGGCTAAGCCGGGACGAAGACGTCTTTGCCGCGCTGTCGCTTGCGGGTGCAACCGAAGTCCGCTCCTTGCTGCTTACCGGCCAGCTCTGGGCCGATGCACGCCGCGACCTGCGCGCGCCGGCGCAGATCACGGCCTGGGAGGACCTCACGGCGGATGCCGAGTTGCGGGCCTACCTGCGTCTGGGCGGCCCCTCCACGAACACGCTCGTGTTCTCGGCCGAAGGCACCGGCGCATGGCACACGCGCACGCCCTTCCAGCTCACACTCGGCGGCAGGGACGGGATTCACGGCTACGCGCAGGACCGTTTCCCCGGCGGCCGCCGCGTCGTGGTCACCCTCGAAGACCGCGTCTATTTCGGTTCCATACTCGCCGGACTGGCCGATCTCGGTGCGTCCGTGTTCGCCGACGCGGGGCGAGTGTGGGCCGGCGACGTGCCTTTCGGTCAGGACTCCGGATGGCGCGCCTCCATCGGCGTCGGGCTGCGGGGCGCGTTCCCGTCCGGGAGCCGGAAGACGTACCGCCTCGACCTCGCCATCCCCATCGAGCGCGGACCCCAATGGGACGGGTTGCGTGTCACTCTCTCGATGAACGACGGTCGTGGCCTCGGCGTCGGCTCGGTCAGCTCGGCCTCCAGGCTGGCCGGCGCGCGATACGAAGTCCAGTCGCTCGAATTCCTCCGCCTCCCGGACTGACCGATCGGCGACCCGTCTCCGACTCGTCGTTCCGCGCACATTCCGTCGCCAACACCTTCCCCTGTTCGGCTCCGGATGGCTACGCCATCTTGAGCGGATGTCCAGCGATCTGACCTGCTATACCGCCCGCTGGGTGCTCCCGGTGACGTCACCGCCGATCCGCGATGGTGCCGTCGTCGTCGCCGGCGATGGCACGATTGCCGACGTGTGTCCCGCCGCCGACGCGCCTCCGCACGCCCGGGTCGAAGCTCTGGGCGACGTCGCCCTCATCCCCGGCCTGGTCAACGTCCACGCCCATCCGGAGCTGACGCCGTTTCGCGGCCTCCTCGAAGATCGGCCATTCAACTGGTGGATCCCCGACCTGGTCCGGCTGAAGCGCGCGGCCGCGCTCTCGCAGGAAGATTACGAGGTTGCCGCGCTGTGGGCGTGCGCGGAAGCGCTCGCGAATGGGATCACCACGCTCGCGGCCACCGAGGATTCCGCCGCCGCGCTGCACGCGATGATCGTGGCGAAGATGCGCGGCATCGTGTACCAGGAGGTGTTCGGCCCGGCGCCCGACGACGCCGGCGTCGCCGTTGCCCGCCTCGCCCGCAAGGTGGCAGCGCTTCGGACACGCGAAACATCGCTGGTCCGGATCGGCGTGTCGCCGCACGCGCCCTACACGGTTTCCGACGAGCTGTATCGGCGAACCGCCGGGCTGGCGCTGGCGGAAGCGCTACCGATCGCGGTACACGCCGCGGAGGCGGAGGTCGAAGCGCTGCTGGTGCGCGATGCCCGGGGGCCGTTCGCGGACGCGCTCCGCGCCCGAGGCATCCCGGTCCACCCGCGCGCCCGCTCGACCATCGCGCTGCTGGAGGAGACCGGCGTCCTCGCGGCGAGGCCGCTGGTGATCCACGCGATTCGGGTCGACGAGGAGGACATCGCGGCGCTGTCAGTGGCTGGCGCCCCGGTCGCACACTGTCCAATCGCCAATGCGCGGCTCGGACACGGCATCGCGCCAGTCCTGGATATGCTGGAAGCGGGGATCACCGTCGGGCTCGGCACGGACTCCGTCGCGAGCAACAACCGGCTGGACCTGCTCGAGGAGGCGCGCGCGGCACAGCTCTTCCAGCGCGCCCGCACGGGATCGGCGGATACCCTGGGCGCGGAACGGCTGCTCCGCATGGCAACTCTCGATGGCGCACGCGCACTCGGCCTCGACGACCGGATCGGTTCGCTGGAGCCGGGGAAGGAAGCCGACCTGTGCGCCGTTGCGCTCGACCGGCCGCACACGTCGCCTGTCCACGATCCGTTCGCCGCTCTGATCCTCGCGGCCCGCGGCTCCGACGTCGTGCTGACCATGGTGCGCGGACGCGTGCTCTACCGCGCCGGGCGGCATACCGAACTGGCGGTCACAGACCTGCGGCATCGCCTGGAGGCCATCGCCGCGCGACTCCGCGAGGCGGGGAAACCGACGTGAACGCACCACCGGCGGCCGGTGTCCCGCGGGAGCGGCGCAGCTCCGAAATCCGCCGGGTCCTCGTCTGGACGTTCGTGGCGAACGTGGCGGTCGTGCTCGCGAAAGCGATTGCCGGGGTGATGACCGGAACGCTGAGCGTCGTTGCCGACGCCGCCCATTCGTCCGTCGACGCCCTGAACAACGTGCTCGCACTGGCACTCGCCCGAGTGGCCGGGCGCGCGCCCGACGAGCGGCACCCGTACGGTCACGCGAAGTTCGAGACGCTCGGTGCGCTGGCCGTCGTCGCCTTCCTCTCCATCACGGTTTTCGAGCTCCTGGAACGTGCGATCACCCGCCTCATCACGGACGTGGCGGAGCCGAGCGCGACTCCGATGGTCATGGTCGTCATGGCCGGATCCGCGGTGGTGAGCTGGGTGATCGCGCGGTACGAACGTCGGCAGGGCCGTGCGCTCCGAAGCGAGCTGCTCGTCGCCGACGCTGCGCACACCAGCTCGGACGTCTACTCCTCGATCGCGGTGCTCGTCGGGCTAGGCTTCGTGGCCCTCGGTTTCCCGCGCGCCGATGCCGTCGCGACCATTATTGTCGCGGCCGTGATCGCCCGCGCAGGGTGGCGCATCCTCGGCCACACGGTACCGGTCCTCGTGGACGAGCGTGCCGCGCCGCCCACCGAGATTTCGCGCCTCGCCCGCGAAGTGCCGGGCGTCATCCAGTGCGTGGACATTCGTTCGCGCGGCCGCGAGGGCGACGTCTTCGTCGAGCTGACGATCACCGTTGACGGCGGCATGGACGTGCACACCGCGCACGAGGTGGCGGACGAGGTCGAGCGGCGGATCGCGCGCGCGGTCGGCGCCCGCGACGTCATCGCACACGTCGAGCCCGCAGAGCAAGGCCAATCGGGATGACGAGCGCTCCAGGCGATACCAGGCGTGCCGGCGCCGCCAGGGTGTGAGCCGTGATGCGGCCGGCGAGGGTAACGGGCGCGACCGAGCGCATGGACTCGCCAGTTCTCCCCGAGCCTGTGCTTCGCGCCAGCCTCGGTCATATCGCCGCCGTGAATTCCTGGCTGGGCGGTCGCCGGGCACTCCTCCACCACCTGGCCGCGCTCTGGCCCGACAGTCCCGAACCCGTCACGATCCTCGACGTCGGTACCGGGAACGGCGAGATCCCACGCACGATCGCGCGGTGGGCTCGGCGCAACCGGCGACTGGTGCACATCGTGGCGTGCGACGTACACGTCCAGACGCTCGCCATTGCGCGCGAGCGCTGCGCCGGAGACCCGGACATCAGCGTGGCCCCGGGCAACGCCCTGGAGCTCGACCACGCTGACAACGCTTTCGACATCGCGCTGCTCACCCTGACGCTGCACCATTTCGAAGGCGATGATCAGGCCCGCGCGCTGAGAGAGCTGTTCCGCGTCGCGCGCGCCATCGTGGTCAGCGAGCTGGAACGGTCGTGGCCGAACTATCTCGGCGCCCGCCTCCTCGCCGCCACTGTCTGGCGCAACAACGAGATCACACGCCACGACGGTCCGCTCTCCGTGCTCCGCGCCTTCTCGCCGCGTGAGCTGCACGACCTCGCCGTCGCAGCCGGGATCACTGGTGCGAAGGTGTTCCGTCACCCGTTCCAGCGACTGGTATTGCGCGCCGAACGCGCAGCGTCCCGAGAGGGGGAGACGCGCGCATGATCCGGTGGCAGGCCGATGTCGTGGTCGTCGGGGGTGGACCGGCGGGAGCGGCATCGGCGGCCTTCCTCGCGCGCAACGGGATTCGCGTCCTGCTCCTCGACCGCAAGCATTTCCCGCGATCCAAGCCGTGCGGTGACTGCCTGAGCCCGCCCGCCGCGCTCATCCTCAAAGAACTGGGTGTACTGGAATCGGTGCTGGCGGCCGGGCCGGCAAGATTGGACGGCTGGAAGGTCTTCGCGCCGAACGGCGCCTCATTCGCCGGTACGTTCCGTAACGCCGCGGACGGTAACGCACTGCTCGAGTCCGCGCTCGCGTTCCGTCGCGACCGGTTGGACCACGTGCTGCTCACTGCAGCCCGTGATGCCGGCGTATCGGTCGTGACCGGTGCGCGGGTGGACGACGTCCTCCGCGACGCGTCCGGTCGGGTCAGCGGAGTCTCGGGTCGCACGATAGACGGTGAACCCTTCACCGCGGGCGCCCGCCTCGTCATTGGCGCGGACGGGCTGCGCTCTGTGGTCGCGCGCAGGCTGAAGCTGCTGCGGCGCCGACCACGCCTGCGAAAGGCCTCGTGCTCCATCCGCCTGTCCGGGTTCACCGACGCCGGGAGTCTCGGCGAGTTGCACATCGGGCCCGAGGCAACGGCCGGGTTCGCGCCGATCAGCGCGCCAGAGGCATCGGGCGCCTGCGAGGTGAACCTGACGGTCGTCGTCCCGGCCGGGCGTGCCCGCAATTCCGGCGGCGCCCGTCCGTTGCTCTGGAGCGCAGCGCGGTCGATACCCACGCTGCGAGAGCAACTGGCCCGGCTCGAAACACTGGATGCAGCGCAGCGTCCGCCGGTGCTCGCCTCCGGCCCGTTCGACCTCGCCACCCGCGACGTGATGGTACCGGGCGCCGTGCTTGCCGGCGACGCGGCAGGTTACTTCGACCCGTTCACCGGACAGGGGATCTACCACGCGCTCGCCGACGCACGCATACTGTCAGCATCAGTTCCAGCAGCGCTTGGTGCCCGCAGTCCGCGTGATGAAATTCGCGCCATGAAAGGGTACGCGCGGCAGCATCGCCGAATGATCCGCGAAGCCGAGGCGCTGCAACGCCTCATCGACGCGGTGATCCGCCGCCCGCAGCTCGCCAGTCTGGCGGTGCACCGGCTCGCTCATGCTCATGCGGCCGCTGACGCGCTCATCGCCGCGACGGGCGACCTGCGCCGCGCACGATCCTTGCTCCTCCCGCGCGTGCTCCTCGCCCTCCTCGCCCCAACCGGGAGCCTTTCGTGACAACCATCGACGAGCACGATGTACTCGCGCCGACGTCGGTCTGCTTCGATGTCGCGACGGACGTGACACGCTGGCCGGAAATCCTGCCTCATTATCGTTGGGTCCGGGTGCATGGCGAGGCGGAGCCCGGGGTCCCGCTCGTCGAGATGGCTGCCTGGCGTCCCTTTGCCGGCCCGCTGCGCTACCCCACCTGGTGGATGTCCGAAATGCGCGTCGATCCCGCTGAGCCGGCCGTCCATTATCGCCATGTGCGGGGGATCACCCGGGGGATGATCGTGAAGTGGGAGTTCCACCCCACGGCGCGGGGCACCCGCGTCCGCATCGTCCATGAGTGGAGCGGCCCGGCATGGCCGCTCATCGGGCGGGCCGCGGCGGACCTCGTGATCGGCCCCCACTTCGTCAGCGCCATTGCAGGCCGGACGCTCGCGGGAGTAGCGCGAGAGGCCGAGCGCAGGGTGATTTCCGCGCGCACGTCAGGCGATGCGCTATGACACCTGATCAGCGCCGCGTCGCCATCACCGGCCTCGGACCGATCACGGCGGTGGGGATCGGGCGGGATGGCCTGTGGGAAGGACTACGGCGGGAGGTCTCGCCGATTCGGCGCGTCACCCGCTTCGACGCTTCGCCGTGGCGCTCCAGGATCGCAGCCGAGATCGACGACTTC
>Ga0180220_1002872_pt1 | contig 10547 bp, 4 predicted proteins | sample eDN5th37CBELigBY_FD_151335 | JGI IMG/M metagenome (GOLD analysis project Ga0180220, IMG submission 151335) | Enriched backyard soil microbial communities from Emeryville, California, USA - eDNA 5th pass 37_C BE-Lig BY (version 2) (version 2) | ecosystem: Environmental > Terrestrial > Soil >... | reverse complement strand
ACTTTACCAGCCGCGTTTAAAAACACGCTGCCGCCGCTTTGCAGCACTGCCTCGGCTTTCTCATCCAGTACGGTGGTATAATAAACCCCTCCTTTTGCTTCTGGCAGCTGTTCGGGATATACCCAAAAATCCCAGTCATTTATAAACTCTGTATTTTTCACAGCCGCTTCCAGGTTCAATTGTGAAGCCTTCATAATCCCTGATAAAGGAAAATTAATCTTTCCTACCGGGATACCGTTTCCGTTCTGAATTTCCTTTAGTGGGAAAGTACCGGATGCCAAAATCTCACCAGCTTCATTTTTAATTTTCCATTCCATGAGAGAATTTACCAGCGGCACCGGTCCCGAATGAAATATCTCCAATACCGGTTCAAAATTTTCATTATTACAGTAAACAAACTTTGGAATGCGGGCAAGCGGCACAGTCGAATTACAGAATCGTGAAAACTCTTTAGCAGAAATATATCCTTTCTCATCCCAGAAAGCATTTAACACTCCCACCAAAGCCGTACCTTGACCGGGAAAGTCCTGCAGGCCCAGCAGCTGAAAGCCGGCATAGCCTGGAGTACGCAGCGCTTTTTCTATTTCATTTTTATAACATAAGGCCTGAAGTTTTCCCGAAGCTTTCAAAAATGCTTCTGCCTGGTCCGCCATCCCCCGATCTTTGAGATCTTCCTGAAAAAGCTCAAAATTCCTGGCCCGGTACACCCCGGTATATTTTTTTATTTCTTTGAAATCAGGAAAAGCACACCACTGTCCCATCTCGTGTGCAACAAAAGGAACTGCAAACTTTTCAATGCCCTCGCTGTAATCCGACATACTTTCCGGCCTCCGGTCCCAGTTTAACCCTCTCACCCCGCCCCTAACCTGAAACTCCGCGTTGGGTACAACCGGCCAGCTGCCGCCTACCGACATCCCTGTATAAACACGCCGGCTGTCTTTCTTTTTCCAGTAATCTACAAAGGCATTAAGATAAGGCACCTGGTTACCAGCAGGCTCATTACCCGCAGAGAGCATAGTAAATGAAGCATAGTTGCCATAGCTCTTGGCCATGCGCTCCGTTTCATCGTACAAGTACTTGTCCACAGGCTGTCCCCGCCCTATTGCAGGCCCGTGATTTGGCCAGCTGGGGCCTTCGGGCTGCAGATAAAATCCTAGTTTATCAGCGGCGATGAAAGCGGCCTCCGGTGGGCACCAGGAATGAAAACGCATATGATTCAAGCCATGGGCTTTGGCGATTTTAAATATCCGCTCCCAGGAAGCGGCATCCATTGCTGGATAACCTGTAAGCGGAAACTCACAGTTGTTAAGTGTTCCTCTAAGAACCACGGGACGGCCATTGATCAAAAATTCCTTTCCTCGAATTGTAAACTCCCGCATTCCAAACTGTACCTCTCTTGAACTTTTGATATTGCCGGAAGCAGTTAACGAAGCAGTCAGGCGGTATAAAGCAGGGTTAAACTCATCCCAGGTCTGCATTTCGGGGCTGAAAGATAATTTCGTTTCAAGCTCTGTACTGCCGTTTCCTTTTACAGAAAAAGTGATCCTGCTTGTCCCTGTTTTATCTAAAACAGCTGTATTAAAGCCTTTGGCAGAAAGTGTTATTTCTCCTTCCACAGCAGCCTTACTGCTGTTCACCACCCTGACCTTTATCTTCGCATTTCTGTTTTTCAAATCGGGAAAAACCTGGATATCCTCCATAAAAACTGGCGACTCCGCCTTTAAAGCCATTTTCCCGATAATGCCATTCCAGTTGCCCTGGGTATGATCGGTTATGCTGTGCGAATCGGGGCCGACATTGATTTCTTTTATCCGATTATCAACCCGGATTGTTATGCGATGACGGCCCGGTGTCAGATGCTCTGTTAAATCATATTCATGAGCAGCAACGAGACTGTTCCGCATACCGGCTTCCTGGTCATCTACCCATACCCGCGTCTCAATGTGGCTTCTCTCAAGATATAAGACAATCCGTTTGTTCTTCCAACCGGAAGGTATTTCAACTTCTTTCTGATACCAAGCAGGGCCTACATAATGTTTAGCGGGAGTAAGCCAGAAAGGGATTTTTATGTTCCCAGGCTCGCGGTACTTTTTCAATCGGGGATTAAAGTAAAAGGAGCTGTCATAAATGCTCCCCGTCCATTTTGTCTCCAATGTGATATCATCACCTTTCAGGTTCTCAGCCATTGAGCCCGGCAGTGTAATCTGATCACCCAGCTTTTTCAGAAACCACTTTTCGACAAGGCCCTTGTCCTCACGGTCGATCTCAAACTTCCATTTTCCATCCAAAGGGATATTATCTTTTCCCTTAAAGCCATTTAATACGATGACGAAAATAAGCAGCAGCAAGCAGAAAGGTTTTTGCATGATTCGTTTTATTTACTTGCAAATATATCTTTTACTACTTGTCGGCCGTCCTGCTCTAACCTGCGTCATAACTGATAAGGAATCATACTTTTACCACATCTGGAAGTCAGTTTGCGCACTGGTAATTGAAAAATATTTCAATTTTAAAATATTGTGTTTAATACTATTTGCATATCAGGAAATAAAATGTAATATTGACATTTGTAACCAGACCAAATTATGAAAGCCCTGACCGAGATAAAACCGGAGTACATCATCCGCATGCGTACGGGAGACCAGGCTGCTTTTAAAGCGATTTTTCTTTTCTATGAAAAGCGCTTATATTCCTTTAGCTTTCGATTTTTAAAAGACAGAGAACAGGCAGAAGAAATTTTGCAGGAAGTTTTTCTTAACCTCTGGATAAATCGCGAAAAAATCGACAGCTCATATCCTCTCGGATCCTTTCTGTACACTGTTACGCGGCGGCTTACACTGAATTATTTACGCCAGGCAGCTAACTCCCAAAAACTTAAGGAAAAACTATGGATCTCCATCAAGGAATCGCAAAATGAAACAGAAGAAGCGGTACTATTAGCAGATTTGAAACGGCAGATCAATCAATCCGTTCAGAAACTGCCCAGGCAGCAGCAGCTGGTATTCCGGCTAAGCCGCGATGAAGGACTCAGTCACGAAGAAATCGCACAACGGCTGCGAATTTCCTCTAATACAGTTAAAAATCACCTGGTTCAAGCTTTGAAAAGAATACGTTTACAGTTTGAACAACTGGAGTTTATACTCCTCTTTACTCTCTCTTTTATTTTTCGTTAAAAATTTTACTGCCCCACTAGTCCTATCTCTGTCCGGCTGTGTATTGTATGGTATAAACCTTACAACGATTTCAGCAGTCATGAGTATAAACCGCCTGGATCATCTTTTAAAAAAATTCTCTCAGAATACAATCAGCCAGAGTGAGTTTGAGGAATTAATGAACAGCGTCAAAAGAGAAGACGCTGACATGGACCTGATCAGGGCTTTGGATGAAGAATGGAAAAGATTAAAAAGTGAAGACTTACCAGGCGAAAAGGAAAATCCAGCAGTATACGAACGCATCATATCAGATCGCAGATTTAAAGCTGCCGAAAAAAAAACTGCCAGGATCAAATCGATTTCGTACCGGATCGTCGCAGCCGCAAGTGTTCTCCTGATCTGTTCTGGGGCATTCTTTTTTCACCGCTATCAGCAGAGGCAGATAAATACGCAGAGCCTTGAACAAAGAATAGTTCAGGCAGGAGAAAAAGCCAGACTGCGGCTGTCTGATGGAACTACTGTATGGATAAACTCGGCCAGCCGCCTGCAATTCCCTGCAGCTTTCACTGAAAAAAACCGGGAAGTACGTTTAGATGGCGAAGCGTATTTTGATGTTGCTCATAATCCTGAAAAACCCTTTATCATCCATACGGAGGGCATAAAAATCAAAGTTTTAGGAACTGCTTTCAACGTTACTGCTTATGAGAAAGATAAAATCAGGGTAGCGGTTTCAAATGGACGGGTAAGAGTATCGGATGGACAAAAAAAACTGGCAGAGCTGACCAGAAACACACAGTTAGAATATAACAGTACAACCCATCGCATGGCATTATCAACTGTAGATGCGGATGAAACGGCGTCATGGATCAGTGGTTCGCTGGTGCTGAACAATGTTACGCTTCAGGAAGCTGCTGACCGGCTTGAACGCTGGTATAATGTAAAAATTACTTTCAACCACCCTCAATCAAAGCTTTGCCGGTTTTCTGCTGCCTTTTTAAATAATGAGAAATTGGGTAAAGTACTGGAAGTAATATGCCGTTTAAACGGACTGAACTATGAAATAAACAAGCAGCAAATTGTGATCAGCGGCAAAGGCTGCTAATAATTCAATAATACCTAATTATATGACACTTAAACCGGCACCAACCTAAATTACGGATAATAAAAGAAGAGTCCGTTGCAGCGGACTCTCCATACTGTACTTCCAAAGTACAACATTGATTAAATCAATCCGAACTATCGATTTAAACCGTTACAAAATATGATTTTTTTATCATTAAAATCTAGTAATCTCTTTAAAAAGAAGACATTACCACGCCATTTTATTTCCATCATGCGCTATTCAACTCTAATCCTAAGCATTACATTGGTCTTTGCCAATACAATGTTAGCGACTGAAATAAAAGGACAAAACCTTGAAAAAATTGAAGTAGTATTTGGTGTGAAGGGAAAAAACCTTCACTACGCTTTAAAAAGTATTGAACGTACTGCACGTGTAAGGTTTGCCTATAAGCTGAATGAGATATCATCGGTAGACAATCTCAGTATACCTGAAGCACGACGCTCATTGGCAGAAACGCTTGACCTGCTGCTTATGAACACGCATCTCACCTACCTTCAAAACAATAGTTATATTTTAATCATACAAAAAACTGAAAGCACATCAGCAGCCGCATCTGAAACTGCCGCGGTAATTATTAAAGGATCGGTTAAAGATGGAAAAGGAGAGCCGCTTGCTGGAGTAAGTGTAAAAGTAAAAGGAGAAACTTCAGGCACTGTAACCGACGCGGCCGGTGAATTTTCTATTAATGCACCGGATGCCAATGCTGTTTTAGTATTCTCTTATATAGGATTTAGCAGCCAGGAAATTCCGCTGCAGGGAAGAACGCAGATCAATGTGGTTATGGAATCTGATATTCAGTCGCTGAACGAAGTGATCGTTATCGGCTATGGAACACAAAGAAGAGCGGATGTAACCAGTTCCGTAGCATCTGTAAAAGCTGAAGACTTTGTGAAAGGCCCGGTTCAGGATGCCGGACAGCTGCTTCAGGGAAAAGTTGCGGGGCTGACAGTAGGAGCACCGAGCGGCGACCCTACGGCAGGAACACAAATACTGCTGCGAGGCAACACAACCCTTTTTGGCGCTAATTCAAATCCGCTGGTTCTGATCGATGGAATTCCCGGAAGCCTGAATACAGTGGCACCGGAAGATATTGAATCAATTGATGTACTGAAAGACGGTTCTGCTGCCGCGATTTATGGTGTTCGTGGCTCTAACGGGGTTATCATCATCACTACGAAAAGAGCAAAGGGAACTTTCACCAACAGCGTGGATTACAGCGGCTACGCAAGCACACAAACCATTGCTAAAAAGCTGGATATGCTGACAGCACAGGACTATCGCGATCAAATTGCCGCTGGAATACGCGGAGCCGAATGGGATGCAGGAAGCAATACAAACTGGCTGGATGAAGCAACACGGCAGCCGCTCACGCATGTGCATAACCTGACTATTAGAGGCGGAAATGCCGAAACCAACTACCTTGCCTCGGCAAATTACCGCGATCTTGAAGGTATTTTTAAAAAGAGCGACAATACCACCTTTACAGGAAGGATTGACGTTAATCACAGCATGCTGGATGGTAAACTTAGGTTTAATCTCGGCTTACTGAATCAAACCAATAACTATACGAGAAATTACAATGGAGGCAGTTTTAACGGGTGGATATACCGGCAGACTGTTATCCGGAACCCTACAGAACCTGTATATAATGAAAACGGCGATTTCTATGAGAATGTAGGCAACTTCGATTATGAGAATCCAATGGCGCTCCTTTACGAAAGTGACGGGCAGACGAAGAATGTCAATTCCCGCATGAATGGGACCATTACTTATAAACCAATTACCGATTTAAAATTATCTGCGCTTTTCTCCTACTCCAGGTTCAACGGAAATACAGGATACGCGGAAACAAAAAAGCATATTTCCACCATCAAGAGCAGTTTGAATGGGTTCGCATCCGTAAGCTCGAACGTTTCTATCGACCGGCTTGCAGAATTGACAGCCGAATATTCCAAAACTTTTGGCGATCATAATTTCCTTGTCCTCGGCGGTTATGGTTATCAGGAAAATGAATCGGAGAATATGTATTCTCAAAATCAGGATTTTCCGACTGATATTTTCGGTTATCACAATATAGGCCTCGGAGAAGGTATTAAAGATAGCAAAGCCAGTATCAGCAGCGGAAAAAGCGAATCGAACCTGATCAGCTTTTTTGGCAGGATCAACTACAGCTACAAGGATAAATATTTGCTCTTAGCGAGCTTAAGACATGAAGGAGCCAGCCAGTTATATGGCGCTAATAGTCCCTGGGGGAATTTCTGGTCCCTTTCGGGAGGGTGGCGTATCACTAACGAAGCTTTCATGAAAAACCAGCAGTTATTCGATGATATCAAGCTGCGTGCAGGCTACGGAATAACCGGGAACCCGCCCTTAGACGGCTTTCTAAGCCAGCCGCTGCTGGGTTATGGAAATTATGTATACTCGAACGGAAAATGGATCAGAACCTTAGGCCCCGCTACAAACGCGAACCCTTTTATCCGCTGGGAAGAAAAACACGAAACTAATATCGGGTTGGATTTCAGCATGCTGGACGGAAGGGTAAGTGGAAATATCGATGTGTATAACCGGCAGATCAAAGACTTATTATACAGATATCAGGTGCCAAGTCCTCCAAACCTTTATTCGGAAACACAGGCCAATGTTGGTAAAATGGAAAATAAAGGATTGGAGATCATGTTAAACCTTGTTCCTGTAAAGTCAAAGGATTTTATTTGGAATACCAGCCTTAACTTCTCAACCAATTCCAATAAACTGGTGAGCTTGTCCAATGATCTTTATCAAACAACGACTAATTATTTCACTACGGGCTTTGCCGGAATACCTATTCAGACTTTTACAAATATTGTATTTATTGGCAAAGGCATCGGCGATTTTTATGGTTATAAAGTTATTGATATTGATGATAACGGAAAATGGATATACGAGGGAAGAGACGGACAGCCCGTAAAATACGATGACTTGGCGCACAGTTTTGAAGACAAGAAAGTGATCGGCAACGGCCTTCCTAAATATTATGCCGGCTGGAACAACAGCTTCTCTTATAAAAACTTCGACCTGAGCATTACCATGCGGGGCGCTTTTGATTATCAAATCATCAATTCTCAGAGAATGTATATGGAGAACCCGGCCATCCAGAATTACAACATCATGAAATCTGCTTATGACCCTGTTTTTGGAAAAACGATGTTGAATGTCCCGGCGCTGGAGTTTAACAGCTATTATGTCGAAAACGGCGACTTCTGGAAGGTTGATAACATTACACTGGGCTATAATCTCAATAAAATCAACAACAATTATATCAAAAGGGCACGTATCTATTTATCCTCGCTCAACACTTTTATTATTACAAAATACAAGGGGCTGGATCCGGAGGTGAACCGGCTTGGGTTAAGCCCTGGACTGGACGACCGGGATAAGTATCCGACAACCCGGACTTTCACTTTAGGCGTTAATTTAAGTTTCTAACCACTTAATTATCAGACAATGAAAAAATTCAACTATATATTTATAGTTTTCGCTGTATTGACAACTATAAGTTCATGCACAAAGCTGAAAGACCAGCCATATACGACTATCATTTCCACTAAATTCAACCCTACAAAAGATGATCTGGCCGCTTTGGTAGGTGCCGGATATTCGCAGTGGCGCTTCATTTTGCTCGATTGGAACGGATTATGGCGTGCACAGGAAATCTCGGCGGATCAGATTGTGATACCGAAACGCCCTTGGGGCTGGTTTGATGATGGTGTTTATCAAAGGCTGCACCGGCACACCTGGACTTCAGATGATGAAGTTGTAAGGAACGCCTGGAGCAGAACTTATGCAGGCATTACGAACTGTAACCGAATTATTTATCAGATCGAATCGGGGCTTATTCCGGTTGGAGAAGAAAAAGATGCTACGCTGGCAGAGCTGAAAGTTCTGAGGGCTTCTTACTACTCCGTTCTCTGCGACTTTTTTGGTAATGTACCTATTGTAACTCAATTTGATCTGCCTCAGGGCTTTCTTCCCAAGCAGAATACCAGGCAGGAAGTTTATAACTTTATTGTTAAAGAACTGATTGATAACATCCCCCTTTTAAGCTCCGAAAACAACCAGGCAACCTACGGCAAATTCAATAAATGGGCTGCTTATACTCTTCTGGCAAAAATGTATTTAAACGCAGAAGTTTATACGGGCATTCCGCAATGGCAGGAATGCATTAACGCCTGTGATGCGGTTATAAATTCGGGCGCAGGGTATATCCTGGAGTCCAGCCAGAAAAATGCTTTTGTAACTGAGAACCAAAATTCAAAGGAAATCATCTTTGCAATCCCGATGGACGAAAACTATACAGATAACTGGAATGCTTTCGATATCCACATGCAGACTCTGCAGCAGGAAAACCAGGCGACTTATAATCTAAAAAACACGCCATGGGGAGGAATGTGTGCTATCCCGCAGTTCATCGACACCTTTGATCCGGACGATGCCCGCTATCAGAACAACTGGATAAAAGGACAACAGTATACTTCATCAGGAGAAATGCTGTATGTTGCTCAAGGCGATTTTACAGGAAAGCCGCTGATATTTGTGAACGAACTTCCAGGACTGGAAAAAGGCGAATCAGTGCATGGCTTCCGTCTTGGTAAATTCGAGATAAAAATGGGATCCACCAACCGGCTGAGCAATGATTACCCTGTTTTTCGCTATGCGGAAGTATTGATGATGAAAGCGGAATCACTGCTGCGCTTAGGTAACGCGGATGATGCCGCCGAGATAGTTACTGAGGTACGCCAGAGAAATTTTGCTGCAGCTCCCGAAAAAGCCAAAGTAACAGGTGCGCAGTTACTCCAGGGCAGTTCATATCAATACGGAATGCAGGATCAGGTGAACAACCAGTTCACAAACGAAGGCGGCGCTGATATAAAATACGGTCGTTTTCTGGACGAACTGGGCTGGGAGTTTGACCAGGAAGGACATCGGAGAACCGATTTGATCCGCTTTGGAGTCTTCACAAAAAAATCATGGCTGTCACATTCAGCAACTAATAACAACACCAGGATATTATTCCCAATTCCAAGAACTGAGATTGAGAAAAACAACAATCTGGTTCCAAACCCAGGCTATGATAAATAGTTGTCACCTATGCTTCAGCTTGGCAGAATGCTGAGCTGAAGCTTTTTACATCATCAACAATTACTATATTTAATATCTTAAATCCCGCTATCTAAACGTTCATATATTTATGATCATTAAAAAGACATTCTTTATCCTTCTTATAACTGCTGGCTTTTCTACAGGTTATACGCAGACTAAAAACATTAAATCCTTTCCACTTTCTGCTGTCACGCTTCTTGAAAGCCCTTTTAAAGAAGCCGAACAAACAGATCTGAAGTATATTCTGGCATTAGATCCCGACAGGCTTTTAGCTCCATATCTGCGTGAAGCCGGCCTTACGCCTAAAGCTGAAAGTTACGGCAACTGGGAAAATACCGGACTCGACGGACATATAGGCGGCCATTATCTGACCGCTCTGGCGCAAATGTATGCTTCAACAGGAAATAAAGAGGCATTAAAACGTCTCAATTATATGTTGGATGAACTGAAAAAATGCCAGGATAAAAACGGGAATGGCTATATCGGAGGCGTGCCTGGCGGAGCGGCCATGTGGAATGATATTGCGCATGGAAAAATTGATGCCGGCGCTTTTTCACTCAACAAAAAATGGGTTCCCTGGTACAATATCCATAAACTTTATTCAGGGTTAAGGGATGCTTATCAGCTTACAGGAAATGAACAGGCAAAAGAAATGCTGCTCAAACTTTCGGACTGGAGCCTGAAACTTGTATCAAACCTCAGTGACGAGCAGATACAACAGATGCTGCATACTGAATACGGGGGAATGAACGAGATTTTTGCTGATGTAGCGGTACTAACAGGAAATAAAAAATATCTGGAGCTGGCAGAAAAATTTTCTGATAAGCGCATCCTTGATCCTTTAGCACACCAGCAGGATAAACTCAACGGCTTGCATGCCAACACACAGATTCCTAAAGTGATCGGCTTCAAACGTATCGCTGACGTGTCGGGAGATAAGAAATATGATACTGCGGCCAGGTTTTTCTGGGAGACCGTAGTCGGAAACCGCACATCGGTAATTGGCGGGAATAGTGTCCGTGAACATTTCCATCCTGCTAATGATTTTTCATCCATGCTTACTGATCCTCAGGGACCGGAAACCTGCAACTCTTACAACATGCTGAAGCTGAGCAGGATGCTTTATGAGGATG
>Ga0180220_1002871_pt1 | contig 10554 bp, 7 predicted proteins | sample eDN5th37CBELigBY_FD_151335 | JGI IMG/M metagenome (GOLD analysis project Ga0180220, IMG submission 151335) | Enriched backyard soil microbial communities from Emeryville, California, USA - eDNA 5th pass 37_C BE-Lig BY (version 2) (version 2) | ecosystem: Environmental > Terrestrial > Soil >... | reverse complement strand
GTCCATCAGATCCCCGAGCATGGCCTCGGCATCGGAAACCATGGAGCGGAATTTGTACATTTTGAACAGCTTCCCGTTTTTCCCGACGCGGGTCTGGGCGAAAATGACGGCCCCTTTCGGATTCTCCGCCTTGATCATCAGCGCCACCAACAGCAGGAGCGGGGACAACAAAATAAGCCCGAGAAGGGATAACGCGATATCCTGCATTCGTTTCCCGAACCAAAACCAATTTCTGTCCTTTATTTCGAATAACGGAATGACATCGAACTGACGACCGGTTTCCAACGTGTTTTTTAACGGATTGATCTGATTCATGGGGGACCTATCGGCCTGCGGCATCCGGCAGAAGGGTGGTCGGGGGGAACGTGGGCTTTATCCATCACGGTTTGATTTCGTTCGAAAAGTATTATACGGTTCAAGATCCATCCCTCGCTTATTTAATTGGGGGTTTTCGGGCAAAAGCACTATGCAGCGCTTTGATAAATATAGTAAAATGACTTTATCCCATTCATACTTTTTTTCCGCGAAACGCGGTTTTTTCTTTCGCTTTCATGCAGCATTCCTATGTGGACACATCAAAGATTTGTCCGCTTTCCTTATTGTCCATGAATTCCATGGAATGTTCATAGTTTTGCAGCCGGACTCTGCCGCCCATGACGGTGCGGGTGATTTGTTTCGCCATGTTCACCTCCCCGTGCTCATCCGGATCCAGGAGGACCCCGTAAAGCCTTGCATCCGACAGGCTGTCCTCTTTCCAGAGAAGTTTGCCGTACGTTCGGCAGATCGGCTTCCCTTCGCAGGCAATGTCGAAGCAAAGCCGTATTTCCGGAAGGAGCGGGAAGTCCAAATCGCTGATAAACACGAGGATGCGGGAGTCCACTTCCCATAATACGACCGGCCGGGACCGATTCAAGACGACGGGAGTTTCACCGATCTGATGTATGGAAATATACATTTGAAGGTGTATGCCGTACGCCGTTAATATATTCATGGCTCCGTCCCGCCTTATGGTATAAAAATAAGCATTCCGAACTACACTTTAAAACGATACATTTCGTTTCAACTTGGATACATTCAGTATCACTCACAAGTTTTACTTTACGATACATTTTGTAACTAGTCAATCCTTTTTTAAGGAACGAAGCCCGTTGAAAAAGCAGAAGAAGCGAAAGCGATGAACGCCGACGACGTTTCCGTCGTCTGCCATCCGCTACAGGCCCCTGCGTTAGCCCTTTTCCATGCATAAATGCATGCCGGTTATCTCAGGCCTTGAGTTCAAGAACCGGAAAATCAAACTCAAGGCAGGCCATCTGCGATTCATCGGAGATTACGATACAATTTGTTGAGTTATTCAGTAATTCGCAGGCAATCAGAGGAGGTTAATTCATGAATCACGGTAATCGCATCGCAGAACTGCGGGATCAAAGAGGATGGACTCAAGAAGAATTAGCCCAATCGATTGGCATAACGAGAGCCGCACTCTCCCATTATGAAAAGAACCGCCGCAAACCTGATTTCGAAATATTGACCAAGCTTGCCGATAAATTTGAAGTTTCCATCGATTATTTGATCGGCCGCACGAATCAGCCGATGCTGGTGATGGACCCGGACGTCCGGGAGTTTGTGGATCAATTGGAACTGTCCGATTCCGATTTGCTGGAGCGGTTTAATTTGACCGTCGACGGCCGCAGCCTTACGGAAGAGGAAGCCAAACGTTTTATCGCTTTCGTTCGGATGGAGCGTGCCATGAAATAAAACGAAAAAAAACCTCAGCGGCCCTGCCGCCGAGGTTTTTCAAGATTATAGAATGTATGCGCTTTTACGGTAATGGATGAGGGATTCTATAATCGCTTGTCATTATTTGATGCAACGAATAGACATATCCAACGTTTCGACCGGTATTGCTGATGGAATAAAGTAAGCCATGGGAGCTGCATGCGGAGTTAACCGGACTGATTGAACCGGATCGAATCCGTTCTTAACAAGAGATCCTCCTGCTTACAGTAATGATGCCAGCTATCAGGGTGTATCCCGCATTGCTCCAGCACTTTAAGGATATCCAAACGGATCTGTGCCGGATGCTCGCCATTGGTCCGTGCTTCGGTACCAAACTCCTTCTCATCTCTCATCGAAGATACCCTCGCTCCACTCATCGTTTTGTTCATCGGTCAGATGGTCGCCTTATCCTCGAACCGAGTCGTCAAGCCCATGGAGGATAGGACTTTTCTATTATATCCCAAGAATGGCCCTGATGCTGTCGTCTGATGGAGAGTTTGTCTCAAAAATACAGTTCTATTTTTGTCGAAAAAAATGGGCCTGCGATTTCTGTCTCCTTTCGGAGCCCGAATCACAGACCCGGTTACGGCCAAGCCTACATGTTCGTGAAAATGTTATGACTTATTGACTGCCGGTTCTGGCAAGCTCCCGCATATTGGCTTCGAAAGCCGCCATAAGCGCCGCTTCGCCGGTCAGCCCTTTTTCCTGAACCTTGCGGATATGCTGCGTCATCCGTTTGTAATCTTTCGGAATGACGCGTACAAACCGGTTCAAGTTTTGATCCCAGTTTTCGAGCACCCTCTGCCCCATGGCGCTGCCCGTATAAGCCGCGTGCTTCCGAATCAGCTGCTTCAGTTCCTCCGCTTCTTCGGCTTCCTCCACCCGCTCCAGCAGCACCATTTCCAGGTTGCAGCGCTGGATGAAAGTATTCTCCGGATCGTAGACGTAAGCGATCCCTCCGGACATGCCGGCCGCAAAGTTGCGTCCCGTGCCGCCCAGCACGACGACGCGTCCGCCCGTCATGTATTCGCAGCCGTGATCGCCAACGCCTTCGACGACGACCGAGGCTCCCGAGTTGCGGACGGCGAAACGTTCGCCGGCAATCCCGTTGATGTAGGCCTCGCCGCTGGTCGCCCCGTAAAACGCGGTGTTCCCGATAATGATATTTTCTTCGGCTTTGAAGGTCGCTTTATCCGACGGCTTCACGATCAGCTTGCCGCCGGAGAGGCCTTTGCCCGTATAATCGTTGGCATCGCCCACGACGGTCAGGGTCATGCCTTTCGGTACGAATGCCCCGAAGCTTTGGCCGGCAGTCCCCGTAAACGTGAAGGAAATCGTATCCTCCGGAAGCCCGGACGCTCCGTATTTCCGCGTCACTTCGCTGCCCAGGATCGTGCCGACGGCCCGGTCCACGTTGGTGATCGGAAGCGTGCCCGAAACGGCTTCGCCGCTCTCCAGCGCCGGTCCCGCGAGAGAAAGCAGGTGACGCATATCCAGCGTTTCTTCCAAACCATGGTTTTGCGATCGGCTGTTATAACGCGTGCTTCCTTCCGGAATTCCCGGCATGTGCAGCAGTGCGGACAGATCGATGCCCTTCCGCTTCCAGTGGTCGTTTACCGCTTCGGCATCCAGGCAATCGGTACGCCCGATCATTTCCTGAACGGTACGGAAGCCAAGCTCGGCCATCAGCTCGCGCAAATCTTCCGCCACGAATTTCATGAAGTTGACGACATGGGCCGGATCGCCCATAAAATGCTTGCGCAGCTCCGGATTTTGCGTAGCGACGCCGACCGGGCACGTATCCATTTGGCATACGCGCATCATGATGCAGCCGAGCGCAATGAGCGGCGCCGTGGAGAAGCCGTATTCCTCGGCTCCAAGCAGCGCGGCGACGGCCAGGTCGCGCCCGTTCAGCATTTTGCCGTCCGTTTCCAGCACGACGCGGTCGCGCAGATTGTTGAGGATCAGCGTCTGATGCGTTTCCGCGAGCCCGAGCTCCCACGGCATGCCGGCATGGCGGATCGAGCTTTGCGGCGACGCGCCCGTGCCGCCGTCGTACCCGCTCACCAGAATGATGTCGGCTCTGCCTTTGGCAACGCCGGCCGCGATGGTGCCGACGCCCACTTCGGATACGAGCTTAACGTTAATGCTTGCTCTCGGGTTGGCGTTCTTCAAATCGTAAATCAGCTCCGCCAAATCCTCGATCGAATAGATGTCATGGTGCGGCGGCGGCGAAATGAGGCCAACCCCAGGCGTCGAACCGCGCACTTCGGCTACCCACGGGTACACCTTGCGGCCAGGCAGCTGTCCGCCCTCGCCGGGTTTGGCGCCCTGCGCCATTTTGATCTGTATTTCGTCGGCATTCACCAAATAGTGCGACGTAACGCCGAACCGGCCCGACGCGACCTGTTTGATGGCGCTGCGGCGGGAATCGCCGTTGGCATCCGGAATATATCGCGCGGGATCCTCCCCGCCTTCGCCCGTGTTGCTTTTGCCGCCGATCCGGTTCATCGCGATCGCCAGGCTTTCATGCGCTTCCTTGCTGATCGAACCGAAGGACATCGCGCCTGTCTTGAAACGGCGCATGATGGACTCGATCGGCTCTACTTCTTCAAGCGGCACGGCCGGCCCAACCGGCTTCAGTTTCAGCAAGGAACGGATGGTCATCCGCTGCTCGTTTTCGCCCTGCACCAGCTTGGCGTATTTTTTATACACCTGGTAATCGCCGCTGCGAACGGCTTGCTGCAGCAGGTGGATCGTCTGCGGGTTGAAGAGATGCTCTTCCCCGTCTTTCCGCCATTGATATTCGCCGCCGGAATCGAGCACCTTATCGTTGCCGTCTTTTTCCGTAAAGGCACGGTTGTGATGGGCCAGCGCTTCGGCCGCCACTTCTTCCAGGCCGATGCCGCCGATCCGGGACGGCGTGTTGGTAAAGTATTTCTCCACGAACGCTTCCTTCAGGCCCACCGCCTCGAAGATCTGGGCTCCGCGGTAGGACTGGATCGTGGAGATGCCCATTTTGGACAATATTTTCACGACGCTTTTCGTCGCCGCTTTAATGTAGTTTTTGACCGCTTTTTCATGCGTTACGCCGCGCAGCAGGCCTTGCCGGATCATGTCGTCCAGCGTTTCGAAGGCCAGGTACGGGTTGACCGCGCTGACGCCGTAGCCGAGCAGCAGCGCATAATGATGGACTTCGCGCGGTTCGGCGGATTCGAGCAGGATGCTCACCTTTGTGCGCGTCTCCTTGCGGATCAGGTGATGATGCAGGCAGGAAACGGCCAGCAGGGCCGGAATCGCCGCATTTTCGCGATCGACGCCGCGGTCGGACAGGATCAGGATGTTATGTCCTTTCGCGATGACGCGGTCCGCCGCTTCACACAACAAGTCAAGCGCCTGGCGCAAGCCTTCGGCGCCGTCCGCAGCCGTGAAAAAGATCGGAATCGTCATCGATTTGAAGCCGGGACGATGCACATGGCGGATTTTCGCGAAATCCTCGTTGGAGAGGATCGGGGTGTCCAGACGGATCTGACGGCAGCTTTCCGGCTCCGGACGCAGCAGATTACGCTCCGGTCCGATCGTCGTTGCCGTCGACGTAATGATTTCCTCGCGGATCGCGTCGATCGGCGGGTTCGTGACCTGCGCGAACATTTGCTTAAAGTAGTTGTACAAACGCTGCGGCTTGTCGGAAAGCACCGCCAGCGGAGCGTCGTACCCCATCGAGGCGAGTGCTTCCATGCCGGTGGCCGCCATCGGCTCCAGCACTTTGCGCAGCTCTTCGAACGTATAGCCGAATGCCAGCTGCAGCTGCGTGACGTTGTCATGTTTCGGATTCGGCAGCTCCGGCGCGTCCGGAAGCTCATCCAGGTTGATCAGGTGCTCGTCGAGCCACTCCCGGTAAGGCTGCTCGGAGGCGATTTGCGCCTTGACTTCCTCGTCGGAAATGATGCGTCCTTCCTTCGTGTCGACCAGCAGCATTCTGCCCGGACGCAGCCGATCCTTGTACAGCACGTTTTCCGGCGCGATGTCGAGTACTCCCGCTTCGGAAGACAGGACGATCAAATCGTCTTTCGTCACGTAATAACGGGAAGGTCTCAGGCCGTTCCGGTCCAGGATCGCCCCGATTTGCACGCCGTCCGTAAACGCCATGGCGGCAGGCCCGTCCCAAGGCTCCATCAAGGTGCTGTGGTATTCATAGAACGCTTTTTTCGTTTCGTCCATCGTTTCATGGTTGTTCCAAGGCTCGGGCACCATCATCATGGCCACGTGCGGCAAAGAACGGCCGCTCAGATACAGGAATTCAAACGTATTGTCGAACATCGCGGTATCCGAACCGTCCGGGTTGATGACCGGCTTCACCTTGTCCAGGTCGGCGCCGAAAAGGTCGCTTTTGAACAAGGATTGGCGGGCATGCATCCAGTTCACGTTGCCGCGCAGCGTGTTGATCTCGCCGTTGTGGATCATGAAACGGTACGGGTGCGCGCGCTCCCAGCTTGGGAAGGTATTCGTGCTGAAACGGGAGTGGACGAGCGCGATGGCCGTTTCCACCGCTTCGTTTTGCAGATCCAGGTAAAATTGGCCGACCTGGGCCGTCGTCAGCATGCCTTTGTATACGATTTTCCGGCAGGATAAGCTGGAAATGTAGAAGGTTTCTCCTTCTGGCGTGCCCCCGTAGCGGATGGCCCGTTCGGCGCGTCTGCGGATGATGTACAGCTTGCGTTCGAAGTCCAAATCTTCTTTCAGGCCGGCGCTGCGGCCGATAAACACCTGGCGTACGTAAGGCTTGGCTTCTTTGGCCGATTTGCCGAGCATTTCGTCATAGGTTGGCACGTCGCGGAAGCCGAGGAACGTCTGTCCTTCTTCCTTAATGATCTGAATCAGCCGGCTCTCATGAGCCTCACGAACGGCTTCGTCATGGGAAAGGAACAGCATGCCGGCTCCGTATTGCCCGGGCTCCGGAAGCTCGAAACCTTGTTTCTGCGCCTCTTCGGCAAAAAAACGATGCGGAATCTGCAGCATAATCCCGGCTCCGTCGCCGGAATTCGGTTCGCTGCCCTGTCCGCCCCGATGCTCCATGTTTTCGAGCATCGTCAGCGCTTGGGTGACGATTTCATGGGAAGCCCTGCCCTTGATGTGAGCAACAAACCCCATGCCGCAGGCGTCTTTTTCAAACTGCGGATCGTAAAGTCCCTGTTTGGGGGGAAGTACCGTATGTCTCATGGAAAGCAACCTTTCTGTCTTCAGAATGAATAATGACTTCATTTCGGGTACAGCAAACAAAACCACGTCGAGACGATCATTGGCTACAGAACAAAACAGTGACTAAGATTGGGGAATGGGGTAACTTACAACAGCGGACAACCTTTGTTGCTAAGGGGAATGGGTATTGATATTTATTCAGCAAGAATTGGTTTTTTTATTTTATCACTGCCCTAAAACCAGCGCAATTCAAAGTTTTTATGAGCCCGATAAATAATGATTTGCAGTGCCGCATTAAAGCATTTTCCGATTAAAAAGTATATTTATCGAATAAAAATGCACCTCGACCCCTTAATTTTCCACCATTGTTTCACTGAACTCAAGGACAATACTAACTGCCGCCATCCGTCCGATAGAGCTCCCCTCTTCGCCGGCGGCCGTTGCATTGAAACATTTTTAACGTCCGGTTCGTTTGTTAAGATGCAGAAACATTCAAAACTTTTAAGAGAAGGAGAACACATCCCATGAAAAAAACTTGGACTGCATCCGCTCTGTCATTCGCCTTGATTTTTTCGGCGGCCGGCTCCGTCTTTGCTTCCGCATCTTTTCAGGACATCGGCGCAAGCGGCGCCAAGGAGAGAATCGAAGCCCTGCAGGAAAAAGGAATCGTGACAGGCGTTACCGCCGATCGGTTTGCGCCGGGCGAGCAGCTTCTTCTGGCACAAGGCATCGCCATGATTGACCGCGGCCTGTTGGCCGATGAACCGGCAGGCGGCGTCAACGCGGACTCAGCCACTGCGTATTTCACCAACATCCCTGCGGATTCCTGGTATCATGCTTCATTCGCTGCGGCGCATAACCATGGGCTGGATCTGCCTGCCGGGGCCAATCCGGCGGATGCCATGACCAAAGAGCAATTTGTTCATTATTGTATGCAAGCTTTGGAATCTACGAAGCAGTTTCCCATGATCAACCTGATTCCTCAACCACTAGCCGACGAAGACCAACTGACGATCGAATATCAGGGCACGATTCAGCGCGCTCTGCATTATGGCTTGGTTGCTCTTGACGAATCAGGCCGTTTTGATCCGAAAAGCAAGCTGACGCGGGAAGATGCCGCTTCGATTTTATATCAAGCGATTGCGCTTTATGAGAAGCAGGCAAAGATCAACGATCAAATGAAACCGGAGAACTCCCAAGAATCTTCCAAGTAACGGTCGGTTGAAGTCGAAGGAAAAGAACTTGCACCCTAAGAATTTCTCGCAAGCCGCTGCATCAATAAGAAAATCGTCTATCGACGTATTTTCACAGAAGACAGACCACGCTTAGCGGAAATTTATCTTGAGATATAAGGAAGCAAAATCGCTTCGAAACATGATAATCTTATATCTTCAAAAAAAACTCTTCGAATCCCGCCTGCACGCGAGATTCGAAGAGTTTTGCTTAGCGGTTTCCAAGGGCGCGCTCGATTCGTTTGTCCGGCACGAACCAGATCACGGCGACAAGGACGAAAAAGGCGCCGGACAGCCATGGATTTACATATGCGGTCAATACGGCGATCAGGTAAAGCAATGGAGATAATTTCCCCTTCCCGTCTTTGCCCATCGTTGCGGCGAATGAGGAATCGCCCGCATGCTGTTTCATAATCGAACGCTGAAGCAGCCAGTACGAGAACGCGGCCAGCATTAAAATCATGCCGTACAGCGCCATGGGCGTGGCCGCAAAATGGCTTTCCCCCATCCAGGCCGTCGTGAACGGCACCAAAGACAGCCAGAAAAGCAGCAGCAAGTTGAGCCACATCAATCGGCCGTTCATCGTTTGAACCATGTGCAGCAAATGATGATGATTGTTCCAGTAGATGCCGATGTATACGAAACTAAAAATGTAGCTGAGAAGTTTGGGGCCAAGTCCGACCAACGCATGCCAGTCATGGCCTTCCGGCACCTTGAATTCCAGAACCATGATCGTAATGATAATTGCCAGCACGCCATCGCTGAATGCCTCCATACGATTCGCTTTCAGAGTTTTTCACCTTTTCTCGCTTTTCGCGCACGATTTGAATATTCGACATCCGTAAAATGGCATAAAAACTCTCAATCTGTCAAGCTGAACTTTCGAATGGAAAAGCCGACAGGCCCCTGCTTTGCTGGAAAGCGGCTTTCAAGCCGTCACCGTTGATAAAATCGCCGAGCGCGCCCAAGTCAGCAAAGCGGCGATCTACAAATGGTGGCCGAACAAGGCTGCCGTGGTCATGGACGGTTTCCTGCCGCCACAGCCATTGCCTGTGCCCGATACGGGTTCGACGTTTGACGATATTCTCGTTCACGCCACGAATTTAACCGCCTTTTTGATAAGCCGCGAGGGGACCGTCATTACGGAGTTGCTGGGCGAAGGACAATTTGATTCCGGATTGGCGGAGGCCTACCGAGCCCGATTTTTCCGTCCCCGCCGGCTTGAGGCCAGAGGACTTCTGGAGAAAGGGATTCAACGCGGGGATTTAGAAAATGATCTCGACATCGGCATCTGCATCGATCTCATTTACGGCCCGATTTTCTATCGTTTGCTCGTGACGGGCGAAACGTTGGACGAATCCTATGTGCGGCATTTGGTGACAAACGCATTTGAAGGCATCCGTTTCTGCCTAAAGCAACGGGGTCATGCTTGAGCGAATCAGAAGAACAACCGGCAACGCCGGAAACAAAAAGGGATCGCCCCCAAATAAACTTTGGGAACGGCCCCTTTTTCCATGCCTTTCCGTTCGATTATGCCGACACGGAAGGCGACTGCTGTTGGTCGAGGATGCTTTTGTGCGATTTCATCAAGAAGTAGGCAAGCGTCAGACCCAGGAATACGATACCTACCGCGCCAAGAACCGCCGTTTGCTGCCACATGACCGCGAAATCCCCGGTGGATACGACCGCTTTGAAGCCGATCACGCTGTACGTCATTGGCAGGAGCGGATTGAGAGCTTTCATCCAGTCCGGAATGAGCTCCAGCGGGAACGTGCCGGCACTCGTTGTCAGTTGGAAGATCAGCAGCACGATGACGACAAAGCGCCCAGGCTGATCCAGCCAGGTCACGATGGCTTGAATCATGAACATAAAGGACAAGCTCGTCATAAACGTAAACAAGTAGAACAGCGGTACGCTTTGCACATCAAGCTTTAGTCCGTAAAGAATGATGATGGCCGACAGCAAGGATTGCAGCACGCTCATCATGACAAAAGACAACGTACGGCTCATGAACCGGTTGAAGCCGGAAGCGCCGAGCACGGAACTATCCCGCATCGGAATGACGATGGTCGAGATCAGGGCGCCGACGAACAATCCGAGGGACAGGAAATAAGGCGCGAATCCCGTTCCGTAGTTCGGAACTTCGGAATACTTCTTCTCCTCAATATGCACCGGTTCGGCGAACATTTTAAAATTCTCGTCCCCCGCTTTCACTTCGCCGCTTTTCTCGGCGGCTTCGTTCAGCTTGGACGCAAGCTCCCCGGACCCGTCCTTCAATTTGCCGAGCCCTTCCGTCAATTGCCCCGCTCCGTCATCCAGCTGTTTGGAGCCGTCCGCGATGGCCGGT
>Ga0180220_1002869_pt1 | contig 10559 bp, 7 predicted proteins | sample eDN5th37CBELigBY_FD_151335 | JGI IMG/M metagenome (GOLD analysis project Ga0180220, IMG submission 151335) | Enriched backyard soil microbial communities from Emeryville, California, USA - eDNA 5th pass 37_C BE-Lig BY (version 2) (version 2) | ecosystem: Environmental > Terrestrial > Soil >... | reverse complement strand
CGCCGGTGGGGGCACCGGTGAGGGCGGGGAGCTCGACGCCATCGCCGAGGGCGTAGTGCGGCGGGAGGGGTATCGGGAGCTTCCCCGTGATGCTCGTCTCGCCTGCCAGGGCCCGGGCCGCGGCGCGTTGGGCGAGGCCGGTCTCGCTCCAGGCCAGGAGGTAGCTCCGGGTGCGCGGGAGCTGGCGGATGAGGTACGGGTCGCCGAACGAGATCACGATCGCGCCGCGGTCGGCGAGGCGGTCGGCCAGCGCGGCGACGGGGTCGGGGAGCCCGAGCGTCCCTTTCCAGGGGATCGAGCGGGCGAAGGAGGCGAAGATGGTGACCTCGGCGCCGGAGGCGGAGCGTTCGGCGGCGCGGAGCGCGGCGAGTTGGGAGCGCTTCGAGAGGCGGACGACCTTCACCGCGGCGGCGCGGGTGGCGAGCTCGCGGGCGAAGGTCTCGCCGTGGGTGGAGCGGGCGGCGTCGTCGTATACGATCAGGGTCACGCCTTTACCGCCGATCCGCGGGGGCAGACCGGCCTCGCCTCGGATCAGGGTCAGGGACTCGGCGGCGACGCGCTCGGCCCATTCCTGGTGCGCGGGGCGGCCGAACTCGGCGTCCCAGCGTTCCGGGTCGGTGAGGCGTTCGAGGTGGAGTCCAGCTTCGGTCTTGGCGAGGAGGATACGGCGGACGGAGTCGTCGATGCGGGCGATGTCGATCTCGCCGTGCTCGATCGCTTCGACGACGGCGTCGATGGCGGCGGTGACGGCCGGTGGCATGAGGAGGATGTCGGCGCCCGCCAGGACCGCCGCCACGGCGACCTCGCCCGGGGTGCGGCCCTGGCGCACGCCGGCCATCATCAAGCCGTCGGTGATGACCAGGCCGCGGAAGCGCATCTCGTTACGGAGGAGGTCGGTCAGCACCGCCGGGGAGAGGGTGGCGGGGCGTCGTATACCGTCCGGCTCTAGGGCGGGTACCTCGAGGTGCGCGGTCATGATCCCCGCGACGCGCGCGGCGATGGCGGCGCGGAAGGGGACGAGCTCGACGACGTCGAGGCGGAGCCGGGGCGCGGCGAGGGTGGGGAGGCGCAGGTGCGAGTCGAGGTCGGTGTCGCCGTGGCCCGGGAAGTGTTTGGCGACGGCGAGGACGCCGGCCGCGCGGGCACCTTCGACGAAGGAGGCCACGCGCTCCGCGACCTCGATCGGGTCGGCGCCGTAGGAGCGGGTGTTGATGACCGGGTTGAGGGCGTTGATATTGACATCGGCCACGGGGGCGAAGACCAGGTGTATCCCCGCCGCGCGGGCCTCTAGCCCGGTGATGCGCCCGGCCTCGTAGGCGTACTCGACCGGCCCCGCGGCGGCGATCGCCATGTTGACGGGGAGCAGGGTCGCGCCCTGGAGACGGGTGCCGGGGCCCCACTCCAGATCGGCGCCGACGAGGAGCGGGAGCGGGGCGTGGCGCTGCAGGTCGTTGAGCCAGGCGGCGGTGCGCTTGGCGGGGCCCTTACCCACTATCACGCCGCCGACCTTCTCCTCGAGGACGAGCTTCCTGGCTCGTTTCCATGCGGCGCTCCCCGGCGCGGGGGTGCCGCCGGGGATCCAGGGCATGACCATCTGCGCAACTTTTTCGCGGGTGGTCAGGGTCGTCATGATGCTGTCGACCCAGGCGCCGGCGTTGTGGTCGGCCGCACCGAGGGCTGCCGCGTGGTTGGCGGAGAGAGTAGCGGCAAGGGCGAGGGCGGCGAGTGGAGCGATCATCGGGACGACATCGGGACTCCCGGGCGGGCGGGCCCGGCCAAAGGGTACTACCGGTCGAAGGGAAGAGCTCAGGCCGAGCCAGATCCCTGACGAAGTTCGAAATCGTCACGGGTCCGGGTGGACCGGCGATGGCCTATCGTTGGCGCAACTTCCCTCAAAATGGGATGATCGCGGAGTTCGTGCCAAAGCGCAACCCCTCACGAAGGGCGGAGGGTATTACGTAACTCGTGAGCCGGCAGAGGGCTCAGGCCGCGCGGGGGTGTGGCGAGCGACGTCGTCCCGGGATGGCGTCGCGCAGGGTGCCGACGAGCCGCGCGAGGGCGGCGATGACCCGCTCGTCGCCTTCCCGCAGCAGGACGGCGAGGATGTGCTTACAGACGCGCTCGCGCCAGATATGGTCGCCGCAGTCGCACCGCGGGATGCGCCTGGTGTAGAGGTCCACCCAGTGCGGCTCGTCGCCACCGGTGACCAGGTAGCGCCCCGGTCCGACGCGCCGGACCTGTAGTTCGAGCGCGCGCTCGAGTCGGGACAGGTCCACGCCCCCGGCTGCCGCTATGTCGATATGAGGCGCGCTGTGGTGGCGGTTCATGCTGTTAGCTCCTCGGTGATGTCCATGACTGATGGGCATTTACGCGTTGTTTCGTAATACCCATCGCGGCCGTGAGATTTCCCGGTGTGGCGTGGCGCGCGTGGAGGGTGGAGGAGTTGGCCGTCTTGACATGTTTGAGCAATACGCGCATTAATGTCGCATCCCTCCCCCAGAGGATACCGTAATCGGGCAAACTTGGTAGCGCCGAGCGCAGTCGCTCCGGTGGGTGGGGGCCCTTGTCAGGGTGTCCGCCCATGTCCGTTGTTCCCACTACACAGGAAGACACCACGGCGATGAGCTCGACCAATGGCGCGGGTGCCGGACGTAGTGTTCCGATCGACCAGGCTGAGGCACTGCTCCGGTCTCTCGCGGGTGTGCGCGCCGTGAAGATCTCGGGTGGGCCGGATGGGAAGACGCTGCGAATTCGGCTCGAAGCCGATGGATCGGTTTCTCCCCAACAACTGGTGCGCAACGTTCAATCCGCGCTTCTCGCCCGATTCGGCTTGCTCGTCGACACCCGAACGATCGAGATTGTAACCGCTCAGACCGGCGGGTATACTGGTCTGTCGCAGGCGACCGGGCTCGATTCGCCGTCGAGGGACAGCGAGAAAGGTAGCGTCGGAGCGGGGCATACGGAGCAGCACCTGGTGCGGGGCCATGCGCCGGTGTCGCAGTGGTCTGGTTGCGAACTGCTCGACCGGCCCATACTCGAACGGCTCCGGCAACATCGAGTGCGCTGTCGTATCGAGTTGGGGTTGGGTCAGCGTGTCGTGCACGGGGAGGCGGAGGTCGTGGACGGAGTCGACGCGGCGCTCGATGCCGCGGCCCGCGCCGTTCTCGCCGCCATTCGGACCGCCTACCCCGAGTGCGGGGCGCAGATCGAACTCGAAGGAGTGCGCAACATCGAGCTGGCCGGCCGGAGCTACGTGATGGTCGGGGTGCGCGCCGTGGAACGCCGTGGCATACAGCATCTCGCCGGCGCCTCGGTCGTGGAGGAGTCCGGCGAGGAAGCCGCGGCGCTGGCAGCCATCAACGCCGTCGAGCAGTGGTTCACGCGGCAGAAACCCACTCAGCCCGCGGTCCGGTAATTCAAGGACAATCTAACGGCAACGACGTCGCAGAACGATAAATAAAGGAGCCCCCGTCCGGTATAGCGGAGTCCCAGCGGAGTAAAACACAGCGGAGCGTCGCGACCAGCCCCTTTACCATGGTCGACGCCACTCCGAAAGGAGGTGACGCTGGGTGTTTACGGTGCTATTCGACTTCATCGTGTCCGGCATGAGCCTGTTGTCAGGCGGCTGGGTTACTGTGGTAGAGTAACATACCGGATGGGGGCTAGGCTCCTATTATGAATGTGCGATCATATATATACGTTGCCGCAGTTGTGTTTCTGGCTACAATCGTGTTGGCGGCAGCGCAATGGCACGAATTGCTTGTACTGTCGATTCGTGACATTGTGGGGCTGTGCACATTCATAATTATTGGTGTTTTATCTGAAATATTTGCAATTGAGTTTTCGCTTGGTTCCTACCGCGCCAAATCATCGGTTGCGTTTGTCATCCTCCTTGCAGCCACTTTGATTTTCCAGCCTGCGGCGGTGCTTCTCATCGCTGTGGTGATGCAGTTGACGACCGATCTTGTAATCCATAGACGTAAACTCTGGATTTCGGCGTTCAATGCGTCACAGGGCATAGTGGCGATCGATGTTGCGGTTACATTATTTCAGGCGTGTGGTGGCAAGTCGATATTTGCAGGATCGATCAATGTGCTGGCCTTTGCGGTGATGGCCGTTACATTGCTCGTAGCAAATATTGTGTTGTTCAGCTTGCTTTTTGCGTTGCGGCAACGCCAATCAATAAGTGCCGTATTTCGAAATGTGATAAATCCCGGTGCAGCTAACTTGCTTTATGGTCTCTTTGCTAGTCCGATCGCCATATTAATGGCGGTTGTATATGACAAGATGTACATCGGCGGCCTCCTATTGATGCTGTTGCCACTCCTCCTGGTCCGCTATTCATATCTCTCCAAGGTTCAGCTACAGCAAGCCAACCGGGATTTGTTGAAGGTGTTGATCAAGGTGATCGAGACTCGTGATCCGTACACCTCTGGTCATTCCATGCGGGTTTCGAGTCTAGCTCGACTGATCGCGGAGGACATGGGGCTCTCGCGGAGGCAGATCGAGCAGGTCGAGACCGCCGGCTTGCTGCACGACATCGGCAAGATCGATTCGGTTTATGCTTCGATAATCCAGAAGCCCTCGGACCTGACGGAGGAGGAGCTTCGTGTCATCAAGACTCACGCGGTCAAGGGCGCGGAGTTCTTGAAGAGCATGACATCGCTGAGCGATGCCGTGATCGAGGGAGTGCGGCATCACCACGAGCGTTACGACGGCCAGGGTTATCCCGATCGTCTCCGTGGTGATGCCATTCCACTCTATTCGCGGATCATCATGATCTGTGATGCGATCGACGCGATGTTGTCCGACAGGCCGTACCGGTCGGCGCTTCCGGTGGAGGCGGTCGAACGGGAGCTACTCCGCTGTGCCGGTACGCAGTTCGACCCTGAGATCACGCGTATCATAGTGCGCCAGGGTACTCTCGCTCGCGCTCGGGAGTTGGTGCAAACTCAACACAAGGATCTCGAGGTCGCCACGGTAGGCAGCGGAAGTCATTGACTTCTTTCCGGTCGTGGCAGATAGTACTCACTGGCGACTCCGTGTAGTCTGGTCCCATACCGATCGCGAAACGGTCTGATCAAGCCAGCACTTCGTCATCGCTGCAGTAGATCGAGATGGCTTCGCTGTAACGTACGCGATCGATTCCGCCGTTTCCTGTTTCAGTCTTGAGCCACATTTCTACGACCCATTCCCATCCGAGGTGGTGTCGGATGTCGCTGGGTCTGCAGTCTAGAAGCCGTTTCATCTGGTTGCTGAGAGTGAATCCATCCGGGTAACCGAGCCGTGCGGCGACGCGGGCAACGGTGAATCGGTCGTCCTGGAGCCGGATCGACGCCATGAGGAGGCGTCCGAACTGGAGCCAGTGGGATGGTACCGGGAGGCCCGCTGCCGCGAAGTGGCGTCCCAGGGTTCGCCGGGAGGTGTAGAGGCGTCGCGCCAACTTGGTGATGCTGGTCACTTCGGGTACCGATTCGAAGATCTTCCGCACGTTTCGCCGTATGTCGTCTCGCAGCAAGATCTGTCGCCGCGTCAGGTACGAGGTGACGGCGGAACCGAAGTGACGGGGTGGCGTCCGGAGCAGCCGTCGCAGATGGAGCGGGGTGACCAGTGGTCCGCCGGGGAGCACGGCTCGTGGCGACAGGTTGTTGATGAAGGTGAGCAGAGGGAGGGAACGTTCTATGCTCGCCGGTGGCGGCAGTATGACGAAGAGCGGCATGCCATACGGCCGACGCGCGAGCCACTCGAACTGTTCCATCTGCTCGTCGGCATCCTCCAGCCACCAGATGAGTGCCAGCCCACGCGGCGGAGGGGGCGGTGGTTCCCAAGAGATATCGATCGGTACGAAGCGTTCGTACGGCGGCCCGAAGAGGGCGAGGCGGGAGGCGATCGGTGCGTGCGATGCTCGATTCATCTGGGTCCTCCTGGTCACCGGTGGAGAGGGCAACGAGTCAACGCGACGACGATGTGGTTCTAGTATCATCATTCTATCAACGGATGTCTCATCTCACCCGATACTAACGACCAATTTTCTATCACCGGTATCCGAATGGCCGGCATCAACATTATCGAGTTACGCACGTTGGGCGAGCTGCAGATTCTGGTCGGTGGGTCGCCACGTCGTGTGAAGGTGGACAAGCACGCGGCGCTGCTCGTTTATCTAGGGTGCCACCAAGGTTTGGTCTTGCGGCGGGACGTACTGGCAGAACTCCTCTGGGAGGGTTCGAGTCCGAATAACGCGCGTCACTCTCTCAGCCAGGCGCTCTATCAGCTTCGCATGCAGGTGCCGGAGTTGGCGTTCCACGTCAATAGAGACGAGGTGTGGCTGGAGGTAGGCGCAGTTCAGTTGGATGTCGATCAGTTCAGGAGAGCGGTAGATGAAGGTCGGCTCGAGGAAGCAGTCGAGCTGTACCGGGGCGATTTCCTGCGCGGGTTCTGGCTCGCGGGTGCCAGGACTTTCGAGGAGTGGCAGACTTCTCAAGCGCAGGAGCTGAGCAGACTCGCTCGGTTCGCGCTGCACAGTCTGTTGCGAGAGGCAGAATCAGGCGGCGCGTGGTTGCAGGTAATGCAACTCTCGTCGCGGCTGATCGAACTGGATCCGTACAACGAGCAGGTGTATCGCTCTCGCATACAGGCGATCGCAGCGAATGAGGGGCGACAGCAGGCGTTGGCGGAGTTACAACGCGTTGCAGAGTTCATGGAAGCGGAGCTCGGCCGTGGGCTCGAGCCGGCTACCCTCGCGCTGAAGACAGTTCTAGAGCGGGAGCCGCAACAGCCGGAGCCACCGCACTCAGAAGAGGAGAAACAGCACTATGCGGCGTTCGTCGGTCGTAAAGAGGAGTTCGCTTGGTTGCGTAGTGAGTGGGAGCAGGTAAAGGCCGGAGTAGGCCGGTGTGTAGTGGTCAGCGGTGAGCCGGGGATAGGGAAGACCAGGCTCTGTGAACACGTCCTTCGACTCTGCGCGATCCAGGGGGCTCGGGTTCTGCAGGGGCGTAGTCACGCGAGCGACCAACACCTTCCATACAGTGCGGTCATAGGGATGTTGTTGGGGAATATCGACGCCCGCGACATGACCCGTCTACCGCCGGAGTGGCTGGCGATCTTGGTCGAACTCCTGCCAGAGTTCAAGCACTTGGTTGCGGGGGCGGAACAGCAGGATCCGCTGGAGGGAGAGGGTGGGCGGCGCCGTTTGTACGAAGCCTTCGTTCAACTCTTCCTGCAGTTGAGTGCAGGCTCTCCGCTGGTGCTGCACATAGATGATTATCAATGGACGGATGAATCTAGTGCTGCGCTCCTGCAGTATTGTATCCGACGTCTGTCCAGCTCCCAGGTGCTGATCCTTCTCAGCATGAGGCCAGAGGGAGAAGAGAGGCTCAAGCCGGTAGGGGCGGTCGTAAGTGCGGACGGCTCCGGCCCGGGGTACAGCAGGCTGGTACTCCGGGCAATGTCGTTCGACGAGGTCGAGCAGATAGTACAATCTTACGCGGAGCGGCAAGATGTGGACCTGCCTGAATCCATTCAGAATGTGATCTTCGATCAGGTTGGTGGCAGGCCGTTCTTCGTACTCGAGATCGTCAAGGCGATTGCAAGTGGCGAAATAGGTTGGGGAGGGCAGGAACGCGGTAAGTCGCACGACTTTGATCCGGTGCCTCTACCTGCCACCGTGGAAGAGTTCCTCAACGGCAGTATGCGAGGTCTCGGGGAAGAGGCAAGATCCGTGATCACAGCTCTCTCTGTGCTGGGGACGTGCGCGGAGCCGCAGATGTTGAGGAGAATAGCCGATATTGATCAAGGAGAGTTGTTGCGTGGCATAGATGAACTACTTATACGCGGATTGATCTGTGAGGTCGAGGCAGGAGTTGCTTTTCCCCACGACCTGATAAGAGAAGCAGCATATAGGGCATGTAGCAATTTCAAACGCAGAATGTTGCATGGCGCTGCCGGCGATGAACTGCGTTCAAGTGGATTGAGTACAAATGCTGCGATTTGTGCGCATTATAAAGCGGCGGGTAACAAAAGATTGGCTTATGAATACGCCATGCTTGCCGCCGACGATAGTGCTAAGGTATATGGCCATAATGAGACAGAATATTTCTTACGGGTTGCGCTCGCGAACGCTGCTGATGAAGAGCGGAAAGACGTTGCCAAGGAGCGCTTAGCGTACCTGTTGTATTCATTGGGTCGATATGTTGAGTCAGGGCAGTATTTTGCCGAATTGCTCAGCTCGTCGGCCATTGATTGCAACAGTGACCGGTATGTGTCACTGCGTAGTAAGCGTCTGGCGATTGATCTGAAACAGGGACTGAGGGATACATCATCTCTGATTTCCGAATTTACGGAACTGGCTGGGCGCGCTGAGAACGCCGGGTTGTACAAGGTGGCTATTGAGAATTGGCGGTCGCTCGTATATATAGGAAACAGCATTGGCGACCATGCGTTGGTTCACAGTTCCATAGCGCGTATTTCGCAGGCCGCAACTCGAGTACAGGATCCGGCGTACGAAGTAGCTGCTCTAGCATATTCCGCCAACGTCCTAAGCCTCTACCAAGGCCTCACTCCTGCCCGCCCATACGCCGAGGAGGCTGTGCGTCGTGCATCGGCCACCGGGGACCATAATGCACTGATCGTCGCGCTCTGTTCGCGTGGCGTGAACAGCTTGCAAGGGGGGCGGACCGCGGAGGCGGAGGAAGATCTGAAGCAGGCGCTCTCCTTGATCGAGCGCTATGCGGCGATCTCATATCAGCAGTTCGCACTGAATACGTATGGTGTGTTGTTGCTCGAGCAGGGGCGCTACGAAGAGGCGCGTCGGGTGCTGGGGGAGGCGATAGGGTTGGCGCGTGCCGCCGCGGCGGTGCAGGACCAGGTCGTCGTGACGGGGAATCTCCTCCTGGTGGAACACGAGAGCGGGAATCACGAAAGGGCGGTCGCCCTGGCCGAGGAGGTGTTGTCTTTGAGCGGGCGGGCGCCGCTGGTCTGGTGTACCATCGGGGCGTGGAGTATTCTCGGGTTGTACGCGTTGGAGCGGGGCGATCTGGAGACCGCACGGGGGTACCACGACGAGATCCGGGAGCATGCCACGGGGCGAGATTTCTGGATCTCGGACGCTTCCTACGCGGAGATCTTCCTGGCGCGTTTCGGTGTGCTGGAGGGTGACACGGCCGGTGCGCTCGCCCGGCTCGACCAGGCGATCGCTGCGTATGCCGACCGGGAGTTCTTCTGTCGGTCCCGGCTCCAGCTGGAGCGAGCGCGTATCATGCTCTCCACGGATGAGGTGGAAGCCGGGCGCTGGGCCGCGCTGGTGCGGCAGCGGGCGAGCGAAGCTGGTGCGTGGCCATTGGTCGTGGCGGCGGACCGGATATTGGACAGCGTAGGTTTGGTTGCCAACCGATGATGCCGGCACTTCGGCGATTTACGGAAGTAGATGGTCTGATCTCCATGCCACGAAGCGCTACGTACCCCCTCACCCTGGCCGATCGATGCGGTGGGGAGTTCACTGCCCGATGTTACGTACCCGAAGACCGCGCCGAGCTCGAGGCGATGTATGAGGACTTCGAGCCCAAACGACGCGCGCAGGGGCTCCCGCCGGAAGGCGCCGACCAGCTCCGCCGCTGGCTCGACCGGGTCCTCGCCCAAGGGGTGCACCTGGTCGTGACGGTTGAGGGCCGGATCCAGGGGCACGTCATGTTGATCCCGCTCGACTCCGAAGTCGTCGAGCTGGCGAACTTCCTCCATCAGTCGATCCGCGGCCGGGGGATCGGCACGATCATGAACCGGCTCATAGTCGAGGAGGCGCGGGCGCAGGGGTATCGCCGCGTCTGGCTCTCGGTGGAGCCATCCAACCGCGCCGCGCTCCGCTCCTACCGTAGCGCCGGGTTCCAGCTCCTCCCCGGCTCGATGTGGGCGCAGGAGGTGGAGATGGCTTTGGATCTCACCCCCGAAACAACAGTGTCAGACGACGAGACCCGCCCCTGAGCTCCGCGGCTCTCCCCTCCCCTCTCCTCCCGGCGCCGCGGCACGGTGGGTGCACTCTACCGGGTGAGGCGACCATTCACCGCGGGAGGGTCCGTGATCCACGTCGAATTCGCCGTGCCCATCCGCGCCTCGCGCGCGAGCGCCTGGAGGCTGCTCAAGGACAAGGTCGAGACCCCGCAGCGCTTCGTGGCGCAGGTGGTGGCCTGCGAGGTGATGGAACGGCGCGAGGACGAGCTGGTCAGACGGGTCACCTTCGACGACGGCGTCGCCGTGACGGAGCGGGTCATATTCCTCCCGGAGACGGAGCTGGTCTACCGCTTCGTGGACCACCCCAAGTTCGAGGGCGAGATCCGCAACCTCCTCTTCCAATCGGGAGATTCCCTCTGGCTCTCCATCTACTTCCAGGGGCGCGCACGGGAGGGAGTGGAGCTCGACGCGCGAGACCTCGACCAACTCCGCGAAGGCTTCGCCCGCGCCGTCCTCCAGGCGGCCCGGCAAATAGAAGAGCTAGAGCGGGCAGCTCTAGAGAGGACTTGATGGTGGCGGGATCGGGGATTTCGGCTGGACATTCGGGGGGTGGGATTCAG
>Ga0180220_1002868_pt1 | contig 10562 bp, 6 predicted proteins | sample eDN5th37CBELigBY_FD_151335 | JGI IMG/M metagenome (GOLD analysis project Ga0180220, IMG submission 151335) | Enriched backyard soil microbial communities from Emeryville, California, USA - eDNA 5th pass 37_C BE-Lig BY (version 2) (version 2) | ecosystem: Environmental > Terrestrial > Soil >... | reverse complement strand
CGTGGGTGGGCGCGATCGGGACGGGATGGGACACGGACCCTCTCCGCCGCCGAGTCTATGGCCGTTTGTCGTGTGACCACAAGCGGCACCCGCGACCCTCGGTCCGCCGGTACGACCACGCGGCGCCGGAGCGGGCGTAGCGTCGCGCCATGGCGACGACACCGCACGCGCCGCGCGTCCTGGCCATCGACGCCGGCGGCACGATGACCGACACGTTCATCGTCGACGACGCCGGGCGCTTCGTCGTCGGCAAGGCCCAGACCACGCCCCACGACGAGTCGCTCGGGCTGATGGCGTCCGCCGAGGACGCGCTGCGCCAGTGGGACGCCGACGTGGCGGGCGGCTTCCCGCAGATCCGCTCGGCCGTGTTCTCGGGCACGGCGATGCTCAACCGGCTGCTGACCCGCAGCGGCCGGCGGGTCGGCGCGATCGTCACCGCCGGGCAGGAGGACGCGCTGCAGATGGAGCGCGGCATCCAGACGCACCTGGGCTCCTCCTACGCCGACCGCCTCCACGTCGCCACCCACCACCACAACGAGCCGCTGATCCCGCGCGAGCGGGTCCACGGCGTGCGCGGGCGCATCGACCTGTTCGGGGCCGAGGTGCTGGCGCTGCGCGAGGAGGACGTGCGCGAGGCCGCGGCCGCGCTGCTTGACGCCGGCGTCGAGGGCATCGTGATCTCGCTGCTGTTCTCGTACCGCAACCCCGCCCACGAGGCGCGCGTGGCCGAGATCGTCGCCGAGGAGAAGGCGCGCCGCGGTGTCGACGGCGACTGCCCGGTGTTCGTGTCCAGCGACCTGTACCCGTCGCGCCGCGACTTCCCGCGGCTGAACACGACCGTGATCGAGGCCTACGCGGCCGAGCCGTCGCGCGGCACGCTGCGCGCCGTGCGCGAGCGCACCCGCGAGGCCGGCGCCGGCTTCGAGCTGCGGGTGATGGCCAGCCACGGCGGGACGATCAGCATCGACGCCGACCAGCTCGCCACCACGCTGGTGTCCGGCCCGATCGGCGGCGTCGTGGGCGCGCGCTGGCTGGCCGAGCGCATCGGGCTCGACAACGTGCTCTGCACCGACATCGGCGGGACGTCGTTCGACATCGCGCTGCTGACCGGGCGCCGCTACGAGGTCACGACCACGCCGGCGATCGCGCGCTTCGTGCTGAACATGCCGCTCGTCCAGATCGACTCGGTCGGCGCCGGCTGCGGCTCCTACGTGCGCATCGACCCCAACGCCCGGCGGCCGGAGATCGGGCCCGACTCGGCCGGCGCGCTGATCGGCACCGCGTGGCCCGAGGGCGGCGTCGACACCGTCTCGATCACCGACCTCAACCTCGTGCTCGGGCGCCTGAACCCCGACTACTTCCTCGGCGGCCAGGTGCGCCTCGACGTCGAGCGCGCCCGCCACGAGGTCGAGCGCCAGATCGCCCGGCCGCTGGGGCTCGGCGTCGAGGAGGCGGCGGCCGGCGTCATCGGCCTGTTCGAGGCGTCGCTGCGCAACGAGGCGGTCGGGCGCATCCTCGGCAAGGGCTACGGCCCGGGCGACTACACCCTGCTGTGCTACGGCGGCGGCGGCCCGCTGCACGTGGCCGGCTACACGCAGGGCGTGCCCTACCGCGAGGTGCTGGTGCCCGAGTGGGCGGCCGGCTTCAGCGCCTTCGGCTGCGCCTGCGCCGACTTCGAGTACCGCTTCGACCGCCAGGTCGACCTGCCACTGCTGCCGAGCTTCGGCCCCGAGCAGCGCGTCGCGATCGGCGGGATGCTGACCCAGGCGTGGCGCGCGCTGGAGGAGCGCGTCCGGGCCGAGTTCGCCAAGTCCGGCTACGCGCCCGAGGACATCGCGTTCACGCACCTCGTCCGCATGCAGTACTACGGCCAGCTCGTCGACATCGAGGTCGAGGCGCCGACCGCGGCGATCGAGACCGACGCCGACGTCGACGCGCTCATCGCCGCCTTCGAGGACACCAACGCCCGCATGTACGCGCGCGCCGCCTCCTCGCCCGAGCTGGGCTACCTCGTCGCGCAGGCGGCCGTGAAGGGCTCCGTGGCGATCGAGAAGCCGACGCTGCCGGTCATCGCCCGCGAGCGCGGCGCGCCGCCGGTCAAGGCGACGCGGCCCGTGTGGTGGGCCGACGGCCCCGCCACGGCCGACGTGGTCGAGATGACCGACGTGCGGCCCGGCCACGCGATCGAGGGGCCGGCGATCCTCGAGGCCGAGTCCACGACGTTCCCGATCCCGCCCGACCGTCGCGCCACGCTCGACGAGCACGGCATCTTCCACCTCGAGGGCAAGGAGGGCTGACGCCATGGCCACGATCGACACCGTCCGTCCGGCGCCGATCGGCTGGGACGGGCGGACGCTGGCGCAGATGCTCGAGGAGGCCGAGGCGCGCTTCGCGCAGACCGGCCACTACCAGGGCCTCGAGCGCCTCGCGCTCAAGGAGGCCGACCCGCTGCACTTCGAGAAGCTGTTCGCGCGCGTCCGCGGCGGCCTCGTCACCGCGCGCGAGACCGCGCTGAACATCAGCGCGTCGCCGATCGTGCGCGAGCTGGGGGAGATCTCGTTCGCGCTCTACACGCCCGAGGGCGACAACGTGGCGCTGTCGACGGGGATCATCGTCCACGTCCACACCATGAGCGAGGCGATCAAGTTCATGGTGCGCAACGGCTGGGAGGACAACCCGGGCATCCGGCCCGGCGACATCTTCGCCAACAACCAGCCGACGATCGGCGACGTCCACAACGCCGACGTGCAGACGTTCGTGCCGATCTTCGACCCCGGCGGCAGCGGCGAGCTCGTCGCGTGGGCGGGCGGCGTCATCCACGTGATGGACATCGGCGCGACCGCGCCCGGCGGGGTCTGCATCGCGCCGACGACCCGCTACGACGACGGCATCGACCTGCACTGCATGAAGATCGGCGAGGGCGACGAGATCGCCCGCTGGCACCTCAAGCGCGTGTCGATGCAGAGCCGGGCGCCCGGCCTGTACATCCTCGACGAGCGCACCCGCCTGGCCGGCTGCCACATGATCCGCGACGCGGTCGAGCGGCTCGTCGACGAGGAGGGGCTCGACGTCTTCAAGGCGTTCATGCGCGAGGCGATCGAGGACGGGCGGCGGGCGTTCAAGTCCCGCGTGCGCGGCCTGCTCGTCCCCGGCCGCTACCGCTCCTGCGGGTTCACCGAGGCGCGCTACGCCGACAAGGCCAACCTGCCCAAGCGCGCCCGGCGCGACCTCATCATCCACGGCGCCTACGAGGCCGTCGTCGACCGCGACGGGCGCTGGACGACCGACCTGCGCGGCTCGTCGGCGTGGGGCTGGCACTCGTTCAACGCGACCCCGTCGGCCCAGCAGGGCATGCAGTGGATCCTGTTCACGCAGACGCTGATCTGCAACGACAAGATCAACGACGGCGCCTACTACGCGACCGAGCTGAAGCTCACGCCCGGGAGCTGGGCCGACCTCGGCGACGCGCCGTGCTCGTCGTCGGCGCCGTGGGCGCCGATGTTCGCGACCTCGGTGGGCTACATGCGCGCGATCTCGCGGGCGCTGCAGTCGCGCGGCTACATCGAGGAGGTCGTGGCCGCCTACACGACGCCGGGCAACGTCGCCCAGGGCGGCGGGCTCGACCACTTCGGCCAGGTGTCGGGCTTCATGAACTTCGAGATCGGCGCGCAGGGCCAGGGCGCCAAGTACGTGCTCGACGGCCTCGACTACGGCGCCGCCGTCTTCAACCCCGAGGGCGACATGGGCGACATCGAGATGTGGGAGCTCGTGATGCCGATGCTCTACCTCGGCCGCCGCATCCGCCCCAACACCGGCGGCTGGGGCCGCCACCGCGGCGGCTCGTCGTTCGAGTCGCTGCTGCTCGTGCACGGCACGCAGGACTTCGAGGTCGAGAGCCTCGGCTCCGGCGGCATGCTCACGTCGCCGGGACTGTTCGGCGGCTACCCGGCCCCGAGCGCCTACGTGCACATGGTGTTCGGCTCCGACGCCTACGCGCAGGCCGCCGCCGGCGCGGCCTACCCGGTCGGCGACGTCAGCGGCGAGGACCTGGAGATGCAGGCGTTCGCCGGCGACCACCTCGTCCGCCAGGACCCGTTCACGATGATGATGGCGGTCCGCAGCGGCGACCTGTACCTGTCGGCCGGCCGCGGGGGCGGCGGGCTCGGCGACCCGCTGCTGCGCGACGACGCGCGCCTGGCGGAGGACATCGCCGGCGGGCACCTGCAGCCGCGCTGGGCCGACCGCGCGTACGGCCGGCGCGACCGCGACGCCGTGCGCCGCCGGCGCCTGGAGCGCGCCCGCCCGGCCTCGGCGTGGTGGGCCGAGCAGCGCGAGCGGATCCTCGCCCAGGACCTGATCGAGCCGGTGAAGGTCATGTACGCGGAGTCGATGCGCCTGGAGCCGGCGTGGGCGGCCGAGTACCGCGGCTTCTGGGACCTGCCCGATGACTTCGACTTCGACGTCGTCACGCCGACCGTCGCGGTGCCGAGGGCGGCGCCGGGCAAGGTCACGCCGCAGGAGTCGGCGCGCGGGTTCCTGGCCGGCTCGACGGTGTTCCGGCCCACCGACGAGATCGAGGTGCCGGTCGCTCGCGAGATGACCCGCGAGACGCTGGCCGACCTGCTCGACGAGCGGCTGTCGCGCGCGGCGATCCGGGAGATCCAGTCCTCGATCAAGGACCCGGACCGCTTCGACCTGTGGGTGGCGCTGCTGCAGGAGCGCGTCGACTACGACGACCGGATCGTGCTGCCCTACGGCGAGGGCATGAACATCGTGCGCCGCCGCTCCGACGGCGAGCTCGTCGTCCGCACCGACGCGGGCGCCGACCTGTGCCGCTGGGACGAGAACTGGAAGCTGCACGTCCCGATGTTCGTGCGCGACACCGACGCGCTCTACGAGGAGGTCTACCCGAGGCTCGGGCACCCCGACGGCGACTGGCAGGAGCTGCGCGAGTACTACTGCCCCGTCTCCGGGCGCCTGCTGGAGACCGAGGCGGTGCCGCCCGGCTACCCGGTCGTGCACGAGTACCTACCCGACCTGGTCGGCTTCTACGAGGGCTGGCTGGGGCGCGAGGTGCCCTAGCCGCGGCCGCTCGACTACTGTCGGGCGTCCCAGATGCGCTTCGACCCCGCCACCCGCCTGAGGGGCGCGCTGACCGCGCCGCCCGACAAGTCCATCTCGCACCGCGCCGCGCTGATCGCCGCGATGACGTCCGCGCCGGTGCGGATCACCGGCTACCTCGACGCCGAGGACACGAACTCGACGCTGAACGCGGTGCGCGCGCTCGGCGCGTCGGTCGACCGCGGCCCGGACGCGATCGTCGTGGGCGGCGTCGGGCTGCGCGACGCGCGCCCGACCGACGGGCCGATCGACGTCGGCAACGCCGGCACGCTCATGCGCCTGCTGCCCGGGTGGCTGGCCGCCCAGGAGGGGCGCGCGTGGACGCTCGACGGCGACGCCTCGATCCGCCGGCGCCCCGTCGACCGGATCGCCGACCCGCTGACGCGCATGGGCGCGCGGATCGACGCCACGGACGGGCGCTTCCCGCCGTTCACCGTCCACGGCACGCGCCTGACCGCGATCCACTACGAGATGCCGATGGCCAGCGCGCAGGTGAAGTCGTGTGTGCTGCTGGCCGGCCTCAGCGCCGACGACGCCACGACCGTGACCGAGCCGGCGCCCAGCCGCGACCACACCGAGCGGATGCTCGCCGCGGCCGGCATCCGCGTCCAGCGCCACGGCCGCCACGTCACCGTGCATCCGGGCGAGTCGCTGGCGCTCGACCGCGTCCACGTCCCCGGCGACCCGTCGAGCGCCGCGTTCTGGCTCGCGGCGGCCGCGATCGTGCCGGGCGCCGAGGTGACCGTCCGCAACACCGGCACGAACTGGACCCGCACCGGGTTCGTGCGGATCCTCGAGCGGATGGGCGCGGTCGTCGACGGCGATCTGGAGGAGGCCGACCCGCCCGGCGTGCCCGCCGGCGAGCCGGTCGCCGACCTGACCGCCCGCACCGCCGCCCTGCAGGGGACCGTCGTCGAGCCCGACGAGGTCCCGCTGGCGATCGACGAGCTGCCGCTCGTCGGCCTGCTGGGCTGCTTCGCCGAGGGCGAGACCGTCGTCACCGGCGCCGAGGAGCTGCGCGTCAAGGAGTCCGACCGCATCGCCTCCGTGGTGGGCGCGCTGAACGCGCTCGGCGGCGACGCGGAGGCGACCCCCGACGGGTTCGTCGTGCGCGGCACGGGCGGCCTGCGCGGCGGCGCGATCGACTCCGGCGGCGACCACCGCATCGCGATGCTGGGCGCGATCGCCGGCCTGGCGTCGCGCGAGGGCGTCGAGGTGGGCAACATGGAGGCGGCCGCGGTCTCCTATCCGGGGTTCGCGGACGATCTGCGTACGCTCACCGCCTGATGATCGTGGCCATCGACGGGCCCGCGGGGGCCGGCAAGTCGACCGTGGCGCGCGCCACGGCGCGCGCGCTCGGCTTCCAGTACCTGGACACCGGCGCGATGTACCGCGCGGCGGGGCTCGCCGACGACCCCGTCGCCGCCGACATCCGCCTCGCCGACGGGCGCGTGCTGCTCGATGGGCGCGACGTGACGGCCGAGATCCGCACGCCCGAGGCGAGCGAGCGCGCCTCGGTGGTCGCCGCCCGGCCCGAGGTCCGCGCGGCGATGGTGGCCAAGCAGCGGGCGATCATGGCCGACGGCGACTGGGTCGCCGAGGGCCGCGACATCGGCACCGTCGTCGCACCCGACGCCGAGCTGAAGGTCTTCCTCACCGCCGACCCGCGCGAGCGCGCCCGCCGGCGCGCCGCCGAGCTGGGGCTCGACCCCGACGCCGTGCTGCGCGAGCAGGCGCTCCGCGACGAGCGCGACCGCACGCGCGCCGCGAGCCCGCTCGCCGCCGCGCCCGACGCGGTGGAGCTCGACACGACCGGCCTGACGATCGACGAGGTCGTCGCCCGCATCGCGGAGCTGGCCCGATGCTGAAGGTCGCGGTCGTCGGCTACCCCAACGTCGGCAAGTCGTCGCTGGTCAACCGGCTGTCGGGCTCGCGCATCGCCGTCGTGCACGAGCGCCCGGGGGTGACGCGCGACCGCAACGAGGTGCCGTGCGAGTGGAACGGCCGCCGCTTCGAGCTGATCGACACGGGCGGCGTCGACTTCGAGGACCTCGACCCGCTCGCGGGCTCGATCCGCGAGCAGGCCCAGGCCGCGCTCAACGACGCGCAGGTGGCGGTGCTCGTCGTCGACGCCCAGGCCGGGCTGCGGCCGGGCGACGAGGAGATCGCCGACCTGCTGCGGCGCGCGAAGATGCCCGTCGTCGTCGCCGCCAACAAGGTCGACAGCGTCGGCTCGATGTCGCTGGCCGCCGAGTTCTGGGGCCTGGGCCTCGGGGAGCCGCTGCCGGTGTCGGCCACCCAGGGCCTCGGCACCGGCGACCTCCTGGACCGCATCGTCGAGCTCCTGCCCGAGGACGACGAGGTCGACGACGACGAGGACGTCCTGCGCCTGGCCGTGATCGGGCGGCCGAACGTCGGCAAGTCCTCGCTCGTCAACCGCTTCCTCGGCGACGAGCGCGTGATCGTGTCCGACGTCGCCGGCACCACGCGCGACGCGATCGACCTGCCGCTCGAGGTCGACGGCCGCCGCGTGATCCTCGTCGACACCGCCGGCATGCGCCGCCAGGCGAAGGTGTCGGAATCCGTCGAGTACTACACCGCGCTGCGCTCCCAGCGCGCCGCCGAGCGCGCCGACGTGGCGATCGTCGTGTGCGACGCCACCGACGGCGTCACCGCCCAGGACCTGCGCATCGCCGACCTGGCGATGGGGGCCAAGTGCGCGACGGTCCTCGTGCTCAACAAGTGGGACACGCAGGCGGGCACCGCCGACGAGGTCGGCAACCGGCCCGAGCTCGACCACGAGCGCGCCCGCGTCGCCCAGAAGCTGCGGCTGCGCCCGAAGGTCCTCACCGCGTCGGCGCTGACCGGCCGCGGCGTGGCGCGCGTGATGACCGAGGCGCTCGCGCTGGGGGAGCGGATGCGCACGCGCGTGCCGACCCCGGACTTCAACCGCTTCCTGTCGGAGGTCGTGCAGGAGCGCCAGCCCCCGGCCAAGCAGGGCCACCGCCTGAAGCTGATCTACGGCGCCCAGACCGGCACCCGCCCGCCGCGGTTCGCGATCCAGGTCAACTCGCGCACCCGCGTGACCCGCGACTACGCGTACTTCATCGAGAACCGGCTGCGCGCCCGCTACGGGTTCGACGGCGTGCCGCTGGTCATCGACTTCAACGAGCGCCGGGAGCGCCGTGGCGAGCGCTGAGGTCCTCGTCCGCCGCCGCCGGCTGGTCGCGGCGGTGGCGGCGGTCCTGGCGGTCGCCGCGCTGGCCGCCGGCATCGTCGTCGCGGCCGGCGGCTCGGGCCCGCCGATCGCCACGGGCGCCGCGCGGCTCGTCCCCGCCGACGCGCTCGTCTACGTGCACGTGTCCACCGACGGCGACCGCGACGCCGTGCGCGACGCGGAGCGCCTGGGGGAGCGCTTCCCGGCCTGGGAGGGCCTGCGCGACACCGTGCTGGCGCGCCTGGCGGTCGCCGGCACCGACGACGAGGTCGGCGCCTGGCTGGGCGACGAGATGGCGCTGGCGCTGGTCGGCGACAAGGGCGAGACCGCCGGCTCGCTCGTCCTGCTGGAGGTCGGCGACGAGGCCCGGGCGCGCGAGTTCGTGGCCGAGGGCGCGCGCAAGAGCGGTCCCGGCAAGCGCTACCAGGGCGTCGAGCTCGCCCGCTACGGCGCCGTGTACGCGGCGTTCGTGGGCGGCTACGTCGCGCTGGGCCAGGAGGAGACGCTGCAGGCCGCGATCGACCTCGACCGCGGCCGCGGCGACGCGCGCTCGCTGGCCGAGAACCCGACGTTCGCCGCCACGAGCGGGGACCTGCCCGACGATCGCGTCGCCGACGCGTACGCCACCGCCGACGGGCTGCGGCGGCTGCTCGTCCCCGCCGGCGGCCTGCTCGGCGTCGCCGGGGTCGTCTTCGACCGCCCCGGCCTGGAGGGCGTCGCCGCCGGGCTGCGGGTCCGCGATCCCGGCGCCGAGCTGGTGGTCCGCGCGCGGGTGCCCGACCGGAGGGCGCAGACGTTCACGCCGTCGCTGCTGGACGCCGTGCCCAAGGGGGCGATGGCCTACTACGGCACGCGCGGGCTGGACCAGAACGTCACGCGCCTGCTGGAGTCCGCCGGGACCGAGGCGCTCGCCGACCTGCTCGCCCAGGCGCGCGAGGCGCTCGGCCGCGACGGCGCGCGGGCGGTGCAGGCCGACGTGCTGGAGCTGCTGAGCCGCGAGAGCGCGCTCGTGCTGCTGCCCGGCGTGCCCGCGCCGACGATGGTCGTGATCGCGCGCGCCGAGAACCCCGACGCCACCCGCGCCGCCCTGGCCCGGCTGACCGAGACGCTCGAGCGCGTCCTGCCCGGCGCGCGCGTCACCCGCGAGGACGACGTGACCCGCATCCTGTCCGACACGGCCGAGCTCGACCTGGCCGTCGTCGACGACGAGCTCGTGGTCGCCACGTCGATGCGCGGGATCGCCGCCGCGCGCGATCCCGACGGGGGAATCGACGAGGCCGAGGCCTTCCGCAGCGTGAGCGGGGATGCCGACGACCCCGTGACCTCACTAGTCTTCCTCGACTTCAGCCAGCTCCTGACGCTGGCCGAGCAGACCGGGCTCGACGACTCGCGCGCCTACCAGGAGGTCAAGGCCGACCTGCACAGGCTCGCGGCGGTGGGCGTCCGCTCGACCGGCGCCGGAGAGGACCCCGTCTCGGAGATCCGCTTCCAGATCCCATGAGCCACGCCGACAACGACTACCTGTTCACCTCCGAGTCCGTCACGGAGGGCCACCCCGACAAGGTCGCCGACCAGATCTCCGACGGCGTCCTCGACGCCGCGCTGCGCGACGACCCGGGCTCCCGCGTCGCGTGCGAGACGCTCGTCAACACCGGCCTCGTCGTCGTCTCGGGAGAGATCACGACCGAGACGTACATCGACATCCAGGACGTCGTGCGCGAGACGATTCGCAAGATCGGCTACGTGGACGCCGACCTGGGCTTCAGCGCGGACTCGTGCGCGGTCATCAACGCGATCGACAAGCAGTCCCCGGACATCGCCCAGGGCGTCGACGCCGCCCTGGAGGCGCGCACCGACCCCAGCGACGACGACGCGCTGGACATCGCCGGCGCCGGCGATCAGGGGATGATGTTCGGCTATGCGACCAACGAGACGCCGGAGCTGATGCCGCTGCCCATCAGCCTGGCGCACAAGCTGGCCAAGCGGCTGGCCGACGTGCGCCACGGCGGGGTGCTGCCGTACCTGCGTCCCGACGGCAAGACGCAGGTGTCGGTGCGCTACCAGGACGGGCGTCCGGTCGCTGTCGAGAAGCTGCTGATCAGCACGCAGCACGCCGAGGGCTCCGAGGGCGTGCTGCCCGACGATCTGTGGGAGCACGTGGTCGAGCCGGTGCTGCCCAAGGAGCTGTATGACGCCAACGCGCTGCGCAAGGCGTTCCTGGTCA
>Ga0180220_1002867_pt1 | contig 10563 bp, 12 predicted proteins | sample eDN5th37CBELigBY_FD_151335 | JGI IMG/M metagenome (GOLD analysis project Ga0180220, IMG submission 151335) | Enriched backyard soil microbial communities from Emeryville, California, USA - eDNA 5th pass 37_C BE-Lig BY (version 2) (version 2) | ecosystem: Environmental > Terrestrial > Soil >... | reverse complement strand
GCTATTCCAGGGCGCGCGACTGGCCCGAAGACGCCGAGCCGCTGAGGGATTGAAGACGCGAAGGCCGCCGCGGGCATAGGCTGCGGAAGGGCAGCCCCGCGACGAGTCCATTGACCGAGCGCAGAACGATCAGTCGCGCGAAGAACCCAGCCAGCCCTTGCTGGAAATATCGAAGACGATACCGTCGGGGTCTTTGAATTTCTGCTCGAAATTGTGCTTTTCCGGATCGCCCAGGCTGAAGAAGAATTTTCCGCCATGCTGCTCGATGGCTCGGGCGGCGGCGTCGGAATCAGCGACGATGAAGCCGAAATGATGCGAGCCCACATAGCCGTCCATCGCGCTGCCCGGCGATCCCTTCAGCAGCGCCAGGTTGACCACCCCGTCGCTCAGATAGACGCCCGAGCCCATCTCCAGCGTTTCCTCGCCGACGCGTTCCAGTCCGAACACCTTCTGGTAGAACTCGGCGGCGGCCTCGAGGTCGCTGACACAGATGGCGAAGTGCCTGAGTTTTGCGGTCATGGTGAATTCCTTACCTAGGGTTGATGCTTTGGATTCGAGTGGCTTTTATTTTAAAAGCAACTGGCGGACGAATTCCCGCCTTTGATTGCGCTGCTGTTCGCTTCCTTGCTCGCCCATGATCGATTCGTTGATGACGTAGCTGTACAGCAGAAACGCGCGCATATTGGCTTCGTGCAGCGAAAACCCCAAGGCCACGAAACACTGGGCGCAATAGGCGAGGCGCTTGGCATCGACTTCGGTGACGAATTGCCTTGCCATGTCGTTGCGGCGCGCCCAGGCTCGAATGGCCAACTCGATGGACGCCGATCGGATGGCGGCGTGGCCCCTGAACGGCAGGCTGAGCAATTCGCCCAGCAGCGTTTCCGCGTTCGCGTCGCTATGTTCGAACCGGTCGATGAGCTGCTCCGTCATGGTATTGCGCCACGTCGTCAGCAACTGGCGCAGCAAGGCGTCGCGGTCCTTGAAGTGCCAATAGAAGCTGCCCCGGGTGACGTTGAGTCCCTTGGCCAGCACGTCGACTCGGACGGAATCGATGCTTTTGTCCACCAAGACCTCCAGCGCGGCGTCGACCCAATCGTTCGGGGTGAGCTGCGCGCGGCCGTTTCCCGGTTCACTGATGGAAGAGGGGGAAGCTGATGTCTTGCTCATTGGAGTGCGTCTTTCGAGATGCGGAACATACAGTAATGTACCTCAAAGCGCATGCTTCCATGACAGGGTATGTAAGGGATATCCCTGAAAGAGCATATGTTGCCAAAGCCCGTTCAGTCCATATATCATCCATACACATACACATGTGTATGGAAGAAAGGAGGCGGTATGGCGGGCGAAACAGGGCGGGGCGAGACGATTCTGGCGGCGGGGCATGAAACCAATGTCCTGGTACAGGGCCAAGGCAACGAGGCTCTATTTCTTCTGCACGGATCGGGCCCCGGCGTATCGGCATGGACCAACTGGAACGGCGTCATGCCCGAGCTGGCGAGGGATTTCCGGGTGGTGGCTCCGGATATCGCCGGCTTCGGGTACACAGAGTTCAAGGAAGACAACAAGTACGACATCAAGCTGTGGGTGAACCATCTGAGCGCAATCATGGATGCGCTGGAAATCTCCAAGGCCTCCTTCGTGGGTAATTCGTTCGGAGGCGCCCTGGCGATAGGCCTTTCCCTGCATGCGCCGGAGCGGGTCGAGAATCTCGTGCTGCTGGGTACGCCGGCCGGCGAATTCCCCCAGACAGCGGGCCTGAGATCCGTATGGGAATACGAGCCCTCTATGGAGAACATGGAAGCCGTGATGCGCTTGTTTCCGTACGACGCCTCGGTCATTACCGAAGACATGGTGCGCGTGCGATACGAGGCCAGCGCCCGGCCGGGCGCGCAAACCGCGTTGCGCAAGCTGATCCCCCAGCCGACGGAAGGAGTCACCATGGTCAAAGGCTTTCCCGAAAGCGCCCTGTCACGAATTGCGGCGCCGGCCCTGGTGCTGCACGGTCGCGAGGACGCCGTGGTGCCGCCGGACTGCGGCCTGTTGGCGGCCAAGGCCATTCCACGCGCCGAGCTGCATCTATTCGGCCAATGCGGGCACTGGGTTCAGGTCGAGCACCGGACCCGATTCCTGCAACTGGTGCGCGACTTCTGTCGCGCGACATAAGGAGGCGTCGTGAGCAGGAATGTACTAGAGCGGCTGCTGCATCGGCTTTGCGTCGACCGCAGAGAAAAACAGCGCTTTCAAGAGGACCTCGAAGGGCTATTGGAACGGCATCGCCTCACCGAGGAAGAAAAAACCATGCTGCGCAGTATGGATGTGGGCGCAATGCAAAGACACGGAGTAAACCCGATGCTGACGATAGGTTTCTGGTTCGAGAATGCGCCGGACCCGACTCCGCGCGCCTACATGAAAGCGCTGGCGGACGCGCAGGCGCCCGGCCCCGCAAGGAGTAGGTAGCCATGGGGAAAATCGTTGGAGGGTTCCTGGTTCCGCATGACCCCATGATGTTTCTTGCGCCTGAAGCGCCGCCGGAAGAGGTGCGCGGCCGCATGTGGGCGGCCTTCGAGCAATGCGCCGACCGGCTGGCCAAGCTGGATGCGACGGCTGTGGTGATCGTGGGCGGAGACCATTATTTCAATTTCGGCACCGACTGCCTGCCGCAATATTTGATCGGCACCGGCGACGTTGATGGTCCGCTGGACGTCATGCCGGGCCTCAAGCGCCGGGCCATTCCGGACAGCCAAGACCTGGCCTCCTTCATGGCCCGGCATGGGCACGATAACGGATTCGACTGGTCGGTTGCCCGGGCCTTTACCGTGGACCATGCCGTTGCGATTCCGGACAGGCTGATCGTGGACCCTGTGCGCACCCGCGGAAAGACAATTGGGACCATACCCGTGTACGTCGCCTCCGGAGTAGATCCTTACATCAGCATGTCGCGATGCGCCGCATTGGGCGGCGCCATCCGCGCCGCAGTCGAGGCCGCCGACGATCATGAGCGTGTCGTCCTTATAGGCAGCGGCGGCCTCAGCCACTGGATAGGCCTGCCGCAGATGGGACAGGTGAACGAGGCCTTCGACCGCGAGATTCTGTCTTATGCCTGCAGCGGCGATCTTGGCGCCATGACGCGCCTTTCCGACGAATACATCCTGAGCCATGGGGGCAACGGCGGCATGGAGATACGCCATTGGGTGGTGGCCATGGGCGCCATGCCGGGCGCGCACGGGTACCTGATCGACTACGCCCCGGTGCCCGAATGGGTGACCGGCCTGGGCTTTGTTCAATTGATTCAATGAGGATGGTCCATGACGCAATCTGTACTTGAAGTCGGCAAATCGGAATTGGCTCCCGAAGGAATCAGCCGTGTCGACTCCCCCGAAGGCTTCATCGCCGTGTATGAGCTGGATGGCGCCTACTACGCGACCCAGGACGGGTGCACACACGCCCGGGCCTCGTTGTCCGAGGGGGAGATCCTGGAAGGGGAACTGATCGAATGTCCGGTTCATGGCGGCACTTTCCATATTCCCTCGGGCCGGGCGGTGGGGTTTCCGTGCAAGACGCCGCTGCGCACCTACGAGGTAGTCGATACCGGTAGGACCTTGCTGATCCACTTGGAGCGCCAGGCCGCCGCCACCGCGTCCGACGGGGAAACGAATACTAATGGAGCGTGAAACGATGAATGGACGCAAGGGAATCGACCCGCAGACCTCTTGCCGGGAAGATGTGGCGCTGGAGTCTTTGATGGATCTGGACAAGGGCAGGATGTCGCGGCTCGTATTCCAGCACCCGGGCCTGTACGAGCGGGAGCTGGAGCGCATTTTTGCGCGCTGCTGGCTGTTCGTTGCCCACGAATCGCAGATTCCCAAGGCCGGCGACTATGTCACCACCTATATGGGGCAGGACAACGTGATCATCGTTCGCCAGAAGGACGGCGGCATAAAAGGTTTCCTGAACAGTTGTCCGCACCGTGGCAACAAGGTATGTTTTGCCGACGCCGGAAACGCGCGGCAGTTCATCTGCAACTATCATGGCTGGTCGTTTGCCATCGACGGCCGGTTGAAAGGCATGCATGCCTCTGAAGCGTTCGATTCCACCGGCTTCGACTTCGAAGGCCACGGCCTGCATCCGGTCGCCCGCATAGACTCATATCGCGGCCTGGTTTTCGCGACGCTCGATGATCGAGCCCCAGACCTTGCCGATTATCTCGGCGACATGCGCTACTACCTGGACGCGGTATTCGATATGGACGACGAGGGTACCGAGTTCGTGGGGGGATGCGTCAAGTCGGTGATCCGATGCAATTGGAAGCTGGCGGCCGAGAATTTCGTGGGCGACGCGCTGCACGCCGGCTGGACGCACGACTCGGGCGCGCGCGCCATGGTGGGCGAAGGCGTGGACGACCTGCACAAAAGCCCGGAGCGGTCTTACCAGGTGAACTTCAATGGCCACGGCTGGGAATTCAATCAGGACATCATCGGAAACTGCGCCAGCCTGGGCGACAAAGAACTGGTCAAGTACCTGTATGCGATGCAGCCCCGTGTCGCGGAGCGGCTGGACGATTTCCGTTCGCGCATGATCGGCTCCATATCCTCCTGCACCATCTTTCCCAACACCTCGTTTCTGGCCGGGCAGAACACTTTCCGAACCTGGCATCCACGCGGGCCGCAGGAGATCGAGCTGCACGTCTGGACTTTCGTCAACAAAAGCGCGCCGCCCGAAATCAAGGAGCGTTGGCGCAAAGGCAGCATGCTCACCTTCAGCCCGTCTGGAGTCTTCGAAATGGACGACGGCGAAAACTGGGAGTATGCGACGCGAACCAATGACGGATATGTGACCCGCCGACAGGATCTCTACATCGGCCTGGGCAGGCATACCCGTGTGCATGACACCTCACTGCCGGGAAACGTCTATCAGGGGCAGGTCAACGAGGCCAACCAGCGAGCCTTCTATCAGCGATGGCTGGACCTCATGGGCGCTGCGGTCTGGTCCGACGTCCCCCGCCGCGACGTTCCGACCGAGGCCGCCGTATGAATGACAACTGCGCAATGGCCGACGCGGCGGTCGACATGCTCCTGCATCATCGCATTACGCAATTTCTGTATCGCGAGGCCCGTCTTCTCGACGCAGAGCGCTGGGGCGAGTGGCTGGCGCTCATGGCGGAGGACATCCACTATTGGATGCCCATGCCCGAGAACCGCAGAAGGGCCGACCGCATGAAGGCCTATGAAGCCGGCAGGGGTGCTTTGTTCGACGATGGTTTGCTCGATCTTCACCGCAGGGTGGCGCGCTTCAAACAGCCATCGGCATGGGCGGAAGATCCGCCCACCCGCCATGCTCATGTCGTGTCGGGCGTAGAGGCTTTTCATGCGGAAGCCGCGGGCGAATACGTTGTCCACAGCACGTTCGTCAACTACCGCAGCAGGGGCGAGCGCGACAACGATTTCCTGGTCGGGCGGCGCGAAGACCTGCTGCGCGCGCATGCAAATGAGTTCCGGCTTGCGCGGCGCACGATCTTCATCACGCAATCCGTATTTCTGGCCAAGAATCTCAATACCTTTCTATAAGGAATCGGCATGGGCTGGCTTGACGGCTATGTGGCATTGGTGACGGGCGGAGGCTCGGGAATAGGACGGGCCGTCGTGGATCGTTTCTTTCAGGAAGGCTGCGCCGGAATCGGCGTTCTTCTGAGGGACGAGGAGCAGGGACGCCTTCTGCGCTCGCGGTATAGCGATCGGGTGCATATCGTCCAGGGCGATGTACGCTCCGGCGAGGCCAACCGGCGTGTTGTCGACGGGACGCTGCAGCGCTTCGGCAGGCTCGATACCGCGGTCGGCAATGCGGGCGTGTGGGATTACGCGGGCCGCCTGGAAAACATGACGCTGGAACAGTTGGACAGCGGCTTTACGGAAGTCTTCGACATCAACGTCAAGGCTTATCTGCTGCTGGCCAGGGCCGCGGCTGAAGCCTTGCGCGCAACGGAGGGCAGCATGATATTTACCTTGTCGAATTCTTCTTTCTATGCGGGGGGAGGCGGGCCGCTGTATGTCGCCTCCAAGCATGCTTGTGTCGGTGTGGTCAGGCAACTGGCATACGAATTTGCGCCCCATGTCCGGGTCAACGGCGTGGCGCCCGGGGGAACCGTCACTTCATTGCGCGGACCGAAAAGCCTCGGCAAGCATGAAAGGCGGCTGGCCGACATTCCCCATATAGAAGAAAAGATCGCCGGCGCAATGCCGCTGAAGTTCATCGCTTCGCCCGAAGACCATGCCGGCCACTACGTTTTGCTGGCTTCGAAGCGAAACAGCCGGGCCACCACGGCCGCCGTCATCCAGAGCGATTGCGGCTGGGAAATACGGCCGGCGGGAGCATAGCGCATGAACGCCCAGATAAAAGAACTGCAGCCCGCCGAGCGCTTCCTTGCCATGATCCGCGGCAACCGCCTGCCATTGATGGTGGCCCCCATGTTCCTGGTATCGGGCCCCGATCTGGCCATCGCCGCCGAGAAGTCCGGAGTCATAGGCTCTTTCCCCGCGCCCAACGCCCGGGACGTGCCCGCCTTGAGGCAATGGATGGTCCGTATCCGCGACGAAATCGCGGCGGGTTCATGGGCGCTGAACATGATCGTGCATCGCAGCTACGAGCGCTTCGACCAAGAGCTTGCGCTGGTAGAGGAGTTTCGTCCGCCGATCGTCGCCACGGCGCTCGGAAGCCCCCGGCGGGTAATGGATGCGGTGCATGGCTACGGGGGCATCGTGATGGCCGACGTCACCACCCCGACACTGGCCCGCAAGGCGGTGGACGCCGGCGTCGACGTCCTCGTTCTGGTGACTCACGGCGCGGGCGGCCATACCGGCACCTGCCATCCTTTCGCACTGCTTCACGAGGTCCGGCAGTTCTGGCCGGGGCCGCTGGGCCTGGCCGGAGCCATCAGTTGCGGCCGGGACATTCGCGCCGCCCAAGTACTGGGAGCCGACTTCGCCGTGATGGGCACGCGCTTCATCGCCACGGTCGAAAGCCTCGCCGGGGAAGGGTACCGGGACATGCTCGTGGCAAGCGGAATCGAAGATCTGGTGGCGAGCGCGGAAATATCGGGAGTCATGGCCAACTGGCTCAAGGGATCGATCCAGAAGAACGGCGAGGCGGCGCCGGCGGCGTCAAAAAAAACCGAGATCGATTTCTCCGGAAACATCAGTGTGGCGCCCAAGGCATGGAAGGACGTATGGTCGGCCGGGCACGGCGTAGGCGGTATAACGCGGGTCCAGTCGGTAATGGAGGTGGTGGACCAGCTGCAAGAGCAGTACCTGGCATGCTTGGCGGATGAGGCTTCCTTTCTGAAAGCCATGACGTCGCAAGGCGCCGGGTAAGTCGAAAAACATAAACCAGACAACGGAGACAAAACACATGAACCATCCAATAAAGCTCGGCCTGGCCGTGGTGTCGTTGTGGCTCAGCGCGGCAGCGCACGCCCAGAAGCCCGTTACCATCGGTATAACCATAAGCTCGACAGGGCCCGCGGCCTCGCTGGGCATCGCGCAGCGCAATACGGTGGAGCTCCTTCCCAAGACGCTCGGCGGCCGCCCGGTTCACTATATCGTGCTGGACGACGCTACCGATCCCACCTTGGCCACGAAAAATGCCCGGCGTTTCGCAGAGGCCGATAAAGTCGACGCCATCATAGGCTCCAGCACTACACCCAACTGTCTGGCGGTGGCCGAGGTGGCCAATGAGGCGAAGGTGCCCCAACTGGGGCTCGCCCCATATACCGCCGAACGCCAGGATTGGTCCTTCTCCATACCCCAGACGTACGCGCTGATGTACCGGGCGGTGTTCGAGAAAATCAAATCCGACGGCATCAAGACGGTTGCCTTCTTCGGATTCAGCGACGCCCTGGGCGACGCCAGCTGGCGCGAGGTCGAACAGTTGGCCAAGGAGTTCGACATTCCGGTGGTCGCGCACGAGCGCTTTGGACGCACGGACCAATCGGTGACCGCACAGGCTCTCAAGATCATGCAATCGAAGGCCGAGGCGGTCGTACTGGCCGGCAGCGGATCGGCGGCCGCTTTGCCCATGCGCACCCTGCGTGAAAGAGGCTATAAGGGGCCGTTCTTTCAGAACCACGGTGTAGCGAACAATGATTTTCTGCGCATGGCCGGGAAAACGGGCGAAGGGATGATCGCGCCGACCGGTCTCGTGCTGGTGGCGGAGCAATTGCCCGAAAAGCATCCTTCGAAGGCCGTGGGTCTAGACTATCTCGGCAAGTATGAAGGCAAGTATGGCGAGGGCTCGCGCAATCCTTTCGGCGCATACGCCTATGACGCCTACCTGCTGCTCGACCACGCCGTTTCAGCGGTCGATCCCGATACCGAGGCGGGCACGCTCGAGTTTCGCCAGGCCCTCCTGGCGGAGCTGAACAAGACGGACAAGCTTGCGCTGAGCCACGGCCTGAGCACGCTTACGCCGCAAAACCATGCTGGATTGGGCGAGGATGCCGTGGTGCTCATCACCATCAAGGACGGCGCGTGGCGCTTGGTTGAATGAGGAACCCGCGATGAGTTATTTTGACAACCCCCGCATGCTGGCGCCCGCACTGATAGAGCGAACAGACCTGGACGATGGCGCATTCATTCTGGCCAATCCACAGCCCCTGGGAGAAATTGCACGCTGCGTGGGCGAATGGCTCGATGACTGGGCTCGGCGCACTCCCAATGCTTTGTTCCTGGCGGAGCGCGATGCCGCGGGCGAATGGCGGAAACTCAGTTATGGCGAAGTTCGCAGCCAGATCGGAAAAATAGCCCAAAGCCTGCTGGACATGGGGTTGGGGCCCGAAGAGCCCGTGGTTGCCCTGTCCGACCCAGGTATCGATCAGGCCCTTTTGATGCTGGCCACTTTGCACATAGGCCGCCCCTTCAGCACGGTGTCGAGCGCCTATTCGCGGCTTTCGCGTGACTTCGGCAAGGTCAGACACGCCTTGCGGGAATTGCGCCCAGGGCTCGTCTATGCGGTCGACGCCGCCGTATATAAGCCGGCTATCGAAGCATGCTCGCCTTCCTGTCCTGTGCTTGTTTCGCAAAGCGCCGAAACACTGGCGGGCAGCCTGAGGTTCGACGGCCTTCTGCGTGGTATCGAATCGCCACAGGTCGCCCATGCCTTCCAGTCCATTGAACCCGGCACCCACGCCAAGTACATGCTTACCTCGGGTTCGACGGGGCATCCGAAAATCGTGATCAATACCCATCGCATGCTATGCGCAAACCAGAAGCAAATTCAATTGGCATGGCCTTTCCTGAAAGAAGAAAAGCCCATCATCGTGTCGTGGCTTCCTTGGAGCCACACTTTCGGCACGAATTACAACTTCAATATGGTGCTGGCCAATGGCGGGTCCTTCTACTTTGACGAAGGCAGGCCCATGCCGGGCCTGATCGAAAAGACTGTTCAAAACCTGCGTGAAGTCCAGCCCAATCTTCTCCTTAATGTCCCGCGCGGCTTCGACAGCCTCGTCTCCCTGATGGAGGCGGACGAAGCCATTGCCCGCGACTGCCTGGGCCGGGTGCGGGTCGTATTCTATGCCGGCGCCGCCTTGACGCAGAATTGCTGGGACCGCATCAATGTCCAGATCGACAAGGTGATCGGAGAGCGCGTATTGTTTTCTTCATCGTTGGGGTCTACCGAAACGTCTCCGGTCGGTACGTATCTGCATTGGCGCTCGGACGATCCGCGCTGTGTCGGGCTGCCGGTGGCCGGCATGCAAATGAAGTTCATTCCCAACGGCGACAAACTCGAGGTGCGTATGAAGGGGCCGCAGATATTTCCCGGCTACCTGCGCGACGAAGCCCGCACGGCTGAAGCATTTGACGAAGACGGCTACTACAAGATCGGCGATGCCGCCTGCCTCATCGATCCGGCACGCCCGGAGAAGGGCATTGCCTTCAATGGGCGTGTGGCGGAAGACTTCAAGCTGGCGACAGGCACATGGGTTTCTGTAGGTTCCCTGCGTATCAAGGCCGTCAGCCTCCTGGCTCCGTATGCCCAAGATGTGGTGGTGACGGGGCACGATCGCAATGAAGTCGGCCTGCTCATTTTCCCGACGCCGAAGGCCAGGCAGGCCGACAGCCGGGCCTTGCGGGCCCATGTATGCGAGGCGCTGGAGAAAATCAAAGAGCAAAATGGTGCCAGCCTATCGCTGACGCCCAAGCGCGCCATCTTCCTTTCCGAGCCGCCCTGCATTGAAAGCGGGGAAATCACCGACAAAGGCTATATCAATCAGCGCCTTGTGCTGAGGCAAAGAGCCGAAATCGTCGATCGGCTTTATGCGGCCCTTCCCGCGGATCCCGACGTCATCGTCCTGGCCTGAATCACCACGGCACCGCGGCGTCCGCGCCAATTTCCCACTCGCCGTTTCCCTGGCCGCCGTTTGCGGCGGCTCGGGCGTGTCCATCTGATCCGGGAATTCCCTAGCTTTTTATTTATTGGCCGACTAGTTAATAATGGACCCCTACCGTTGCGGCACCGGGCGGGCCTATTTCATGACTCAGAGGAGAAACACCATGAAGACGACAATCCTAG
>Ga0180220_1002863_pt1 | contig 10569 bp, 13 predicted proteins | sample eDN5th37CBELigBY_FD_151335 | JGI IMG/M metagenome (GOLD analysis project Ga0180220, IMG submission 151335) | Enriched backyard soil microbial communities from Emeryville, California, USA - eDNA 5th pass 37_C BE-Lig BY (version 2) (version 2) | ecosystem: Environmental > Terrestrial > Soil >... | reverse complement strand
AAGAAAATCAGTAACATTCCCCCATATGTTTTTAATTAATTCCTCTGTATTTTCCATCTGATTCTCAACGGCTTTTTTCATTCCTTCAAAATCCCCTGTAACAAGAGCCACAATAAAGTCTAGAGCGTTTTGGAATGTATTCTTGATAAAATTCCAATAATCTTTGATATTTCTATCTACCATTTGTAGATAAGATCTAATTGCATCTGTAATAGCAGAGAATTTTCCATTTGTGACCTGGTCTATCCAATCTAGAGCAGAATTAAAAATTGAAAGCGTTGAAGACCAAAATTCTGAAAAGAATGTTTCTAACCCACCCCATATTTCAACTGCCTTAGTTTGGACCATTTCCCAATTTTGGTAAAGCCATACACCAGCTGCAACCAGAGCAGTAATACCAACAACAACGGCAGCTACAATACCAATCAACGGCAATAATCCTATTCCTAGCGCTCCGGCAGCAGCAGTCAGACCGGTAATAATCGGTGCAGCCACTAAAAGTATCCCGATTAAAATTCCCAATGTTGTTACGACTGCGGCAATGGTTGCTGCCAATTGAGGATTGTTAGATATCCATTCAGCTAATTTTGCAATAAGGTCAGCGATCATCAATAACAATGGTTCGAGAGCAATTTTCATATCTGATAATGCTTGCTGCATTTGAACGGCAGGATCAGCATTCAATTGTGAAACAGATTCGTTTAATTGATCTTGATTCTCCTTTGTAGACATTAAATGCTGGTCCATATTTAAGATTGTATCGGTAATATTTGTTCCTTGTTCTTCCCACATAGTACCGAATAGCTGAACACCAAGTGCGTTTCTAGTAGCTTCATCTTTAACGTTTAACAGAGCTTGAGCAACGTTCTCCATGGCGGCTCTACCTGTTTCTCCACCTTTGGCAACAGCATTTCCCCATTCTTGCAATTGCTTTGATGAAATACCAGTGTTTGCAAGTAATTCCTTTGTCGCTTTTGGCACTTCTTGACCAAATTCAGCTAATTTAATACGTCCTTCTTTTAGGCCGTCTAAAAGGTTATCAATATTCCAGGTACCCGTCTCGACACCTGCAGCCATGATTGCCTGAACTTCTTGTGCGTTAAATCCTGCATCGGTAAGTTGCTTCCCATATTCAGAAATAATGTCTAGCTGTTCAGGAGGAAATCCTAATCTAAGTAAGGAATTAGTTAGACCTAATGCTTCTTCGTTCGAAATATTTAATTCCTTTGATATTTCATTTGTTTCTTGAATCAACTCCGTAAAATCAATACCTGAATACGCTGCTACAATTGTTCCCGCGCCTTTAACGATTGCCGCATTTGCTTCGTCACTAGCATCCTTATTAAGCGCCCATTGACGGCGTACTCCTTCTAAAGCTGATTCTGCGTCTACACCATAACTTTCAACAGTTCTTATAGCATCCTTTACAGCTGCTTTTGATTCTTCAGGTATTTCCATGGATATTTCAATCTTTGTATTCAAAGATGAGGTATCTAATGCCTGATCGATGGCGCCTGCAAGACCTCCACCTGCAGCAAGACCAGCAACTAACCCGCCGACAATCTCTGACCCCATTTCTTTTATGGCATCCTTGGCTTCATCTGCTCTAGTTCCTACATCTTTAAGGTCCTTTTTTAAATTGTCCAACGCTGTTCCATCATCGACCGTATCTAGTTGTTGTTTGAATTTACCTAGTTCTGCTTCGACGAATTGGATTTCTCGTTTGAAAGCACGGTATTGCTCTTCACCAATATCGCCACTTTTGAATTGTGCTTCAACTTGTGATTGTGCATTACGCAGCTGATCTAATTTTTGAGTCGTATTTTCAACTTGGTCAACTAGTAAACGTTGCTTTTGGGTAAGTGCTTCGACGTTACCAGGGTCGAATTTGAGTAATCGTTCAACATCACGAAGTTCTCCTTGAAGATCACGACTTCTCTTATTTACATCTTTTAATGCCTTATCCAATCCCTTTGTTTCACCATCAAGTTCAATCGTTATACCTTGTATTCGTTTTTTTGCCATATGCACACCACCTTTCTAAAGAACAAAAAAAAGTCCCAGCAATGCTGAGACCTAAAACTTATCAAAATCTGTTTGTGTGGCACGGCGTTTTTTATCTTTTTCTGGTTTGTTCATTTCTATATACTCATCGATATAATCAAGGCACATTCCAATTGTCATGTCTTCCAGATCATCTTTATTTAAACCGCATTGACGACATAATAGGAGTAAAGAATCTGTTGTAATTGGTTCACTTTGACTACTCGTTTTTTCTATTTTTTTTTACCCTTTATGCTATGAGCCATTAGTTCTTGTAATTCTGGGAGAATTTCCATTAAAGGAAATTCATCAAAATCTTCAAGCCATGTAATCGGATCACCTATAGAGTTATCTCCTGATTTTGCAAGTGCCCATACTATGTTATAGAAAAAGTCAAAATCAATTAATTCAAATGCTTCATAGTTTGGCTCTCCATTTTCATCTTTTAGTTTTACATTTTTGAGTTTGTTCATCTTTACAATATCAGTAAAAAAATCTCTGCCAAACTGAGCCTTATATCGTAATGGAGTTGCTGCAGTAGATTTGAATTTTACTTGTTTGCCATCTATCGTTAATGTTTTTTCCATCTATTCTTCACCCTTTATACTGTCGGTGTTTTCTTATAAACAGTTGAATACCATGCATCATAAACTGCAGCAGGAGTTTGTGTAGTCGTTTTCGTTTTAACCATTAATTTTTCCCCAATTTTCATCGGACTGGCGATTAAAGTTAATTCATTAGCATTTGGTTCAACAGTATCAGTTTTTGATGAAGATGAAACTGTAGGTCTATTCGCAACACAATTGTACATAACGTGTCTTGTTGCTTTTACATCCCCATCAAATTCAAATAAAAGTGCAAACGGCTTACCTGATTTATTAGCTAACTCATTCAACACAAAATCTGTTTCATCCATTTCTTCACCTAAAGCATCCTGAGCGAATTGATCTGGTATATTCGCAATAGACAAAGTGTTTTCATATCCTTGATTATTTGATGCAGCATAATAAAGCATATCATCTGCATAAAATTCAACCATGTCACCCCTCGGTTCACCAGTAAGTTCAACAGCTCCAGGAATGGGAGTAGGTGTTTCAAAAGTTACAACCCCGTCCGTAACGGTGTAAGGTGCATAATGTACGTTTTTTAATCCGAAAGTAACTTTATTCTCCGGCATGTTAAATCAACCCCACTTCATATATTCTTTGAAATAATTGTTCCGACTCTATCCACGCTTCATCTGTATCAAATGGTATTTCATTTTCATTAAGTAATTCTTCAATTTTTTCTTCAGCAACTAAATCTTTTAAGTCCGTATAGAGTTCTACTCGGATATTTTTAATAGGTTTATAAACCTTGTTATCTGCAAACATGTTCGAAGATGGATCTTCTAGATACGTGATATATGGAGGCGCTGGAACAGGCTTTGTAGATGTTTCCTTAAAATGTGAATACGTAACCGGATATCCGGAACTTTTTAATATCTGAACTAATTCAACAAGAGTCATCGCTTGATCACCTTTTCAGCTTTACTCACGTATTCCTCAATTGCCTTTTCTTCTGCAGGTCCAATATGGGGAATTGCAGGCACCCTGTCTCCATCTCTTTTCGCATGTCCTTTTTCGAGTAAATGTGTAAGTTGATAATCCGTGCGATTATGAATAACTTCTGCAGTTCCAACTTTCTTCCTAGCCCATCCCTTAGCATAATCACCTGTCAACTTAGGATGATCTAACGACCTTAAATGCTTAACGGTATCTTTAGCGACTTTTTCTTTTGCTTCTTCCAATCCTTCCGTTACTTCTGCTGTGTATTCCGACAATGCCTTTGAAATTTCCTTTGATAAGTCACCGATACCTTTTATTTTAGTCACCAGACCTCACCTCACAATAAAGCTCTGTGTGCCCGTCTGAGCGAATAAAAGTTTTATAGATGTAATAAGTCTTTCTCTCATAATCAAGCTCATTCTCGCTATCATACTCATCTGAGTTGACCACCAAAAGAATGTTGGGTTTATGCCCAGATTGACCTGCAGACGAATACTCTGCTTTAGTAATACTTAACTTTGAACAATAAACCATTTCCGGCAATTTAGTATCAATCCATTGCCCCAATTCATCCTCAACAGATGTAGTTGCAAACAAAAAACACACATCATCAAGTGATATGTGATCGTGGTTTCCTATACTAGATTTAAGTGACGGCATCAACAGTCCCAGCCTTCTTAATTAATCTGTTATTAATTCTCAATTGCAAATTTCTTGATAAAGGGATGTCCTCTTGTCTTTTTCTATAGCTCCATGCAGCATAATCTACTACTAGTAATTGATCATCATCTTTAGAAAAATCAAAATCTATTCCTTTACGTTCAAGTTCTTGCTGAGAACCAACTAAAAATTTATTAAAATAGGTATCTCTCAAATTATGAGTGATACCTAAGTCTAACTTGAGCAATTCTAATAGGGTTGCTTTTGTTTGATCGTCCATTATTTATCATCAACTTTTAATAAAGACTCAACATACTTTGTAACACCTTTTCGGTTTTCGCCTTCTTGTTCAGCTTTCAGAATTAGCTCTAAAGTTTCCTTTTCGAACCCATCTTCCAATGCTTCTTTAACTTCATCAACAGTACCAGCTAAATCAATAGGTAATTCTTGTTGTCTTGGTGGGTCCTGACCTTCAATTTTGAGGATTTCAACAATTGGTTCACCCTCAACAGATAGAATTTCTTTGTATCTTTCTTCTGTAACCTCAATTACTTTACCTACCGCATGTATTACATTTTCATGTTTGTCATTAAATCTTCTTAATACTTTTACCTTCATCTGGTATTACCTCCTATTATGCATTAGCTGTGTCAGCAGCAAATGTTACGTCAGTTGCTTTTGGTGGTGTTTCAAGATCTTCTTGACTAATATTAATTGCAACAAATCCTTCACCTAGAACAGGGCGGCCGTCGTACCGTGCAGTTCCTTTAAATACTGTATTGTCTTCAATGAACTGCGCATGCTCTGATTGAGCTAATTGTGCACCTGCGCGTTCAGCGAGTAAATACAATGATCCATATCCTCCAATGATTACATCATCTGGAATGAAATCCAATAATTCTACTGCACCGCCTACAATTGGCATAGTACTATTTTGACCAGATACAATAGCGCCTGCAGCATTAATGGTTAATGCCTTTGCTTGCAAAGTAGCAAAAGTATTAGAGCTCATCGCCCAGAATTTTTGTCCATTACTATAGTTTGCTTTAGCTTTTCCTAATTTTAAAATTAGATCTTTATAAAACTTAACATCAGTATCTGCAGCCGGATCAATTAGCAATAGATTAGATTCACTTAAGTTTTCCCAATCCTTTTCTTTTGTTGTCCAGTAAGCAGGTTGAGCAGTTTCTGCTAATCTGGTAACAATACCGACAGGCATTTTTACACCTTTTCCATAAAGAATTGCTTTATCAACCGCAAGACCAATAGATTGACCTAGAATATCTAAAATTTCATTAGCTAACGCAATATCTGAATCCTCTAAAATAGAGTTAGGAACTGGTACGAATCCTCCAACTTTATATCCGTCCACTTCAATTTGATTGAAAACAATATTTAATTCATTTAATTTAGCTATCATTTCAGTCCAAATAGCTTCAGGAACAGTACCTGTAATATTTTGTCTCGCTTTACCAGATACAGGTTTTAAGTTGATGTGTTTGATTAATTTAGAATAACGGTGAAGATTATCTCTTAATAATTCAAGCATTACTTCAGGAATATTCAATTCTGCTCCCGAAACAGATCGTTTTTCCTGCATAATTCCACGAGTACGAGTTAAAAACTCTTGTACTTCTTCACGTTTAACTAACCCCTCTGCTTGACTACGTTGTAATCCACCGAAAAATTTATGTCTTTTCATAATTAATCCTCCTGTATTTTGTGATCTTTCTTCATTTTCATTAACTGGCTTTGGTGTATTCACTGGGCTTTTTGCATTTAGCTCTTCCAACTCTTTTTCTATTTCAGCAATTTCGCCTTCTAGCTTGGTCTTCTTTTCATCATGCTCCGTTTTTTCTGTTTCCAATGTTTCAATTTCATTTTCTACGGTGGATACTTCCTCTTCACTTTCAGCTTCTTCAATAGACTGTTCAAGTTCGGCTGATCTTGTGGCAAACTCATCATCCTTTTTTAAGAGTTCATCTAATGTAGATTTTCTTTGTTCAATTTTTTTGCGTAGCATTAATTGTTTTAGAGCCATTCTTCAATCTCTCCCTTAATTTAATTTTTCTTTGATCAAGCACTCTTTTTTCATGTTGCTCCAATTCAGCTTTACGTGCTTGTACTCCAGTTTCTTCATACGCTGGAAAAGTGACTACTGATACCTCATGAAGATCTATTTCTGTAATGGTCCATTTAACTGTTCCATCATCACGATAGTCAGTTTCTTCGTTCAAAATATTAAAACCAAACGAACACTGATCAACATCCCCTCGTTTAACGCGTTCATAAAGGTTTACAGCATCAGAATCTTTTTGGTTGATTGAAATACTGCCCCATAACCCACGACTATCAACCTTTAACTCAAGCGTTCCTACTTTATTTCTACCTAAAACTAGATTTGTATCGTGGTTAATCAATGCCCTGATGTCATTACCCATGGTATTATCAAATGCACCAGGAGCAATTTCTTCAAAGGCACCACGCCATAATTCAGTCGGTTTATTAAAAACAGCAAAATATCCTTCAATCACCATTTCCTCATCTTGCTCTGCCCTGGTCTTTAACTCTGTTAATAAGCTTCTTGTTTGACGTTTATCTCTACTCATCGCCATCACCACCTTTCAATTTCTTTTGATCGCCAATCATGCCCGCTGGAATATAGTTTTCAAGGATAACACGTTCGTTCAATCCTTCAAGTGGTGACATTCCCAGCCAATCCCTTACTTCATTTCCGATCATAATTCCTCGAACATACATGTTACCGCCAACGTCAGCTAGTTCTTTAAGGTCATAAGCAAATAGGGAACGTGGATTAAATTTAAAATATAAATCTGGAGCAAATAATAGCTTTCTTGTCATTTCTTGTACGAGACCTGTAGCAAATGGAAGTACAGTTGAACTAATAAAAGCGTTGTGCTCATCTTTGTTAAAATCTCCAACCCCAACATAAAAAGGCGGAACTCCTATCAAGCCCGCCACTGTTCGCTTATCTATTTGTACTGCATCATTAATTGCTAAATCGTTTAACGATAATGGTTTTACTTGGTCTACTTTAACAAGATCCGCTGGAATAACCCATGGTTTACCCCCACCTGTTTCAGAGATGTATTTTTTAAGAATCTCATCTCTACCTTCCTCACTTGATAATTCTTCTGTCATCGCATCTACAGCAATAATGATTGATGGCTTCCATTTATCAGACATGAAACTATTCTTGGTCTTCGATGCTTGTTGCAAATTGTTCACGATATCCTTCAGGACAACTTGAAAGCCTCGACCAATATAAGGTCTTTCAGGATCTGGATTGATGATGAAATGCAATATCTCATCATGATCGTATGAATTCCCCTGGTATAAAACTTGATAACCATCATTTGTATCTATGAAACTTACACCAGATGGCTTTAAAGGAACCAGATCATCAATCAATCCATCCTTAAATTTCGGATAGACAACACTATTTCCTTTTCCATCCAAAAGCATAGTATATACAATGTTGTATACCCAAGCTTTTCTAGTCATTAGACTATATGGATTCACATCAATCTTTCTAGATAATGCGTTACGGACTCTAATATCTCCATCATCGGTATTTTGCATGAGATGGATTGTCATGGTACTAATCAAGTCAGCGATCTTATGCACAGCCATGCGTACTTCCGGGTTATCAGAAAGTTTCGTGTAACCAGATATAGCCAAAGTATCGTTTGCATCACTTGTCATAAACCAGCCAATCGATGATGGTTCTGATCTTTTCTTATTATTTTTCCTTTTTTTCTTACTCAAACTTTTTCACCCTCCTTTCAATTACGGAAGTCCCCTGTTTAATTTCCTCCCTTTAACCAGCTACTAGCGTCTGACGCTTTAGTCATATCTTCCAACATTTGAATAGAACCAAAAACAGATGCATCAAAGATATCGATACGTTGATTAGGCATAACCTTTTCATATTGAATCATATCGTCAGTCTTTTCGATTGCAGCAACATTTTGAACACAATATTCAAAAGCTTGTGAATGGAGATAATAAAATTTTCCATCCTTAGCTTTTTTCTCAATTCTTCGGAAACCTTCTGATTTTTTGTAGAAATATTGTGGCTGGTCAATCATTTTGAAACCTTTCTTTTTCATTTCTAAGAAAAATTCGCGCGAGAATTTACGGTCAAAGCCTACTTTTTTAATCTTGAAGCCCATCCTCTTCATGGCAATAAACCAATTAACTATATCGGAATGGTTCACCGTTGGTGTATTACACATATCTAACCAGCCGTCTTCTTTCCAACCAAACAATGGGATGTTGTCCTCCTCTGCCTTTTCAGTTGCAGCTACAATAGGAAACCATGCATGAGTAATTGTGATGTCGATATCTTTATATTTGCCATACAATGCCGCTGCTGTTAAGTCATGCATTTTGGATAAGTCGGCACCACCATACCAGTCTATATTCAGTTTTAATAAATCTTTTAAGGACCAGTTATAGTTACGATCAGAAACCTTAAATTCATCAATATTAAAGTAAGCGCGTAGTGCTGAAGTATAAATATTTAATGATTTAGCTAAAAAGTCTTTTCTTTGTTGTGGATCGTTTTGCGCTTGCAAAGCATCGTTCAAAATATCATTCGGTCTGATTGATACACCATAGGCAGGGTTTGCTTTCTGATGCTCAATAGGATTTGTATAATCAACATTACCTTTTTCGTCTTGATCTGCCTTTGCAATGAAAACAAAGTAGGCTTCGTCTTTAATTGTTCCATCTAAAATCTTTTTACAATAATCCAACCTCTGATAACAAAAACTCGTCATGTCGTCACCAGCAGTTGTAATTCCGATCATCAATTTATTAGTGTAAGCCTTCATCGCTTCCTTGATAATATTGTATTGTTTCGGAGTTTTGTAAGCATGAAGTTCATCTGCAATCGCGATATTACAGTTCAGTGAATCTTGTTTATCTGGGTTTGCTGCAAGTGCTTGTATAAAAAGTGATCCATCTCCCAAATCTCCAGAAATCGAATGTTCTTGGTTATTATCAATTACACGAAAGTTTTCCTTTTCTCCCATTTGGGCTAGGTTGAAATTAATAAAGTTAAAGCTTTCTAATGATTGTTTCAGTGCGGCCGCAACAATATACACCTTTGAACCACTTCGCCTGTTTAACAGACCAAGTGCCCAGGCAAGAGCTGCTGCAAAACTGGTTTTAATATTTTTCCTTGGAATATAAATAAACGCTTCTTTGAAGCGCCTTTCCTTTGTTCCTTTATGATAAAATCCTAAAAGATTGTAAACTTGATATTTATGAAATGGTTCCAGTAAAAATGGCTTTCCTCTTAATGGTGTACCATCAAGCATTTCACCTTGAGCATGAACAAATGTATTTTCAATTATTCCAATGACAAACTCTGCATCCTTTGGATCGAAATCATAATCAGGATTTTTCATATCATTTAGGAATCTTTGACAACCTTGTATCTGCTCTTTGTTTGCAAGTTTTCTTTTTTCGACTATGCTATTTGCATAGTCCATTACCACAGCATAGTTTTTATGTTTCAAGTGAGCTCAACGCCATTGCTAAACTACTAGTTTTCTTTTTACCTTTATCCATTTCATTATTTATTCTCTTCAAGCCTGCAGGAGTAAGTCCTAAAATACTTTCGACAGAAACCATTTCTTTTCTAATCATTTTAATCTCAGAGTAGATAGCCGTTGTCATGGCATTAGTTGCACCTGACTTATTTGTGTATTCTTCAACATAGGGATCATCACTTTGATCAAACTGCCTCATTAACAATTTATAGTCATAAGTAATCTCGGCATAAGTTCTAATGGTACGATCAAACTCAGGACGATACGTTCCAAGATTCCCCATATCTTCTTTTACTTGCTTAATAGTCTTACGAATCTGCCGTTCTTTTGGTGTAATCGCCAAGTTTTTGCACCCCCCTCTTTCAAAAATGCGCTCTATTGGAAAAGGCTCCACCCCTCGGTCTCCAAGTGATTGATCAAAATTTCATTAAGTGGGGGGGATATTATTTCAAAACCAATATCCTTTTAATATCACAAGAACAAACAGGCATTCCCTTTTCATTATTCTTTAACATCATTCGTAAGTAATCTAGCTGTTTATTAGTTAATTCCTTTTCTCCGCACCTTAAATCATTTATCTTAGACATCACTTATCAACTCTCTCTCCCTCATTGCTTTCTCTCTCCATTGTTCGCCAAGCTTTGTTAATTGATCACTATTGCGATCATGCATCTTATCATGACACTTGTTACACAAGCTTAATAAGTTCCAACTTTCTAAACGGAGATCAGGACGTT
>Ga0180220_1002862_pt1 | contig 10571 bp, 6 predicted proteins | sample eDN5th37CBELigBY_FD_151335 | JGI IMG/M metagenome (GOLD analysis project Ga0180220, IMG submission 151335) | Enriched backyard soil microbial communities from Emeryville, California, USA - eDNA 5th pass 37_C BE-Lig BY (version 2) (version 2) | ecosystem: Environmental > Terrestrial > Soil >... | reverse complement strand
ATCCAAGCAGATGATCGTCCAGCCCGATCCGGCTGACAACCGGGCGCTGCATACGGCCCCACCACTCGTCGATCCAAGCCCCGTCGCAAAATATAAAGTAATCTCCGCTGGATATGCGGCCTTCCCTGCCGCCATCCCTGACACGCAGCTCGTATTTATCACCGGGCCTCAGCAGCAGCAGATCTCCACCCTGTACATGGTGCACGGTCCCGTTGGAGTACACTTCACAAGAGCCTTCCGTCTGCAGCCGGAACAAGTAGGTCGTCAAGCCGCCCCGATGGCTGTTGCTGAATTGCTGGAAATGGTACGAATAATCGCAGATCAACAGTCTTGCATCCATAATGGCCAAAACCTCCAAGGAAAAATATAAGCAGATAGTTCATGTTGCAGCCATATTGTTTATGTTCATTCTAGCCTACTTCCTTATATGATAGTAGCAGATTGAGCAGTAACTCTAATTTTGAATCGAGGTGCGCCTAACATGAGAAGAATGAATATCGGTTTGCAACTGTATACGCTGCGCGACGAGACTGCACGGGATTTCCGCGGTACACTCCGCAAAGTAGCGGAATTGGGTTATGAGGGTGTGGAATTTGCAGGCTACGGTGACATTCCCGCCGAAGAAATGAAAACGCTACTTCAAGAGCTGGGACTGAAAGCGATCGGAAGTCACGTCGGCCTGCATCTGCTGCGTGAGGATCTGCAGAAGGAGATCGATTACCTGAAAACGATTGGAGCGAAATACATGATGTGTCCATACGTCGCTCCGGAGGACCGCGGGAGTGCCGAGGATTGGAAGAACCTGTTCGCGTTCCTGGAAGAGGCAGGTGCGGAAGCGCATAAGCAAGGTCTCATCTTCGGTTACCATAACCATGCATTTGAATTTGAAGATAAAGTGGACGGAGAGTTCGTATTCGACGCGATGTATGCGGCAACTTCTCCTGAAGCCGTACAAGTGGAAATGGACGTATGCTGGGTGCAATTCGCCGGACAGGACCCGCTTGCCTATATTCCGAAATACGCCGGCCGCCTGCCGCTTCTCCATCTCAAGGACTTTAGTAAGGATGAGGAGGGCAACATGAAAACGCTGGAGCTCAGCCAAGGCAGCGTGAATTTGCCGGGGGTCATTCAGGCTGCATCCAATGCAGGCACGGAATGGCTGATCGTGGAGCAGGACGTATGCCAGAATCCGCCGCTCCAAAGCGTGGAGAACAGCATGAACTGGCTGAAGCAGAACTATTTGAACCAATTTAATTCGTAACCGAGAATGAGGAAAAAGGAGAATTGTTCATGAGCAAAATTAGAGTAGCTGTATTCGGCTGCGGCGCGATCGCCCAGCGCAGACATATTCCTGAGTATGCCAACAATAAGAACGTGGAGCTGGTAGCTTTCGCCGATCCGGTCAAGGAGCGCGCCGAAGCAATGGCAGCCCAGTATGGCGGTACGGCGTACACGGATTACCAGGAGCTGCTGAAGAATGAGAAGCTGGATGCCGTGAGCGTATGTACACCAAACTATCTGCATGCCCCAATGACGATTGCGGCAGCTAATGCCGGCCTGCACGTACTTGTCGAGAAGCCGATGGCTTCCAATGCCGAAGAAGGGGAGCAGATGATTGAGGCTGCCCGCAAGAACGGTGTTTATCTGATGGTCGGACACAACCAGCGCCTGATGCCTCCGCATGTGAAGGCGAAGGAAATTCTGGACTCCGGCAAGCTTGGCAAAGTGCTGACCTTCCGTACATCCTTCGGCCACGGCGGTCCGGAGGGATGGAGCGTGGACGGACGCGACAGCTGGTTCTTCCGCAAGGAAGAAGCAGTGATGGGCGCGATGGGCGACCTTGGCGTGCACAAATCCGACTTCATCCGTTATTTGCTGAACGATGAAATCGTGGAAGTTGCCGGCTTCATCGGTACGGTTCATAAAGAAGGCACCGACGTGGATGACAACGCGACTTGCATCGTGCGCATGAAGAGCGGGGCAGTAGGCACGTTGATGGCGAGCTGGACGCACTATCGGTCCGGCGACAATGGTACGGTGCTCTGGTGCGAGAAGGGCGCGATGAAGATCGGAACGGTCGATGGGGACGAAGTCATCGTCGAACTGACGGACGGCACGATTGAGACGTATAAGGTCGGCGCGATGGCAACGAACGAGAAGCAGGTGCCGAGCGGCGTGATCGACGAGTTCGTAGAGTGCATTATAACCAAAACGCCTCCGCGGATCTCCGGCGAAGAAGGCCTTCGTTCGCTCAAGGTCATTCTGGGCGCATTCGAATCCCAGGCCAGCGGTAAAATCGTGAAGTTGTAATAATGAAATCGAAAAAGGGCTGTCCTATAGGATCTTAGATCCGAAAGACAGTCCTTTTTTATGCGCTCCTGGAAAATGCTCGGCATTGCCTCCGGGGCAAGAGATGCAAAATATGACGTTTTACGCGCATTCTGACGACCGTTAGTAGGACTAAAAAACCTTATAGGTAAAAAGGCCGACCAGAATGCCCAACCCCAAATCGACAAAAAAGAGCGGCCAAACCTCCAAAGAAAAACCCCGTCAGCCTTTTGAGTACGGGCACTCGGAATGGGGAGGGGCCTGAAAATCGGTAAAGATAGAGGGAAAGGGGCTTTAGGAAAAAGAGATTATTTTTCCATTTCCTGATTGACACAATGAAAGCGCATTCATATACTGGGGCTTAAATTTGTTAGTTATTTTAACTAATCAAGGTGGTGAAGCACATCGTGATCGGTCGGGGGAAAACCGGGAATACGAAAGTGATGAAGCAGATGAATCGGGAAGGCATATTGCACCAGCTGCGGCAGGAACCCCGCTTGTCACGGGCCGAACTGGCGGCAAAAACCAAACTGAGCCGTCCCTGCGTCTCGGCGCTGGTCGAAGAGATGATCGGGGAAGGGCTGATTCGTGAGGTGGGCACAGGAGAATCCAAAGGGGGACGCAAGCCGATCCTGCTTGAATACAATGTGCAGGCCTATGCGGTTGTAGGCGCCGTTTTTGAGGGAAGCGAGCTCGAAATGGCGGCGGCCGATATGAAAGGCGAACTGATCGCACAAGTACATACCCGCTTGAACCGGCCGGTGGATGGGGAATCGGCGCTGCATGCGCTCGAAGTGACGCTTGCGCGGCTGCTGGAGACTAGCGGCATCGATCGCGACCGGGTGATCGGCATCGGCGTCGGCCTGCCGGGAATTACGCAGCGGCTGAGCGGTACGGTCAGCCATGCGCCAAGTACGGGGTGGATGGATCTGCCCGTTGGCAAGGCAATCGAAGACCGCCTTCGCTTGCCGGTCGTGCTGGATAACGACGTGAATATGATGACGCAAGGCGAATTTTTCGGCGGCGCCGGCGCCGGCGTGTCCAGCCTGGTCTACATGTATGTCGGAACCGGGATCGGGGCCGGCATTATCATCGGCAAGCAGCTGTACCGGGGAAGCAGGGAAGCCTCCGGGGAAATCGGTTATATGCGGATCGGCGATTCTCATGGACGGCGGAAGGACGAATTTGGCGTGTTCGAGAAAAATTTCTCGGTTGCCGGCATCCAGGGGAAAGCGAAGGCGCTTGGTCTCCGCGTCGACCCGGAAGGGAGCATCGTGAAGCAGCTGATCCAGCTGGGCGAGGAAAACCATCCGCAAGCGGAGAGACTGCTCGATGAAGTGTATCACGGCTGGGCATCGGGGATCGCCAATACGGTCAGCGTGCTCGATCCGGAGAGGCTTGTCCTGAGCGGCGAAATGGTGCATCTGAACGAAGCGGGACTGAACCGGATCCGCGGGCTGTTGTTCGATTGGGTGCCCGTGGTGCCGGACATTCGTCTGGCGGCGCTGCGCGAACGCGCGGGTTTGCTGGGTGCGGTGCACAGCGTTTTGGAAGCGCATTCTTCAGCGGCGATTGGGGACTGGAATCTAAATTCTCAGTTTTTAAAATTTGGCCCAGCGCATAATTAGTACTTAACAAGAAACGGAGTAGCGGAGGGGACGGAATCGATCTGAAGAAGCGAAGCGGTCGATACGCATCATATCAAGAACTAATTTCAGTATGAAACCTAAAAATTAGGGGGAATCCGAATCATGAAAAAGAAATGGTCGAAGCTTGGCATGTTAGGAGTGGCGCTGGCGATGACGGTCGGTCTGACGGCTTGCGGCGGGGGGGAAAAGGAACAACCGGCAGCCTCCGGCGGAGACAACGGGAAAAAAGGTTCCCAGAAGCTCGTCATCTATACGGCCCGCGACAAAAACGTCGTCGAGCAGATCCTGCCGAAGTTTGAGGAGCTTAACCCGGATATCGACGTCGAAGTGATGACGATGGGTGCCCAGCAGATCATGGAGCGGGTGCGCGGCGAGAAAGCGAATCCGCAGGCCGACTTCTGGTGGGGCGGCACGCAGTCCTCTTTTATTACGGCGGCGAATGAAGGATTGCTGGAATCGTATAAACCAAGCTATGCGGACAGCATTCCGGCTGAATACAAAGACGCGCAGGACCGCTGGTACGGCGAGATGCTCCTGCCCGAGGTGATCATGTACAACTCCGAAGCGATCAAGGAAGCGGATGCGCCGAAGGATTGGGACGATCTGCTCGACCCGAAATGGAAGGATCAAATTTTGATCCGGGGCGTCATGGCTTCCGGAACGATGCGAACGATCTATGATGCGATGATATACCGCCAAGACCCCGCAAATCCGGAGAAAGGTTACGAATGGCTCAAAAAGCTTGATGCGAACACCAAAGAATACACCCAGGACCCGACCCAGCTTTACTTGAAGCTTGCCCGGCAGGAAGGAACGCTGTCGCTTTGGAACCTGCAGGACATCCTGATCCAGAAGGAGCTGCAGAAGCAGCCTTTTGACTACATCTACCCGGCAAGCGGAGCCCCGATTTTGGTGGATGGGGTCGGCATCGTGAAAGGAGCCAAAAACATGGACGCAGCCAAGAAGTTCTTTGATTTTATTTTTGATAAAGATCAGCTGAAGGAGAAGGCGGATAAGCTGTTCCAGATTCCAACCCGGACCGACATCGATAAAAGCGAGTTCCCGGACTGGTACAAAAAACTGGACACCAAGCCGCTGGATCTGGACTGGCAGGTACTTGCGGAAAAAGAGAAAGAGTGGATGCAATATTGGGATGAAAACATCAAGGGCAAAGGCGGAAAATAACAGCCGAATCGAAATCGGCTCCATCCGGACCATCATGGCATCATGGGGGGCCGATATGGATGGAACGAAGGGCCGGCAAAGATGACAGCGCTGGCGGGGGACACCCCCGCCCGGCCATTCGGTTCGTCCCCAACAAATCATGCCTGCATCTTAAAGAGAATGACTTGAGGGAGGATTCATTATGATCGGAGTCACGCTGGATCGCGTCAGCAAAAAATTTGGCGCAGCCAAAGGTGTGGAGAACGTGGACGTACATATCAAGCCGGGCGAGTTTTTTACTTTTCTGGGTCCGAGCGGCTGCGGCAAAACGACCACTTTGCGCATGATCGCCGGATTTTATTACCCAAGCGATGGACGGATCCTGTTTGGCGAACAAAACGTCACCAACATGCCGCCCAATAAACGCAACACGGGGATGGTGTTCCAGAACTATGCTTTGTTCCCGCACATGACCGTGTTTGAGAATATTGCTTTCGGTCTCCAAGTCCGTAAACAGGCCAAGGCGGAAATTCACGACAAAGTGACCCGGGCCCAAAAGCTGGTGCATCTCGATGGCTACGGGCAGCGCCGCATCGACCAATTGTCGGGCGGACAGCAGCAGCGGGTAGCGCTTGCGCGGGCGTTGGTGATCGAACCGAATATTCTCCTGCTCGACGAGCCCTTATCCAACCTGGATGCCAAGCTGCGGGAAGAAACGAGGCAGGAGATCAAAAGGCTCCAGCTGGAGCTCGGCATTACGACGATCTACGTCACGCATGACCAATCGGAAGCGATGTCGATGTCGGACCGCATCATGGTCATGAAGGACGGCGTCGTGCAGCAGATCGGTGCCCCGCATGAAATTTACAACCGGCCTGTCAACCGTTTTGTCGCTTCGTTTATCGGCGAGTCCAATCTGTGGGAGGGAACGGTGGAACGGCTGGAAGGCGGCATGGTCGACGTTCGCGTAACGCCGGATTTGCTGCTGACCGGCCTTGTCGAAAATGCTTCGCCTGAATGCAAGCTGGCGGTTGGGCGGAAAGTAACGCTGTCGGTACGGCCCGAAGCGATCCGGGAAGCCGGCCCGTCGGAACGCGGCGAAGCGAATACGATGGCGGCCAAAGTGCTGCTGTCGGAGTTCACCGGCATCAGCGTCAATTATATCGCGCAGGCCGGACCGCTGTCCGTAAAGGCGATGTTCGTCGGGCAGGGGCACCGGATGCGGAACCGGGACGAGGACGTTTGGTTTGCCGTAGCTCGGGACAGCATTTATTTTTTGGGATAAGGGGTGAGCCGAAAAAATGAGCAAACCGGAACCTCAATTGACACCGCCAACCATTCGTCCGGTCAGCCGCTGGAATTCGGTGACGACATCGCCGCATTTTGTGTACGTGCTGATCGCGCCGTTATTCCTGATTCTTCTGGGGTATGTCATCTATCCTTTTTTCCAGACCTTCCTGCAAAGCGTCAAGGCGGACGGCAGCTTTTCGCTCCAAAACTACTCCCGGTTTTTTAGCCTGGAGCATACGGCCAATTTGGAGGCGCTGTGGACAAGCGTGTATATCTCGGTGCTAAGCGTGATCACCTGCGGCATCGTCGGGGTAGGGATGGCATTCCTGCTGGAAAGGTACGAGTTCCCGGGACGCAAGCTGCTTTCGGTGCTTGTGCTTGTGCCGATGGCTTTGCCGCCGCTGATCGGGGTGCTTTCGTTTGAGTTTTTGTACGGTTCGAGCGGCATAATCCCGCGCGGATTGCAGCATTTGCTGCATTTGGAAAAGCCGCCTTTTACCCTGAAGGGCATCTGGGGCGTGCTTGTGGTTCATACGTTTACGATGTACACCTATTTTTATATGACCGCATCTTCGGCGATTCGGGGACTGGATCCGTCGCTGGAGGAGGCTGCGGCCAACCTGGGAGCGAACCGGTTCACGGTCTGGCGCCGGGTGATTCTGCCGATGCTGACGCCGGCCATCGTTGCGGCATCGCTGCTCGTCTTTATGATTTCGATGGCGTCGTATACCGCGCCGCTTATTTTCGGGATCGAACGGACGATGACGATGCAGATTTACCTGTCGCGCACCAACGGCGACCTGGACATGGCTTCGACGCAATCGACGCTGCTGTCGGTCGTGTCCATCCTGTTCCTCGTTTTGATGAGATGGTATCAGGGCGCCCGGAACTACCAAAACATGAGCAAGGGCATCAGCGTTCATCGGACCGAGGTGAAAAGCAAAGCCGGCAGAAACACCGCGATGGTGTTGTCCTTCCTTGGGGTGCTGGTGCTCATGCTGCCGATTCTCGTCATCGTGCTGCTCGCTTTTTCGGAAGACGGGAAATGGACGACCCAGGTTCTGCCGCCGTCTTATACGCTGGATCATTTTAAGGATTTGTTCACCGACAGCAAAACGTGGCGCCCGATCGCCAACAGCTTCAAGATCAGCATCGCGGCGACGATCGGCAACCTGCTGTTTGGCGTTGCGGCGGCATACGCCGTTGTGCGCATGAAATTCAAAGGCAAGACGCTGCTCGATATTTTGATCATGCTCCCTTGGGCGCTTCCCGGCACGGTGGTCGCCGTCAACCTGATTACGGCATTCAGCGAGCCGAACGCATTCTCTTTCGGGCAGGTGCTGATCGGCAGCTTCTGGATTTTGCCGCTCGCCTATTTTGTGCGGCATTTGCCGCTGATCTTCCGCTCGACTTCGTCGACGCTGATGCAAACCGACCGCTCCGTGGAGGAAGCGGCCCGCAATTTGGGGGCATCCTGGTGGTATGCGTTCCGCCGCGTCGTATTTCCGATGGCGCTGAGCGGCATCCTTGCCGGCACGCTGCTGGCTCTGGTGGAAGGCATCGGCGAGTTTGTCGCTTCGATCCTGCTGTACACGAACAAGACGACGCCGATCTCCGTCGAAATCTTCCAGCGGATGTACGCGTTCGAGTTCGGTACCGCCTGCGCTTACGGCGTGCTGCAAATCGTGATGATTATTCTGGTTCTTTATGTTTCCCGCAAGCTGACCGGCGGCAATGCCGGGTCTGCCATTTGACGATAGATTTTTTTCTTGGAGTTAAAACGGCACGGACGGCACTCTTTCATTACGCGGACGCCCTGCATTCCATCCGGGCCTCCCGCGATAATGATACAGGCGGGCGCCGGCGTTTGCCGGTGCGAGCCACAACTACGCTTGATGGAGGAGATGCGAATTGAATCAAATCAGCGCAAAACGCAGGACGAAAAAATGGGTGGCGGCTTCGCTCAGTCTGGTGCTGGCCGGAACGATGGCTTTTCAAGCCGGTCCCCCAAAAGCGGCTGCAGACAGAGGGGTGGTTGATTTATGGAAGGCGATCAAGCCGCTTACTACTATCGCAAGCGCGATGAATACGGGAGCTCACCCGGATGACGAGCACAGCGCGACGCTGGCGTATCTTTCTTTGGGACTCGGCGTGGATACCTACAGCGTCATCGCCAATCGCGGAGAAGGCGGGCAAAACGAAATCGGAAGCGAGCTCGGCAACGCCCTCGGCATCATCCGCACCCGGGAGCTGCAGGAAGCGTCCAAGATCACCAACGTTACGCTGGCGAACTTGAGCCAAAAGCTGAACGACCCGATCTATGATTTCGGCTTCTCCAAAAGCCCGGATGAAACGCTCGCCAAATGGGGCGAAGACGTCGCTTATGAACGGCTGATCCGCCAAATCCGGGAGAAACGTCCGGACGTGCTCATTCCGGCCTTCCTGAACGAACCTTCGACGCACGGTCATCACCGCGCCGTGAATGTCCTGACCGTACGGGCGTTTAAGGATGCAGGCAATCCGCAGGTTTTCCCTGAGCAGATCAAGGAAGGGCTCCAGCCATGGCAGCCGAAAAAGCTGTATGTGCCGGCCTCGGATAAAGATTATGACGTTTCCCTGCCGGTAAACGAATATAGCGAGCTGTACGGCGCTTCGTATGCCCAGCTGGGCGAAGAATCGCGGTATATGCATAAGAGCCAAGGCATGGGAAGACACATCGACGAAGGCCAAGGAACGGCGTATTACAAGCTGCAGGAATCGGCGGACGGCAAAAAAGCCGGCGGCAAGCCGGAAACGTCGTTTTTTGGCGGGATTGCCTTCACGTTCGAGGATTTGGCGCAAGAGCTGGATGTAAAAGGAAAGGACAACAAGGTCGTCAAGCAGCTGAAAATGCTGCAGCAGGATGCAAACGAAGTCATTGCCGCTTATCCATCATTTGCGAAGGTGGCCCGCGAAGTCCATGAGATGAAAGCGGACGTCAACACTGCCGTCGAGCTGGTAAAGTCGTCGTCCTTGGAGCAAACGGCGAAAAGCGATCTGCTGCACCGGCTGGCCGTGAAGGTGAAGCAGCTTGATAAGGCCAGCCAGGAAGCGACATCCACCGTGGTAAAGGTGAAACCCGAGACCGGCGAGCTGATTCCGGGGCAAACCACGAAAGTGACGGTGACCGCTTTTAACGGCGGCGAGGTGGACATCCGCCAAGTCCATCTGAAGCTGAATGTGCCGGAAGGCTGGACCGCGAAGGCGTCCGGGGCGGACCGCTTCGATCAACTTGCCAAAAATCAGACGGTCCAAACGGAGTTTACCGTCACGGTTCCCAAGCAGGCGGAGGACTTTAATCCTTATGCCCTTCCGCTGATTTCCGCGGATATCCGGTATGAAGCGTTCGGTACGGAAACGTCGCTGCATGCCATTCCGGACAATGCGGTAGCGGTGCTGCCGCCGGTGGCGTTGTCGCTGAGCCCGGAAGCGGCGGTGCTGAATACGCTGAAGCCGGAGGAGCCGATATCGGTGAAGGTTACGGCGACGAATTATGCGCCGGGTGCGGAAAAAACCAAGGTTTCGCTGAAAACGCCGGAAGGCTGGACCGCAGAGCCAGCGGTGCAGGAATTGAGCTTCGCGGCCAAATACGAGACCAAAACGGCCGAGTTTACGGTCAAGGCACCGGCGAGTGTCAAAGCGGGAAGTTACAACCTGGCGGCCATAGCAAACGACGGCACGTCAGACAGCAGCAGAACGGTGCAGGTGATCCAGTACCCGCATATCGGCAAAACCTACTACGTCAAACCGGCCAACCTTGCCGTCCAGGCGTTTGATCTGAAGGTGCCGCAAGGACTGAAGGTCGGATATGTGTCCAGCGGATTCGACAACATCGATCAGGTACTGCGTCAAGTGGGTGTCAACGTAACGAATCTGGACGCCAAAACGATCCAGTTCGGCGATCTGTCGCAATACGACACGATCGTGCTCGGCATCCGGGCTTATGCCTTCCGTCCGGAGCTGATTCCAAGCAACCAGCGTCTGCTCGATTATGCCAAAAACGGCGGCAACCTGGTGGTCCAATACCACAAGCCGGAGGACAAATGGTCGCCGGATCTGGCCCCGTATCCGATCAAGATCGGTCAACCGCTGATCCAGTGG
>Ga0180220_1002861_pt1 | contig 10572 bp, 10 predicted proteins | sample eDN5th37CBELigBY_FD_151335 | JGI IMG/M metagenome (GOLD analysis project Ga0180220, IMG submission 151335) | Enriched backyard soil microbial communities from Emeryville, California, USA - eDNA 5th pass 37_C BE-Lig BY (version 2) (version 2) | ecosystem: Environmental > Terrestrial > Soil >... | reverse complement strand
GGTCCGTTCCAGGCGGTGCGTGATCGGCCCTTCATTCTCGATCTGCCCGCCCGGCAGCCGGACGACGATGTCGACCCGCCCGGACTCGAGCACCATGGTGTGCTTCACGGTCTCGCCCGTGCGCACCGAGACGCGCTCGCGCGCCTCGATCGTGCCACGCCGCGCGACGACGTAGTAGGTGCCCGCCGGAAGCTTGAACCGGGGCGCCGAGGCAGCCGATCGCGCAACCTCCCGGCGTCCCTGGGGCGCGTCCGGATCATCCTCGAAGACGGTGTAGACCAGGCCATCGAGGCGCGAGCTGCCCTTGATCGCAGCCGCATCGAGCTCGAGCGCACCGAGCGCCAGCGCATTCGCCATCGAGATCGTCTCGCCCGCGACGATACCGACCGGGCGCTCGATGCGGAGAGCTCCGGACGTCACCGAGACCAGATAGTTGCCCGCGGGAAGAGCGAGCTCGCTCTCCACGCGATGCAGGATATGCGGCCGATCGGCACCCGATGCCCCGACGCGCGAAAGCGTCACGACGGCATCGTCGAGCATCGCCTTTGCGGACTCGGCCTGGGCGAGCGCCAGCATGCCCGCGTCGAGCGGCAGGGCGAGCGCGCGCGGCTCCCCTTCGACCGCCTCGGCGACGGCCGTTCGCTTGATGAGGCCGATCGAGGCCTCGATGTCGTAGCGTCCCGACGGCAGGACGAGCAGGGGCGACGCCGTCCTCCCCTCCCACAGCGGAGGACCCTTCTCGCCGGCGCGTCGAACCTGCCAGAAGACGGGGGTGGCAAGAGGTTGCCCACCCTTTACCAGCGTCGCCCAGAGTTGCAGTCCCGGCCTCCTGGACCGCGCCGGGCTTTTCGACGCGACCGTGCCGCCTGCCGCGGCCTTGCCGCCGCTCTCCGCGGCCTGGCTCGCAGGTCCGTCGCGCGGGACGCTGGCCAGCGCCTCGACCAGCGCCGCATCGATCTCGGCGGCGCTGGAGGCGAGATACTGCTTGCCGCCCGTGCCCTGCGGCAGACAGGCGAGCGTCCGCGCCTCCTCCGGCCGCACGCCCAGCGACACCACGTCGACCCGGGCGCGCGGATGAGACGCCTTGAGGAGGCCCAGCACGGAGCATGGGTCCTCCTGGCAGTTGTCGGCGCCGTCGTGCACTAGGACGACATGCGCCGGCGCGGATTGTGGGCCGAGCAGCGGGATCGCCTCACGCAGCGCCTTGGTCAACGGCCCGCGTCCTCGCGGATTGAGCCGGTCGAGCGGCGACGTGATTCGCTCGCTGTCGAGCGGCGCCGGCTCGACGATGGTCTCGGTATCCTGGCAGTCGCCGCCGCGTCGGTGGCCGAACGACAGCAGGCCGACTTTCGTCGCCGGCGCCAGGCGCTGAAGCCCTGCCGCGATCCCACTGCGCGCCATGGCGAGCTTGCTGTCGCGCTGGCCTTCGATCCGCCCCCACATCGAGCCTGAGCCGTCGAACACAATGATCAGCGTCGGCGGCTCGGCCGCGCGCGCCGGGGAGCCGGCAACGACATTCGTCACCGCCCAGGAAAGGACGGCGAGCATCGGGGCAGCGAAGCGGAGACAGACCTTGAGCATGGCTGCTAAACTATACGCCAAGGGCATCACGGGGATAAGTGCGGGATCACAACAATCCCCCCGTTTCCATTGGAGATGTGTCGCATGAACCAGGTCCTGGAGCTGCTCCGCAATCGCCGCTCCGCCAAGATCGCGCTGCTGAAGGAGCCCGGTCCCTCCGCTGGCGAGCTCGACACGATTCTGGCGATCGCCGCCCGCGTGCCCGATCATAAACGGTTGGTTCCGTGGCGTTTTGTCGTGTTCGAAGGCGACGCGCGCGCCCGCTTCGGCGATGTGCTCGCCGAGACACTTAAGAGCGAGGCGGAGGAGGCGCCGTCGCCGGTGCGCCTCGAGATGGAGCGCGAGCGCTTCCTTCGCGCGCCACTGGTGATCGCCGTGATCTCCCGCACGCAGGATGTGCCGGGCGTGCCGGAGATCGAGCAGCTCTTGTCCGCTGGGGCCGCGACGTACAATCTCTGCCTTGCGGCCAACGCCCTCGGCTACGGCACCTGCTGGATCACCGAGTGGTATGCGTTCAGCGCAGGCGTCGGCGAGGCCCTCGGGCTCGCCGGCAACGAGCGCGTCGCCGGCTTCGTCTACATCGGCACCGAGATCGAGAAGCAGGCCGACCGCGACCGCCCCGTGATGGCCGAGATCATCAGCCGCTGGCAGGGGTGAGCCGCGGCGGCACGGGACCGTTCGTCTCTCGCGCATGGTCGGATTTCGTGCACAGGCCGTTCGATCAAAACGCTTGATCGAACGGCAATGGCGCGGGCATGGTCGCCGCGTTTTCCGAGCCCCTTGCAAGAGACGTCACAATGAGCACCGCAAAGACCTCAGCCTTCGGCGTGCTCGGCCTCTCGATCACACCCAAACGCGAGACGCTGCGGCAGACGCGGGCACGCATGAAGCCGGTCGGCCGGCGCTCCGAGCTTCGCCCGCGCCTCGTTCTCGCGAGCGCCAGCCCGCGCCGCCTGATGCTGCTGTCGCAGGTCGGCATCGAGCCGGACGCATTGAGGCCCGCCTCGCTCGACGAGGCGCCGCGACGAGCCGAGATGCCGCGCAGCTACGTGACGCGCCTTGCCCGCGCCAAGGCCGAGGCGGCGCGCGATCTCATCGCCAACGACAAGGACTTGGCGGACGCCTACGTGCTGGCGGCCGACACGGTCGTCACCCATGGCCGCTCGATCTTCGGCAAGCCGAAGAACGTCGAGGAGGCACTCGCCATGCTGCTGCGCCTCTCCGGCCGTTCGCATCGCGTGCTCACCGGGCTGTGCCTCGTCACGCCCGACGACCGCACGCGCCTTAAGGTCGTCGAGACGCGCGTCCGGTTCCGGCGTCTTTCGAAGGAGGACATGGAGAGCTACCTTGCCTCTCGCGAATGGCGCGGCAAGGCCGGCGGCTACGCCATACAGGGCATCGGCGGCTGCTTCGTGCAGAAGATCTCCGGCTCCTACACGAACGTGGTCGGCTTGCCGCTGACCGAGGTTGTCGCCATGTTGCAGGGAGAGGGTTTCCCGATCCACTTCAACTGGCTGAAGGCCGGAGAGGCGGAGCCCGAGTGATCTGGACCGACTTGCGGAGTTGATGCGAGCACCATGAGCGACGGCGGCGACAGTGAACCGCATCACCCCCCGCAACGGCGCTGCCCGATCTGCGGCAAGCCGGGGAGCGAGCGCTATCGTCCATTCTGCTCGAAGCGATGCGCGGACATCGACCTCGCGCGCTGGCTCGGCGGCGGCTACGTCATTCCGGGCGGCAACCAGGACGCGGACGAGGACGGCGACAGCGCACCCGGCGTCGGCGCATCGAGGGAAACGCCCAATGCAGATGAGTGACATTCCGTTCGGCACGACCGACTGGTCGGACGTTGCGCCGACCGAGCGCGCGGGCGAGACCGGCAAGGCCTTCTGGCGCACCCGGCAGTTCGGCGCCATCCGCGTCCGCATGGTGGAGTACACGCCTCACTATCTCGCCGACCATTGGTGCGAGAAGGGGCACATCCTGCTGGTGCTCGACGGGAAGCTCGAAACCGAGCTGGCCGACGGCCGCCGCGTCACCCTTCTTCCGGGCCAGAGCTATCAGGTCGCCGACGGCGCCGAGCCGCACCGGTCGCGGACCGGCCCGGAAGGCGCAAGACTTTTCATCGTCGATTGAGCGCTAACACCGAACGCGGCGATCGCGCCAACCATTCCTGGGGACAAGGCTGACTGCGGCGCGCCATCTGCCTGCATTGTCGACAGAATCCCGTTAGTCTTCTGCCCTCTGATGGGGGGCACACATGGCAATGGCAGCGCTCAGGCGGGCGGCATCCGCCGATCTCGGCGGTGAGCCGCGTGCCTTTCTCGGCGTCGAGCATTCGGCGCGCGGCTTTACCTGGCGCGAACGGCTCCGGCCGGCGGACGCCAACATTGCGACGATGATCTCCCAGCAGCACGGGCTTCCGGATCTGCTCGGGCGCATCCTCGCCGCGCGCGACATCGCCGTCGACGACGTGCCGGTCACGCTGGAGCCGACGATCAAGGCCCTGATGCCGGACCCCTCGACGCTGACCGACATGGACAAGGCCGCCGCGCGCCTCGCCGACGCCATCGAGCGGCGCGAGAAGATCGCCGTCTTCGGCGACTACGACGTCGACGGTGCCTGCTCGTCGGCCCTGATGCGGCGCTTCCTCAATGCACACGGCCTCGACGCGCGCATCTACATCCCCGACCGCATCTTCGAGGGCTACGGCCCCAATCCGCAAGCCATCGAGACCCTGGTGAAGGAAGGCGCGCGCCTCATCGTCACGGTCGATTGCGGCGTGACGAGCTTCGATGCGCTGGCTCACGCCAAGACGCTTGGCGCCGATGTCGTCGTGCTCGACCACCATCAGGCCGACGAGCGGCTGCCAGCCGTCGACGCGGTGGTCAACCCCAATCGCCAGGACGATCTCTCGGGGCTGGGCCACCTCTGTGCGGCGGGCGTCACATTCATGACACTGGTCGCGACCAGCCGCGAGCTTCGCCGGCGCGGCGCCTACGGCAAGGGGCTTTCACCGCCGAATCTGCTGGGCCTGCTCGATCTCGTCGCCCTCGCCACCGTGGCCGACGTGGTGCCGCTCAGAACACTCAATCGCGCCTTCGTGGTGCGCGGCCTCGAGGTCATGCGCCAACGCCACAACGCCGGCATCCGGGCGCTGCTCGACGCCGCGAGCCTCAACCAGCCGCCGACGCCGTACCATCTCGGCTTCGTGCTCGGCCCGCGCATCAACGCGGGCGGCCGCATCGGCGATGCCGCCCTTGGGGCACGGCTCCTCTCCATCGACGACGACACCGAGGCGGCCCGCATCGCGGCTCTGCTCGACAAGCTCAACCGGGAGCGCAAGGCCATCGAGACCGAGATGCTCGCCGCCGCCACGGCCGAGGCCGACCGCCTCGTCGACGAGGATCCGGACGTGCCCATCGTGCTGGTCGGCTCCGACGAATGGCACAAGGGCGTGGTCGGTCTCGTTGCGTCGCGGCTGGTCGAGCGGTTCCGGCGCCCGGCCTGCGTCATCGCCTGGGAGAAGGGTGGACAGGGCACCGGCTCGCTGCGGTCGATCGCGCGCGTGGATATCGGCGGCGCGGTTCGCACGCTCGCCGCCGAGGGCTTGCTGGTCAAGGGCGGCGGCCATGCCATGGCGGCCGGCCTGACGGTCGAGCACGTCAAGCTCGACGCCGTCCGCAGGCGGCTCGACTCCCTTCTGCGCGAAGCGGCAACCTCGGCCCGCGCGACAACCGCGCTCGAGATCGACGGCGCGCTCACACCAGCCGGCGTCTCGGAGGATTTCATCGACCTCGTCGAGAAGGCCGGCCCCTATGGCCAGGGCAATCCGTCTCCCCGCTTCGCCTTTCCCGCACATCGCGTGCGCTATGCGAAAGTGATGGGGGAAGCCCACATCCGCTGCACGCTCGAAGCCGGCGATGGCTCGAAGCTCGATGCGATCGCCTTCCGTGCGGTCGGCCAGCCCATCGGCGACGTGCTCCAGAACGCTAACGGCATGCCGATTCACGTCGCCGGACACCTCAGGCGCGATACCTGGGGCGGCCGCAACCGCATCGAGTTGCAAATCGAGGACGTCTCCTCGGTGGGTTAGAGCTGGTTCGCGCAAGGTGGACACGGCGGAAGCGATGGGCTTTCCACACATCCCCACGAGTTCCCGAACGGCGCGCGTAGCGTGCCGATCCGAGATCTTCCGGCATATGGTCGGTGTGAGGGCCAGATCCACGCGCACCTCTCGGCGCGCTTGTCCGGCGGACACGGCGGTGGGAGTAAACAGAAACTTAACGCCGCACCGCAGCAAAGCTATTCGGCCCACACTGCCCATCCCGATAGCCTGTCCTTCGGCAGATCGGTGCGGCTCACCGCGTGGGGGACCCTGCGTCCCGACCGCAGCGAGCTTCAGGATCGGTCGGCCGAGACTCTCCCTGGCTTCCATCGCGGAAGCACTTTGCCCATATCAGGCACTCGCCGAGCCGCATCCCACATCCACCTGAGATGCGTCGGCGAGTTCTTTTTTGACTGTTCGCTCGGCGGCGGGCCTACCCTGCCTCAGCGCCAGCCGAGCGCCGGCGCCACGTGCTTCAGGATCGCCTCGATGACGTGCGCGTTGTAGGAGACGCCGAGCTGGTTCGGCACCGTCAGTAGCAGCGTATCGGCCTCGGCGATGGCCTGGTCCTCGGCCAGTTGCTTGACGAGGGCATCCGGCTCCGCGGCATAGCTCCGGCCGAAGATCGCCCGCGTACTGGCGTCGATGAAGCCGACCTGGTCCTCGCTCTGCCGGTCGCCGCCGAAATAGGCGCGATCACGGTCGTTGACCAGCGCGAAGATGCTGCGGCTCACCGAGACGCGCGGCTCGCGGGCATGACCCGCCGCTTTCCAGGCTTCGCGATACGCGCGGATCTGAGCCGCCTGCTGAACGTGGAAGGGTTCGCCCGTCTCGTCGTCCTTCAGCGTCGAGCTTTGCAGGTTCATGCCCATTTTCGCGGCCCAGACTGCGGTCGCATTCGATCCGGCGCCCCACCAGATCCGCTCCCGCAAGCCCGCCGAGAAGGGCTCGAGCCGCAGCAGGCCCGGCGGGTTCGGAAACATCGGCTGCGGATTTGGCTTGGCGAACCCCTCGCCGCGCAGGAGGTCGAGAAAGATCTCGGCGTGCGTTCGCGCCATGTCCGCGTCGGTCTTGCCCTCCGGCGGCACGTACCCGAAGTAGCGCCAGCCCTCGATCACCTGCTCCGGCGATCCGCGGCTGATGCCGAGTTGCAGGCGCCCGCCGGCGATGAGGTCGGCGGCACCGGCGTCCTGCGCCATGTAGAACGGGTTCTCGTAGCGCATGTCGATCACGGCCGTGCCGATCTCGACGCGGCTCGTCTTCGCGCCGACCGCCGACAGCAGCGGGAACGGCGCCGCAAGCTGGCGCGCGAAGTGGTGCACGCGGAAATAGGCGCCGTCGGCGCCCAGCTCCTCGGCTGCAACCGCGAGATCGATCGACTGCAACAGCGCATCTGCCGCCGAGCGCGTTCCCGAGTTCGACGCGGGCGACCAGTGCCCGAACGACAGAAAACCGATCTTCTTCCGAGCCATGCGCAGCGCTCCTGGGCAGAATGCGCGAGACCACGTGCGCACCGCTCATGCGCAAGCCCTCGCCGAGACCATGTAGGATCTCCGCGGTGTTTTTTCTCGTGCTTGCGGCGATCTGTTCAAGCGCGCGAGATCAGGGTGTGCCGAGCGTTCCCATGCGGAACTTTACGCGGGCCGCGCCGAGATCGAGGTCGCGCTTGAACTTCGGCCCATCGGTCGGCTTCACGCGCAGCAGCACGAAGCACGTGCCGTTTGCCTCGCGCAGCATCCTCGCTCCCTTGGCGAGCCCGGCCTCGTTCTCGATCGAGCAGGTCGACTTGATCCCCGCACCGATCGCCATCTGCTCGAGATCGACACCGAGACAGGTGTGGCTCTTCTGGTAGCCCGTCTCGCCGTAGTGGCCGTTGTCCACGCAGAGGATGCGCAGGTTCGGCGGATTGAGCACGGCCGCCGTGGCCAGGGCACCGACGTTCATCAGCAGCTCGCCGTCGCCCGTCGCCACCAGCACCTGCTTGTCGGGCCGCGCCAGCGCAAGACCGAGTCCCATGGAGACGGCGGCCCCCATGGCGCCGGCGAGACCGTAGAAGTTAGCCCCATCGTTGGTCATGGCGCCGAGGTCCTTCGCTGTGCCGGCAAGCCCTGCAATGACGAGGAAGTCGTTGGCATTGCCGACAACGGCTGGAACGGCGGTGATGCGGTCGAGCGTATATCGCGGACCGGCTGAGCGCTCGGGTGCTTCTGCCATCGGTAGTGCTCCGTCAGTTTTCGGCGGCGCGGCGGACTTGCTCGCACGATGGCGAGAGCCTCGATCGAACGCGCGCCAGACAATCGGTTGCGGGTTGCGTCTCGCGCGGTCTCAGAACGACTTGGCACCGATCAGCTTCTGCGTGAGCAGAATGGCGACGGCCTGACCCGATTTCCAAACCATGTTCGCTGCCGCATCGACGGTCGGGGCGACCTCTTCCGGCTTCGTCACCTCGAGCGTGATGAACCCCATCGTGTTGAGGATCGGACGCGTCGCCTGCCCCATCGAGATCTGCCAGGGGTTACCCTCGCCGAAATCGCCGCGCATCGACAGGATGGTCAGAAACGGGAAGCGCGCGCCCTGCACCATCGACATGAAGTTCACGCAGTTGCCGAGCCCGGACGACTGCATCAGCAGGACCGACTTCGCGCCCCCGAGATGGGCCCCGCAGGCGATCGCGACGCCTTCCTCCTCCGTCGTGAGCGCGATCGAATGCACATCCGGATCGGCGATCGAGCGGTCGATGCAGACGCGATGTCCGGCATCCGGCACGTAGGAGAACTGGCTCACGCCGTTGCGCCGCAGCGCCTCGTAGAGATCGTTCTGCCAGCCCGACGAGATCTCGCGCGCGTGGGCATCCTCGGTCTTGAGCTCTGCCATGGGCTCCTCAAGGTCCTCATTGGTGAGTGGAAGGGGTATCGACGCCGGAGGGTAGTGTGCCCCCTCCGTCCCGGCAAGCGGGTCGATCGGAAAGCGCATTGATGAAGACAGTCGTTCGCCGGTTCGGCTACGAATGACGGACGCCACAGACCAACCCAGAGTCCGGACGCACATGCCGCAGCCGGACGGGAGACAGTCCGGAGAGGAAGCAGCCCATGAAGATCAAGCGTATCGAGCATATCGCCATCGCCCTCAAGAATATGGACGCCGTGAAGGCTCTGCTCTCGGACAAGTTGGGTGTGTCGATGGAGTACGAGGAGACGCTTCCGGCTCACCGTACCAAGCTGGCGATGTACCCGATCGGCGAGACCTACCTGGAGCTGCTCGAGTCCGAGAACCCGGACGGGCTCGTCAACCAATGGATTTCGGACCGCGGCGAGGGCTTGTTCCACATCTGCCTCGAGGTCGAGGACATCGACGCCGCGATGGCGGAGCTGCGCGGCAAGGGCCTGCGCTTCCAGCAGGAGAAACCGCAGATCGGCCATGGCAACAGCCGCATCGCCTTCCTCGATCCCGCCTGCAGCGAGGGCCTCGTCATCGAGCTCGCCGAGCTGCCGAAGGACGGCGCCCACCACGGGCATTAACCAGGGCAATCGATCCGCCCCGACAAGAAACGCGAACGCTGAAGGTGATGGAAATGCCCACTGGCAGCAAAGATATCGACGCCCTTCTCAAGGGCGCAACCGACCGGGGCGACGTGCCGGGCGTGATCGCCATGGCGACCGACGGCCGCGACACCCTCTACGAAGGCGCCTTCGGCCTTCGGGAGCTCGGCGGCTCCCGGCCGATGCAGCTCGATACGGTCTGCTGGATCCACTCGATGACGAAGGCCATCAGCGGCGCCTGCATCATGCAGCTCGTCGAGCAGGGCCGCATCGGCCTCGACGACGATTGCGGCCGCTGGCTGCCCGCGCTCGCCGAGCCGAAAGTCCTCGAGGGCTTCGACGCCGAAGGAAAGCCGAAGCTGCGTCCGGCCCGCGGAAGGATCACCCTGCGCCGCCTCCTCACGCACACCGCCGGCTTCGTCTACGACACCTGGAACGCGGACATGCTCCGCTACAATCAGATGACCGGCCTCTCTCGCGTCGAGACCTTCGCACGGCCGGAGGACTGCCAGCCGCTGTCGTTCGATCCGGGCGAGCGCTGGCACTACGGCATCAACATCGAGTGGGCCGGCAAGGTGCTCGAAGCCGTCACCGGCATGAGCGTCGACGACTACATGCAGAAGAACCTGTTCGGCCCGCTCGGCATGCGCTCCACCGGCTACCGCCTGACGCCGGCGATCCGCGAGCGCCTGTCCAGCGTGCACCAGCGCTTTCCCGACGGGCACCTCGAAGTGGCCCCGTGGGACCCGCCCCAGCGCCCCGAGGACTTCCTCGCCGGCGGTGGCCTCTACAGCACGGCCGGCGACTACGTCCGCTTCATCAGGATGATCCTCGGCAAGGGCACCCTCGACGGCGTACAGATCCTGAAGCCTGAGACGATTGCCGAGATGTCGCGCAACCACATCGGCCCGCTGCCCGCTGGTGCCCTGAAGACCGCAAATCCCTCGCAGTCGTTCGACGCCGACTTCTTCCCCGGCATGACCTGCGGCTGGGGCCTCACCTTCCTGATCAACGCCGAGGACGTACCCGGCCGCCGCGCCGCGGGCAGCCTCTGCTGGGCGGGCCTCCGGAACTCCTATTTCTGGATCGACCCCAAAAGCGGCATCGGCGGCACCATCGTCACGCAGCTCTTGCCCTTCGCCGACCCGACCGTGCTGAAGCTCTACGAAGGCTTCGAGCGCGGCATCTACGCCATGGCAAGACGGCGCTGAAACAGCCGGCAGTCCGGGCCGCGGCGGGTCAACCCTCTGCCGCGCTGCCGCGACGATGGCTCACCCGCCGGTCGAGCCACCAGCACCCAACGACCCACGCCAGGCCGAGACACCATCCGGCCAGCACGTCCGT
>Ga0180220_1002859_pt1 | contig 10573 bp, 8 predicted proteins | sample eDN5th37CBELigBY_FD_151335 | JGI IMG/M metagenome (GOLD analysis project Ga0180220, IMG submission 151335) | Enriched backyard soil microbial communities from Emeryville, California, USA - eDNA 5th pass 37_C BE-Lig BY (version 2) (version 2) | ecosystem: Environmental > Terrestrial > Soil >... | reverse complement strand
TGATGACGGGCAGCGTGGACATCGATACCGAACTGCCGAAGTTCAACCAGGAACTGAAGCAGGCGGGCCTGGACGAGGTTCGAGCCGAAGTGCAAAAGCAGCTCGACGCTTGGCGTATGGCGCATAAGAAGAATCTCTGATTCATAGTCCAGGTTTTTTCCGGGGTGATAGCGGCTAAATACGGTGGGACGCTGTACGTGAGGCCTGTTTTCGATATGCTCGAGATAATAACCGGGGAGCCGGCCAAATGGCCGGTTCGCTTTATTTTTTCTTCGGCACACGGGTTGTTGCCGTTCTATAATTTTGATCTTAGTCCCCGCCTAAGCTCCAGATCATATTCAGAATTTATTCAGAACGCGCTTATATAATTTTGTTCTGAAGGCAAACTTCACCAAAATTCGGTAATTAGTGAGAAAATACTACAAAAATAAGACTAACGAACCTAATTTTATCCACCCTAGATATTATAATTTAAACAAATGTTAAATTTTTCAATTCTATAGAAGCTCGTACGATTAATGGCAAACCCATTGAAAAATGGGGACGCAAAGCTAAAGGGGCTAACGTAGTATATCTCCGGAAGAAGATAACGGAACGGTCGGAGGGGAGTCTGGAAAAGCTCCTTCACCAGCAGAGCAAGCGGGCGAGCAGTCCGGCAACAAGCTGCCTAACACGGCGACGAACGTTTACAACCTAGGGTTCCTCGGAATCATCATTCTGCTCGCGGGATTGTTTATCTGGAGAAAACGTAAGGTATAATAGTGGTATCTTTTAAGAAGAAAACACTTTTCTGCGCGAAAGGTGTTTTCTTCTGCCTTATATTCAACAAGCGGGGAGGTGGATAGTTTGCGGAAGAAAGCAGGAGCCTTGATCATGGTCCTTGGTATCGTCTTGATATCCATGGCCATTTTCCAATATGCCGAACATCAGATTCAGTTAAAAAAGGCTTTGGCTCAGGCCGAAGCTTTGGTTGGCGAAAAATCCGCTGATCGTCCCCAAACAAAGCCATTGACCGCGCCCGCATCCGATCCCAATCTTTCGGTGACCCGGCAACAATTTCATCCTGCCGACAATGACGTCGTCGGATTGCTCGAAATACCGAAGATCAAGGCAGAACTGCCGATCATTGAAGGCACGGACGAAGAGATGCTGGAAAAAGGCGTCGGGCATTATAGCGCTACCGTGTTTCCGTCGGACGGCGAACAAATATTGTTATCCGGACATCGGGATACGGTGTTTCGCAAATTCGGCGAGCTCGCCATAGGCGATCGTTTTATCGTAAAAATGCCGTACGGTTCCTTCGAATACGAAATAGCGAGTACAAAAATCGTCGATAAAGACGACACTACCGTCATTCGTCCGATGGGAGAAGAAGTTCTGGTCGTTTCGACGTGTTATCCTTTTCGTTATGTAGGAGCCGCTCCCGACCGGTATGTCGTCTACGCCTATCCAGTATCGAATGATAAGGGCACTCCAAACAAAACGAACGGTTCAGCGTAAGCCGGGAACCACGGCCACGATGAACCGCTCTCTTCAATGTTAGATGGTGTCTAACAATTGGGATGGGGCTCACGAAGGCTGTAGTTTTCTTATATAAGTTTAGCAGTTGCCGAATACGACAGGCAGGCCCGCCCATTTAAATGATGGACGGGTTTTTGGCCTTTCCGGGTGTATTGCTAAAGGGAGCGAGGAACGTACTTGGGTCTCGATGTAAATACGACGAATCGTTGCCCATAGATATGATCTATACCTTATCGAAAATATATTGATTACATGTATGGAACGTATTTGTATTATAGTGAATCCAAGAGACAGCAACCAGAGCTTTTTCGACAGAAACCGAAAGTCCGTAGTGCTTTGAAGGAATGAGCAATCGAGATGAAATCGCCGACACATCCATGGGCGGTTCAGGTCGTGGCTAAATTTGCGGCTGACTGGAAAAGCACAAGCAATCTGAAAAGAGAGATCAGGAGGAGAGAGAAACGATGAGCAAGCAACAAATCGGAGTGGCCGGTCTTGCCGTCATGGGCAAAAACCTGGCCTTGAATATGGAAAGCAAGGGTTTCACAGTCGCTTTATATAACCGTTCGCCGGAAAAAACGAAGGAACTGCTAGCCGAAGCCGAAGGCAAAAACTTCGTCGGTACTTTCAGCATCGAGGAGTTCGTGCAGTCGCTGGAAACGCCGCGCAAAATCATGATGATGGTCAAGGCCGGCGGTCCGACGGATGCGCTGATCGAGCAGCTCGTTCCGCATCTGGAAGAGGGAGACATCCTGATCGACGGCGGGAACGCCTTTTTCCCGGATACCGAGCGCAGATACCGGGAGCTTCAGGCCAAGGGCATCCGCTTTATCGGCGCCGGGGTATCCGGCGGCGAAGAAGGAGCACTGAAAGGGCCGGCCATCATGCCGGGCGGTCAGAAGGATGCGTATGAACTCGTGGAACCGATCCTAACAGCCATTTCGGCCAAAGTCAACGGAGACCCTTGCTCGACGTACATCGGCGAAGGCGGTTCGGGCCATTACGTGAAAATGGTCCACAACGGCATCGAATACGGCGACATGCAGCTGATCGGCGAAGCTTATCACCTGCTGAAGGACGTGCTGGGACTCGGAACGGAGGAGCTGCACGATATTTTCACCGAGTGGAACCGCGGCGAGCTGGACAGCTATCTGATCGAGATTACGGCGGATATTTTCTCCAAAAAAGATCCGGACACCGGCAAACCGATGGTCGACGTCATTCTGGATGCGGCAGGGCAGAAAGGAACCGGCAAATGGACGAGCCAAAGCTCGCTGGATCTAGGCGTTCCGCTGTCCATCGTGACCGAATCGGTATTCGCCCGCTTCTTGTCCGCGATGAAGGAAGAGCGCGTGGAGGCGAGCAAAATCCTGAAAGGGCCGCAAACCGCTCCGTATGACGGAGACGAGAGGGAGTTCGTGGAAGCCGTGCGCAAGGCGTTGTACGCAAGCAAAATCTGTTCGTACGCCCAAGGTTTTGCGCAGCTTCGCGCCGCTTCCGAGGAGTATAACTGGAATCTGAACTTCGGCAGCATCGCGATGATTTTCAGAGGCGGTTGTATCATTCGCGCCCGCTTCCTGGAAAACATCAAGCAAGCCTACGACAAAAATCCGGACCTCAAGAACCTGCTGCTCGACGATTACTTCGGATGGGTCGTTACCAACTACCAGGATGCTTGGAGAAAGGTTGTGTCCGTTGCCATGCAGCGCGGCATTCCGGCTCCGGCCTTCGCTTCCGCTCTGGCATACTACGACAGTTACCGCACGGAGCGTCTGCCGGCTAACCTGCTGCAAGCACAGCGCGACTACTTTGGCGCGCATACGTTCCAGCGTGTAGACAAAGAAGGCACCTTCCATTTCCAATGGATGGAGTCCGAAGAATAATCGATTATGGTCTACAAGAAAAGCGTTCCGATGTGAGAGCATTGGAACGCTTTTTTTTGTCTCCCGCCGTCTAGCTCCTCTGCTCCGAATCCGTCCCCGATTCATGGATCATCGCATGCTCTTCATGCCACCAAAGCGCTTCTTCCGGTTCTTTCAGCAGCTCCTTGATTTCATGCTTTTCCTCGACGGCCGGCGGGGAACCGCGAAGCGATTTGCCCGAGGTGTCGGTAAACCAAAACGTGACCACGACCAGGCCGATGATCGACGTGGCGATCAAAAAGTAGGCCGGGACGAGATTGTTTTTGGTCAAATTAATCAGCCAAGCCATGACGAGAGGGGTCGTCCCGCCGAACAACGAGGCCGAGATATTGTACGTGATCGCGAGTAAGCCATAACGGACGTTGGTAAAAAACAACGCAGGCAGCACGGATGGCATCGTCCCTTCAAAACAGGTGAGGAACACGGCCAAAACCAGCAGTCCCAGAAAAACAAGCCCGAGTTTGCCGCTGCTGATCCACAGGAAAGCCGGGAGCGACATGACGAGAAGTCCGGCCAAACCGATCTGCATAATCCGTTTGTTGCCGATCCGGTCGCTGAAATAACCCATGGCCAGCACGATCGGAATCATGATAAACATGACGATCAAAATCAGGAGCAGCCCTTCCGCTTCCCCGTAACCCAGCACCGCCGTCAAATGCGAAGGCATATAGGACAGCACCATGTAATCGACGACGTTAAAGAAAAAGACGAGCACGGTACAAATCAGAATGACTTTCCAATGCCTCATGAACAGTTCTCTAAGAGGCGTCTTCGGTTTGTCCTCATCCTTGGCTTTGGCTTGCTCCATCGCTTCAAAGGCAGGCGTTTCCTCCAAATGGCCGCGGAGATACAGCCCGACCAGGCCGATCGGGGCGGCGATGAAAAAAGGAACCCTCCAGCCCCAGGCCAGCATTTGCTCCGAACCGAGGAGATAAGTCAGCAACGTGACCAAACCGGAGCCGGCAATATAACCGATCAAAGTTCCGACTTCAAGCCCGCTGGATAAAAAGCCCCTTTTTTTGTCCGGCGTCGATTCGGCGATAAAGGTCATTGCTCCCGAATACTCGCCTCCCGTGGAAAATCCCTGCACCAGCCGGGCAAGCAAAAGCAGCACCGAAGCAGTCGTTCCGATGGAAGCATAACTCGGGATGAGGCCGATGCAAAGCGTAGAAATCGCCATCATCAAAAGCGTGATGGTGAGCACTTTTTTGCGGCCCCAGCGGTCTCCGAGACGCCCGAAAAACAAACCGCCAAAAGGTCTTACGATAAACGCGATGGAAAATGTCGCAAACGTATAGACAAGCTGCACCGAACCGCTCATTTCGGGAAAAAACACTTTCCCGATCACGACCGCAAGATAGGAATAAATACCGAAATCGAACCACTCCATCGCGTTCCCGAGCGCCGTTGCGATCACCGCTTTTTTGGCCATTTGGGCATCGACGATCGTAATGTCGTCCTTATGTAGCTTGGGCTTCGATCGTTTGCCGATCAGCGGCCATTTATGCTTCGGCTTTTCATGATTGTTCATCGCTTTGATCTCCTAACGACAAAAATGTTCATTCCGCCGTTAGTATTCGCTGGAAACCGGGCGTTGATGCGTGAGAGCCGGATTTTGCCCGCAGGAAAAGGGCCGAAGCGAAGCACTCCTTCAACCGGCCCTTGGAAATGAATGCAGAAATTTTTTGACTTATGATGGCTTCACTTGCTGGATGGGAGAGAGAGATTAAAAATCTCGGACAGAACCCTCTCGAAGTCTTCGGGTTGAATCGATTCTTTGGTTTTCAGGTCGTTCCGGACGACCGTCAACGAATGGTCATGCAGCGTGATGCGCCCTTGTTCGGTCAGGATCATCGCCACCGGTACTTTGTTGAATCTGGACTGTTCCCCGTATTGGGTCATCATGAATACATCGTAAAAATCGTTCAACCGTTTCGCTGCCGCCGGATCAAACCGGTATAACGCATCCCAACTCGAAGCCTCGTATTTTTCAAGGACAAGCAGATGAGTACGATCCTGTAAGGGACGAACCCGGTATGCACCTCCATCCGCATCATGAACCTCTTCGCCGGTTAGCGGCACCGGCTGCCTTGGGGTTCTTCCGCCGAATCCGACGTCGGCCAAGTAATCGGTTTCCCCGACCCGGACCAAGTTGACGGCATGGGTGCCCTCCAGAAACCATCCGTCCTCCGTTTTGACGGTAGCCGCGGTCATCGTCACAGTAAAACCCAGCTCCCGGAGCAGCGAATGAAACAAACCGTTTAACTCGTAACAGACGCCGCCTCTTTTGCGTGACACGATTTTGCCGTATTGCTCATCGGTTTTCAGGGAAAGCGGGATTCCTCCTACGATGTCCAAATTTTCGAACGGAATGCGCGTGACATGGCCGTGCTGAAGCAGCCGGAGAAAATCCAGTGACGCCTGACTCCGCTTCTCGATCCCTAGCCGTTCCAAATATGCGTTGATGTTCATGAAGCCTCGCTCCTCTTTTTTGTTATTTTCATCGAATAAACATTCGGTACCTTAAAAGTATGATAAAGAGAGCGGGCCAACAATGGCGTTTTGCGGCAACTGTATCGATACAGATAGAAAGTCAGGTATACTATGTACCAAAGCATGCCCCATGCAGAAATGGAGGAGGAGTGGATGGGCGTGAAAAAATATGCTGCCATTTTATCGGATATCGAACGAAAAATCGAGCTGGGACAGTTCGCTTCAGGCCAAAAGCTCCCTTCCGTCCGCGCCGCGGCCGCGCATTACGGGTGCAGCGTCAGTACGGTTACACGCGCCTACGCCGAGCTCGAAAAACGTCACGCCATTTACGCCATTGCGCAAAGCGGTTATTATGTCGTGGACAAACCGGCGGGAGAAGGGGGCTCTCAGGACAACGGAGTCATCGATATGGCTTCGGCATTGCCGGATATCGATTTGTTTCCGTACCTGGATTTTCAGCATTGTCTGAATAAGGCCATTGATACGTACAAACACGATCTGTTTACCTATGGCAGCCATCAAGGGATGGAGAGTCTTCGCCGTACGCTTGCGTCCCATCTGGCCGACGATCAGGTGTTTGCCAAAGCGGAACAGATTTTCATTGCCTCCGGGGTCCAGCAGACGTTGGAGATGCTTGCGAAAATGCCGTTTCCGAACGGCAAAGCGGTTATTTTAGTGGAGCAGCCGAGTTATGACCTCTATTTGCGTTTTCTTGAAATGGAAGGCCTGCCGGTCCAGGGAATGGTTCGTACCGCCGACGGCATCGATCTCGCGGAGCTGGAGGAGACGTTTAGAAGCGGGGAAATCAAATTTTTTTATACGATGCCGCGTTACCAAAATCCGTTGGGCACCTCGTATACGGTTCGGGAGCGGAAGGCGATCGCCAAGCTGGCGGACAAATACGATGTTTATATCGTGGAAGACGATTATATGGCGGATCTCGGGGAGGAGCAAGGTTTTGATCCGATTTTTGCCTACAGCCGGGAAGGGCATGTCATTTATTTGAAAAGTTTTTCGAAAATCATTTTTCCCGGCCTTCGTTTGGGGGCTGCCGTCTTGCCTGGGCATCTGGCGGAAGCATTTCACCGGTACAAAAGATATCCGGACGCTTCGCTGCTTTCCCAAGCGGCGCTAGACATTTATATCAAAAACGGCATGTACGAGCGCCACAAGCGTCACATCTGCAGCCAATACGCCGCGCGGATCCGGGCCGCGAACGAAGCCATTCGGAAGCATAACCGGGAGGGTCTCATCGAGGCTTCCAACGTTGCATCGGGGATTTATATCCAGCTGAAGGTGCAGCCTACGGTCAATTTGGAACGGCTCATTGCGCGGCTTGAGGAGCGGGGCATTCGGGTCGTGTCGGGCAAAAGGCACTACCTGTCGGATTTCCGGGAGCGCGAAAAGTTTATCCGGATCAGCATCTCCCGGGCCCGCCCGGAGCGGATCGACGAAGGCATACGCGCCATTATTGAAGAGGTCAAGCGGGGTGGGAATTGGTAGGCCGTTAATACCGCCCCGGCAAACCGCAACAGCGCAGCCTGTAAGCAGGATGCGCTGTCTTGTTTTAGCGGAGTTCGTTCAAAATTTGATTTTAAGGCTGTCGCCTTCGACGTATACGCCCTCCGAACGGTTGATCGGCAGCTTCTGTTCCGCGCTGAAGCCGATCGTTTCCCCGTCTTTTAAAGTCACGTTTTGTTCGATGACGTAACCGCTGATGTCGATCAGAAAATCGCGCAGCTCGGAAGGGGAGGCTTGGGTGTCCAGCACCTCGATTTCGTCCTTGCCGAAGGACTTCAATCCCAAGGTGTAGCCGCTGATGCCATTCTCCGAACGGACAAGGCCAAAATGCACCAGGTTCAGCAGCGGGAACATGTCATCGTCCGTTTTCATCAATTCCGCAAAATCCACGAACAGCCCGGGGTGAAAGACGGTACCGGAGGAATACAACCCGACCGCGTTCGGGAGCTTCAAACAGCTGGCGGCCAGCTTCGCGTACAATTTGCCGCTGTCCAGCGGGGAGCCGGAGCGGGTAAATACGGCGAGAATGATTTGGGCCACATGGGTTTTGGTCTTTTCCACGGCTTCTTTCCAGAGGTAGTTCCACTCAGCGTTGCGTTCGGCTTCTTCATCCGGGACGGGAGCATTGACAAAGCTTAACGCCACGGTGAAGCCTTCCGTTTCGAAGACGAGAATGCCTTCTTTTTCTTCCTTGGAATGTTCCTCGCTTTCTTGCGAGCAGGAGATATTCCAATCCTCCCATAGATTCTTTTTGATCTGCTCCATATCGCATTCCGGGGAATCCAACAGCACGAATCCGTTAAACAGACCTCCATTGTCATTTTGAGTCGCTTTCTGAGGTTCTTCGTGTTCCTCCGCCTCGATCGCCGCCGCCTGCTTCATCCAGAACTCGCGGATCATTTCTACCATGACGATGGCCTCCTGTTGGGCCGTGGCAGGATCATAGGGCTCCATTTCGCTGAACACATGTCCGCAATGTTCGGTATCCAAGTCATGTTCATAGCCGCCGCACACGCCGAGCAGCCATTTTCCGAGCAGGGTCTTTTTATACTTGAATATGTAGTAGTGCAAACCGTGCAAATCAAATTCTCCCGCAAGTTCGATTTTGCTAGGCTCCCGTCCTAGTTCGCGTTCATCGGCCAGCCAGTCGATCATGGACTGCATGGCTGCCTGCCGTTGGGTCGTCATCATTTCCGCTCCTAACATAAAAATATAGTATACAAAGGTACATTCTACCAACTGCGCAAGTGTAATTCAAATTCATAGATGGATACGCTGAAATTTGATTGAGCGTCCTTTTCCCCTGTATGTTTTGTGATGAATGTCATAGGAACTGAAAATTCAAATTCTGAATAATAGGAAGAAGAGAACTTTCCATAAAATCATAGAAATAGAGAAATAGAAAAGGATGTGAAGCCGATGCCAGCCAGCTGTGATCAGGATTATATGATCGAGCGCATAAGGGAGGCTTTTGCGTGCAGGGTATTGTGGTGCGAAGGACGTCCCTGTCTGGAGTACGGCAGCAGGGAGGATCTGGACCGCATCTCTGCTTACGTTAAAGCCGAGTTCGGCAAAGATTTGCTTGACGTGTTTTTTACGGCCATCGAAAGCCTTCCGCCGGAACCTTGAGCTCCGGATGATTTGCTTTGCTTATCTTCATTCCTTCAACAGCTTAAATAAAAACAAGACACGGGCGCTGCTGCCTGTGTCTTGTTTGTTTTAGAAATGGCACGCGGTTCAGGAACCGGTACGGGCTCAATAGGCCGTGCACAACTTTGGTAGGAATTGTTATCGCTCCGTAGGTTTCGATATTAGGCGAAAAGAATCGTTTTTTCGGGACATTACGCGAAATGGGTTGTACGGCGGGCGATGTTTATATACGATCAGTCCAAGTCTTTTTCAAACGACTCAACCAACGAAACGCGAAGGAAAACGGAGGGAAAACATGAAATTGTCGAAGACGATGATGGTAACGGTTTTATTGGGAGGCGTATGTTTGCTGGGCACGGGGTTCACGGCAAAGCAGGAAGCAGGTACGCCGGTAGCGTTAGGGGAATCGGAAGGCAACGGCGGCGAAATCCGCATCCCGCATAATGAACGGCTGCATCTGTCCACCGACGAGAAATGGATCGCGAAGGAAGGCCATCAGTCCGATCTGATCCGGCTGCAATGGACGGCGGACCGGGCCAAGCCGGCGATCGCCTGGGCCGATGAGAACGGCATTGACAAGACGGCGATCATTTCCCACGATAAAGCAAACAACCCGGAGCAGCACGACCATAAACATATCTCGTTCGAGACGACGATGTCGCCGACCGGACAATACCCGAACCAACTGTTCACCCGGTTGGAGATCCCTTACGACACCGACGTGAGCGAAATCCGCACCCATTCGTCCAACTTTAACGTGATGAACGGCATCTTGCGCGTGGCAGGCGAAACCGGCACAAACCGGGACCTTCAGTTCAGCGTGGCCGGCAACGATAACGAGACGACGCCAAGATGGGCAGTCCGTGCAGACAGTTCGCAAGAAGCGGGGGATAACGCCGGAACCGATCTGCAGTTCGTCCGTTACGGCGATGACGGCGAAGCGTCTGATTCCGCGCTCACCATGCAGCGCAGCAGCGGCAACATCGGAATCGGCACGGACAGCCCCGATACGAAGCTCGATGTGAACGGGGACAAGATCCGCATCCGCGAAAAGCATACGCCTGCATCGTCCAGCGAACCTTGCAGCCAGGGACAAATGGCTTGGGACGAGCAGTATGTGTACGTGTGCGTTGCCAAAGACAGCTGGAAAAGGACGGAGCTCTCGTCCTGGTAAGCCGGAGGAATGAGTTTGCCTGCATCCTCGTAATTATGCCCAATTTTCCAAGTTTCTCATGATATAATAGACCGAGGACTTAAAGCGGTGGAGCAGCCACGGCGCAGCACACTCCGAAAGGAGGTGTTGCCATGGCCGCACTTGTGGCGCTACTGGATATCCTAAAATGGATTGCTACCCTACTAAGCCTAGTGTTTAGTATTCGGAAGCTCTATCGATGGATCAAACGGAAGCTAAACAAGCGAAAACCCACCGCTAAAGGTTGAGCGCCTTCGGTGGGTCTTCGTTAAGC
>Ga0180220_1002858_pt1 | contig 10579 bp, 8 predicted proteins | sample eDN5th37CBELigBY_FD_151335 | JGI IMG/M metagenome (GOLD analysis project Ga0180220, IMG submission 151335) | Enriched backyard soil microbial communities from Emeryville, California, USA - eDNA 5th pass 37_C BE-Lig BY (version 2) (version 2) | ecosystem: Environmental > Terrestrial > Soil >... | reverse complement strand
CGCGCGTCCCGGGCCCTCGGCGCGGCGATGGGTGCGTTCACCAATCTGCTGAATCCCAGCATGATCGTCTTTGGCGGGGGGCTGGTCGAGATCGGCGATCTGCTCATTGAGCCGGCCAAGCGCTACATGATGATGCATTCGTTTATCGACTTCCGGAAGGACGTGACCGTCACCTATTCGTCGCTCGGTCACGACACCGGCATCTACGGAGCAGCGGCCCTCGCGCTCGTGGAATTCCCGAATTAGGCAATCTTCCCGAACGTCGCGTTCGCATGGGATACTGCGCCAACGACTTGACGCGGCGAGAAAGGATCTGGCGATGGGACAGGGAAATCCGGCGTATCTCTGGTGGCGCGGTGAGCGGATGCGGTGGGAGGAGGCCAACGTTCACGTGACCGATCTCGCCTGGTCCGCCGTCGGCGCCGTGTTCGAGGGCATTCGCGCCTACTGGAACGCAGAGCGAGAAGAGCTCTTCATCTTCCGCCTGCCAGAGCACCTGAAGCGACTCCAGCAGTCCACACGCATCGTGCGGATGCCGCTGCAGATGAGCCCGGACGAGCTGACGCACATCATTATCGACCTGCTGCAGGCCAATGAGGCGCGTGAGGACACCTACATCCGGCCGCTCGTCTACACCGCGAACGCGGCGGGCAAGCGTAACTCGCCGAACGAGCTCCAGGGGGAGTTGCTGGTCAACACGAACCCGATGCCAACTCATCTCGGAACTGGATTCGTGCAGCACGCCAAGGTCAGCTCCTGGAGCCGCATCTCCGACAACGTGATGCCGCCGCGAGTCAAGAACATCTCGAACTATCGCAACGGCCAGCTTGCAACGTACGAAGTTCGCGAGGATGGCTACGACGTCGCTCTCATGCTCAATGCCCAGGGCAAGGTGAGCGAGGCGCCGGCCGCCTGCGTAATGCTCGTGCGCGACGGGAAGCTGATCACTCCGGATATCACCAGCGGCATTCTTGAGAGCGTCACGCGGGACGCCCTCCTGGTGCTGGCCCGGGAGGAAATGGGGCTGGAGATCGAGGAGCGGGCGGTCGATCGCACGGAGCTCTATATCGCCGACGAGGTGTTTACCTGCGGGACCGCAGCCGAGATCACACCGCTCGTTTCCGTGGACAAGTATCAGGTCGGCACGGGTGAGCCGGGGCCAGTCACGCGGGAGCTGGAGGCGCTCTTCCTCGCCGTGTTGCGCGGGAACGAGGACCGTTACGCCCACTGGCGGCTTCCGGTGCCGGTGGCGGTGCCCGCTCACACGTAAGCGATTGGTTCCTGACGGGGTCGCGACACGCAGGGACCGGCACCACGATGTGCGCCGGTCCCTCATTGCCCTATCCGGCCGTCTCTACGGACGGGTGTCTCTTCCAATCGAGCCTCTCATCGCCGACGTGCGCCCCATCGTCATTTCGAGCAAAGCCGAGAAATCTCGCTCGCCAGCGTCGCGACACATGTTTGCTCGAAAAGACGACATATGGGGGTGTTCTTCAAATGCCACGCTCCGGTACGTCGGGATTGACACGGCATCAGTTGCCGGTATCAGTTTTCGCGTCGAACTGAAGTCCGTACGGGCGACTCGCGTAATCGTAGAGGTAGCCCGCGAACGCCTGCTGTTCCGGCGTCGTGAAACCACGATCCTCCTTCTTGATCTCCGAGAACTGGATCATGAAGGTGACGTCCCCGTTTCGATAGTGGAAGTAGAGGCTCCAGCGTTCGTCGCGGTCGAGCAGAGCGAAATCGCTGCTGAGACGATCGCGATGCTCCTGCAAATGCGCATAGGCGTGCTCAAGGTTATCGACGACGAAGCCGATGTGATGCCAGCTCGATGCAGCGCCGGTCGAGAGCGGGGCATCCTTCCCGGCATCGAAGAGGAAGAGTGCGGTCGGCCCGGTCGCCATCACGGTCAGGTGGGCGTCATCGCGCATCACCTGCATGCCGACGACATCGCGGAAGAAGTCGCGGGCGTCGGCGCGGTCGGCGATGGTGATTGCAAGATGATCGAAGCCGATGGTCTTCCAGGGGCCGGATGAGCCCGCAATCGGCAGCGCGGTTGTCAGGATCGTGGCATCGCCGAACGTGTCGGCAATCTCACCGACGAAATTATCCGCGAAGATCTCTGCTCCGTTCCTGGATTGAAACGTCAGCCGGTGGCCTGCCGTATACTCCCTCGGAAGTGCAGCGTGGAACGCCACATGCACGATGTCGCCGCGACGGCATTCGGTGCGATACTCGACGTCATTCAGGATAAAGCAGACGGACTGGATGTCGTCTGGTCTCGTCAGGGTCATGATTGGCCAGGTTCCCTTTCGTCAACGTGGCTCGCGCGTTTCATCAATGGTATCCGCGTCCGTGAACCATTGGACGCCCGCGGACGTCTTCATGGTAGTCCGCTTGCGTCAGACGTGTGAAGATGCGCTGGCACCGTTTTGGCAACGATGTTTCCAGAGGAGGAACAATGGAGAACGCTGAACAATCAACCAGTCGGGACAGCCGGCAGACCCCATCGCGGCTGAGGCTCTTCGCTGGCGCCCACATGCGGATCGCGATGACGGCGTTGATGCTTGTGGTGGCTCTCGGCGCCGGCATGGGAATCGATCGCTATCTGATCGCCGGGACGTCCGCTGGTCAGCAAACGGCGTCGATTACGGATCTCAAGCACTTCGACGTCCTGGACCAGACCTACCAGACCATTCGCGAGAACTACGTCCTCTCCGATGACATCACCGATGAGCAGCTTGTGTACGGCGCCGCGGCTGGTATGGTGGCTGCGCTCGGGGACACCGGACACTCGGTGTTTCTCGATCCGGAGCAGGCCAAGGCGTTTGATGAGCAATCCAAGGGCGAGCTCGTCGGGATCGGTGTCCAGATCGACACGACGGGCAACCTTCCAAAGGTGATCGCTCCAATTCCGGGATCGCCCGCGGCCAAGGCGGGTATCCTGCCTGGCGATGTCATCACCGAGGTTGACGGCAAATCCCTGGAAGGGATGGATCCGTCGGAGGCGAGCGACTTGCTTCGCGGTGAGGAAGGAACGAAGGTCAAGGTCAAGCTCATCCATGCGGGTGAAACTGAGCCCTATGAGGTGACCCTGACGCGGACTCGCATCTCGGTCCCGGCTGTCACGTGGGCGATGATGCCGAACGACGTGGCCTGGATCTACCTCTCGGAGTTCTCGAGCGGAGCGACAGAGCAACTGCAGAAGGCGCTGCGCGACGCAAAGAGCAAGGGTGCCAAGGGCGTCGTGCTCGATCTGCGCAACAACCCCGGTGGGCTCGTCTTCGAAGCGATCGGCGTTGCATCGCAGTTTTTGCCGAACAACAGTCCGCTCATCCAGGAGAAGGACAAGGACGGCAACGTCAAGATCACGAAGAGTGTCGGGAGCAACGGGGAGTGGCAGGAAGGGCCGCTTGTCGTGCTCATCAACAACGGCTCGGCATCGTCTGCGGAGTTCGTTGCGTCGGCGATTCAGGACAACCAGCGCGGTGAACTGATCGGCGAGACCACTTTCGGAACTGGGACGGTGCTGCAGCCCTTCCGCTTCAACGACGGCTCAATGCTGCTGTTGGGTGTGGAGCTCTGGCTGACAGCCGATGGGCATGACATCTACAAGAAGGGTGTCTCTCCCGATACCACCATTACGAATGAGCCCGGCGTGCTCAACGCGATTCCCGAGACCTTCTCGAACGGCGAGGTAGACGAGGAGCAGCTGAAGAAGCTCGATGACAAACAGCTGACTGCCGGCTACCAGGCGGTGCTGAAGGAGATCGGGTCGAGCAGCTAGGTGCGACGGAGCGGGGCCACCGCCGCGGATGTTGGCGGTGGCTTCCGTTGTGCGATACGAGTAAGAGGATTCGATGCCGGCCACGGTCATGAGCACATAAAGGCCGCAGATACCGATCTGGGGCGCCTCAGGAACTCGATGTGTCATGATCGGGGGCGAACAACCGAACGATCAGGATGCGGCAAGCATGGTGCGGAAGTCAGGTCAGCCAGCTATGTCGATCTCAGAAAAGGGATGAGTGAATGATCTCAGTGGAGTCATGGCCCCGGTCGGCCGTAAGGATATGGTCGCTCGCGCAGCGATTCCAGAAGTTCGTGATCGTGGGCGCGATCGGCTTGGTCGTCAATCAGGGCGGACTCACTGTTCTTCATGGCTATGCGGCGATCAACATCATCATGGCCTCCACCGCCGCGATTCTCGCCTCCATGGCGGTCACGTTCATGCTGAATGAGGCGTGGACGTGGCGTGACCGGGGGTCGGGACGGGTGATCTCCCGCGCGATTCGGTACCTGCCAATCAACATGGGCGGCCTGGCGATCAACTTGTCGCTCCTCGTCCTGCTGAAGCAGGAGTTCGGCGTTCACTACCTGATCGCCAATCTGGTCGGCGCCGGAGTCGCTGCTATCTGGAATTTCGCGCTCAATAACATGATTACCTGGCGTGATTGAGTTTCGTGATTGCCTGGCGTCGTTGCACCGATGCCGAATGTCACCTACGCGCGGTGGAGATGCTCCGCGTGGGTCGTATGGTATACATACTGGTCTTGTTGCCTCCGCTGAGAGAGAGGCGTTTCGTCATGCCGTGGGTACGGTCCATTGCTCTCCTCACACCCCATGGCGCAGCCTTTGGATAGGAAGGAACCTTCATTGACGGAAAATGGACAGCACGCGAACGGCATGAGCCCTTCATCAGCGAATGTCGGTCAGACCGTGATCATGGGAGCCGGGCCCGCCGGTCTCTGTTCCGCCTACGTGCTCAGCAAGGCTGGCGCGCCGGCCCTGGTCGTGGAATCGGCCCCGTTCGTCGGCGGTCTCGCGCGAACCATTCGCCGCGACACTGAGTTCGGCGAGTTCAAGTTCGACATCGGCGGTCACCGCTGGTTCACCAAGAACGACGAACTCAATGCGCTGTTTCAGGAGGTCGTCGCGGACGAGCTCCTGTGGGTGAACCGGATCAGCCGCATCTACAGTTTCGATGGCAAGTGGGTCGATTATCCCCTCAAGATGGGAAGCGCCCTCAAGGCGGTCGGACCGGTGACGGCGGCCCGGGCAATCGCCGACTACGGCAAGGCCCAGGCCGAGCAAAAGATTCGCCCCTCCGAGATCAAGACGATGAAGGATGCATATATCCTTCAGTACGGTGAGACGCTGTACAAGCTCTTCTTCGAGGCGTATTCGGAGAAGGTGTGGGGCATGCCCTGCGACCAGCTCAGTGCCGACTGGGTGAGCCAGCGCACCAAGGGCATGTCGCTCATGACCGCCGTCAAGGACGCGATCGTGCCGTCCAAGGGAGCCGTGGTCAGCCTGATCGACGAGTTCATGTATCCGCGTGACGGCTTCGGCCGTTTCTCGGAGCGGATGGCCGACGCCATCGTCGAGAAGGGCAACGAGATTCGCCTCAAGACGCCCGTCGAGAAGATCGTGCTCGAAGGCAATCGCGTCAAGGGCGTGCAAGTTCGCACCGAAAACGGATCGGAGCTGATCGAGGGAGAGAACTTCATCTCGTCGATTCCGATGACGGTGCTCTGCCGGATCACCGATCCGCCGGCTCCGGACGACGTAATCGCCGCCGCGAACTCATTGACGTTCCGCGACATCATCACCGTCAACCTGATGCTAAAGCGGCGCCAGGTCTCGCCCGATACCTGGGTCTATGTGCATGACCGGAACATCCTGTTCGGGCGCTTCCATGAGCCGAAGAACTGGAGCCCGGCGATGGTGCCCAACGACGACTTCACCTCGCTCGTTGTCGAGTACTTCTGCACGAAGGGCGATCACATCTGGAACATGTCCGACGAGCAGCTGGTGAATCAGACAGTGAAGCACCTGGTCGAGGATATGCACCTGGTTGCGCCGGAAGAAGTGATCGGCGGGTTCACGGTTCGCGCCACGAAGGCGTACCCGACATACGGCCTCGGGTACATGGAACCCCTGACCAAGATGAAGAAGTACATCCAGAGCATCGAGAACCTGCAATTCATCGGCCGTGGTGGATCGTTCCGCTATAACAACACGGACCACTCGATCGAGACGGGGCTCCTTGCCGCGAAGAACATCCTCGGCGAGCATCACGACCTCGATGCGGTCAATGCCGACGAGGAATACCACGAGGTGAAGCGAGTGCCGCAGGCCGCCCACTAGCACATTGCCGATTGCCTGAAGGTGTCCGCGCCACTCCGCGTGGCGCGGACACCTTCAGGAGCCCGACTCGACGCTCTCAGCGGCGGATAGATCGAATCGAGCGGAGGATCGTCCGCATGGCCACTCCGGACATCGTTTCCGAACAGACAATCGATCACGATACGCGGTCCGGGGTCGCGAGCGAGCAGGGCGAACAGAGCGGCGCGCCATCGACGCGACCGACGGCTGGCACTGCCGTGTGGGCGGTCGTGCTGCTCGCGTCGGCGGCATATTTCGCCTTCGGGTCGATCACCACCCGGTCATGGCGGCTGAACGCCTTTCAGCAGGCGTGGGTGCAGGATATCTCACCGCGCCGCGTGGCGCACGTCTGGTCCTATCAGCTCACGCATTTGCCAGAGATGAGCTCGGAGTGGCTCCTGAAGTTCGGATTCGGTGCATCACTGTTCATCCTTGTGGTCGGTGCTTTCACGGGCCTGTGGCTGATCCTTCACGGTACATGGGACACCGCTGCCAAACCGGAAGAGCATGACTCCACCCCTGGGCCGGAAGTGGCCTGACCAATGCCGGTGACGACCCCATTCAAGAGAATCGACCCTGGTTGCACGACGATGCTTCCCAGCGTCAAGCCCCGCTGGGAAGCGTGCGGCTGATGAGCGAGCCGCGTTCTTCCCCCAAGGCAAGCGTGCGGAACGTCCTGTCGTTCCCCGATCGCCCGACCGTTGCGTGGCTTGGCACGCTGATTCTGCTCGGCGGCTGGACAGCGTGGAAGCTCGGCGCCTTCGACCTGACCGTCCCAGTGTCAATCGGTGGTCGGGTGATCGACATGCCGAATCTCTTCGCCACTGTCGACCACCCGTTTCATGCCACCCGCGCCTATACGCTGCTCGAGAGCCTGAAGGATGGGCATCTCCTGCGATGGGTAGGTAATCACCAGGGCGGATATCCGGTCGAGTTTTACCCACTTGGCGTGGCCTGGCTCGACGTTGGCATCTGGGCGCTTCTCCTCGGCACCGTACCGATTCTGGCCGTCCACAAGCTTGCGGTCATCCTCATCTTCCTGATGCCCGCCATCGGATTCTGGATGCTGGCACGCGCCGATCGGATCAGCCCGGGTGTTGCCGTGCTCGCGACGGCAATGCACATCGCGATTCCCGGCGGCAATGGCTACGTGAGTTGGGCGACCGGTGGCTATACCGAGCTGGTGCAATGGGGGCTTGTCACGAATGTCGCGGGGGCGACTGCGGCGATGGTCGCTACAGCGATGCTGATTCGCTTCGTCGCGCAGGGGCACCGCTCGCTGGCGGTTTGGTCCATCCTGTTTGCGGCCGGCGCGGCCTATGCAAACCCTCGCTCGCTCTTCGCGATCGTTATTGCCGCGGTCGCCATCTTCATCGCTGGCGCGCTTCCGGGGCAGGAGGTTACCACGGCTCGCCTGAGGCTGATCGCCGTGCGGGTTGCTGCGGTCGGCGTCCTGGCGCTCCTGCTTGCGATGCCCATCTTTCTGCCACTGGTGCGGTATGGGGATCTCTACTACTTCGTCCACTACGAGTCCTATGCGACGGTCAAGGAGTACTGGACGGCCTCCGTCCACGCCGTGTCGCCGCCAGCCGTGTACCTCTGTCTGCTCGGGATAGTGGTTGCGTTCGCGGTTCCTCGTCATGTCGCGGCACGCGCCACGAGCCTGACCCTGCTGGGGTACATCGGGTTCACGGCTTGGCTTTCGGTGGGGACTGTTGGTATCGACCTTATCCAGCAGCTCGAGCCGCCGCGCCTGATGCCGTTCCAGCGACTTCTTGTCATCTACCTCGCGGCGTTTGGCCTCGGAAAGATCGTAGAATTGGTCGTCCGCCGGATTGCACCAGAGAGATTTGTCCTCGTGGGGCAGGGAGGCGCCCTGGTCGTCGCGGGGCTTACCGTCCTCATCGTCTTCGTTGCGCCTGTGGCCGGCCTTCCGGAGGTCTACCGGGGACTGCAGCCGGTCGCCACGACCGGCACAGCGTCGTTCGCCGAATACGATCTGGCTGTAGACGAAGCGAGTGCGCGACTCCCGGAGGGCACCAGCATTCTGGCGATCGGGACGGTACCAGGCGCCATGGAGTGGCACGCACAGTTGTTCGGTCCAAGTCGCAGTAACGCTCCGTTCTTCTACAACGATTGGCTTTGGTACTGGCACGACCTGCACGACGGGACGCCCGGCTACAATCCGCTGAATGGACATTCCTATCCCGACCCGGCAAACGCCCTCGATCCGGCTTACCTGTCGGCCCAGGGGGTGGGGGCTGTGGTCGTCACCGATGTTGCAACGCAGCAACTGCAACCCGGCGTCGAGAACCCGGACCCGCGGCTCGCTGCCCGCGGCAATCCGGCGCTCTCGTTTGTCGCCACGTTTGGTGCGTGGGATGTCTACCTGGTCACGAATGCTGTGCCAGTGCTTACGCACGGGACCAGGCATCCTGAGGCGGTGTCCATCGACAACCAGCGGATTACCGCGACGTTTGCGGATGGCACCGGGGATATCCTGATTCGCCAGAACTGGTACCCACGCTGGGCGGCGACGGTCAACGGCGACGACGTGCCGATCCTGCGGGCCGAGAGCGGCTACATGCGCATCCAGGCACCGGCGGGGACGATCGAGCTGGTGCTGACCTACGCGGTGACTGGGTTGGATTGGTTCGCTCGCGTCTGCGCACTGGCCGGCGGCGTGCTCGTGCTCTGGCTGGTGATGGGGCGGACGCTGCCGGGGCGCGATCCCTGGCAATGGCTGCTCACAGATCCACCGTCGGCCGAGGATCCGGCGGTCTAGTCTCCGTCAATCATCGGCAGCAGTTGCCCGGCCGTGTGTCAGACCCTGCCGGTTGATCAGGTCCACTCCGGATGCCGTGACGTGCCAGACAATCTTTCCGCGGCCGAGGTAGCCGGGCTTCACCAGCTTGCGCCGTTGCGCGCTCTGAACCAGCGCTTGCACGAACGGCACAGGTACATCCAGGCGATCGGCGATTTCGCTCATCCGCTTCGCGCTCAGCGAACCGGAAGCCGGCTGTTCCTGCAGTACGAGGAGGAGCCGCGCGATGGCTCCATCCAGCGGCGACGGGTGGTGTGAGGGTGAAGAATCGGCCGGCATTGAATGCTCCTCGAAGATGGATGTCTGATGCGGAACGGTTGTCAGCTTGTGTGCCCTGTCGCTCGTTCTTGCCGCTGACTGGTAAGCTTGCATGAGATCAAACCTCTGGGCCGGAGTTGGACCGGGTCAGGGGCAGATGACGACAATGCAAGTGTATGCGCTCTCACCTATGGGACGACGAACGTTTGAGACAGACAACCACCGGCCTGGATGACCTTTCCATTGCTTCCCGCAAACTTCCTGGCGGCACGCTCCTCGCGGCAGTGTTCGACAGGGAACTGATGCGACTTTCCGACCGGGGCGGTGCCAGTGGACTCATCGGCGATCGCTGGGCCGACCTTTGCTCGGAGGCGCTCGGACTGTACCCTCTCGCACTCCTGGACGCGCAGGCCCCTGCCCCGCTCTCAATTGAGCGAGTCGTCCGGCTCGATACGATTCCGCAGATTGCCAGCGCGGCCTCACGGCGAAAACTCCAGAATCCGGATTTCCTGCTCTTCGGACACCGTGACGGTGCGCTTTCCCTGCAGGCCGCCGACGCCAAGTTCAGCGTCGAGACCGCCCGTTCCCGCCAGGTCAGCGCCGACGTGACCGCCGAGTTACTTGGCATCGGCCCTGTCATCGCGGGCCAGATCGGCCCGATCCCGGACGATATATCCATTCTCGATGGCATCTTCCTCTGCCCTGACTACAGCCTGACGCATTACATGCTGCAGCAACGTCGCGGTCATCGGAGTGTCGCCATTGGCGGCAACGAGCTCGTCTTGCTTCCGGTGACGTCGGATACGTTTCTGGATGGTCTGGATTGCGTTCCGCTCATCGAGGTTCTCGCTGAAGCAGATGCGCTGTCTACCCATGTCTCGCAGAGCCTTTTGCTCGCCGTCTACTACTTGCGGCTGGCGCGCGCCTGCGTTGCCTGCTGGTTGGATCAAACACGCCCACTCCTCGCCTTCAAGGAAGCACGGGTTGTTGACAACGCCGAGGTCCTGCGCATCGCGCGATCGCTTCTGATGGAGGCGAGTGGCGGCTGGGATCTCGTGCTGAGGTGGGACGCTCGCGCGGAGGAGGTCCGGCGTCAGCGTGTCGCTGTCGACCAGGTTACCTCGGTGCCGCTTGGTGGTCCGGAGCTGCGCAAGCAAATTGCGGAAGCCGCGCTGGCCGCGGGAGTCGAGGCCCCTTCGGTCAATCGCGTGCGGCGCCGAATAGGCGCCTGGTATCGTCAGGAGATGCTCGATGCGTTCGGGCCGCTTGTCCCGCCGGTCGATCGGTTTCCGGACGTCCTGGAGCAACTCGGGCGCTTTGCGCGCGAGCTTC
>Ga0180220_1002856_pt1 | contig 10580 bp, 11 predicted proteins | sample eDN5th37CBELigBY_FD_151335 | JGI IMG/M metagenome (GOLD analysis project Ga0180220, IMG submission 151335) | Enriched backyard soil microbial communities from Emeryville, California, USA - eDNA 5th pass 37_C BE-Lig BY (version 2) (version 2) | ecosystem: Environmental > Terrestrial > Soil >... | reverse complement strand
GCACGAGCGCCCCCAGCATGATGCCCTGGCTCAGCGCTGCCACGAGCGATCCGCCGAAGAAGGCGGCGTCCCATACGCCCTTGTTGTTCTCGCTCTTGAAGCGGAACTCGAACGCCACGCCGCGCAGGATCAGCCCGAGCAGCATCGCAACCACCGGCACGTAGAGCGCCGTGAGGATGATCGCATAGGCCAGAGGGAAGACGGCCAGCAGGCCGCCGCCGCCGAGCACCAGCCACGTCTCGTTGCCATCCCAGACCGGAGCAACGCTGTTCATGGCCGTATCGCGCTCCCGTCCCCGATCGATCCACGGGAACAGGATGCCGATGCCTAAGTCGAAGCCGTCGAGCACGACATAGGCGAACACGGCGAACGCGATGAGAAGCGCCCAGATGAAGGCCAGGTCGAGCACCATGTCAGCCTCCCTTTCTCTGTGTCCCGTCGACGGCCGCCGCCTGTTGCGCAGGTCCGGGCGTGACGCCCGCGGCCCGGATCGGCTCGTCCGGCTGGAGGTCCTCGACCGGCGCGTCGGGCGGGCGCGACATGAGCCGCAGGATGTAATACGTGCCGGCCCCGAAGACCGCGAAGTAGACGAGGATGAAGGCGACGAGCGACGTCGCCACGGCGGGCATCGCGATGGGAGAGACGCTGTCGGCCGTGCGCAGCAGCCCGTACACCGTGTAGGGCTGGCGGCCCACCTCCGTCGTGACCCATCCGGCGAGAACCGCCAGGAAGCCGGACGGCCCCATCAGCACCGATGCCCACTGCAGGCGGCGCGCCTCGGCGAGCTCGCCCCGCCATCTAACCAAGAGGCTCCAGAGGCCCAGCCCCAGCATGGCGAAGCCGACGCCGACCATCACCCGGAACGACCAGAAGACGAGCGGCGTGTTCGGCCAGTCCTCCCTCGGAAAGGCATCCAAGCCCTTCACCTCGCCGTCGGCATCGTGCGTCAGAATCAGGCTGCCGGCCTTCGGAATCTCGACCGCGTAGTGCGTCTTTGCCGCGGCATTGTCCGGCCAGCCGAACAGGATGAGCGGGGCACCCTTCCGCGTCTCGTAGTGACCTTCCATCGCCGCGATCTTCATCGGCTGGTGCTCGAGCGTATTGAGCCCGTGCAGGTCGCCGGCGAGGATCTGCAGCGGGGCCACGAGGGCGGCCATCCACAGCGCCATCGACATCATCAGGCGCGCCGGCGCGTCGCGCTTGTCGCGCAGCAGATGCCAGGCTCCGACGGCGCCCACGACGAACGCCGTGGTCAGGTAGGCCGCGAGCACCATGTGCACGAGCCGGTACGGGAACGACGGGTTGAACACCACGGCCCACCAGTCGACGGGAATGAACTGGCCCGCCTCGTTGATCGCGTGTCCGGTGGGCGTCTGCATCCAACTGTTGGCCGAGAGGATCCAGAACGCCGAGAACAGAGTGCCGATGGCCACCATCAGCGTCGCCACGAAGTGCAGGCGCGGCCCGACCCGGCTCAATCCGAACAGCATGATGCCGAGAAAGCCCGCCTCCAGGAAGAAGGCCGACAGCACCTCGTAGCCCATCAGCGGGCCGATAATCGGCCCGGCCTTGTCGGAGAACACGCTCCAGTTCGTGCCGAACTGGTAGCTCATCACCAAGCCGGAAACGACGCCCATGCCGAACACGACGGCGAAGATCCGAACCCAGTACCGCCAGACGGTCATGTAGATCGCCCGGCCAGTCGCCAGCCACAGCCCCTCAAGGACGGCCAGGTAGCTCGCGAGCCCGATCGAGAATGCCGGGAAGATGATGTGAGCCGATACCGTGAAGGCGAACTGGAACCTGGCGAGATCGAGGGCAGTGAGATCCATGGGCTCGGGCCTCCTTCACCATGACGCGCAGGGCGGCAGGGCGTGCGCCACTGCCTCCGTCCTACCCCCGTCCGAAGCCCACCCGGCTCACGCAGCGGCGAGCGTCCGAAGCGCCTCCCGATCCCTGATCTCTATATGGGCACGCCCCGACACGATCCACCCGCGCCGCTGCATTTCGTGCAACTGCCGGCTCACGACCTCCCTCGCGGTCCCGAGCTCCCCCGCCAGCTCCTGGTGCGTGAGGGTCAGGCTTGCCGTGTCACCGGCGAGCTCCAGCAGACGTGCGGCCAGCCGAACGTCCATGCGCTGGAAGGCCACCTCTTCGACCAGGCGGCACAAGTCCGTGATCCGGCGGTTGAATGCACTGAATACGAACCGGCGGAAGACGGCCGAGCGCGCGACGAACTCGTCGAACGCCTGCCTCGGAAGCGCGACTGCCCGGATATCCGTCTCCGCCACGGCTTCCGCCACGTAGTCGCCGCCACCCAGCAGACACGAGGTCGTGAGGGCACAGCTCTCGCCTTCCGATACCCTGTAGAGGACAATCTCCCTGCCGCTCTCCGAGACCTGATGCACCTTGACCGACCCCTCGAGCAGAAGCATGTAGCTGGACGGCGGCTGGCCGGGCCCCAGGATACGGCGACCGGCGGGCATGTCGACGAGGCGGCTTGCGGCCAGCAGCTCGGCACGAGACGCGGCGTCGAGCCCTCGCAGCTCCCCGAACCGGTCGATCCAGGCCGCGCCCGCCATATTCCGTGCTCCCGTGCCACCCGCCGCCGAATACGCCGCGGCTACTTCTTCTTGCCGCTCGCATCATACTGTTTGAGAAACGCCGTCAAATCCTTGATGTCCTCAGGATCCTTGATCCCCGCAAATGCCATCTTATTTCCGGGCATCGCGGCACGCGGATCTTTGATGTAGTTGGCGAAAGTCGCCTCGTCCCAGGTGACGCCGGAATTCTTATTGGCGTCGGAATAATTGAAACCCTCCACCGAGCCGGCCTTTCGTCCGATCAAACCATTGAGCACCGGGCCGACGGCATTCTTGGCCGTCTCGCCAACTTGGTGACAGGCCCGGCATTTCTTGAACACATCCGCACCATTTTCGACGTCTTGCGCAAATGCCGGCGCGGCCAAAGCTGCTGCCCACAACGCTGCAATTGTCCCGCAAACAACGGCAACCTTCGTGCGCATCATTTCCTCCCTGTCAAACACTACACATTTCCTCGATTAAACTCGGGATCAATTGTTCGCAATGTGATCAATCCACCCGCGGCGAAACGCCCAGTCGCCAAGGCGCCATTCCCTCGATCGGAATTTTCTGGCTGGCGTGCGTGCCTCCCGCCAAGGACAGGCGTGCGCCGTCGCCCGGACCGGCTCAGGAGACATGGCAGGCCATTTTGCCCGTGTCCCAATTCGCTACACCGGGAGCGCGGCAATCCGCGCGTGCGCTATGTTTGCCGCGCCGGCACGGTGTCGTGCCCGCCCGGGCGTCCTGACGCCGACGCGGGCAGGCGCGCGATCAGTTGCTCCAGCATGCCCCAGAAGAAATCGGCGCCGGGGTAGCCGACGATGCGTCCCACCTCCGCGCCATCCTCGACCAGGACGAACGTCGGCGTGACCGTCACGGCTGCCGCAAGCCGAAAGCCCGAGCGCTGTGCCTCGGATATGTCGATGCGGCGCAAAGGCGCGATCCGGCCCTCCTCCGATCGAGCGTAGGCCACGCCGACCTCCCGGTCCCAGCGCGCGCACCAGGGACAGCCCGCCTCGGTGAACATGACGAGTTCGGCCGCCATACCGCCGGAAACGGAGGCGGCAACGCCGAAAAGCAAGCCGAGCGCGGCAATCCAGGCGCGCACCACCAGCCCTCTCCGCGAGGTCACGACCGTCTTATCCCTACGTGACACGCGGCGCGCCTCCTCTCGTCAGTCGTGGGCCAGGCGCTCCCGACCGGTGAACAGCGCGACACCGGGGCCTGCGCGCGTCTTGTCCCATCCGCGCCGCTTTTCCGCATCTTGCCATATTCGAGGAGACATGGTCTCGGCGCGCCGAAGTCGGACGATCGAGTGATACCGCTCCGATTTACACCATTGCAACACGACATCCGCATATGGCAATCCGGCTGTATGCTAATGCGGGCGTCGGCAAGGTGCCGGGCTAGGTTCCGGCGGGGCCAACTGCAAAGGAGCAAGATGCGATGATCCTCGTCACCGGCGCGACACGGCGCACGTTCCTCGCAGGCGCCGGCGGCACGCTGGCCGCTCTTGCCCTCGCCCCGACGTCCGCTTCCGCCGACGCGAAGATGGTCGCCGACGAGATCAGGAAGCTCTATGGCGACAGACCCCTGAAGGACGGCCGCATCAAGCTCAACCTGCCGTCGATCGCCGAGAACGGTTTCGCGGTTCCCTTGTCGTTCGAAGTCGAGAGCCCGATGATGGAGGCCGACTACGTGACGTCGGTGCACGTTTTCGCCGACGGCAATCCGAGCCCGCTCGTCGTCTCGTACAAGTTCACGCCGCTTGCTCCGAAGGCTGCCGCATCGATCCGCATGCGGCTCGCCAGGACGCAGAGCGTCGTCGCTGTCGCCGAGATGTCGAACGGTGATCTCTATACGGCATCCAAGGAAGTGAAGGTGACGATCGGCGGCTGCGGCGGCTGACGTACGGCTTACCGATTCTCATCAGCGACACCCTCAAGAGCACGCGACCACGAGGTTCGACATGGCTGCCCCAAAGCCCCGCGTCCGCATTCCCTCCACCGCCAAGGCCGGCGAGGTGATCGAGGTCAAGACGCTCATCAGCCACGAGATGGAGTCCGGTCTGCGCAAGGACGGCGCCGGCAAGACCATTCCCCGCAAGATCATCAAGCAGTTCACCGCGAGCTTCAACGGCAAGGAGATCTTCAGGGCCGACTGGCAGCCCGCCATCTCGGCCAATCCGTATCAGTCCTTCTTCGTCCGCGTACCTGAAACCGGGACGTTCACCTTCGAATGGCTGGACGATGACGGCTCCGTCTACAGATCCGAGCACACGGTCGCCGTCGAGTGAACGGGCGCGCACCGTGGTGCCAGCGGCCCGCAGACCTCGTCTCGGAGGCGAGGCGCTGACCGCCGACGCATCCGGCGGCCCGCATCCCGACGTACAGGGAGGCATGCCAGAATGATATCCCGCAGGGATTTCCTCACGGCTGCCGGCGCAACCGCCATCCTCACCGGAACGTCGGGCGGCCGACTCGCGCGCCTCGCGACGCAGCAGGCCCTCTCCGAAGCCGAGTTGCTCGCGTTCGAGCCGCTGGGCAACGTCACCCTCGTCCACCTCGCGGATATTCACGCGCAACTCGTCCCCGTCCATTTCCGCGAGCCGTCTATCAATATCGGCGTTGGCGCCGCGAAAGGGCGGCTCCCGCATTTGACGGGCTCGGAGTTCCGCAAGCACTTCGGCATCGCCGACAGGTCGGCCGAGGCGTTCGCCCTCACGTACGACGCTTTCGCCTCCCTCGCCCGGACCTACGGGCGCATGGGCGGCCTCGATCGCGTTGCGACAATCGTGAAGGCCATTCGCAGCGAGCGTGCGCCGAACATGCTGCTGCTCGACGGCGGCGACACCTGGACCAACAGTTGGACGGCCCTCCAGTCGAAGGGCCAGGACATGGTGGACGTCGTGGCCGCGCTGAAGCCCGACGCCATGACCGGCCATTGGGAGTTCACGCTCGGCGACGCGCGCGTTGCGCAACTCACCCAAGCGCTTGGCTTTCCGTTTCTCGCCCAGAACGTACGCGACAGCGAGTTTGAGGACCGCGTCTTTCCGGCGCGCAAGATGTTCGAGCGCGGCGGTGTGCAGATTGCCGTCATCGGCCAGGCGTTCCCGTTCACACCGATCGCCAACCCGCGCTGGATGTTCCCGAAATGGACATTCGGCATTCGCGAGGCCGACCTTCGCAAGGAGGTCCAAGAGGCGCGTACGGCGGGTGCCGGACTGGTCGTGCTCCTGTCCCACAATGGCTTCGATGTCGACGCCAAGCTCGCCGAGGTAGTCGATGGCATCGATGTCATCCTGTCGGGGCACACGCACGATGCCGTGCCTCAGCCGACGCGCATCGGCAAGACGCTCATCGTCGCCAGCGGGTCCAACGGCAAATTCGTCTCGCGGCTCGACCTCGACGTGCGGGACGGCGCGATCAAGGCCTATCGCTATCGCCTGATCCCGGTGTTCGCCGACGCGATCAAGCCCGATGCCGAGACGGCCGCCATCATCGAGCGCCACCGGGCTCCCTACGAGAGCGAGCTCACGCGCATTCTCGGACGGACAGAGACGTTGCTTTACCGCCGCGGAAGCTTCGACGGCACGCTCGACAGCGTCATTTGCGATGCCATCCTGACCCAACGCGACGCCGAGATCGCACTGTCGCCGGGCGTTCGCTGGGGCACGAGCCTGCTTCCGGGCCAGGCGATCACGTTCGAGGACGTCACCAACGCGACAGCAATGACGTATCCGGCCTGCTATCGCATGACGATGGACGGCCGACGCCTGAAGGACGTGCTCGAGGATGTCGCCGACAACATCTTCAACCCCGACCCGTTCTATCAGCAGGGCGGCGACATGGTCCGCACCGGCGGGCTCGGCTACACGATCGATATCTCCAAGCCGATCGGCCGACGCATCTCCAACCTGACGCTGCTCGCGAGCGGCCAGCCTGTCGATCCCGGCAAGGACTATGCCGTTGCGGGCTGGGCAAGCGTCAGCCGGGACGCGGAAGGGCCGCCGATCTGGGATGTTGTCGCGAAGCATATCGAGGCGGCGAAAGTCGTTGCACCGCGCGAGACGGATGCGGTGAAGGTCACCGGCACCTGATGCACCCCGGCCGTTCCGGCAGCCGGGAGAGGAGGCGAGGAGATGCACAACCGGGCCAGCGACGCGGCCTTCGACGCACCGTCGGCTGCCAAGGTGGACTGACATGGCCGCACGACCGCCGGCGCCGCGGGAGAAGCGCGGGCACTTGTTGACAGCGGCCTTCTGGAGCCTCGCCGTCCAGGCCTCGCCCGCCGTCGCGGCCGACGTCGCCTACGGCGAATACCTCGCCTCGGAGTGTGCGACCTGCCATCGCAGGGACGGCCAGGACAAGGGCATTCCTTCCATCGTCGGGTGGCGCCCCGAGCAATTCGTTGCCGCACTCGTCGCCTACAGGAAAAAGGACCGGCCCAACCCCATCATGCAAACCATCGCAGGGCGATTGAGCGACGAGGATATGAAAGCATTGGCCGCCTATTATGCGACGCTGAAGCCGAAACCCTAACGCGTCGGATCTTAAATGCGACCCTCGGGCTGGATCGGCTTCGAAGTCGCATTTAAGATCCAAAGACGCTTTGGATACATAGAATTCTAAAGCAACGGACTTGAAATTCGCCTGATTCCGAGGCCCGGCTGGGAGCGAATTTCAAGTCCGTTGCTTTAGGGGCCGTGGAGAAGAAACGCCGATGCAGATCTCCCGACGCTCATTCATTGCCGGAGCCACGACGGCGACGGGAACGCTCGCCTTCGCAGCGCCCGCTGCGCTCGGCCAGGGCAAGCCGAAGGTCGTCGTGATCGGCGGCGGCCCGGGCGGCGCCACGGCCGCCAAGTACATCGCGCGCGACTCCCTGGGTGCTATCGACGTGACGCTGGTAGAGCCCGCGAGACAGTTCACCACCTGCTTTCATTCGAACCTCTACCTCGGCGGCCTCAAAACGTTCGAGGAGATCACCCACGGCTACGACGGGCTCGCCTCCGCCTACGGCGTCAAGCTCGCCCATCAGACGGCCGACGCAATCGACCGTGGGAAGAAGCAGGTGCGCCTCGCCGACGGCAGCACCCTCGCCTACGACCGCCTCGTGCTCGCGCCCGGTATCGACCTGAAGTACGACAGCGTGCCGGGCTGGGGCAAAGCGCACGAAGAGACGATGCCGCACGCCTGGAAGGCGGGCCCGCAAACCAAGCTCCTCAAGGCGAGGCTCGACGCCGTGCCGGACGGTGGCCTGATCGTCATGATCACCCCGCCCAATCCCTACCGCTGCCCGCCTGGCCCCTACGAGCGCGCCTCGATGATGGCTCACGCCCTCAAGGCGGCAGGCAAGGGGAAGGCGAAAATCATCATCATCGACCCGAAGACGAGCTTCTCGAAACAGGCTCTCTTTCAGGAGGGCTGGGAGCGGCACTACCCCGGCATGATCGAATGGCTGGCGCCCGACATCCATTCAGGCCTGCAGTCCGTCGACCCGGCGACCAACACCGTCGTCACCGGCTTCGAGACCTACAAGAACTGCGCGCTCGTCAACGTCATTCCGGCACAGACGGCGGGAGGGATTGCCCTCGATGCGCAACTCGCGAACGACACGGGCTATTGCCCGATCAAGCCGGAGAGCATGCAGTCGGCGGTCGACGCCAATATCTACGTGCTCGGCGATGCCTCGATCGCGGGAGACATGCCGAAGTCCGCGTTCTCCGCCAACAGCCAGGCGAAGGTCGTGGCCCTGATGGTGCGCGGCGAGCTGATCCGATCGAAGACGTTCCCGGCGCGCTACGCCAACACCTGCTGGTCGCTGATCGATGCCGACGACACGGTGAAGGTCGGCGGCCGCTACACGGCGAAGGCGGGCAAGATCACCGCGCAGGAGACCTTCATCTCGCAGACGGGCGAGACGGCGGAGCTGCGCAAGGAGAACCAAAGCGAGAACATGGGCTGGTATTCGGGCATCACAGCCGACATCTTCGGGTGAGCCGCCGCACCTCGAAAAGGCGCCGACTACTTATGCTTTGCCAACCCACCGCGGTCATCCCGGCGCTTGTCGCCGGGACCCATTCATCAACGGGCTCCAGAGCGAGCGGAACCAAAGATCGCCGGAACGTGTGTTTCGTGATGACGGCAGCTTGCGGCAAATGGTGTGGCGAGCTGCAAATCCACCACACCCAGTGCACTCAATCCAGCTCGATGCCGTCCATGCCGACGTTCTTCTTCACCTTGGCCATCATCTCGCGGAAGAGGCGGCCCGCCTCCCGCGGATCCTCGACCTGGCCGACCTCGGCGCCGCGCCGCCAGCCCTCGAGGACGGCGATGCGGCTGAAGCCCGCCTGGAACACGCGCCCGGTGATGTCGGCGGCTTCCTCGCTCGCGAGGTAGACGACCGTCGGCGACACCCATTTCGGATCCCTGAGCGCGACCTGCTCCGCGGTCAGCTCTCTCAAGCCCTCGGTCATGCGTGTCTGCGCCGACGGCGAGAGGCAGTTGACCGACACCCCGAAGCGCTTCAGCTCGCGCGCGGCGATGATGGAGAACGCTGCAATGCCCGCCTTGGCGGCGCCGTAGTTGGTCTGGCCGACGTTGCCGTAGAGGCCCGACGTCGAGCTCGTGTTGATCACCGAGGCCTTCACCGGCCCGCCGATCTCTTTCGACTTCTCGCGCCAGTAGGCGGCGGCGTGCCGGGTGGGGCAGAACGTCCCCTTGAGATGCACCTGGATCACCGCATCCCACTCATCCTCGGTCATGTTGACCAGCATGCGGTCACGCAGGATGCCGGCGTTGTTGATCAGGACATCGAGCTTGCCGAAATGCGCGACCGTGGTGTCGATCATGTTCTTCGCGCCGGACCAGCTCGACACGTCGTCGCCGTTGACGATCGCCTCGCCGCCCATCGCCTTGATCTCGGCAACCACCTGCGCGGCCGGGCCTTCGTCGCGCCCCACGCCGGCGACGTTCGCGCCGATGTCGTTGACAACGACCTTGGCACCCTCCTTGGCGAGCAGCAACGCATGCTGGCGTCCCAGTCCGCGGCCTGCACCCGTCACAATCGCCACCCGCCCTTCGCATAGGCGCGCCATCTCATTTCCTCCTGATCCGTTTGGGACAGGCGGTCAGTCTGCGCCGAGACCCAGGGGACTGCAACCGGCCACCGCGTCACTGGGCGGGCGCCCCGCCGCTTTCGGGAGAACACTCGGACCGGTCACTCCAGCCGGCGGTCGACGGCGCGCCAGACGATCGCCATGACCAGGAAATAGGCGGCAGCCAGGGCCAGCACCAACCCCGGCACGGGTGCCCCTGGAAACCCCTCGACGAGGATCCAGCCACCGGCCACCAGACCGGCGCCTGCGACCACCACATTGAGCGCAAAGCAGCGATCCACGCGCATCGGATGAATCCAGTGCATCGGGACGAACGTGAGCAGCACAAGCGCGAGGCAGATCCCCGTCGCGGCATATGCCGAGAGACCCCAGGCGAAGATACAGAACGCCACCAGGTTCCACACCGCGGGGAAACCGACGAAGCAATGGTCATCGGCCTTGCTCTGCTTGTCGGCGAAGTGGTGAAGCGAGCTCAGGAGGATGAGCGCCGCCGTCGCCAGGCCCACGGCTCCGAGCAGGAAACCGCCCTTGATCAGTGCCAGGACGGGAACGAATACGTACGTGACATAGTCGACCACCAGATCGAGCCGCTCGCCGGAAAAGCGAGGCAGGCTCTCCTCGACGGACACGGCGCGCGCGATGGTGCCGTCCACCGCATCGATGAAAAGCGCCAGGAAAAGCCAGGCGAACCCCGCCTCGAAATGCCCGTTCAGAACCTCGAGGGTCGACAGCAACGCACAAACGCTGCCGGATGCGGTGAAGAGATGCACAGCGTATCCGGCCAACCTGCGACGTGCGCCCGCATCCCGCGCCATGTGCCGACTCCCAAAAACAAAAGGAGCGCGTCAGCGCTCCTCCCAAAAACGAACCCTGCAAGT